>OFEI01000005.1_pt1 | contig 172972 bp, 163 predicted proteins | sample 1521041 | NCBI WGS metagenome assembly OFEI01 (sample SAMN05335687, study PRJEB24111) | insect metagenome | biome: ENVO:00009004; isolation source: gut from larvae fed green and black olives | host: Bactrocera oleae | place: Israel | collected 2011-11
GTAATTGCTTAGATAATGCGGTTGCTGAAAATTTTTTTGGTTTATTGAAGTCAGAAATGTATCACGGGAATGATTTTAAAAATGCTGATGAGTTGATAGAAAAGATTAGCGAGTATATAGAGTATTATAATACCAAGCGGATCAAAGCCAAGTTAAAAGGCCTAACTCCGGTTGAATACCGAAACCAGGCCTTACAGGCCATCTAACTAAAAGTGTCCAAGTTTATGGGGTCACTTCATAAGTCTGCGGCCTGTTCAAATGGGTGAGCTAGAGAGGTTCATTATCGAGCCATGCTCGATCGCCTCTTAGGGATAAACGTCCTTCCACCCACCACTGAATAACCTGCGGATAGATCCGGTGCTCCTCAATCAGCAGGCGTTCGGCAAGATCCTGCTCAGTATCATCAGGTAGCACAGGGATGGAGGCTTGTAGAATAACGGGGCCACCATCAAGCTGTTCAGTCACAAAATGCACGCTCACGCCATGCTCGCTATCGCCATTCTCTAGCGCCCGCCGATGTGTATGCAGACCGGGATACTTCGGTAAGAGAGAAGGGTGAATATTGAGTAACCGGCCCAGATAATGCGAAACGAACGATGAGCTGAGGATACGCATATAGCCCGCCAAGACGATAAGGTCTGGTTGGTAGCGATCGATACTCTGCATTAATGCGCGATCGAAGGCCTGGCGATCAGCATAGTCGCCGATGGCAAGGCTTTGCGTAGCGATGCCTGCACGTTGTGCACGCTGCAAGCCGAAAGCATCCGTTTTATTACTGAAGACGGCCACGATCTCGGCGTTGAGCCTGCCGAGTTGGCAGGCATAGATAATGGCTTGTAGGTTGGAGCCTGATCCGGAGATCAGGACAACAATGCGTTTCATGCAATCACAACCTGCTCAGCCGCATCCCCTTCTGTGATATGGCCGATCTGCCAAGCGTTTTCACCTAATTCTTGTAGATAAGCGATAGCCGCCTCGGCATCCGCCGCCGGTAGAGCGATAATCATTCCCACACCACAGTTGAAGGTTCGATACATTTCATGACGGCTCACGTTACCGGCTTGTTGTAACCAGCCGAACACCGCAGGCCACTGCCAGCTACTTTCATCGATAATGGCTTGGGTATTTTCAGGCAATACGCGCGGGATGTTTTCCCAGAAACCCCCACCGGTAAGGTGCGCGATAGCGTGAATATCAAATCTTTCGATGAGCGCGAGCGTATTTTTAACATAAATACGCGTTGGGGCGAGAAGATGATCCGCTAAAGATTGACCGTTCAGTTGCTCGGTTAGCGGGTCGGTGTTGCTGACTTCTAAAATCTTTCTGACTAATGAGTAGCCGTTAGAATGCGGGCCACTTGACCCTAAGGCGATCAATACATCCCCGGCACCGACTTTACTGCCATCGATAATTTCGGACTTTTCGACAACGCCGACACAAAAACCTGCGACATCGTAATCATCACCATGGTACATCCCAGGCATCTCGGCGGTTTCGCCGCCAACGAGTGCACAACCGGATTGTTGGCAACCTTCCGCAATACCAGTAATGACCGATGCCGCGGTATCGACATCAAGCTTTCCGGTCGCGTAGTAATCGAGGAAAAACAGAGGCTCTGCCCCTTGCACGACAAGATCATTCACGCACATGGCGACCAGATCAATACCGATGGTATCGTGACGGCCTAAGTCCATGGCTAAACGTAGCTTAGTTCCTACGCCATCGGTGCCTGAGACCAATACCGGCTCACGGTATTTGGTCGGCAGTGAACAGAGTGCTCCGAAGCCGCCTAATCCACCCATGACTTCAGGGCGACGAGTCTTTTTCACAACACCTTTAATTCGATCGACTAGTGCATTTCCAGCATCAATATCAACACCGGCATCTTTATAACTAAGAGTGGTTTTGTCGGTCACTGCAAAATCCCCACGCGAGTTGCGGTTGGTAATTAAATGAGAGCGCGGCTATTCTATCAGTCGTCGCAATCGTTTGCGAGCCTCAGTTTCGCTTGAGTAACGATAAGTCTAAACGAAGGGGATACCCATGAAAAAAGCGGGGTAATTTTGCCATCAGCCATACCGCCATCGCTTAAAAAGCGCTATAATCCGTCGATTTTTTAGCAGTTTATTTTTTTTGCTCGGGGAGAAGGTATGAAAATCGTTGAAGTAAAACATCCACTGGTTCGCCATAAATTAGGTTTGATGCGCGAGAATGAAATCAGCACCAAGCGTTTTCGTGAGCTTGCCTCAGAAGTCGGCAGCTTATTAACCTACGAGGCCACGGCGACCTTAGAAACCGAAGTAGTGACTGTTGACGGTTGGAATGGCCCGGTCGAGATTGAACAAATTAAAGGTAAAAAAATTACCGTCGTGCCTATCTTGCGCGCAGGTCTTGGCATGATGGAAGGGGTGCTGGAACACGTCCCTAGCGCCCGTATTAGCGTAGTTGGTGTATACCGTGACGAGAAAACCCTCGAGCCGGTGCCTTATTTCCAAAAACTCGCCTCGAATATGGATGAACGGATGGCATTGGTGGTTGACCCGATGTTGGCAACCGGTGGCTCGATGATTGCTACGATCGATCTATTAAAGCAGTCAGGCTGCCAAGCAATTAAAGTATTGGTATTGGTTGCTGCTCCAGAAGGGCTTGCAGCACTTGAAGCCGCTCACCCTGACGTGGAGTTATACACGGCGTCGATCGATCAAGGCCTCGACGCGCACGGCTACATCATCCCTGGATTGGGTGATGCTGGCGACAAAATTTTTGGTACTAAGTAAGCGTCTTTATTCGTGAATGCCGACCCGATGGTCGGTTTTTTTATGCCTAATTCAGGGGGTGACTATGCGTCGTCGTACTATTGAAGTCGATGAGCGTTTACCGTTGTATCAAACGCTTCCGCTCAGCCTACAACATCTTTTCGCCATGTTCGGCTCTACGGTTTTGGTTCCTGTTCTTTTTCACGTCAATCCCGCCACCATACTGTTGTTTAATGGCGTGGGCACATTACTCTATCTGTTTATCTGTAAAGGTAAAATCCCCGCCTATCTAGGGTCGAGTTTTGCTTTTATCTCACCCGTATTGTTGTTGCTACCCCAGGGCTATGAGGTTGCGTTAGGCGGCTTTATCGTCTGCGGCCTGCTATTTTGTTTGGTCGGGCTAATCGTTAAATATGCTGGCACCCGATGGTTGGATATCCTATTTCCTCCCGCGGCGATGGGCGCGATTATCGCAGTCATCGGCCTTGAGTTAGCGGGGGTGGCGGCGAAGATGGCGGGTTTAGTGACCGACGCTGGAGCAGTGAGCGATAGCCATACCCTAGTCGTTTCGATGATTACTCTCGGCGTGACGGTGTTTGGTGCCGTATTATTCCGCGGCTTTTTCGCCATTATCCCGATTTTGATTGGGGTGGTCGCGGGTTACGTCGTCGCAGGGGCGCTCGGTATGGTTGACTGGGTACCGGTACAACACGCGGCTTGGTTTGCCTTGCCGACGTTCTATCATCCGCGCTTCGAATGGATGGCTATTTTAACGATATTACCCGCGGCGCTGGTGGTGATTGCCGAGCACGTGGGTCACCTCGTAGTGACGGCGAATATTGTAAAACGCGATCTGATCCGCGACCCGGGTTTGCATCGTTCGATGCTGGCGAATGGGTTGTCGACGGTATTCTCCGGATTTTTTGGTTCGACACCGAATACGACCTATGGCGAGAACATCGGCGTGATGGCGATTACTCGCGTTTACAGTACTTGGGTAATCGGTGGTGCGGCAATCATGGCTATTGCACTATCATGTGTCGGGAAACTCGCTGCAATAATTCAGGCCATTCCGGTCCCCGTGATGGGTGGCGTTTCATTGTTGCTTTATGGGGTGATCGGCGCGTCGGGTATTCGCGTATTGATCGATGCTAAAGTCGATTACAGTAAAGCGAAAAATTTAATTCTTACCGCTATTATTCTTATTATTGGGGTGAGCGGGGCGTCGATTCATATCGGCGCGGCTGAACTGAAAGGGATGGCATTAGCTACAGTAGTAGGTATTGCGCTGAGCCTGATTTTCTATCTTATTGAACGCTGGATGCCGGAAGCGGCGAGCCAGGATTAACTCAATAGGGGGAAGTAGAAAAGCTTTCCCCTATTTTTTTAATGGTAGGGTCGTCGCTATTTCAACGCAGTCAACACTTACGAAAAGTTATGCTAAACTGCCTATGATTTTAACTGGCTCCCATTATTGAGGTTATTCTGAACACGCCAGCACAACTCTCTTTACCACTCTATCTACCTGATGATGAAACCTTTTCCAGTTTCTGGCCCGGGTCAAACTCCGCGTTACTCGCGTCGATTACTACGGTTCTCAATCAGCCTCAGGGCGGTTATATCTACTTTTGGTCACGGGAAGGAGCCGGGCGCAGCCATTTGATGCATGCAGCCTGTAGCGAACTCTCGGCGCGTGAACAAGCGGTGGGCTATGTCCCCTTAGATAAGAGAACCTGGTTTTCGCCAGAAGTGCTGGAGGGGATGGAGCAACTCGCGTTGGTATGTATTGATAATATTCATTGCATCGCCGGTGATGAGGAATGGGAGATGGCGATCTTCGACCTGTATAACCGTATTCTGGAAATGGGGAAAACGCGGCTATTAATTAGTGGTAATGCGCCACCTCGCCAGCTCGATCTGCAGCTGCCAGATTTGGCCTCTCGGTTAGATTGGGGGCAGATTTACTGGTTACAGCCGCTAAACGATGATGAAAAAGTCTTGGCCTTACAGAAGCGTGCTGGCATTCGTGGGTTCGAACTCCCGGAGGATGTGGGGCGCTTTCTGATTAAACGCCTCGATCGTGAAATGCGTACTCTGTTTGAAACCTTAGATAAGCTCGATCATGCATCCATTCGTCTACAACGCAAATTAACCATTCCTTTTGTGAAAGAGGCGCTGGGGCTTTAGGTGGGAAAACGGATGAATACTTTTCTAAGTGCAATAAGGTTTATCAGTATTTAACCTGTACGGTTAATACTCTCTATTGCTACCTTTATTATTTTTCTCTGTTTTCCAAAAACGCATTATAGAGAGTGAAAGTATGGCAACGCCTCGCCGGTCTGTACTCGTCTTATTGACGCAGCTTGGGGAGCCGGAAAAAAGAGAGGGCTTTATACGAGAAATTAATAAGGATAATTAGGGCATATAACCGCTAGCTAACCACACCTGTACCACTATCCTTTCTGATATTGCCGAAAACGCTGCTGCAACACACGTAACTGATCGATACGCGCATCATAGCGCTGCTGTGCGAGGCTCCCCGTTTTTTCTTGACCGCTGGCATCGCTTAAGGCCCTGATAGCTTGATCCAATTGACCGCTAAGTGCTAACCCTTGCGCTTGAGCAAAGCGTTGCTCGTTGGTCATGCCGAGATCTCCGGTAGCCTGCACCATCAGATCCCAACCGATCGGATCGTCCGGATAGTCCCAAGTATAACGATTGAGGATCGCCAAGGCTTGTGCTGGGTGCTTAGCCTCAAGATACGCATTAGCAAGATTGACGCGAAGAACAGGATTCGCCGCATAGTTAGGGATGCTGGTCAGCCGGGTAACCGCTTGATTGGGTTGCTTCAAGGCAATATCGATATCGGTGGCGAGATCGAGAAACCAAGGATTGGTCGGTTGTTGACTAAGCAACTGCGTGATTAATCGCTTTGCATTATCATTACTTTTGGCTTGCATAAACATCACTGCACGGCCGTAAGTTGCCGCTAATTTTTCGCGGCTATTGCCCTTATCGTAGTTACTGAGCACATCATCCAGTTGGTTCTTCTCCTGCTCTGAGCCGTACATCGCTAAGATCCTGACTTTGGCAAAGTAAAAATCTTGAGACGATTGAACGATCAGCCGTGGCATTTGGTTAGCCCGGTTTCGCGCGTCGGCTAGACGACTATCTGGCAGGGGGTGGGTCAGTAGGATCTCTGGCGGTGTCGAAGAGAAACGCGTTTGGTCGGCCAATTTTTGCAGGAATGCAGGCATTGCTTCGGGATCGAAGTCAGAGCGCTGGAGTACCTGCAGGCCGATACGATCGGCCTCTCGCTCATTCTCTTGCGTAAAGCTAATGACCCCTTGCTGCGATCCGGCCAAAGTACCGGTTAATGCGGCCATTCCTACCTGAGGGTTCGCCATGGCAAGTAGAATAGATCCTAGTGCACCGACCCAGGTCAGAGGTGCAGTACTTTTTTGATCGGCCATCGCACGTGCCAGGTGGCGTTGTGTCACGTGTGAAATTTCGTGCGCCATGACCGAGGCCAATTGGCTCTCGTTATCGGTATAACGGAACAGGGCGGAATGGAGTACCACGTTGCCGCCGAAGAAAGCAAAGGCGTTCAGCTCATCGTTCTGGATAAGAAAGAAATGGAAGGGAGTCTTTACCGACCAAGCATGAGCCACTAGTCGTTGCCCCACGCCATTGATGTATTGCGTGAGCAGCGGGTCATCGATTAATGGCGCGCTGGCCCGGAGCTGGCGTACGTAGAAATCGCCCATCTGTAGTTCTTGATTGATGGACAGTGTCTCGCCGGCCGTGGTGCCGATATCCGGTAGGGTGTCGGCCACATCGGCCAAAGCAATACTGTTCCAGCTAAGAAAAGCGGCAACTGCTGTTGCGATCAGCCTTTTATTTAGTAAAGCCACTACGCCCCCTCGCTGGAACGCCCTTATCAATGGGCCTGTACGTATTCTAAGACGATATCATGGTGGTTGGAGGTTTTGAAATTATCAAAGACTTTTTCAACCTGACCCTTGCCGTCGATCAAGAAGCTGATGCGATGAATGCCGTCGTAGGTTTTCCCCATAAAGCTCTTCTCGCCCCAGACGCCGAAAGCTTCGCAGACCTTATGGTCCTCGTCGGAGAGTAGGGTAAAGTTAAGCAGTTCTTTCTCAACGAAACGCGAAAGTTTTTCTGGTTTGTCTGTGCTAATCCCTAAGACTTGCACCCCAGCCGTTTTTAGCGAAGACATATTATCGCGCAGACCACAGGCTTGCACCGTACAGCCCGGCGTCATAGCCTTAGGGTAAAAGTAGACGAGAACGCGTTCACCACTGAAATCAGATAAACTAACTTCTTCGCCATCTTGGTCGAGTAAAGTAAATTGCGGCGCGGTATCGCCTACATTCAACGGGGACATAGTCTCTCTCCAATCGTTATGTGCCAGAACTGATGGGTTCATCAGTCATCTATTTCAGCATAGATTACGGCGGAAAACAGTTTTTGCAATGGTAAGGATAGAGCGTAGTTTTATCTGCTTTCAAGTTAATTATAAATGTCATACATGAAAAGGCGGTTTTATAAGCGGTCGGTTTCCTGTCGCCCGTCGGCTTGTAGCGTTCCTTGCGCGGATAATTCCTGACATAGCTGCTGAAAATTATAAGCGAGATCGGCTAACGCTTTGGCAGAACTTCCATAGGCATGGATGCGAATAGACAATATTGCGGGAGTCCCTGGGTGCGCGCGGGTCATCAGTTCGGCGATGTGCATATCATGCTGTGTCAACAATGCCGTAAAACGCTCGATAATCCGTGGAGAGTCCGGGACATCAACGGTCAGTGAGAAGCCTTCGTGGCGCACGGGGGTCGACCCTGTAGGTGTACGCTTCATGACAATCAGCAGTTCCAGTTCCGCGCCTTTAATCGGTAATGTCGATTCGATCATATTAATTGCGTTAGCGGAGCCGGAAAGGAGCATCACAAAGGTAAACTCCCCACCGAGTAACGCCAGCCGGCTATCTTCGATGTTACACCCACATTGGCTAACGTGTCGGGTAATGGTATTGACTATTCCGGCGCGGTCGCTGCCGAGCGCGGTGATAACTAAATGCACAGGTGACGATGACAATGTGATATTTCCCAGAGTTTTACTAATTATCTTAAGGTAAACATAAAAAAACTGCTGACAAGCAGTTGAGTGCATTCATCATCTTGCTTTTAGTGCGATGGACACCTTACCATGAAGACCTTGGGAAATGAGGGGATAGCTATGTTTACCGGAAGTATTGTTGCACTCGTCACACCGATGGACGAAAACGGGCAAGTTTGCGAGAGCAGCCTAAAAAAATTAATCGACTACCACATTGATAGTGGAACTTCTGCAATCGTTGCCATGGGCACGACAGGTGAATCAGCAACCTTAACCCATGACGAACACATCAACGTCGTCCTGCGTACCGTTGAACTCGCGGCTGGACGCATCCCTGTGATTGCGGGGACCGGTACTAATGCTACCGCGGAAGGTATCGCCCTGACACAACGTTTAGAGAACAGTGGCGTAGTAGGCTGTTTAACCGTAGTCCCTTATTATAATCGCCCTACACAAGAAGGGATCTTCCAGCATTTTAAAGCGATTGCAGAGAGTACCGATTTACCGCAATTACTTTATAATGTGCCGGGACGCACTGGCTGTGATATGTTGCCGGAAACCGTTGCACGTCTTGCCGAAGTAGAAAATATTATCGGAATTAAAGAAGCAACGGGGAACTTATCCCGTGTAAGTCAGATCCAAGCGTTGACCAAAGAAGATTTTATTTTACTTAGTGGTGATGATGAAACAGCGTTAGACTTTATGCAGTTGGGTGGGAAGGGCGTTATTTCAGTAACCTCGAACGTTGCTGCTTGCGAAATGGCTCAGCTATGCGCGCTTGCCGCAGCAGGGAATTTTACTGAAGCACGAACTCTAAACCAACGACTCATGGCGCTTCATCAGCACTTATTTTATGAACCAAATCCTATCCCAGTGAAATGGGTGGCTAAACAGCTGGGATTGATCGCTAATGATACCTTGCGTCTGCCAATGACACCGCTATCGGCTACTTCGGAACCGATACTGTTACAGGCAATCCGTGATGCAGGTCTGCGATAAGTTAGGGAGTTTTAATGGCTTACTCAGTTAAAAATTCGGCGGTAGTTAAAGTAGCTGGATTATCCGTGGCAATGCTACTCGCCGGTTGCTCACATGATCAACACTACAAACGCGAAGTGAATGGCAATGAAGATTATCTCAATGCGCCAGCGCTTAGCCAGCTGAGTGTTCCGCAAGGAATGATCCTACCGCTAGAATCCGCAAACTATGCCGTCCCACAAGGGCGCGCGCAAGGGGCAGTCGGTAAGCAATTAGATATTCGCCCACCGGTACAGGCACTGTCTCTGCTTAATGGCAGTCGTGCTCAGTTCCAAGGTACTACTGGTGTGCTGCAAATCGCTAACACAGGCCCTTCACTGTGGGGACAAACCGTCGCCGCGCTACGCGCGAACAAGTTTGCTATCGCGCAGCAAGACGATGCCCGTCAACAGCTCACTACAGACTGGATAAGCTGGAACCGTGAAGACGAAGATCACCAATATCGTGGCCGTTACCAAGTATCTGTCGTGGCACAAGGTTACGAGCAAACGCTGATGGTGAAACCTATTGCCCTAGAGCAAAAAGGGCAGGCGGTAACGAGTAATACAGAGATCCAGCGCTATACTGCTCAGCTACTCAATGATATTTCATCACAGCTGAATACTGCTGCGACGGATCGCCAAAATGCTGCTGCCGCAAGCCGTACCGGGAGTATTGATGTGCAAAGCGGCGCGGACGATACCGGCTTACCTAACCTTATCGTGCGTGCGCCTTTTGATGTGACCTGGCAACGTCTCCCTAAAGCGCTACCGCTGGCAGGGATGACCGTATCCGATAGCAATCGTGCTGATGGTAGCTTGCAACTGAGCTACAGCGAATTGAGTAGCAGCCAGTGGACGTCACTGGGAGCGAAAGATCCGCAATTGGCAGAAGGTAAATATAAGCTACAAGTCGGTGATCTCGATAACCGCAGTAGCCTGCAGTTTATCGATCCGAAGGGCCATATCCTGACGCAATCGCAGAATGATGCGCTAGTCGCTGTACTGCAAGCCGCGTTAAATAAATAAATTTTATGCTCAGGCCGGAAATTTCCGGCCTTTTTTTATTTTATTTTGGCATAATAGTACCTAGCTAGGTAAACGATTGCGTAGCAATGAAATCTGCGTGCTAAGCAGAGTCATTTTCAGAGTCGACGACGAGTGGAGTTAATAAGATGCAAAAGCAAGCTGAACTGTATCGCGGTAAAGCAAAAACAGTTTATAGCACCGATAACCCGGACCTGCTAATTCTGGAATTTCGCAACGATACCTCAGCCGGAGACGGAGCACGTATTGAGCAGTTTGACCGTAAAGGCATGATCAATAACAAGTTCAATCATTTTATTATGGAAAAACTGGCGCAAGCTGGTATCCCGACGCAGATGGAAGCATTACTCTCCGATACCGAGGCGTTAGTTAAAAAACTCGATATGGTTCCCGTAGAGTGTGTGGTGCGTAATCGTGCAGCAGGCTCGCTGGTTAAGCGCCTTGGCGTTGAGGAGGGACTCGTGTTGACTCCACCGCTCTTCGACCTGTTCCTAAAGGATGACGCGCACCACGATCCGATGATCAATGAGTCCTATTGTGAAACTTTCGGTTGGGTCAGCGGCGAACATCTAGCGCGTATGCGTGAATTAACTCTCAAGGCAAACCAAGTCCTTACGGCATTGTTCGATGATGCTGGCTTTATTCTGGTCGATTTTAAACTCGAATTCGGGTTATTTAATGGTGAAGTCGTGCTGGGTGATGAGTTCTCACCCGATGGCGCACGTCTATGGGATAAAGAAACATTAGATAAAATGGATAAAGACCGCTTCCGCCAAAGCCTAGGTGGCGTCGTTGAAGCCTATGAAGTCGTTGCTCAACGTCTTGGTGTTCCCCTCAATTAATGATTTATCGCACTCGCTCTTCAGGAGCGGGTGCGCCTCTGTTTTCCCTTCCCTGATTACAACTTTAGTTTTTCTACTGGTTATCCGCGCGCTCTACGATTACTATTTATCTATAAGCGATTATCGAGATGGAGAGGTAGAGTATGCGTTGGCAAGGACGTAGAGAAAGTGACAATGTTGAAGACCGTCGAGGCGAGAGTCCAGCACCGACCGGGGGAGGCTCAGGCTTTCGTATCCCTGCCGGTAAAGGCGGTATCGTTTTACTTATCGTGGTGGTGGTAGCCGGCTATTACGGATACGACTTAACGCCGTTGCTGGGTGGTGGCGGACAAAGTACCTCGGTCAGCCAATCCCACGCTCCTGCGACGCAGAGCGCCGATGACCAACAGGCCGCTAAATTTACGAGAGTTGTACTCGCTGATACTGAAGATACCTGGGGCGAAATATTCCAAAAAATGGGCAAGACGTACCAACCGCCTAAATTGGTTATGTATCGTAATGCCACACGGACAGGCTGCGGAACCGGACAATCGGTAATGGGGCCTTTCTATTGCCCAGCCGATAAGACTGTCTATATCGACCTCTCTTTCTATGACGAAATGAAGAATAAGCTTGGTGCGGGTGGCGATTTTGCTCAGGGCTATGTTATCGCCCACGAAGTCGGACATCATGTGCAAAACCTACTCGGTATCGAGAGCAAAGTCCGTCAACAGATGCAACAAGGCTCGCAGACTGATGCGAATCATCTCTCTGTGAAGCTCGAACTACAGGCTGATTGCTTTGCCGGCGTGTGGGGACACTATATGCAGCAAAAAGAGGTCTTAGAGACCGGCGATCTGCAAGAGGCATTGAACGCGGCACAAGCGATTGGTGACGATAAGCTGCAGCAACAGAGCCAAGGCCGCGTCGTTCCCGATAGCTTTACACATGGTACCTCACAGCAACGTTATACATGGTTTAAGCGTGGATTCGACAGTGGCGAACCAAGTCAATGTAACACCTTCGCTGGATAGTTAACGTGCAGGCTAGGTTGATTGCCGAGCAAATGCGTCGCAAGGGGTTGCGGCGCATTTGTGTTATCAGCGGTAGCGAATTCTTTCGTACCGCCGCATTGCGCGAGTGGCAGGATGACTTTCCGGGTGATTGGTTGCGCGTGACCACGGCTGCAACGGGGCACACAGAGGAAGTCCTCGCACAGCGAGCGCGGCAATTTCTTGGTCAAGAGTGGCTGCATGCTATCTATGATGCGACGCAGGGGATCCATCTGGAAGCCCTTGCAGCGCTGGCGGGGACCTTGGTGGCGGGGAGCTGGCTGGTCGTGTTGATGCCCATACCGTCTGCGCTAGACTCTCTGCTGGACCACGATAGCCAACGTTGGGCAGAGTGTGAGCAGCCCATCGCGACACCGATTTTTTATCATCACTTTTGGCAACAGTTAGAACAGGCTGCCGATACCCTTATTTGGCGTGAAGGCGAGATCAAACCCCTACGCTTGGCACAGCCTACGACCGACTGGCAGCCACAAGGTGCAGCACAACAGAGGGCGATCGTTGCAGAGATAGCCGCACTGCCGACGGCTACCTGCATTGTTACTGCCCCGCGTGGCCGAGGGAAGTCAGCCCTCGGTGGAATGTTGGCCGCGCAGTATCCTCCCTGCTTAATTACCGGACCGGCCAAGATATCGACCGCGGTGATCGCAAATTTCGCTGGCGATCATTATTATTTTCAGTCGCCAGATTCGATCCTAGGTCAAGCGGCGTCCCCAGATTGGCAATGGTTGATTGTTGACGAAGCCGCCTCCTTACCACTGCCACAGTTACAAGCATTAGTTGAGCGTTTCCCTCGCTGCCTATTACTGACCACCACCGAAGGCTATGAAGGAACGGGGCAGGGCTTTTTGCTCAAACTCAGTGCCTTATTGGCGATAACCCGGCACTACAGACTGCATGAGCCGCAGCGCTATCGGGCCTGCGATCCGCTAGAAACCTTTATCGAAAAGATACTGGGTCAACATAACCGACCGCAAGCGCCTAATACCGATGAACTCTCTCTACATTTGCGGACTTATCGCCCGCACGATTGGCATGTCGAACCACGCCTCGCGTTGAGCACTTTTCAACTCTTACAAGCTGCTCATTACCTCACTACGCCTACCGACTTACGGCGTATGATGGATGCCCCACATACAGGTTATTGTCAGCTGGTGGCGGGGGAGTCTTGTTACGGGGCGTTGGGATGGGTCGATGAAGGCCAGCAATCCGGCGAATTGGCGCAAGCCGTGTGGCGTGGCGAACGCCGACCACGAGGTAATTTAGTGGCGCAGTCTTTAGCAGCGCATAGCCGCTTCCCGCAAGCGATGACCCTGGCAAGTCGACGTATTAGCCGTATCGCTATCAGTGAGCCGTTGCGCCGTGCCGGGCTTGGCCGACGCTTAGTCACTGCTGTTATCGATGAGAGCCAAGATAAAGATTTTGTTTCGGTCAGTTTCGGTTTTACACCCGACCTGTGGCAGTTTTGGCGGCGTTGTGGTTTCCAGTTGGTGAGAATAGGGACTCAGCGCGAGGCCAGTAGTGGCTGTATTGCCGCCATGGCGATTTATCCGATATCGCAGGCGGGTCAACAATTGTGCCAACTGGCCGCCAGACATTTCCAACGCGACTGGCCCCTGCAACAGGCTCGCTATAGTCCAGATATTACACTGGCGTGTCCTATTAACGCTGACAATAGGTTTTCTGCCGACGATTATGACGAGTTGATCGGCTTCGCGCAGGCGCATCGGCCACTGAGCGTCAGTTATCCTGCGCTGTGGCGCGCGAGTCATGATCACCCCCATTTGGCGCTTGGATCGAGTCTTCAACACTGCCTTCGCCAATCACAGCTACCTGAAACATACAGCCATAAACAGTGGCTGGCACAGTTACGCCGTGAAACGGCAATACTTTTAACCCTTTTGCCTAAGCCGCACTAAGCGGCGGCGAGGCACCCATCAGTAAGAGGTCATTTATGGCACATATCGACTATGTAATGGTTCAGCAGGGGAGCGGGCCACAGCCACAATTATTTATTTTGTTTCATCGTAACGGTGATGATCCTCGGTCCATGGCGGAAATTGGTCGTTGGTTTGCTACCGATTTCCCGACTGCTTTTGTCGTTTCGGTCGGCGCACCGCTACCGTTAACGCAAGGGGGGAGCGCTTGGTTTATCGACGACGAGCCAGCTGCCTCGATGACGCGTACACAACAAAAAATTGATCAGATTATGCCGCTATTTACTCAAACCATCCGCGAATGCCAAAAGCAATGTGGAGTCAGCGCTGAGGCGACAGCATTAATTGGTTTTTCTGAGGGGAGTATTATGATTCTCGAGGCCCTGAAGAATACTGAGTTACTAGCAGGTCGCGCTATCGTCTTCAGCGGGCGTTATAACAGCGCCCCCGAGGCCGCTACGCTCAACACGACCGTGCACCTGATCCACGGCGATAACGATGAGCAGATCCCGTTAATTCACGCGGTCAATGCAGAGCAGTGGCTAACTGAGGCGGGTGGCGATGTTACGCTCGATATCATCGACGAATTGCCACACGCTATCGATGAACAAGGTATCGCGATAGCATTAAAACACCTGAAAGAGACCATTCCACAACGTTATTTCGACCAAGTTTCGCAGGGTGAAGCCCCGGATAATGACGATGTGATCCCAATGGTTTAGCAGGAAGGGGGGCTAGGGCGTTTTACCCCAGCCCCCTTAAGAGGAGTTACTTTTTCTTCGGCCAATCGTCGTCTTCGTCGTCCCACTTATCGTTAAAATCACGATGAGGTGGTAACTTCGGTTTGTTATCGAGGTATTTTTTAACATCAACACGTTTTAAGTCTTTGTAGACGTTAACGAGTAACCCCACCATAAACAGGATGATTAACACCCACCAATACTCTTTTATCCATTCCATATACGACTCCTTAGGTCAGCAATAACTGCATAATCCGTTGATACATTCGACTGAGGGTCTGCAGATCAGCTGCGCTGACACACTCGTTAATCTTATGAATAGTGGCGTTAACGGGGCCGAGTTCGACGACCTGCGTTCCCATTCTGGCGATGAAACGTCCATCAGAGGTGCCACCATTGGTCAGTAACTCGGGCTTAATTTCATTATAGTGCTGAATGGCGTCGACGACCGCATCGACCAGCTCACCTTTTTCAGTAAGAAAAGGTTGGCCGGAAAGATTCCATTCCAAGGTATAACGCAGTTGGTGGCGGTCAAGCAGCTGGGCCACGCGCTCGCGAATACGTTGATCGGTGAGTTCGGTACTGAAGCGGAAATTAAACTGTACGAATAATTCGCCAGGGATCACGTTATTACTGCCGGTGCCGGCTTGGACATTGGCAATCTGCATACTGGTGGGAGGGAAAAAGTCATTCCCCTGATCCCATTCGGTAGCGGCTAACTCCTGCAGTGCGGGTAAGGCACGATGCACCGGATTATCGGCGAGATGCGGGTAGGCAACATGCCCCTGCACACCATGAATGGTTAGATTAGCGGTAATCGACCCGCGGCGACCGTTTTTAACGACATCGCCGACCCGCTCGGTACTGGAAGGCTCCCCGACTAAGCAATATTCTACGCGTTCTTGTCGAGCCATCAGCTGTTCGACGACTTTTACCGTACCATTAATTCCGCTGGCTTCTTCATCGGAGGTAATCAAGAAGGCGAGGCGCCCAGAATGATGTGGGTGTTGCTCGACGAAACGCTCGGCGGCGACGACCATCGCGGCGAGGGAGCCTTTCATGTCGGCAGCCCCGCGACCAAACAAGAGGCCGTCGCGGATAGTGGGTTCGAAAGGTGAATTAATCCATTTACGCTCATCACCGACCGGTACGACATCCGTATGCCCCGTGAAGGCAAGCGTTTTGCCTTGGCCGCGGGTTGCCCAGAAATTTTGGGTATCACCGAAATTCATCGGTTCGATATGAAATCCTATCGCTTCGAGGCGAGCCATCAATAACGCCTGGCAGCCTGCATCGTTAGGGCTTAATGAGGGACAGCGAATCAGGTTCTGAGCAAGTTCGATGACTGGACAAAACATCTAGTTGGCTCCTTGTAAAAAGGCGGACCACGCTGCGGTATCGAAACCAATTAGCATCTGACCGTCGGAGCGCACAAGTATAGGGCGTTTAATCACTGCGGGGTGCGCCAACATAATGCTACGCGCATGAGCGGGATCGCTCGCCAGCTGTTTATCCTCAGCAGAGAGGGTACGCCAAGTGGTACCGCGGGTATTAAGTAATGCCTTGATGCCTAAGGCAGCAATCAACTGCTCTAGGAGAGCGTCGTCGAGACCTTGTTGGCGGAAATCATGGTATGTGGCTGTGACCGATTGTTCAGTGAGGTATTTACGGGCTTTTCTTACCGTATCACAGGTTTTTATACCATAAATCGTAAAGGTCGGTGCGGTGGCTTGAGTCATAAGGCGGTACTACCTAATTATTAAGTCAAAAGTTTACGAGTAATCAAGAATAATGCCGGATTTGGCCGCCATTATCCACCTTTGTGCAGGGCGGGGGGGAATAACCGAAAGTATCGATTTATTTAAAGTCAGAACTGTGAACAATATCAGAAATTCATACAATGATTTTTTTATCTTAAAATTACAATAAATCATAATGTTAGCGATAATTTCAGTAAAAAAGGCAAACGTTAACCTAGAATAATTCTTTACAGGGCTTTACGAATTTAGCGACTTACAGGTAGGATTCATCACCCTCTGGATAAATTCGCCAATTTTTACCTGTGCTGATGCGGTAGAGGGGCTTTGCTGTAGAAGTGGACAAACAGGAAACCTATGAAAAATACAAAAAAAACAGCGGCTGATTTACAGCACGCTAGACGTAAGTGGTTAAACTCCCATGACTCCGGGTATCGTAAGGAGATGGGAAACCGCCAAGTTCAGATGATAGCCATTGGCGGCGCAATTGGTACCGGGCTTTTTCTCGGCGCAGGGGCACGTTTACAACTCGCGGGCCCAGCCCTCGCAATAGTCTATTTAGTCTGTGGCATCTTCTCCTTCTTCATCTTACGCGCACTCGGGGAGTTAGTTTTACATCGTCCTTCCAGCGGCAGCTTCGTCTCCTATGCACGTGAGTTTATGGGTGAGAAGGCCTCGTACGTTGCGGGCTGGATGTACTTCGTCAACTGGGCGATGACCGGTATTGTCGATATCACCGCAGTCGCTCTCTACATGCACTATTGGGGAGCCTTCGGCGATATTCCGCAGTGGGTTATCGCTTTGGGCGCGTTGGCGATTGTGGGCACCATGAACATGGTCGGCGTGAAGTGGTTTGCCGAAATGGAATTCTGGTTCTCGTTAATCAAAGTATTGGCGATCGTTCTCTTCTTGGTGGTCGGTGTCGTTTTCTTAGGCAGCGGCAAGCCTCTCGATGGCAATACTACCGGTTTTCACCTGATCTCGGATAATGGCGGCTTTTTCCCACATGGGATAATGGCGGCTTTCGTCCTAGTACAAGGTGTCGTCTTCACGTTTGCCTCTATTGAGTTGGTCGGTACGGCAGCCGGAGAGTGTAAAAATCCGAAAATCATGGTACCCAAGGCGATCAATAGTGTGATCTGGCGTATCGGATTATTCTATGTTGGATCGGTCGTTCTCCTTGTGTTGTTACTGCCGTGGAATGCCTACCAAGCCGGACAGAGTCCTTTTGTGACCTTCTTTAGTAAATTAGGCGTACCCTACATCGGTAGCATTATGAATATCGTCGTGTTGACGGCGGCATTATCCAGCCTCAATTCAGGCCTCTATTCTACAGGTCGTATTTTGCGTTCGATGTCGATGGGAGGGTCTGCACCTCGCTTTATGTCGAAGATGAGCCGCCAGCAGGTGCCTTATGCCGGGATCTTAGCGACTATCGTGATTTACATCTTTGGAGTGGTACTTAACTACTACGTACCGAGCCAGGTGTTCGAAATCGTCTTGAACTTTGCATCACTAGGGATTATTAGCTCATGGGCATTTATCGTGCTCTGTCAGCTACGGTTACGTAAAGCGATTCGCGAAGGTAAGGCAGAAGATATCTCCTTTAAGCTACCGGGAGCGCCGTTTACCTCCTGGTTGACGCTGCTGTTCTTGGCTAGCGTATTAGTCTTGATGGCCTTCGATTACCCGAATGGAACCTATACTATCGCATCAGTACCGTTGATCATCGTTCTATTAGTGATTGGCTGGTTCGGTGTGAGAAAACGTGTTCACGAGGTTTCGCTGCGCGAGCAACAGCATATGTCTGCGCATCACGAAGAGTAGGGGTGAGGGGGCAATGCAGCCCGTCATCGAGAAAGTAAAAAAGGTAGCGCCTCATGCGCTACCTTTTTTTTATATCGTATTAGCGGTTATTAGCGAGTGCCGCAACTAGCTGATTGGCTCCTTGGCTCATCGGCGTGAAGTGGCTGCCTGGCGCGCGTGCAACGGCGATAAATACGCCGACATTGGTACGTGGGTCCATTACGATATAGGTCATAAAGCCACCCCCGCCACCGGTTTTTTCCACTAGAGCGGGTTGATTACCGATGGCATTCATATGTACCCAGCCGAAGCCAAGTCCACTGGCCGGGCCGGCCACGTCCATTCCGTTCATTCTTACGAGCTGACTGCGTGGATAGACGACGCGCTGTAGCGTACTGGCGAGTGGCGAGCGAGGCTTAATCGAACTCGATAAGAACTGCTGCATCCAACGCTCCATATCATCAGCCGTCGAATACAGCCCACCACTGCCGATAGCTGCGAGGGTATTATTACAAGGGCTGGCATGGTCACGTGGGATAATCAGGCGACGACATTGATCGGGAGAGGGGGTAAATGTCGTATCTTTCATCCCGAGTGGACGCGTGATTAACGATTGGACGAGTTGCGGATAAGGCTTGCCGCTCGCACGCGACAGGGCATCGGCTAGATAGTCGAAACCTAGATTCGAATAAGCTGCCACGGTACCCGGGATCGCTTTGAGCTTGGCATGTTGTAGCCATTGCCAGCGCGAGGCTTTTTCAGGCCAAACAAAGACTGGACGGTTAGCGCGGCCTCCTGGCATCTCGCGGGGGAGTCCTGCGGTATGCGTAGCAAGATTTTGTAACTTAATGGTGTAGCCACGAAACGGCGGAACCGTCATGCCTTTAGGCGCATATTTGCTTAGGGGATCGGAGATTTTCACGGTGCCCTGCTGATCGAGCTTCACCAACGTTTCGCTGGTGAATAACTTCGTAATCGAGGCTAAGCGAAACAGGCTCTCTTTCGTCGGACGTACACCACTTCCCGTTCGTGTTTCTCCCGCACTGGTGAAATAGTGCTGATTACCATCAATCACGACCATCGTCATACTGGCGGGGGCCGTTTGTTGAAAAATCTGTTGTGCGTAGCGCTGCACGATATCAGCGCTACGCTGTGGAGCCACTCTCGGGGTAGCGAAGCTGGTACTGGTTGCAGTGATAGCAAGTGTTGCTGCGAGGGATAAAGTTAGTTTATTCAAGGGAGAGAGATCCATACACAGTGGGCGAAAGATAATGCAGCATGATAGCGGCTTTCCACGAAGCTAATTAAAAAAACTATTAATAATTATGTCTCTTTTTAGTCATAACTCGACCTATCAGGCCGAGTTATTGCGTTATAACCAATCGCGGACTGTCAAAAAGTGATCGGTCAGCGCTGCCTCCGGCGAGCCGGGCTCTGCGTGGTAATCATATTCAAAACGTACCAGAGGAGGCATCGACATCAGGATAGACTCGGTACGCCCGCCACTTTGGATGCCAAATAAGGTACCGCGGTCCCACAGTAGATTGAACTCAACATAACGTCCTCGTCGGTATAGCTGGAACTGTCGCTCGCGTTCACCGTAAGGGAGATCCTTACGCTTCGCGACGATGGGTAGATAAGCCTCTAGAAAACCGAGACCAACTGCCTGCGTGAACGCAAAACAGTGTTCGAAATCGGGGGAGTTAAGGTCATCAAAAAAGAGGCCGCCAATTCCGCGCTGTTCGTTGCGGTGGCGCAGATGAAAGTACTCATCACACCACTTCTTATAGCGTGGATAGACCTCTTCGCCAAAGGGCTGACAGAGAGATTGAGCGGTTTTATGCCAATGGTAGGCATCCTCTTCAAAACCATAATATGGGGTGAGATCAAAGCCACCGCCAAACCACCACACCGGCTCTGCACCTGGTTTCTCAGCGATAAAGAAACGGACGTTGGCATGGCTCGTCGGCACATAGGGATTATTAGGATGGATTACCAACGATACGCCCATCGCTTGGAAGCTGCGTCCCGCTAGCTCAGGTCGGTGAGCCGTCGCTGACGCGGGCATCTCACTGCCGTACACATGGGAGAAGTTTACCCCCGCTTGTTCGAAGATTGCGCCTTGCGTGAGGACGCGTGTGCGGCCACCGCCACCGGCGTCGCGTGTCCAATTATCCTCAAGAAATGAGGCTTGGCCATCAATATTAGTGAGCTGCTGGCAAATCGTATCCTGCAGCGTGAGAAAAAAGTGTTTAACTTGCTCGATAGTCTGCGTGCTCATGATGTTTATCTACAACCTTGAGTGAACATTAGGCGAATCAACTGACTCTGCGGTTACGGCGTTGTTGTTCATTATAAAAGTTGACGATGCCATCAGAAATAGCGCCTGCAATTTTTTTACGAAATGCGGTGGTTCCTAAAAGCTTTTCCTCGCTGGGATTCGTAATAAACGAGGTTTCGACTAACACTGAAGGGATAGACGGCGACTTTAGGACGGCGAAGGCGGCTTGTTCGGTATGTTGGCTGTGTAAATGGTGTACCGGGCGAATGGTATCGAGCACATGTTTACCGAGTGTTAAGCTATTTTTAATGGTATCTGTCTGAACGAGATCGAAAAGGATCTGCTGAAGGTACTGGTCTTTCTGTTGGACCTTTAGTCCACCGACGGCATCTGCAGCATTCTCGCGATCAGAGAGATAGCGTGCCATTGCGCTACTTGCCCCACGGTTAGAGAGCGCGAAGACTGATGCGCCACGCGCGCTAGGGTCGGTGTAGCCGTCGGCATGGATGGACATAAAAAGCGATGCGCCATGTTGTGAAGCGATTTCAACGCGTTGATAGAGCGGGATAAAATGGTCACTGTCACGGGTCAGACGCGCTTCAATATGCGGGTGGCTGCTCAATAGTTGGCGAACAGTATTCGCTATTTCCAACACGACGTGCTTTTCCATTGAACCTTCTTCACCGACGGCTCCGGAATCGATTCCGCCATGACCTGGGTCCAGCATGACGATGAACTTACCTGAGTTACTCTTTTTCGCTGCTGAATGCCGAGTGCGAGACGTCGGGAGCCGCGACTCTTCTGCCAAGACAGCCCGCGGCGAGAGGACGGCCAGCGCGAGACCAGAAAAGAGTAATTGGCGGCGATTGACGAGCTGTTTTAGAGAGGCCAATTTTTTCATTATATTCAGATCCGTGAAGAGTTAATGAGAATTACTACTAATAATTAGGTTATATAATAACATTAGCGATATTGCTAACATTGAAATATTTCAGCCTTTTACTGAGTATTGCCTTTTCTAACACCCATACTCACCCGCATAATAGTGCGTTTGTGTATAGGGGAGGTGAAAAAATGGAAATTCGTGTTTTCGAACAACAAGATATCGACGAAGTCATCACTCTGTGGGAGCGCTGCGATTTACTCAGACCTTGGAATGATCCAGAACTGGATATTGAACGTAAATTACGTCACGATGCCGATCTCTTTCTGGTCGTTATCCTCTCGGGACAAATCGTGGGAAGCGTCATGGGAGGCTATGACGGCCATCGTGGTTCCGCTTATTACCTCGCAGTCCATCCCGACTACCAAGGTCGCGGCTTTGCCAACGCACTGATGAATCGATTGGAAAAGAAATTAATTGCCCGAGGCTGCCCGAAGCTCAATTTGCAGATTCGAGATGATAACGATCAAGTTCTCGGCTTCTATGAAAAATTAGACTATGAAATCAATGAAGTCACTACACTCGGTAAGCGCTTGATTGAAGACCGTGAATATTAGACGCCGATGAGGGAACATTTCGATCTCGATGATGAAGTCGCGCCGCTGCCTTTTCTACTCTGGGTCATCTTATTGTTCCAAGCACGCGCATGGTTACTCTTAGTGATGGCTGGAGCATCTCGACAACAAGGTGATACACTGCTGCGTCTATTTGTTCCCGACACCTCGACATTCTTTGTCGGCCTAGCGATGGGGTTACCGGCCTTATTGTGCATGGTGCTTAGCGGCTATCGGCAACGCTTTCCCCGCGTATGGCGGGTGTGCCGCTATGTCCTATTGGTGAGCGGAGCGCTGTTGTGTATCGGGCAATTGAGTCAATGGAATACCGTTGCACTTGAAGCCTCGCCGACACTATTCATTATGACATTGTTCGACGGCCTGAATGAGTTCGCACTCTTTACCCTACCGCACTTAAAAAAGTGTTTTGTGCAATAAGCACACTGCAAACTAAACTTTTTACGTGATGACGACTCCTAGTAGCATTGACTCGAGTCGCAAGAGGAATAGAAATGAAAGTATTGCCCTGTGCCCTGTTAGCCAGTGCGGCGTTACTAAGTGGCTGTGCCGGTTCTAGCCATCCTACTGAAACGTCCAGTAGTTCCGTCCATTGGTATAACCCATTAAGCTATTCTTGGTCATCCGCGTTACCGTGGAACTGGTTTGGCTCTTCCGTGGCAGTGAGTGAGGAAGGCGTAGGGAAGGTGACGAGTTTAACCGCCTTTAACGTTGAAGCCATCACTAAAGGTATTGGTGGCGATTATACCTTGCGCCAAGGTATGGGCACGCACAATGGACAGATCGAAAGCTATATTCAGGCGCTACAAGGTCAACAGGTGGCTATGACCTTCTACGGTGATAGTACAGTAAACAAGATTGAGATCGCCGACAATAGTGTCGGAACCCCGAGCGATATTCGCTTCGGCGCACCGTTCTCTGCGTTATTTGATAAAGCCTATGGGCATTGTCAACCAGGTGCTGATAGCCAACATGTCCAGTGTAAGGTCCCCAATAGCCAACACCTCGAGGTGATTTATCAAGGGGAGTTCAGTGGGCCTGCCGGTATCATGCCTGCCGACGCGACGCTTAAACAGTGGACACTTTCTGACATTATCTGGCACGCCTGATCGTTATATATTTTTTAGCAATTACACAGCAGTAATCGGTATATAAAACTATTACTGCTTTCTTAGCCTTGTTAATACACTGATAACTTCAAGATTAACTGAGGTTGAGAGTGGGATTTTCAGGTATGAAGAGACTCTATGCATTATCGGTGGTGGGCACCATGCTGCTTGCTGCCCCGTCTGCCTATCCAGCCCAGTTACTTAATAGCTCCTATGACGTTTCACGTGAGCTTTACGAGCGCCTCAATCCCCTCTTTATTCAGCACTGGGATGCTGAGCATCCCCAGGATAAACTGACCCTGCGTCAGTCACATGGTGGTTCATCGAAACAAGCGCTAGCGTTGCTACAGGGGATGCGGGCGGATGTGGTGACCTTTAACCAAGTTCCCGATATACAGATCCTGCATGACAAGGGCCGACTAATTCCTAGCGATTGGCAGCGGCGCTTGGCCAATAATAGTTCCCCCTATTATTCGACGATGGCGCTGGTTGTACGGCGTGGTAATCCATTACGAATTAATGGCTGGGATGATCTAGTTAAGCCTGGAGTGAAACTTATTTACCCCAATCCTAAAACCTCTGGCAATGGCCGCTATGCGTGGCTGGCTGCTTGGGGAGCCTTACGGATTTCCCATCACAATGACGACGGCGCGGTACAACGCGCGATGCGCCAGTGGGTAAGGAATACGCAGGTCGCCGATATCGGTGGGAGAGGGGCGACGCAAAGTTTTGTTAATCAACACCTAGGCGACGTGCTTATCACGTTCGAAGCGGAGGCACGGGCGTTACAACAGCATTATCCTGCCGAGCAATATCAGGTTATCGTTCCGCGAACAAATATTAAAGCCGAGTTTCCCGTCACTTGGCTAGATCGAAACACTGAGCGGAATCATACGACTGCGGTCGCTAAAGCGTACTTAAATTTTCTTTATCAACCTGAGGCGCAGAATATCTTAACCAACTTCTATTACCGGACTTACCATGCGACGCCAAGTCTGGTGGCTCAGCAACACTTCTCGCCGGTTCAATTCTTCACGGTTGAACAGCAGTTTGGGTCATGGCAGCACGCCATGCAATCACAATTTGCCCCGCATGGGCAGTTCGATACATTGCAGTCCGCAGGACAATCATTATGATTTTTTCACGTCAACGCCGTGTGTTACCCGGGTTCGGGTTGAGTTTGGGTACTAGCTTATTCTTCACCTGCTTGATCCTGTTATTACCGGTCAGTGCGCTGATACTACAGTTATCGCAGATGACACTCGCGGATTACTGGCGTGTGATAAGTGATCCGCAGTTGGTCGCCGCCTATAAAATAACGTTGCTTTGTGCGGCGGTGGCATCATTGTTTAATGCCGTATTTGGGACATTGATGGCGTGGGTATTAACGCGCTACCGCTTTCCAGGTCGTACCTTCCTCGATGGCTTAATGGATCTCCCTTTCGCCTTACCTACGGCGGTGGCCGGCCTTACTCTGGCAGGACTGTTCTCGTCCAATGGTTGGTATGGTCATTGGCTGGCCGAGCACGGTATTAAGGTCACTTATACGTGGTTAGGGATCGCCGTTGCCATGGCATTTACGAGTATCCCATTTGTGATCCGCACGGTACAACCCGTGCTCGAAGAGCTAGGCCCCGAGTATGAAGAGGCAGCCGAAACACTTGGCGCACGCCCTGCACAGGCATTCTTTAAAGTTATCTTGCCAGAAATTGCCCCCTCGTTATTGGCGGGAACTGCATTATCGTTTACCCGCAGCTTGGGAGAGTTCGGTGCGGTTATCTTCATCGCCGGTAACATCGCGTGGAAAACAGAAGTCATTTCGTTACTCATCTTCGTACGCCAACAAGAGTTCGATTTCCCGGCATCAAGCGCGATTGCCTCGGTGATTATGGGGGCATCGTTAGTCTTACTCTTTACCATCAACACACTACAGAGCCGCTATGGGCGTCGTCTGGGGGGGAAATAATGGCTGTCTCGACACGCCCTTGGACAAAGTGGATCTTAATTACACTGGCAATCGTCAGTGCGGCGATTTTTCTGCTCGTCCCTCTGGTCTATATCTTCTGGCAAGCGTTAAGCGAAGGGGTTGGCGTTGCCCTACATAATTTACGCGATGGCGACATGCTGCATGCTATCTGGCTCACGGTACTTATTGCCTTAATCACTGTCCCAGTAAATCTAATTTTTGGGACATTATTAGCTTGGCTAGTGAGCCGGTTTAACTTCCCAGGTCGGCAGTTCTTACTAACACTCTACGATATTCCCTTCGCCATATCGCCGGTCGTGGTGGGGCTGCTGTACCTCCTTTTCTGGGGGATCAATGGTCCAGCGGGTAGCTGGTTAGACGCACATAATATTCAGGTGATGTTTACCTGGCCGGGCATGGTGCTAGTCACTATCTTCGTGACCTGTCCGTTTGTCATTCGCGAGCTGGTGCCGGTCATGCTGAGCCAAGGAAGCCAAGAAGATGAAGCGGCGATCCTGCTTGGGGCGAGTGGTTGGCAGATGTTCCGTCGCGTGACCCTACCTAATATCCGCTGGGCACTATTGTATGGCGTCGTATTAACCAATGCGCGGGCGATTGGCGAATTTGGAGCGGTATCGGTCGTCTCGGGGGCTATCCGTGGCGAAACCTACACCCTTCCGTTACAGGTCGAATTACTGAACCAAGATTATAATACCGTTGGCGCTTTCACCGCGGCGGCTTTATTGGCTATGATGGCCATGGTCACCTTATGTTTAAAAAGTGTATTGCAATGGCGCTTAGAACGTCAGCAGCACGGCGCACAGGCAGGCGAAAATGAGCATTAATATTAATCAGATTTCTAAATCGTTCGGTAGCACTCAGGTACTAAACGATATCAGTCTCGATATTCCATCGGGTGAGATGGTGGCGCTACTCGGACCATCAGGGTCGGGTAAAACGACGCTATTAAGGATTATTGCAGGTCTCGAGAACCAGAATTCTGGAGAAATCCTGTTCCATGGTCGAGACGTCAGCCAGGTGCATGCCCGCGATCGCCAAGTTGGTTTCGTCTTCCAACACTATGCGCTATTTCGTCATATGAATGTCTTCGATAATATTGCTTTCGGCTTAACAGTTATGCCGCGCAAGTCCCGGCCGAGTAAGGCGGCAATCCGTGAAAAAGTCACGAAATTGCTTGAGATGGTGCAGCTTAAAGAGTTTGCCAATCGCTATCCGGCTCAGCTGTCTGGTGGACAGAAACAGCGTGTCGCATTGGCGCGAGCGCTAGCGGTGGAACCGGCTATTTTGTTACTTGATGAGCCGTTTGGTGCGCTGGATGCGCAGGTGCGTAAGGAACTACGGCGCTGGTTACGTCAGCTACACGAAGAGTTAAAGTTCACCAGTGTCTTCGTTACTCATGATCAGGAAGAGGCGATGGACGTTGCGGATCATATTGTGGTGATGAGCCAAGGTAATATCGAACAGCATGGCACGCCACAACAAGTCTGGCAGAACCCCGAAAGCCGCTTCGTCTTGGAATTTTTAGGGGAGATCAATCGGCTACCGGCCATCGTTCGCGGTAACAGCCTACAGATAGCTGGGCAGCATTGGCCATTAAGTAAACCGTATGACGTAGAGGGTGAGGTGGATCTCTTTCTGCGTCCTTGGGAGCTAAGCTGGTCGGCGCAAGCGGATAACGACCACCGTTTACCGGCTACAGTGCTCGAAGTGACCCCGCGCGGGCATTTCTGGCAGTTAAGTGTTGAGGCCAAAGGGGTGGCAATCGAACCGCTATCGGTGGTCAGTCAATCGGGGGTACCTCCCGAACGTGGCTCGACACTCTATCTCAACCTCAAGCAGGCCCGTGTCTACCAGCAAGACAATCTTTTAGCACCCCTTGCCTTTGCGTGATCAGACTGATAATTTCGAGGTTAGCGTTGCCATCAGCCTAGGTTCTTACCTAGGCTGATGGCGTTTGAGCGATAGGAAAATAATGTGACTACCCTTGAGAGTACGATAGGCAATACCCCATTAGTCCGGTTACAGCGCCTGACCGTGGCGGGAGGCGGTGAGGTATGGGTTAAGCTTGAAGGTAACAACCCGGCAGGTTCGGTGAAAGACCGGGCTGCGTGGTCTATGGTACGCGAAGCCGAGTTGCGAGGCGATATTACTCCCGGCGATACCTTAATCGAGGCGACCAGTGGTAATACGGGTATCGCATTAGCGATGATTAGCGCTCTACTGGGGTACAAACTCAAACTCCTCATGCCGGATAATATGAGCATTGAGCGCCAAGCCGCGATGCAAGCCTATGGCGCAGAACTCATTCTTATTAATTGTGAGCAAGGCATGGAGTATGCCCGCGTTTTTGCGCAGGAACTTGCGGCACAGGGGGCAGGGGTCGTCCTGGACCAATTTAATAATCACGATAATGCACTGGCGCATTATCGGAGCACAGGCCCCGAAATTTGGCGACAAACCGCGGGGCGTATCACCCATTTTGTCTCCAGCATGGGAACGACGGGTACCATCAGCGGAACGGGCCGTTTCCTCAAACAACAGGACCCTGCGATCCAGGTTATCGGTTTACAGCCCGCGGCGGGTAGCCAAATAGCGGGGATTCGCCATTGGGAAGGCGTTTACCAACCGGGGATTTATCAGCCTCAGTGGGTAGATGATATCGTGATGATGACGCAAGATCGTGCCGAGCAGACAGCTCGTGCACTTGCGCAGCAGGAAGGGATCTTCGGTGGTATCAGCTCGGGAGGGGCGGTGTCAGCGGCGCTAGAGTTGGCGCAAGGACACCCTGAGCGAGTCGTGGTGGCGATAATCTGCGATCGGGGCGATCGTTACCTATCGACGGGTATTTTCGGCGGATAGGCCGAGTAAAGCGTAATGATTGTGTAAAACTAACAGAATATTACGAGAAAAGTCGTCATTATGGGGTAAGCGAGCCATAGGGATAAGTATGAAAATTTTATTAGTTGAAGACGATCAAGAGCTAGGGCAGATGTTAAGCCAGTATTTAGTCGGTGAGGGGATGCAGACTGATGTGATCACTCATGGGAAACGCGCGATAGAAATGATTAATCAAGCGCATTACGATGCGATGATCCTCGACATTATGCTTCCGGACATTAATGGTATTGAAGTATTACGTCAGGTGCGCCAGCAGCACCGTTTACCGATCATTATGCTTACCGCCAAGGGCGAGAATATCGATCGCGTAATTGGCCTTGAAATGGGCGCCGACGACTACATGCCGAAGCCGTGTTATCCGCGCGAGCTGGTAGCGCGTTTACGCTCGGTAATGCGTCGATTCGAAGAGATCCCGACAGCACCCGGCGATAATCAACCTCTGACCCTGAAAGCATTAGTGTTAAACCCCGCGATGCGGGCGGTGACTTGGCAACAAACGCCGCTGGATTTGACCGCCTCTGAATTTAACTTACTTGAGTTACTGTTAGCCGCGGAAGATCGTGTGGTATCGAAGGACGAACTCTCTGAAAAAGCATTAGGACGCACGCGAGAAGCTTACGATCGCAGTGTCGATGTGCATATCAGCAATATTCGCCAGAAACTCTCCAAAACGACCGGCGATCAAATTTTTATCGAAACAGTCCGTAGTATTGGCTATAAAATTCGATGAATCAGCGTTATCCACGGCGGCTATTTAGTAAGATGTTGCTCGCCTTTTTAATCGTGTTCTTGTTGATAAGCCAAGTGATATGGCTGGGCTTCTCGCTGTTTAGCCACGATGGTTCCCCCTTCGTTAAACAACAACGTAGCTTGCAGCAAGTTCAGCTCACGTCACTCGCACAGCTTATTGCTCGTTCTGATACTGTCGCTGCCGAGTCATTGGTTAATAGCTGGAGCCCAGAGATTCGTCCGGTAATGACGCTGCGTAACGGGAGCGAGACAACGCCGGTCGTTGAAGATAGAGACCACGGAGTTCCCTTAATAGTTGTACAGCGCGTTATGGATAGTCAGGGCCAGCGTTATCTGCTGAGCTTGGATTATCGTGCACTAGAGCATTTTGACGAGCATGATCACCATTCATGGCATGATTCACTGCATATTCCGACACCGATGCTATTTTTTGCCCCTTTCTTAGGGCTATTCTTTAGTTTGCTACTGGCTTGGAACATGACTCGGCCAATACGCCAATTGCGCGAAGGCTTCGCAAAAATCTCACAGGGTGACCTGAGCGTACGGCTCTATCCTTCCATGAAAAGGCGTTACGACGAGTTATCTATCGTGGCGCAAGATTTCGATGCAATGGTAGAGCGTATCGATGTCTTAGTGAAGGCACGAGAAGCGTTACTGCATGATATCTCCCATGAATTACGCACACCGTTAGCGCGAGTACAATTAGCGGTCGGGTTAGCTCGGCAAAGCGATGTTAATATTCCTCACTCTCTCGATCGTATCGATCTAGAAACCAAACGACTCGATAAGATGATCGGGGAGTTATTAACATTATCGAGAGCGGAACACGATGGTATCGATATTGATCAGTACTTTGATTTTATCGCGTTACTGGAAGCTATCCTCGTCGATATCCGTTACGAAGCGCATCCGCTGCAGGTGGATGTCATCGCCTATTATGATAGTTTGAAATCAGTGACCGTACAGGGCAACGCAGAGCTTGTTCGCCGCGCTATCGAGAATGTCTTACGTAATGCTCTGCGCTATTCATCGCGTAAGCAGGCAGTCGTGATAAAGCTTGATGTGGAGCGAGAGACGTTGCTGCTCACCATTTCCGACAGTGGCCCGGGAGTGGCAGAAGACAAGATATCGAGTATTTTCGATCCCTTCGTACGCTTACAGTCTAGCCTGTCCGGCAAGGGCTATGGATTAGGGTTAGCAATAGTTAGAAAAGTGATTTTGGCACATCAGGGAGAAGTTTCTGCGACGAACCGTCCAGAAGGGGGGCTTAAAATTTCTATTCGATTACCGCGTTGGCCAGAATAAAAAAAGCTCATCTAAAAAGATGAGCTTTTATATCACTATTTCTGAATTCGCATGATTGGCGTTTCACCAACAGTAACATGACCGGATAGCTTAGATAACGACTTGATTTCATCCATATTAGAGATGACAACCGGCGTCAGCGTCGATTTTGCTTTTTCTTCGAGGAAAGCGAGATCGAACTCGATAATTGGATCGCCCTTCTTGACCTTTTGTCCTTCCTCAGCGAGGCGTTTAAAGCCTTCACCTTTTAACTCTACAGTATCAATACCGAAGTGGACAAACAGCTCGATACCGTTGTCTGATTCGATAGAGAAGGCGTGGTTGGTTTCGAAAATTTTACCAATCGTTCCTTCAACGGGAGCGACGATTTGGTTACCGTTAGGACGAATAGCGATTCCATCACCCACGATTTTTTCTGCGAATACCACATCCGGTACATCTTCGATATTAACGATTTCGCCCGAAAGCGGGGCAACAATTTCAATGCTGCCAGATTCGCTATCCGATTTGTCGCCAAAAAGTTTAGAAAACAATCCCATGATCTTCTCCTAAGCAATAACGTCGAAACACTAATGACAATCTAGCAAAGTGTCTTTTCTTTAATAAACTTATCAACGATAGCCGTTAATGCTTCAGCTGTCGGTTGCGCGAGCGCCTCTGCGGCTAAAACTTTAACGTCTTCGAAATTAGTGTTACGAATAATTTTTTTAATTCTAGGGATAGAAATAGAACTCATACTAAATTCGTCCAATCCCATGCCTAATAGTAATAGTGTAGCACGTTCATCGCCAGCTAACTCACCACACATCCCTGTCCATTTTCCAACAGCGTGAGATGCGTCAATAACTTGCTTGATTAGCAGCAGTACAGAAGGGCTCATCGGGTTGTATAAATGCGAAATTCGGTCATTACCACGATCTACCGCGAGCGTATATTGTGTCAGATCATTGGTACCAATACTGAAGAAATCGACTTCTTTTGCAAGGTGATGGGCGATGGTTGCCGAGGCGGGTGTTTCCACCATGATACCCACTTCGATATTTTGGTCGAAGGCTTTACCTTCCGCGGTGAGCTGGGCCTTAAGGGTATCTAGTTCAGCCTTTAATGTACGGACTTCTTCCACCGAGATAATCATCGGGAACATGATACGGAGTTTGCCATGAGCGGAGGCGCGTAAAATAGCGCGGAGTTGCGCATGCAGAATTTCTTTACGATCCATACCAATACGGATCGCACGCCAGCCTAGAAACGGGTTATCTTCCTTCGGCAGATTCATATAGGGTAGATCTTTGTCACCGCCGATATCCATGGTACGGATGATCACCGCTTGAGCGCCCACCGCTTCTGCTACCGCCTTGTAAGCCTCGTATTGTTCTTGTTCTGAAGGTAATGACTCGCGATCCATAAACAAAAACTCTGTTCGATAGAGACCAACCCCTTCAGCACCGTTGCGCTCGGCTCCCGCTACATCGCGAACCGTACCGATGTTGGCACAGACCTCTACGTGGTGGCCGTCCAAGGTAATTGCAGGTAAGTCTTTAAGCTTGGCCATCTCGTGTTTTTCATCTAGCCAAGTTGTTTGAATCTCGCGTAATTCGGAGATCTGTTCCTCGGAAGGATTAATCAGTACTTGGTTATTCACCGCATCAAGGATGAGGAAGTCACCATTTTTTACCGTTTGAGTAATTGTACCAATCCCCACAATCGCAGGGAGTTCTAAGGACCGTGCCATGATCGAGGTATGCGACGTTCTGCCGCCTAAATCGGTAATAAAGCCTAATACTTTTTCAAGATTGAGCTGCGCAGTCTCTGATGGGGTCAGATCTTTAGCTACCAGAATAGATTCATCTGCGATGGCGCTGAGGTCAACAATGGCTAGACCAAGAATATTTTGTAGTAAACGCTTACCAATATCCCGAACGTCGGCTGCCCGCTCTTTAAGGTATTCGTCGTCCAATTCTTCCAGCGCTGTAGCTTGGTCTTCAATAACGGCATGCACTGCGGCATCGGCTGTCTGGTGGTTTTTACGAATAAGATCGATGATTTCAAGTTCGAGTTCTTCATCTTCCAGTAGCATGATATGCCCTTCGAAGATGGCCTCTTTCTCGGTCCCGAAAGTTTCTCCCGCTTTAGTTTTTATTATTTCTAACTGTGCAGAGGCTTTCTTGCGGCTTTCAAGAAAATGGTTAATTTCTTGATCTACTTGGCTAGGATCGATTTTATGGCTATTGATGACGATGTCGTCTTCTTTTAAGAGCAGTGCCTTACCGAATGCAATACCGGGTGACGCAGGGATACCAGAAATCATAATCTTACCTTTAAATCAACGATGCCTATGTGTAAATACTGGAAGTCAGTGCCTAAGGGGATGGCTCAATGGCGTGTTTGAGTGTAAAGCGGCGACCCACCTTGAATCAATAGACCTTGGGGCGCTCGCCACGATTATTCAAGTTCAGCCATTAATTTAACTAAATGTTCGATAGCCTGTTGTTCGTCTTCGCCTTCCGCGCTGAGCGTTACGACGGTGCCTTGAGTAAGGCCCAAGGTCTGCAATTTAAACAAGCTTTTTGCACTCGCCGTTTTCCCCTGAGAGGTGACGGTAATGTCAGATTGAAACGTTTTTGCTTCTTTAACGAACTGTGCCGCGGGGCGAGTGTGCAATCCATTTGGTGCAGTGATGGTGACTTCTTGTTGGAACATATTTTTTCCCCAAAATAATCTGAAGGTGGTTCTCGAAAATTGACCAAGGCGTTCATTGGTATTTGACATCCTTCTACGCCGTGGGCCAACAAAAGTTATACGTCAATTACGACGAATTCCCTACCGTTTTTACAGGGTGTGGTTGATCAAACGCATAAAAAGTAACGCATTATTTTTCGGTTCGAAATAAATCCTATCGTTGATACCAGATGAGGAAGGAGTAAAGCAAACCCGCACTGATAAAAAATGAGATCTGGCGCACAAAAAAACACCCGAAGGTGCTTTTTGTCTACGACTTTTTTAAAAGCAAGAAGAAAGTGGCCTAGCCATTTTCTTTTTCTGTGAACAGATCTGCAAAGAGTGCGGTCGATAGGTAACGTTCGCCGGAAGAGGGGAGGATGACGACAATGTTTTTCTCAGCGAAACCAGGTTCTTGTTGAAGCTTGATGGCGGCGGCAACGGCTGCACCTGATGAAATACCCGCTAAGATGCCTTCGGATTCCATGAGGTGACGCGCAGTGTTGATAGCTTCATCGTTAGTGATAGTAATGACTCTATCCACTAAGCCGAGATCGAGGTTTCCTGGGATAAACCCAGCGCCAATACCCTGAATTTTGTGGGGGCCCGGAGTAAGTTCCTCGCCAGCCAATGCTTGGGAAATAACCGGTGAATCGGTCGGCTCGACGGCTACCGCATAGAGGCTAGTTTTGCCTTTTGTTTGCTTGATGTAGCGAGCGATTCCGGTAAGAGTACCGCCAGTCCCTACGCCGGAAATTAAGACATCGACTTCGCCGTCTGTGTCTTCCCAAATTTCTGGTCCCGTAGTCTTTTCATGAATCTCAGGGTTTGCCGGGTTACTAAACTGCTGCAGCATAAGATATTTTGCGGGATTACTCGCGACAATTTCCTCAGCTCTAGCAATAGCCCCTTTCATTCCTTTAGCGCCCTCGGTCAATTCGAGGTTTGCGCCCAACGCTTTGAGGAGCTTACGACGTTCAACCGACATCGTATCTGGCATCGTTAAGGTGAGTTTATATCCGCGTGCGGCAGCAACATAAGCTAATGCTATCCCAGTATTCCCGCTCGTTGGCTCGACGAGTTCTACGCCTGGTTTGAGTAAGCCTTTCTCTTCGGCATCCCAAATCATATTCGCGCCAATCCGACATTTGATACTGAAGCTAGGATTGCGAGACTCTACTTTGGCAAGGATACGTCCATTACCTAAGCGGTTTAACCTCACTAGAGGCGTGTGGCCAATCGTTAACGAGTTATCTTCGTAAATCTTACTCATATCCTTTCCTTAACTCTTTGAAATTTCGGGAACGTAGTGAGAATACGCTTTATCTAGAAGCAGTGAAGTGACGAAATGATATATCGATATGTCAGAGCGCAATAACTGTATCGGTTTATTTGAGCAATGATCGACGGTAACGCTCTACCCAAATTGCTGTCGCACCACAGACCGCGATGGGCATGATGACTAAATTGATGATCGGTATCATCGTCAGCACGCTAATCAATCCACCAAATTCTAGATGAAGTTTTCTATCTTCGGCAAGTTTGCGGCGCATCGCGGCAAATGACACCTTATGGTTATCGAAAGGATAGTCGCAATATTGGATAGCCATCATCCATGCGCCGAAGATAAACCATAGGAGCGGAGCGATGAGCTGGCCGACGCCGGGAATAAAATGAATCAGCAATAAGCCGATAGCGCGCGGCAGGTAGTAACGCAGTTTTAGCCACTCGCGTTTCATAATCCGCGGTAAGTCAGAGAGTAACGACCACCAGCTCGTGTCATTCAGAACGTGGCCAGTGAGCCTCTGCTCAAGTTGCTCTGCGAGTAACCCAAAGAACGGCGCGGCAATCCAGTTGGCAATGGTCGAAAAAAAATAGCCAAAAACGAGGACAATAGAAACTACGGCAAGCGGCCACAGCACAACGTTTAGCCACGCTAACCAATGTGGGACGTAGCTCATGAGTTGCGGGATCCACTCATTCAATTTAGTGAATAGCCAATAGAATGCCGACCCGAGCAGGATAATGTTTATCAGCAGAGGAACGATGACATATCGACGTATCCCAGGTAAACAGACGAGGTGGCAGCCTATTTTCACATAGGTGAAACCCGATGAGGGCGATGTCGAAGAGGGTTGGGACATATCCTAATACTCACAGTTGGAATAACGACAGTATAGTAACGCTTTTTCCTTCCGTGCAAACGGGTCGCTGCTGTTAATTTAATCAATCACACCAGATTAGTGATATTATTCAAGATAATTGGCAGTGTAAGCTTGCACTTATTCGCGCTGACCAATACATTTAGAGGTATATAGGTGCCTTTATAGGCAAAGTGTTTGAACAACAGAGAATATAGTGATGCAGGATTTGCGTCTGATCTTAATAGTTGTTGGTGCTATCGCGATTATCGCGTTACTGGCACACGGTTTATGGACTAATCGTAAAGAGCGGTCTAGCATCTTCCGTGATCGCCCTCATAAGCACTTTCTACAACGTCGTGATGAGAGTCTCGATGACGACGAAGCAACATCTCCTACTGAGGAGAGGTCGCTCGTACAACCGCGTCAACCTACGCCAGCTAAAGAAGCCCCGGCTGCACCACGCGTGAATGAGACTGCGCCTGCGACCTCGCACCCTGCGCCACTAAAAGCGAATACGTTACGCGAAGGTATCGCGCTGCAAGGCGATCCCCTGCTCGGTAACGATGAAGCCGTGACAAAAGCAGAGCCTCAACCGGTTGCAACGCCTTCTATCGAAGAGGAGGGTGTACCGACTGCAGCGCCTAGCTCAGTCCCTCATCCCGAGGTTCCGATAGAACCTGTTGAGCCCGCTGAAGAAAAACCTAGTACGCCTGAAAAAATCAGTGAAGCAGCGCCTGTGAAGGAGCGTCTGACGGAAACTGTATTAGTGTTCCATGTTGCGGCGCACGCAGGAAGTGAGCTTAATGGCGAGGCATTATTGCAAGCCATTCTCCAAGCAGGCTTCCAATTTGGCGAGATGAATATTTTCCATCGCCACCTTAGCCCAACGGGTAGTGGTCCGGTCCTGTTCAGCTTGGCAAATAGCGTTAAACCGGGATCGTTTGATCCAGACACGATGTCTGATTTTACGACGCCAAGCGTCTCCATCTTTATGATGGTTCCCTGCTACGGCGATGCCTTACAGAACTTCAAGCTCATGCTACAGTCCGCGCAACGGATCGCTGACGATGTCGGCGGTGTAGTCATGGATGATGAGCGTCATATGTTGACACCACAAAAAGTTGAAGTGTATAAGGCGCGAATTCGTGAAGTGATTAGTCACTAAGTTCAGTCGCTTTCACCAGTCTATCTATCAACCCCCGCCTGTCGGGGGTTTTTTATCAGGGTAATTTATGGCTAATCTCCAGCAACGCATCGACCGCTTACGTCAGGAACTTCGTCATCACGAATATCAGTACCATGTTTTAGATGCGCCACAAGTACCGGATGCGGAATATGACCGTTTAATGCAGGAGTTACGGCAACTGGAAGCAGATAACCCTGATAAAGTGACCCGCGATTCGCCAACACAACGTGTCGGTGCTAGACCGCTCAGTGCCTTCGACTCAGTTCGTCACGAAGTGCCCATGCTTTCGCTCGATAATGTGTTTGATGAGGCCAGTTTTCACTCCTTTATCCGTCGCGTTAATGAACGGCTACCCGGCACGCAGCATGTCGAGTATTGCTGTGAATTGAAGCTAGACGGTTTAGCCGTCAGCTTACTTTACGAAGAGGGAATTCTCGTGCGCGCTGCAACGCGTGGTGACGGCGCGACGGGAGAAAATATTACGCAGAATATCCGTACCATCAAAGCTATTCCTCTCTCTCTGGTAGGTGAAAACATTCCTCGTCGGCTCGAAGTTCGAGGGGAAGTCTTTATGCGCCAGAAAGGGTTTGAAGCGCTAAATGAAAAAGCGCGTGAGAGAGGGGGGAAGGTCTTTGCTAACCCTCGTAATGCGGCGGCAGGATCACTACGCCAGCTCGATCCGACGATCACCCAACAGCGCCCACTTAGCTTTTATTGTTATGGCATAGGCGTTCATGAGGGCGGAGAGTTAGCACCGACCCACTATCAACGATTGGTACAACTGCGCGAATGGGGATTACCGATGGAACCTCACGTCTCGGTATGCCAGTCGGCACAAGAGGTGCTCGACTTCTATCATCGCGTTATCGAACAGCGAGAGATGCTCGGGTTCGATATCGACGGGGTGGTCATTAAAATCAATCATCTCGCGCAGCAGCAGGAACTGGGTTTCGTCGCCCGCGCCCCACGCTGGGCAACGGCATTTAAATTCCCCGCCCAAGAACAATTGACTTACGTGCGCGATGTCGAGTTTCAAGTTGGGCGCACGGGTGCTATTACCCCCGTTGCTCGTCTTGAGCCGGTGCAGGTGGCAGGTGTCTGGGTGAGTAATGCGACCCTGCATAATGCCGATGAAGTGGAACGTCTAGGCCTAAAAATCGGCGATCGCGTGGTAGTGAGGCGCGCGGGGGATGTTATCCCGCAAATCGTTAATGTGATTAAGGCCGAACGCCCGACCGATGCACGGGACGTTGTGTTCCCAAGTCATTGCCCTGTGTGTGGATCGGATAGCGAGCGTGTCGAAGGCGAGGCTGTTCTACGCTGTACGGGTGGGCTCATTTGCGGCGCGCAACGTAAAGAGGCGTTGAAGCATTTCGTATCGCGTAAGGCGCTCGACGTCGATGGCTTAGGCGATAAATTAATCGAGCAACTGGTTGATAAAGAATATGTCACGACGCCAGCGGATCTTTTCCGCTTAACGGCAGGGAAGTTAACCGGTTTAGAACGAATGGGGCCAAAATCAGCGCAAAATATCATTCAAGCGCTAGACAAGGCTCGCGACACGACGCTCGCACGCTTCATCTACGCACTCGGTATTCGCGAGGTTGGCGAGGCGACCGCTCTGGCCTTAGCGACGCACTTTAAGACATTGGAGGCGTTGATGGAGGCCTTGATAGATGCGCTGATTACCGTACCTGATGTCGGTACGGTGGTTGCCACGCACTTCCGACATTTTATGGATGAAGAGAGCAACCGTGAGGTGATCCGTCAATTAGTCGACGAGGCTAAGATACATTGGCCGGCAGCCGCTATTGCCGAGGCTACCGATTCTGCCTTTAACGGTAAAACGGTGGTACTGACTGGAACGCTCTATCAGATGACGCGCGATGAAGCGAAAGAGCAGCTGTTACGTCGGGGCGCGAAGGTTACGGGAAGCGTATCGAAAAAAACTGATCTACTTATCGCGGGGGCGGCGGCAGGCTCTAAGCTTGAGAAAGCCCAGGCGCTAGGCGTACCGGTGATTGATGAGCAACAATTGATTACCATGCTGGAGGAATAATGCCAGATAAAGAGCAGTTGGTAGAACTGGCAAACTGGCGGATGCCTTTCGGTAAGTATCAAGGGCGTCGACTTATCGACTTACCGGAAGAGTACCTGTTGTGGTTTGCCCGCAAAGAAGCGTTTCCTGAAGGCCACCTGGGACAGTTATTGCAACTTGCCTTAGCGATACGTATCGAAGGCCTTGAACACTTAGTCGATCCGCTAAAAGTGTAAACAGGTCGCCCCAGTTCGGGGCGACATTTTATTGACTATCGGTGACCCCTGTCTTGTCGACTTCACCGAAGACGCTATAGTGCGGCAGCGAAGCCGCAGACTGTTGCTCCCAGCCTCCGCCCAACGCTTTATACAGTGCGACGAGATCAACCGCCGTCTGCGCTTGCGCCTAGATAGCTTGCTGGTCAGTTTGGGCAAGCTGGCGTTGTGCATCCAGCACCGTAATATAAGTGACAAATCCCTTTTTATAGTTTTCTGATGCCAGCGCGAAAGCACGTTGTAGCGCATCCCGTGACTGAAGTATTGAGGTCTCTTGCTGCTGTCCGGTTCGATAGCTTACCAGCGCATTCTCCACCTCTTGCAACGCAGTAAGTACCGTTTGACGATAGTTCAGAGCGGCCGCAGCCTGCTGAGCGCGGGCTAATTTAACATTAGCGACCAAGCGGCCTCCTTCGAAAATCGGTAAGTTAATCCCCGGTCCAATGCTATAAAAATGACTGCTCCAGTTATCCATATAACTGATATCGGTATTGCGCACGCCCAATTGTCCGGTTAACGATAGGCTTGGGAAGAGCTGCGCGACAGAGACGCCAATATTTGCAGTCTGCGCATGAAGGTTTGCTTCTGCAGCTCGAATATCGGGGCGGCGGCGAGTCAGTTGAGCAGGCACCCCTACCGCCACGAGTTGTGGCAGGTGTGGCAGGGGTTTAGCCGCAGCGAGTTCATTATCAAGAGCGCCCGGAGTGCGTCCGATCAGTACGGCAAGCGCATTCTTAGCCTGTGCGATTTGCGAATGATACTGGGGCAGCTGTGCTTGTAGGGCAGCGAGCTGAGCGGTCGCACTCTCAACATCGCTCGTTGGCGCCAGACCATTTTGCATCTGGCTTTGAGTGAGTTCAAGGCTCTGCTGCGCGATAGCGATTTGTTGAGTCAGTGAGGCTGCCGAGGCTTGTGCCGCGCGGAGTTGTAGATAGGTTCGCGTTACCTCAGCTTCAAGCGACACTAATGCATCGTTATGTTGCTCAATCTGTTGCTGTTCGCTGGCGCGGGCGAGTTCGATTTGGCGACGCGTTTTTCCCCATAGGTCTAACTCCCAGCTCGCATCAAACCCACCCTGATAGAAATTGACGCTACCAGTGGCTTGGTTGGCAAGATTATTCGGGATGGCATCGTAAACGCCTTGCGATTGTAATTCCCCCTTTAACCCCAATTGCTGACGTGAATAGGCGGCTTGGCCATTCAAGGTAGGGAATAATCCCCCCTGCGCACTGGAGACCTGTTCGCGAGCGCCCGCGATGCGCAACACACTTTGCTGTAGACTAAGATTACCTTGTGTCGCACGCTGGATCAGGCTGTTGAGGAGGGGATCGTTGAAATTCTCCCACCAACTCACCTGAGTATCGGTCATCAATGGGTGTGAGGCTTGGTCTGATTGTCCGGCTCGCCATGCGTGTGTTAGTTGGTTTTCCGGCGCATGATAGTCGGGGCCGACGGCACAGCCCGACAGGGCGACCAGTAATAACGGGAAGACTACTCGCGGTGAGTTCATGAGGTTTCCTTTCATTTAGTGGCCTCCTGCGCTGCCTTCACTCTTCACAGGGGCGAGGAGAAGACAGAAGGGGATCATGACAAGGGCGATTAAACATAGCCCGTTAAAGACGTCAATATAGGCGAGAATGCGCGCTTGGCTGATCATCTGCTTGTAGAGCTGTGCGGTCGCGAGCTGAGCGCTATCTCCTACAAGGCTGGTGAAATTTTCAATCGCTTTACTGATTTGGTGAATCGACTGCGTAAAGGCTTCATTGAGCGACGTAGTATGGTCGGATAAATAGGCCGAACGTGCTTGCTGACGTTCGGTAATCGCCGCGGTAGATAACGAGATACCAATCGATCCTGCTACGTTACGAAACATGGTAAACAGCGCCGAAGCATCAGCGTTAAGCCTTTGTGGAATAGTAATGAACGCGATAGTGGTTAGGGGGACAAAGAGAAACCCTAAGCCAATCGACTGTAAGCTACGCATGATGACTAAGGACGTAAAATCGAGCGTCGGCGTCATTTGTAGACCGGAGTATAAAAACGATCCCATTAAGCAGATGAAGCCAAACATGATGATAAAACGGGTTTGGACAATCGGCATCAACTTTAATACGAGCGGGATCGTTAAAATAATAAAGAATGCACCCGGCGTAAGAACGAGTCCTGCGAGGGTTGCCGTGTAGCCAAGATCTTGTTGTGCCAATTGTGGGATGACGACCGAGCTGCCATATAGAATAAAGGCCATCCCTGCCATTAATAGCCCGGCGACCCAAAAATTACGGTCGCGCATCACTAAGATATCGACAACGGGGCGGCGCGCGTACATCAACCAATATACCGCACCGACTAGCCCCACCGCCGCGAGAACCGCAAAGGTGATGATAAACGATGAATTGAACCAATCTGCATCCTCACCCCTATCGAGGAAGACCTGTAAACACCCTAATCCAAGGGTGATGAGACTTATCCCGATATAGTCGATACGTAACTGCCCCTTCTTCGCTTTACGTTCCCAAGGGGGATCTTCGAGGAGCTGATAGATGGCTAAGGCGGTAAGGATACCGACCGGAATATTAATAAAGAAAATCCAACGCCAGCTATAGTTATCGGTGATCCAGCCGCCCAGCGTAGGGCCGATAACCGGGGCGACAATGATCGCGATCGACGAGAGGCCGAAGGCCTTACCGCGATCTTGCTTACTAAAATAATCCAATAACACGGACTGCTGGACGGGTTGCAGCCCACCACCGAAAAAACCCTGTAAAATTCTAAATAAAATCAGCTGCCATAGCTCGGTGGCAATTCCACATAGAAAAGAGCAGAGCGTGAACATCACAACACAGATTAGAAAGTAGTTTTTACGGCCAAAGAGTCGGCTAAAGAAGGCAGAAATAGGCAGAACGATACCATTGGCCACCAAATAGGAGGTTAACACCCATGTCGCCTCATCATAACTGGACGAAAGTGAGCCGGCGACGTGGGGGAGGGCGACGTTAACAATCGTTGAGTCCAGTACCTCCATGAAGACCGCGAGCGTGACGGTGAGGGCAACCAGCCAAGGATTACAACGAGGTTGCCAACGCTGTGCATCACTCATCAATATGAACCTTAGGTTCTACCGACAGACCAAGCGGAAGAGGGTGTTGCGGGTCGAGGCCTTTATCGATAATAATTTTTACCGGGACGCGTTGCACGATTTTCACGAAGTTTCCGGTAGCATTCTCAGCGGGGAAGGCAGAGAAGTGAGAGCCTGATCCCATCTGAATGCTGTCGACATGCCCCTCTAGCTTGAGATCCGGCCACGCATCGACGGTAACGCTGACCTTATTACCGGGATGCATATGTTCAAGTTGTGATTCTTTGAAGTTAGCGGTCACCCAAATTTGCGGAGAAACTAACGAGAATAATGCCGTTCCTGCCTGTACTAGGCTGCCAACCTGTACGTTACGCTTCGTAACGTAACCCTCATACGGTGCACGAACTTCAGTATAGGAAAGCGCTAGATTGGCTGTGGCGAGCTGAGCCTGAGCTTGCGCCACTTGTTGCTGGCGGGCAGCGATATTCGTTTCTTGTTGATGTAATTGTAATGGCACCTGCGAGGCGATTTCGACCTGTGCTTGAGCTTGCTGATAATCTGCCTGAGCCGCACGCCATTGCGAGGTGGCGTTGTCAATATTACTTTGTGTCGTCGCACGGGGATCGACGCCATGTTGACGACGGTAAACCGATTCAGCATTAGCAAGATTCGCTTGTGCTTTCGCTTGATCGGCTAAAGCTTGGTGTAATTGAGCCGGATACTGAACCTTGGCTAATGCGTATTGCGCCGGATACTGAACCTTGGCTAATGCGTATTGCGCTTCTGCTTGTTGAAGCTGCGCTTTTGCACTACCGAGTTGCGCGACAGCCTGATCGCGCTGAGCGGTGGCATCGCGTGGGTCGATAACGACCAAGAGATCGTTGCGATGAACGAATTGGTTATCGCGAACATTAAGGGAGACTACATAGCCACTCGTTTTTGGCGCAATGGTCGCCGCGTTACCATCGGTGAAGGCATCGTCTGTAGATTCAATACCGCGGTTGAGCAACCAGAAAATGAGGGCAACGATAAGGAGAATAATGACGATTATCGCCAAAATAACGAGAGGTTTTTTACCAGGACGTTGTCGTGGCGGGGTATCGTTATTATCGGTAGCCGTGGACTGAGAGGAGTCTTGCTCAGTGTCGTCCTGATCGCGATCATCTCGCTTATTGTCTGTCATGGTATCTTCCATCCTAAAAAATAACCTTAAGGTGACGTCTATTGCGTCTACACACCATGAGTGTAGATAAAATATGCGAGCTTGGCGCTAAAAATTGCTAGAAAACCTTCGCCCAAAAACCTTATCAGGCGAAGGTGAAAGCCGCTGTTTTATTCGCTAGGGGTTTGCTCACCGGCCTTCTTGTAGCGTTGTGCGATCCACGAACAGGTCATTAATTGAATTTGATGGAAAATCATCAATGGCAGAACAATAATGCCGACGATGCTTGCCGGGAAAAGGATGTTTGCCATCGGTACCCCATTGGCCAAGCTCTTTTTAGACCCGCAGAATAGAATAGTGATTTCATCGGGGCGGCTAAAGCCAAAAAGACGTGCGACCAGCAGGTTGATAAGCAGAGCGATGGCTAATAATAGAATACAGCCGACGACGATCCAGCCAAGCGTTGTGGCATCGACTTTGTGCCAAATACCGTTGACGACCGCTTCGCTAAAGGCGGTATAGACCACTAACAAAATCGATGTTTGATCGGTTTTACCGATCAAACTACGGTGGCGTTCTACCCATCCACCAATCCAACGACGCGCGATATGGCCGAGCACAAAGGGTAACAGCAGTTGCAGCATGATTTTACCGATTTGTTCAAGGCCGTTACCCGGCATCTGGCTGTGAACATTCATGACTAAATTAACAAGTAGCGGTGAGATAAACACGCCGAGTAGGCTTGAGGCGGAGGCACTGCAAATCGCTGCGGCAACATTGCCGCCGGCTAACGAGGTAAAGGCAATAGCGGATTGTACGGTAGCGGGAAGGATGCACAGATAGATAAATCCGGTATAAATGTCATTACTGACGTTGACCGGATGCCACCACACTAGCAAGCAACCCAATATTGGAAATACGATAAAGGTACTGCACATAATCCATAAGTGCAGCCGCCAATGGCTACTCCCTGCAATGATTTTCTCACGGGATAATTTAGCACCATGCATAAAGAATAATAGCGCTATAGCCGCAGTGGTAAGGCCTTCAACGATGGGGACGAAACTCCCCCGAGCCGGGAAGAAAGTGGCGAGTAATACTGTAATAATTAATTTGACCATCATCGGGTCAAGCCGTAAAAAGCCCATTGTTGTGTCCTTCCAGTAGATAATGATGGGATTGTGCTTGAAATTAGGTTAGAAATATAATTGATTTATTATATGAATATATGAAGAGAATCGATGAATTATAGTTTACGCCAGCTACGGATTTTCATCGCGGTTGCCCAGCAGCAGAGTTTTAGTCGGGCTGGTGAGTTGATTGGATTGAGTCAATCTGCGGTCAGCCATGCGGTAAAAGAGCTTGAGCAAACCCTCTCGTTGCGACTGATTGATCGTACTACGCGTGAGGTGGTATTGACGTTAGCGGGTAAGCAGCTCGCCGCGCGGATGGCGCTGCTAATAGAGGATATGGATAGCCTGATCAACGATCTGCATCATTATTGTGGTCAGCACACGGGAACGGTGAGGGTGGCGGCAAGCCAAACGATATCTGCGCAACTGATGCCCAATTGCCTGGCCGTCTGCCAGAGAGATTATCCTGAGATCCGTCTGCATCTGCACGATAGCGTTCAACAATCGGTGGTACAAGCGGTGAGACAAGAAGAGGTGGATTTCGGGATTGTGATTGAGTTACCGAACAGTAGCGATTTTGATACTCAGACTATTTTGCACGATCCCTTTCTTCTACTATGCCGAGACGATGATCCGCTTGCGTATCAACAGACGGTCAGTTGGTCTGAGATTGCTCGACGTCAATGCGTGTTGCAAGACTATGCCTCGGGCAGTCGCGTGTTGATTGATGCCATTTTTCGACAATATGGCGAAATGCCTGAGGTAGTGCAGCAAGTTGGGCATCCCAGTACGCTCTTCACCATGGTTGATGCCGGTATCGGTATTAGCATCTTGCCTGCGCTGGCATTACCTCTACCGAGAGAAAGTCAGCTTGTGGTCAGAAAAGTTATCCCAGAAAAGGGACGCTTACTGACGCTTATTCGGCGCAGGAATCGTTCGTTGACTCCCGCGGCGCAGAGAGTGTGGCAGCTTATCGCGCAACAGGCCGAGCAGTTGGCGCATGGACGAAATATCCCAGCGGTATAGAAACGAAAAAAGCACCCAGAAGGGTGCTTTTTTACTAAATTTGGTGGGTCGTGCAGGATTCGAACCTGCGACCAATTGATTAAAAGTCAACTGCTCTACCAACTGAGCTAACGACCCGAAGTGGTGGGTGATGACGGATTCGAACCGCCGACCCCCTCCTTGTAAGGGAGATGCTCTACCAACTGAGCTAATCACCCACTTCGGTATAAAAATACCTTTTGGTTGAATTTGGTGGGTGATGACGGATTCGAACCGCCGACCCCCTCCTTGTAAGGGAGATGCTCTACCAACTGAGCTAATCACCCAAATTCATAACCTTACACTGCGAGATCACTTAAGAATAAGTGGTGGGTGATGACGGATTCGAACCGCCGACCCCCTCCTTGTAAGGGAGATGCTCTACCAACTGAGCTAATCACCCCCGCTGTGTGGAGTCGCATTATAGGGATAGTTGATTTTGAGTCAACGCTTTTTTATCAGTTAATTTTGCGTTAGGCTTAAATTTCACCACTCTGTCGGCCATTTAAACGATTTGTTGAAAATAGCGACGGTATCCCTACGTATGGACTCGATTAGTCATGTCTTATTATTGAGGAAAAAACGCTAACTGTTACACTGTGCGAAGAATACTACGACTCCACACGGTTTTATCGGGTCTTCAACCCCTGTACGTTAAGGCAACTCTTTAATGACTATCAAAACACGTTTTGCACCAAGTCCTACTGGCTACCTTCATGTTGGTGGCGCGCGTACCGCGTTATATTCATGGCTTTATGCTCGTCACCACCAGGGTGAATTTGTTCTGCGTATCGAAGATACCGATCTGGAACGCTCAACTCCAGAGGCGATCGAAGCGATAATGGACGGTATGAATTGGCTGAGCCTCAACTGGGATGAAGGCCCTTACTACCAAACCAAACGTTTCGATCGCTACAATCAGGTTATCGACCAGATGCTGGAAGCCGATACGGCTTATCGCTGCTATTGTTCACGCGAGCGATTAGAAACCTTACGCGAACAGCAAATGGAAGCAGGCGAAAAGCCTCGCTACGATGGATGCTGCCGCGATACCGATCATGGTCATACGGCAGACGAACCTCATGTGGTACGTTTTCGTAACCCACAAACGGGATCGGTCATTTTCGATGACCAAATCCGCGGTCCGATTGAATTCAGTAACCAAGAATTGGATGACCTGATCATTCGTCGTACAGAGGGTTCACCGACCTATAATTTCTGTGTCGTGGTTGATGACTGGGATATGGGGATCACACACGTGATTCGTGGCGAAGATCATATTAATAATACCCCTCGTCAAATCAATATCTTAAAAGCCATTGGTGCAGAAGTTCCGACCTATGCGCACGTCTCGATGATCTTAGGGGACGACGGTAAAAAGCTGTCCAAGCGTCATGGTGCAGTCGGCGTTATGCAGTATCGTGATGATGGATTCTTACCCGAAGCGTTGTTGAATTATCTGGTAAGAATGGGCTGGGCGCATGGCGATCAGGAAATTTTCTCTGTCGAAGAGATGGTTAACTTGTTCCAACTGGAAGCCGTGAGCAAATCTGCCAGTGCTTTCAACACCGAAAAACTGTTGTGGTTGAACCATCACTACATTACTACGCTGGCGCCTGAATATGTCGCGACGCAGCTACAGTGGCATATCGATCAACAGCAGATCGATACTCGGACGGGACCAGAGCTCGCGAAATTAGTTACGCTATTAGATGATCGTTGTAAAACTCTAAAAGAAATGGCGGAGACCTGCCGTTATTTCTATGAAGATTTTAGCGAGTTTGACGCAGATGCAGCGAAGAAACACCTACGTCCTGTCGCTCGTCAACCACTGGAGCTGATCGCGCAGAAACTGGCGGCAATAACGACGTGGAGCACTGAAGCGGTTCACGAAGCTATCGAGCAGACCGCAAGTGAGCTCAACGTTGGTATGGGTAAGGTAGGTATGCCATTGCGCGTAGCCGTGACGGGAGCAGGGCAGTCTCCCGCGTTGGATGTAACCGTAGAGGCGATCGGTCAACCACGCAGTATAGCGAGAATCAAACAAGCACTCGCCTTTATCCAAGAGCGTGAAAACCAAGCTTAATGTAATTCTACCGGCAGTTATTACTGCCGGTATCTTTTAAGTCGCGATCCCCAACCGATTTAGAATCCCGCTAATTCCCTCGCGTAATAATAAAGAAGTGAGTTGTTCCCTTTCTTCTGGACTCATCTGTTGGATAGAGCTGAGTAAGATCTGCGTTAATTGATCTTTACGGGTAGTATAATGACTGCGGGTCTCTGCAGCGTGGCGCACTGATTTCAAAAATTCAGTAACATGTGTATCGATATGCACGAGTCTTGCTTTGCCACCTTGTACTCCAGGCTTCGCAACCGTCGTCCATCCTTCACGTTTAATCCATTTATTAATCGTTTGACGCGAGTAACCCGTTTCCTGTGCTAGCTCTTCAGGCGTCATCCATTCCTTATTCACAATCAGTTCCTTCTAGTTGATTGTTTAACGTTAACTCGTAATTATGAAAATAACGTGAAGTGGAATAAAATAAAAGCGCTAATCATAGAGATTATGCGTTGACTCATACTTTCGTTTATTCCCCTGACTAGTGACTTTGGCGAGAAATGACGGTCTCTGGCGATGGTTTTATCAGCAGTTTGCTGTTATTTTCAGCGCTTGCCGCGTGGAGTTTAAAATGCCATTGACAGTTATCAACGAGTTACCTATTATTCGGGCGTCAGTGACACTGACACCTTCATTGAAGGGGCTATAGCTCAGCTGGGAGAGCGCTTGCATGGCATGCAAGAGGTCAGCGGTTCGATCCCGCTTAGCTCCACCAAACTCTCTATCTTTGATGAGTTGGTATTACGATGAAGTTCCTAGGTATGGGGGTATAGCTCAGCTGGGAGAGCGCTTGCATGGCATGCAAGAGGTCAGCGGTTCGATCCCGCTTATCTCCACCACTCTTTTTTCCTTTCCTTGTTTTGACTCATTAAAAAAATTTATTCGCTTAGTAAAGTGAAATTCTCGGCAGATTAAGCAATACTTAGGCGGTAAGCCATTGAAGGCTTTACGATACCTATCTGAATTTTTATCTGTTAATTGAGATTACGCTATGAAGCTCAAGGGAATTAATGAAGGTTTCTTCATATTATTACTGCTACTCACCACTGTCGCATTTTGCTTTGTTCTAAAAGCCTACTATTCATCTATTTTTTGGGCGGTAATTTTAGCCGTACTGTTTTATCCGTTAAAAACCCGGCTACGCGCATGGCTTGGAGATAGAAATACACTTGCCTCGTTCCTCACGCTAGGCATTATCTGTCTAATCGTTTTCATTCCTCTGGCCTTGGTCACAACCTCTTTGGCTTATGAAGGTAACCAACTTTATCAGAGCGTATCGCAAAACCGCGGTAACTTAGCCGGAGATATTACTCAGGTTATCCATCATCTTCCTACCTTCGCTCAGAACTTCCTCGAGCGTTATGGGTTAACCGACGTCAATACGTTACAACAGAAAGTGTCAGCTATTGCGATGCAGGGGAGCCATACACTCGCCAACAGCGCACTGCTAATTGGTCAAGGGACGTTTAGCCTTACGGTTGGCTTCGGGATTATGCTCTACCTATTGTTCTTCACGTTAAAGGATGGCTCTTCTCTGGTCGGTTTATTGCTAGACGCGGTTCCTCTAACCCAGCATGCTAAACATCACCTTCTACTGAAGTTTGCGGCAGTCTCGAAAGCGACAGTGAAGGGGACTGTCGTCGTCGCCATCGTGCAAGGTGCGCTGGGCGGCATTGCCTTTTGGTTCTTAGGGGTGGAAGGAAGCGTCTTATGGGGAGCGTTAATGGCGTTCTTATCACTGATACCCGCTGTCGGTTCCGCTATCATCTGGGCGCCAGTAGCCATCTACTTCTTAGTATTAGGTCCGGTTTGGAAAGGGTTGTTCTTGATCGCCTTCTTCGTCGTGGTGGTCGGTCTGGTTGATAACTTCTTGCGTCCTCTCTTAGTCGGTAAAGAAACAAGAATGCCCGATTATCTGGTATTGATTTCAACCTTAGGGGGGATGGAGCTATTCGGGATCAATGGCTTTGTCATTGGGCCGCTGATTGCTGCGCTATTTATCGCCTGTTGGAATTTACTCTCTGGCCGTGAAAATCAAGATAACATGGAAGAGATCGATCCTAATTTTATTGCCGAAGGTAGGGATGAGACAGAAGCTCTGCAGGCAAAATACGCTGAACAGGCTGAGAATACCAAATCGTCGTAACTGACGCTTAGCCCATTTGCCTATTACGTAAAGCCCCTCATATTGAGGGGCTTTTTTATGGACAGCACTTCTCAGTTATCCACCCCAGTGTTGCGAAGATAACTATACTAGGCTCTGAGTAATCACTTATTAGTAGGGTAAGAAAAATGAACGATATGATTATCTTTAGTCTGGTGGTTGGGATTGGCTCGACGATAGTCCTCGACCTGTGGGCATTGTTACTTTTCAAGTTTAAGGGAGTCTCACCAACGGATTGGGGGCAGGTGGGGCGCTGGTTGTTAGGGCTGCGAAGCGGGGAGTGGGTCGCACGTCAAGATAGTCGGGCACCTATCTCCACAATCGAACTGTTTAGCGGGTGGATGTTTCATTACCTAGTCGGTATCGCCTACGCAGTCATAATCGTTCTTATCTGGGGGCAGGGTTTTATAGAGGTGCCCACACTGATGCCTATCGTAAGTGTTGGTTTGATCTTAAGTACTATTGCTGGACTGACTCTATTTATGCCAGCAATGGGAGCCGGTTTTTGCGGGCGAAAGCTCCCACATCCAGGTAATACCTTTGGCATGATGGTACTTGCCCATGGCGTTTTTACGCTGGGACAATACTTATTTGCGCTGCTGTATGCGAGTGTAGGGATAGCGTAGAAAGGTGTTTCAAGCGCCCCCACACCGGTGTATGAAAAATACCGATGTGGGGAAACTACTAGAGGACGAAACCGACAATAGCCGCCGATAATAAGCTGACTAACGTAGACCCGTAGATAAGTTTCAAACCAAATCCGGAAACAACGTTACCTTGTTTTTCGTTTAATCCTTTGATTGCACCGCTAATGATGCCAATCGATGAAAAGTTAGCAAATGACACCAAAAATACCGACAAGATCCCTTCAGAGCGAGGTGATAACTGTCCTGCCATTTTTTGCAGGTCGATCATCGCAACGAACTCGTTAGACATTAACTTGGTAGCCATAATACTTCCTACCCGTAAGGCTTCACTTGCCGGAACACCAATAACCCACGCTAGCGGATAAAAAATATAGCCGAGAATATTTTGGAAGCTTATCCCGAAGATAGCGGTGAATAGGGCATTGACCGCCGAAATCAAGGCAATAAACCCGATAAGCATAGCGGCAACGATCATCGCGACTTTAAACCCAGCAAGAATGTACTCACCCAACATCTCGAAAAAGCTTTGACCTTCGTGCGTATTTTTTAACGAAAGATCTTCCTCTTGCTTAGCGGTGTAAGGGTTGATAATCGATAACACGATAAAGGTACTGAACATGTTCAGGATTAAGGCAGCAACTACATATTTAGGTTGTAGCATCGTCATATAAGCGCCGACGATGGATATCGAGACGGTGGACATCGCTGTTGCCGCCATGGTGTACATGCGACGCTCAGACATTTTGCCCAAGATATCTTTATAGGCAATGAAGTTTTCTGATTGGCCAAGGATCAGAGAACTGACGGCATTAAACGATTCCAGTTTTCCCATGCCATTAATTTTTGAGAGGACAGTTCCGATAAAACGGATGACGATGGGAAGAATTTTAAAGTGTTGCAGAATGCCGATCAGCGCTGAGATGAAAACAATCGGACAGAGGACATTCAAGAAAAAGAAGGCCATCCCTTTGTCATTCATCCCGCCAAATACAAAGTTGGTCCCTTCTGCTGCGTATTTCAGTAATAGGGAGAAAAAGTTTGAAAAACCTTGTACGACGCCCAATCCAGCGGTCGAGTTGAGGAAAAACCAGGCCAAAAGTAGCTCGATGACTAGCAGCTGTATAATATAGCGATAACCTATATTTTTACGGTCTTTACTTACCAATAGCGCTAAAACAGCTATAACTATCAGTGCTAATACAAAATGGAATGTTTGTGCCATGCAGAGTGCCTTAAAACTGAAGGGATAGTTCGTTGGGCGCTATTCTAGGGCAGACTCAGACGAAAAACGAGTAAAGTTGCGTATTATAAGCAATAGATCTCATTTTTCTTCTCGGAAATGAAATCGTTAAGCGAGTCGTCACGTCAATCCCCACTTCTGTTACTGCGGGCATAGCAAGTACATCAGTTGGTAATAAATCGGTTGCTGATTAGCAAATCAACAGGTACCTTATTATCACTAGGTATAGCCTTTGCTATACTTTAACTTTACGACTATCAGAGTGATAACTCATACCGATTTCTTTTAGGTGTGGAGATCCCCTAGAGTTGGCCATCATGTTTAACAGGACTTATCTATGCCTAGTCGCCCTAAAACGACAGCTACTCTCATGACGCAACGTAAAGCCAAAATGTCGTTACTAGGACCTGCTTTTATCGCGGCCATTGGTTACATTGACCCGGGTAATTTCGCGACAAATATTCAGGCCGGCGCCAGCTACGGCTACCAACTACTGTGGGTAGTCGTGTGGGCCAATATCATGGCGATGTTAATTCAGCTGCTCTCTGCCAAGCTAGGCATTGCGACGGGTAAAAATCTCGCTGAACATATTCGCGATCGCTTTCCCAAACCGCTAGTTTGGTTTTACTGGGTGCAGGCAGAAATTATCGCGATGGCGACGGATATCGCTGAGTTCATTGGTGCGGCGCTTGGTTTTAAATTACTTTTCGGGATCAGTTTGCTCGAGGGGGCGATGATTACCGGAGTCGCAACGTTTCTGATTCTTATGCTACAGCGACGAGGCCCTAAACCCCTAGAGTGGTTAATCGGCCTAATGTTGTTATTTGTTGCTGGTGCTTATATTGCAGAGCTATTTTTCTCCCAGCCCGATCCTCGCGGTTTACTGATCGGTATGGCGGTTCCTAAACTTCCTGATACTAATGCCTTGTATTTAGCCGCTGGTGTGCTGGGTGCGACCATCATGCCGCATGTTATTTACCTGCACTCCGCGCTGACGCAGCGTGGGGACGTCAAGAACAAGGCACAACGCTATGCCTCAACCAAGCTGGACGTGGCGATAGCGATGACCATTGCGGGATTTGTTAATTTAGCGATGATGGCGACGGCTGCAGCCGTATTCCATTTTAATGGCCATACGGGGATTAGTGAGCTTGATCAGGCCTATATGACCCTTAAACCCTTGTTAGGCAGTGCTGCTACGGTCGTGTTTGGCTTGAGTTTAGTCGTGGCGGGCCTCTCTTCCACGGTAGTAGGGACCTTAGCAGGACAAGTCGTGATGCAGGGTTTCGTACACTTTAGTATCCCCTTATGGCTGCGGCGGGCTATTACTATGCTCCCGTCTTTTATCGTTATTTTGGCGGGTATGGATGCAACGAAAATATTAGTTCTTAGCCAAGTTGTTCTAAGTTTTGGGATTGCGCTTGCTCTGATCCCATTGTTGATGTTTACTAACCGCACTGAAATTATGGGTGATCTGGTTAATACCCGCTGGATTAAAATCGCAGCATGGGGGATCATTCTTATTGTCGTTTGTCTTAATCTAGGATTATTATTCGGCGATTTTTTTGGCTTGACGTAATAATCAACATAATAAAACAGTAAGGCCGGAGGAATGATCACGATGTGGTGGTCGATTGTAACGGACTTTACTCCAAACTCAGCTTCGTAAGCTCAAGCTTGCGAGCACGATTTATCCCGAGTGGAGCATTAAAATAATGACTAAATATGCATTAGTCGGCGATGTGGGTGGCACCAATGCACGGTTAGCGCTCTGTGATGTGGCTAACGGATTGATATCGCAGATTGATACTTTTCCAACATCAGACTACCCGAGTCTTGAGGCGGTTATTCGCCACTATTTAACGCTGCAACACATTGAAGTGGTTGATGCTTGTATCGCGATTGCCTGTCCTGTTAAAGGCGATTGGATTACGATGACTAATCATCCTTGGGCGTTTTCTATCCAAACGATGAAAGAGAATTTGCGCTTCGAACACTTTGAAGTGATTAACGACTTCACGGCAGTCTCGATGGCTATTCCAATGCTTGGCGATAACGACGTCCTGAAATTTGGGGGAGAAGAGCCGGTTGCTGACAAACCTATCGCTATTTATGGCGCAGGAACTGGGTTAGGCGTCAGCCATTTAGTCCATGTCGACAAACGCTGGGTTCCATTACCAGGAGAAGGTGGGCATGTCGATTTCGCCCCGAACAGTGAAGAAGAAGATCAGATTTTAGAAGTTCTTCGCGAAGAAATGGGGCACGTCTCTGCTGAACGCGTACTTTCTGGCGCGGGGCTGGTTAATCTCTATCGTGGTATCGTCAAAGCTGATCATCGCGTGCCCGCAGAGTTAAAACCACGCGAAGTGAGTGAGCGTGCGCTAGAAGACAGTTGTACTGACTGTCGCCGAGCTCTGGCTCTTTTCTGTGTCATTATGGGGCGCTTTGGTGGAAATCTTGCCTTAACGCTAGGGACTTTTGGCGGGGTGTATATTGCGGGCGGGATTGTTCCGCGCTTCCTTGAGTTCTTCAAAGCATCGGGCTTCCGTGCTGCCTTCGAAGATAAAGGCCGCTTTCGCGATTATGTGAAGGATATTCCGGTTTATATGATCACCCACGAACAGCCGGGCTTACTTGGCGCTGGCGCCCACCTTCGCCAGACGTTAGGCACTGTCTTGTAGCGAACTCGATAAAACAGGGCAAAAGCCCTGTTTTTTACTTCAGCAGTAGAACAAAAGTCCCTAACCACAGAACAACGAAAAACGAAATTCCCATTAGTGCATATTTCATAAGATATCCTCTATTCTCATTTTTTTACGCTGAATACCTTGGGTACAGCTTCATCACCATCTTACAACGTGACGTTTATCACGTTTTTGATCCCGCATAATGTACGTCGGTTTAACGAAAAAAGATAGAATCCCTTACTGATATTTAACATGTTTGGATAAAGCTAAATAAAAAAGATGACGTTGTAGCGTTGTCTCGGCCAAGTAAAGCCTAAACCTATTCCGGAGTGGTATCGGTGTTATTTATAGCGTGTAAAAAGGCTTAATAGCGCTAGTGATATTTTTGCTAAAACCACAAATTTACTTGAGTCAGGATTTGAAATCGCAGTAGAGTGACTGCTTTATCAGTTAATGGATAATGTGATGAAGACACTACTAATGGCGATCGATCCTCTAAGTCCCCCTTCACGCTCTCTCACGCGGCTTACACTCGAAGAAGCGAGCGCTCGCGATGCATCGGTAGTGATCCTTTGCTGTATTCCGATAGAGGGCAGTGTAGGAGGGGAGGTCATGAATATTGACTGTGCGATTGATGAAAGTTTGCAGCAAGTCACTTCACCTCAAGACTCCTTAAACTGCGCAGAAAGCGCGGTGCGAACAGCCCTTATTCCTTTCCAACAAGCGGGTATCTCTGCTCGAGGTCTACTATGCCGGGGGGAGCCTGCGGACACCATCGTCGAGCAATCGTTAAAGTTATCTGCCAGTATGATTATCATGGGCCGACGCCATCTTACCCCGTTTAATCGACTGTTTAAGGGATCTGTTAGCGCAGCGGTACTCGAAACCGCGAGTTGTCCGGTATTAATCGATATAGATAAAGAGTAAATATTCATTGGGATTAAGACCCGCGTGTTGCCGGGTCAACCTGATGCTAAGTAAGTGCTATTGTTAGCATGAGGTAACGGGCCGAGCGGTTATTTTACCTCGCGCTGAGTACTTTTAACGATGTTGCCTTATGTCAGGCGCTAACGGCTAGACATGACGCAGTATTTGATAAGTGGATTTTATTAGTGCGTAAAGTGTCTTTGATTATTATTACAGCCGTTGTTCTGGGTGCTATGGGTTATTATTTTTATCCGGCCTCACCGGACCCGCGACAACTTGCTGAGCAAGCAGCGATGGAAAAATTTGCAGCGTTGCCTGGGTATCGACTTCTTAAACAGCAAGAACCGCAATTGTGGCACGAAGTGAGTGAGACTTTCGCGCATTCTATTGCCCAAGGACACTCTTTCGCACAAGCAATCGGCGAAGTACGGGGACAACTTACTGGGCTGGTGAATTTAAGAATCATTAAAGCCGATGATCAGGCCGTGACCGAGTATATCGCCGTGGCAGTCAGTGAGATGCAAGCATTAAATAAAATCTCTGCCGAAAGTTGCTTTCGCTTCCTCTATCCTCAGGTATCAGGTGGCGTCAATATAGGCGTGCTTCTGTCGCCATCGATAAATACTGCCGATCAGCAGGCTTTAGAGGGGCTATTTCTACATAGCAGAGGTCAGGATCGCCCGCTTAATGTCAATGATGCTAATCAAACTTTAAAAACTGTAGTCAATGACCTCTATCCTTATTGGGGGAACCAGTTACAACAACTCAATCAACCTGAGGATTTAGCCACGGATCACCAGAAGCTTTGTGCAATGTCGATAGATCTGTATCACACTATTCTAAAACGTCCTCAACATGCGGCAGCGAATCTTATTCGTCAGATGGTGATGGGCTAATGGCTACTCAGAAAATGCTGATAATCTGAGTTTTTAGTTGGAAAAATCTTTGGGTGAACGGGGATTCCTCTATAGTAAACGCCTTAAAATTCGATTCTACCTACGAGGCGATATATGGCGTTAAACAATAGAGTGTTAATGGGTATGACAATAGGAACCGCTATTCTCTTAACAGGGTGCGCTAAACAGCATCCCGGAGGCTTTACAGAGGTGGCTCGGGATAAAGTCGCTCACACATATCAGTTTCGCTACCAGCCTCAAAATTTAGACCAAGCCGCGCTTAATGCCTATATTAGCCAGCGCTGCGCGCAAGAAGGATTTGATAAAGTCGATCCTTTACCGGAAGGCCCCGCAGCGCTACCCGGTTATAAAACCCGTTGGTTCCAATGTAACTATTCAATTAAAAACTAATCATATAAGCCAGCGACATGCTGGCTAAATGTTTTACTTATTTACCTTTTATTAACATTAATGAGCCTCTTCCTTCTAATTGCGCCATTCCAAGCTACACTTTAATTACCTTATATTTACCGCGTAACATCAGCGACCCACTTGCCCGCGAAAAACCGATAAATAAGCATTATTAATTCTGTTCTTATGAGACGAGAAGCGTAAAATAGTTTGATAAAAATCAACATGTTAAATGAAAAATCCAGATGTTAATGGATTTCATTAATTGTCTTTTAATTGTAATGTAAGAGGTGGCAATGTTCGGGCTTGATGCATTTCATCTGGCGAGATTACAGTTCGGTTTTACTGTATCTTTCCATATCTTGTTTCCGGCGATCACAATCGGTCTAGCGAGTTTTCTTGCTGTACTCGAAGGATTGTGGTTAAAAACGAAAAACGAAACCTATCGCGATTTATACCATTTTTGGATAAAAGCGTTCGCGGTTAACTTTGGGATGGGTGTCGTTTCTGGTCTGGTAATGGCTTATGAATTTGGGACAAACTGGAGTGGATTTTCCCAATTCGCGGGCAGTATCACGGGTCCGCTATTAACCTATGAAGTATTGACCGCCTTCTTCCTGGAAGCAGGGTTCTTAGGTGTTATGCTCTTCGGCTGGAATCGCGTTGGACGTGGCTTGCACTTCTTCGCAACCTGCATGGTCGCGCTGGGAACCATCCTATCGACCTTCTGGATCCTTGCCTCTAACAGTTGGATGCAGACGCCACAAGGCTTTAGTATCCAAAATGGAGTCGTAATTCCAGAGAGCTGGATGCAGATTGTCTTCAACCCTTCATTCCCTTTCCGTTTATTACATATGAGCACCGCAGCCTTCTTGGCAACGGCATTTTTCGTTGGTGCTTCAGCGGCTTGGCACTTGTTGCGTGGCAATAAGACTCCAGCCGTTAAAAAGATGCTATCGATGTCATTGTGGATGGCGTTGATTGTTTCACCTATTCAGGCTTTCCTCGGCGATGCTCACGGGCTTAACACCCTTGAGCATCAGCCGGCGAAGATTGCAGCGATCGAAGGTCACTGGGAAAACCCTCCTGGCGAGCCAACACCGCTGATCTTGTTCGGCGTACCGGACATGCAGCAGGAAAGGACTAAATATGCGGTGGAAATCCCTTACTTAGGTAGTTTGATCCTGACTCACAGCTTACACCAACAGGTTCCAGCGCTAAAAACCTTCCCGAAAGAAGATCGTCCTAACTCGACCATCGTGTTCTGGTCTTTCCGTGTGATGGCCGGTCTGGGGATGCTAATGGTGCTGCTTGGGGTCGCGAGCCTCTGGATGCGTTACAAGAAGCGTCTGTATGATTCACGTCCTTTCTTGTGGTTCACGTTGCTGATGGGCCCATCAGGCTTAATTGCGATGTTAGCCGGTTGGTTTACTACAGAGATTGGTCGTCAACCGTGGGTTGTCTACGGTGTACTCCGTACCCGCGATGCGGTATCTCCGCATAGTACGTTACAAATGACCTTTAGCCTTATTGCCTTCATCGTGATCTATGCGTCGGTATTTGGTATTGGTTACGTATACCTGATTCGTCTGATTAAGAAAGGTCCTGTAGAAGGCGAGGGCAGGGAAGAGATCCACGGCGGTCCTGGTCAGCATCATACGCCGGCGCGTCCATTGTCTGCGGTAGATGCCTCTAAGAAACCAGAGGAGAAAAAATAACATGGGTATCGATCTCTCAATTATTTGGTTCACCATTATTATCTTTGCCATCTTGATGTATATCGTGATGGATGGCTTCGATCTAGGGATTGGCCTAATTTTCCCTTTTATCAAAGATCCTGTCGAACGTGACATGATGGTCAATACCGTCGCCCCTGTCTGGGACGGTAACGAGACATGGTTAATCCTCGGTGGCGCGGCGCTCTATGGCGCCTTTCCATTGGCTTACGCGGTGATTGCTGACGCATTATCTATTCCGATCACCTTGATGCTGTTCGGCTTAATCTTCCGCGGTGTGGCGTTCGAGTTCCGTTTTAAAGCGACAGAGCACCATCGACCGTTCTGGGATAAAGCGTTTATTGGTGGCTCTTTCTTAGCGACCTTTATGCAAGGTATCTCAGTCGGAACGCTGCTTAACGGCATCCAAGTCACCGGGCGTGTCTTTACCGGAGATGTTATGGGATGGCTCTCGCCTTTCCCATTATTCTGCGGGGTTGGACTGGTACTCGCTTACGCACTGCTAGGCAGCAGCTGGCTTATCATGAAGACGCAACATGCGCTGCACGATAAGATGTCACAGTTGACTAAGCCGCTTACTATTGGGCTATTAGTGGTGATTGCCATCATTAGTATCTGGACGCCTCTAGCACATAACGCTATTTCAGAGCGCTGGTTTACCCGCCCGAACCTCTACTTGTTCATGCCTGTTCCGGTCTTGGTCGTACTGTGTGGGATTGGCATCTTAAAAGCGATTAAGCGCCGCGCTGATTATGCGCCATTCTTATTAACTCTGGGGCTTATTTTCTTGGGCTTTACCGGTCTTGGCATCAGCTTATGGCCGAACATTATTCCGCCCTCGATTTCAATTTGGCAAGCCGCGTCACCGCCACAGAGCCAAGGCTTTATGTTAGTCGGCGGGTTATTGATTATCCCAGTGATTCTGGCGTATACCTTCTGGAGCTACTATGTGTTCCGCGGAAAAATTTCTGAAGATGAAGGATACCACTGAGTTGTCGAGCAACGTGCGTTCGGTTAAATTAGGGAATGAGAAGGTCCCCGATAAAGCTGCGCAATTGCGTTGGCTACTGCTACTGTGGGCGGGCAGTGTCGCCGCTCTCGGTGTGGTAGCAGCGATTATCTGGCTGTTAATGCACAGTGCGGGGATGACCCGCTAAAAACTTAGTCGTTGTACAGCCACAAATGCCAGTCGGTTAATCCCGCTGGCATTTTTTTTTCCCTGTTTTCTCAATAATTACTCTTTATTCACTTACTGGGTGGTGAAGTTCTTCTCTCATCAAGATAGTTAAAGAATCCGTATAAAAAAACCGGAGACAGTCTCCGGTTTTTTTAATTATGCTAAAGGCCTCTTAGGCGCTTGGCTTACTGCAAGCTTAAGTCGGTATAGCGCTGCATTTTAACAAACTCGACGCCATCTTTGATAAACGGTTCACTACAGATCTGAAAGCCTGACTTTTGATAGAAGCGAATAGCGGTACGGCGGCTATCCAAACTGACTTTCTTGATACCCGCCTGATCGACGATCGCTAAGGTTTGCTGTAAGAGCTGGGTACCATATCCGCGAGACTGATACTCTTCTAAGGTGGCAAACTTGCGGATGACCCAGCAATCATTACTGGTCATAAACAATGATACGCAGCTGATCAATTTATCGTGAACGAATAAGCCGAAATGGCGAGCGGTATCGTCATTATCTTCTGCTAGGCGTAATGACTCGCGCGGGCGGTCTGGCCATAGCACGTGTTGGCGAAGGTCTAAACATTGTTCAAGAGTAATTGGCTCAATTTTCACAGTCATCTACCACTAGCAAAGAGTTAAGGACACAGGCTAATGTGGACATAAGCGCGTTAAAATTCAAGTAACTTATGCTGAGAAACAGAAAATTTAATTGAAAGGGGACGAACGAAGGGGATGAGGAGGAACCCTCCTCATCCTAGGCCTTAGAAATCGGCCTTGAGTACGACACGGAAGTTAGCTTTACCTTCACGTAAATGGTCTAACGCATCGTTGATTTTCGACATCGGGAATGTTTCGATTTTTGGCGTAATTTTCTTGCGTGCGGCTAATTTTAACAGCGAACGCAGCTCTCCTGGAGAACCGGTCGATGACCCACCGATCGATTTATCACCCGCAATCAGATCGAAGGCAGCGACTTGGATAGGTTTCATCACTGCGCCAACAGTATGGAATTTACCTTCAGGGGCGAGTGCATCGAAATAAGGTTTCCAATCGAGGTCGACGGCAACGGTGCTAATGATCAGGTCAAAGCGTCCCGCCTGCTCCTTGAGGGCCTGCGCGTCACGGCTATTCACCACCTCGTCCGCTCCAAGCTCGAGGATTGACTCTTTCTTGCTCGGGTTAGAGCTGAACGCGACAACTTCAGCGCCTAGAGCTTTCAATAGTTTCACCGCAAGGTGGCCGAGGCCGCCAATACCAATTACGCCGACACGACTCATCGCATTAACTTGGCTCATCAGTAGTGGTTTGAATACGGTGATCCCGCCGCATAATAGTGGTCCAGCCAGCGTTGGGTCCAACTGTTCTGGGAGGGGGATGACCCATTGCCAATCTGCACGAATTTTTTCGGCAAACCCACCACGGTTTAAGATGGTAGGCGTCGCCCCGGCTTCACAGTTAGAGTGATTGCCGCGAATACAGGCGTCACAGTGTTGGCAGCTTTTTGCTGACCAGCCGATACCCACGGCTTGGCCAATTTTTAGGCCTTTATTTTTTGCGTTTTCACCGAGCGCAGAAACACGGCCTGATACTTCATGACCGGCGATTAAGGGATAGCTTGAGATCCCCCATTCGTTATCGATCATCGAGAGATCTGAGTGGCATAATCCACAATAATCAACGGTAACTTCGACTTCTTCTTCACCGAGTGGTGCTGCATCGTACTCATAGAGTTCTAAGGCTTGACCGGCAGCAGGAGCAGCGTAACTTTTAATTTTCATCTCTTTTCCCATTTTGGTGACACTTCAAAAATTTAATAGATGGCTAAGCAGATATTTTGCCACCCACGTAGTGTAGCTGACAAAGCCACTTTGTGCGGCTGGTTGCGTATTGAACAACCCTACACTAGCCTTATAGGAGTATTTACTTTGTGTCGGCCGAGCGTTATCCAGAGTCGATTCACTCTTTCAGGAGGAATTATGAGCAAGAAGACGGTGCTAATTACCGGTGCAGGTAGTGGTTTTGGACGTGAAAGTGCATTCCTTTTAGCGACGAAAGGCTACGATGTCATTGCCACAACGGAAATCGTTGCACAGATCCAACCCCTGAAGAATGAAGCTCACGCGCTGGGCCTGAACATTCAGGTCGAGAAATTAGATATTAGCGACGAAAACGATCGCTTACGTGCGGCGCAATGGTCGATCGACGTATTAGTCAACAACGCTGGGATTTCAGAGGGCGGTGCGGTGGTGGACCTGCCTGAGGACAAACTACGTCGTCAATTCGAGGTTAACGTCTTCGGGACTATCCTCCTTACCCAACACTTTGCGCGTCAATTCGTCGAGAAGAAACAAGGGAAAATTGTTTTTATTTCCTCAGTGGCAGGGATTACTACCGATCCCTTCGCTGGCGCTTATTCAGCCTCTAAGCATGCGCTAGAAGGTTTCGCAGAAGCCCTTAATAAAGAATTGCAAGAGTTTGGGGTACAGGTCGCAACCGTTAATCCAGGCCCAATCCTTACCGGCTTCAATGATCGCATGTTTGAAGCCTGGACCCACTGGTGGCCGGAAGATAAACTGGACACGGTGTTTGATTACGAAGAGCTGGCTTTCCCTCACGAACAATTCCATCCTTTCCAAGTATCCGAAGTGATTGCCCGCGTAGTTAGCGGAGAAATTACTCAATACCGCAACGTCGTACCAGAAGAGATCGTGGCAGATACGCAGAAACAGATGCAGGAAGTGTGGTCACGCGAAGTCACCTCACAAGCCTCTCGCCACCCGCTGGTGCAGACGGCTTACGATATCGACCCTGAGACGCCAAACGGTCGTTAGTTTTACAAACCACTCGTTGAGGCTATGGGCTCCTTAGCCTCATCGTTAATTCGCGTAGCATCCTCTCTCTTGCACTTCGCTTAACGCTCTGTTATAGATAAGTTTTTCTTAATCTTAAGAGGAACAGATGAGATGAGCGTAACGATACGTGCTGTCACCCGACACGACGCCCCACGGCTAGCCGAGATCTATGGTCAACCCGATACGCAGCAAAATACTTTACAGCTCCCTCATCCTTCGGTTGAACTCTGGGAACAAAAAATCATCAACTATCCGAATGTCGGACACATCGGTTTTGTCGCCGAATTAGACGGGCAGGTTGTAGGCAATATCACCTTATTTACTCAGCAGGTTGTACGGCTTAAACACTCGGTATCGTTCGGACTTGCGGTCGACCACCACTTCACGCGCCGGGGAATTGCGCGGCAGTTAATCGAGTTCGCGTTAGATTATTCGTTTAACTGGCTCGCCGCACAACGGGTCGAACTCTCGGTTTTCGCCGATAACCCGACCGCCATCGCGCTGTATCGGCGATTAGGATTCGTGACTGAAGGCACACAACGCCAGGCGGCATTTAAAAACGGGCGCTATCAAGACACGATAATGATGTCGATACTCTCCAGCGAGTATTTCGTCGACGCACCGACGGATTAATGGATCAAAGCCATTTGCGGCGAGGCTTTAAGCGCAGATGGCTCATTTCTTCCTAAACGAGTGGGAGTCTCTCAATGAAAAAATGTGATCGGCCTACCAAGATCTGCACGGTGTGTGGCCGCCCTTTTACCTGGCGAAAGAAGTGGGAAAATTGTTGGGACGAGGTGAAGAAATGTTCTGAGCGTTGTCGGCGGCAATAGGGGGGGTTATACAGGGGGAATTGAAGTGTCCTTGCATACTCTACACTGAATAAGCAGAGTTATGATATGAGAGGGATTATGAAGTGGAATAATTTTTACCTCTTCCAGTTTAGTGGGTTTAACTAATTGCCTTTGTTCGATTGTTACGACATATAGTTGAGTTGCTATATCCAGTTTGCATTTGGATGAAGCTGATAATATCTAAATAATCTGGCTGAAATTTATACCCTATATATTCTCCTTTGCATTTTCGCAGACATGACGATGCCGCTGATTATCGGTGAGGAATGTCCCGGCGATTGAGTTATGGCTCAACTTAGATCTCCTGAACTTTCTGCGCATAGAGTTGCAGAACCCTATGCCTTGCGTCTTGTCTCGATTAACCGGCGAACGATATATCGCTACTCTACTATTGAGATAGACAGTACATTCCTCATGGCGCTATGAGATGGCTATCAAGGGTTTTACTTCTGAGCCTTTTATGACTTCACTATCAAGGATCCAAGAGTCGTTTCCAGTGGTGGGAAAACACCTCGGCTTAGCTAACGTGGTATTAGTTTCTCAATGCCTTGATTCACGAATTTGGCGACATACTTGTAGACGTTGGCGGAGGAGGTGGGGAGGCCAAGATGACCATACTTAACTTAGCTCAGTACGCGTTTCTGTTTTCTACGTCACTTTATGAGAGTGTGACGGTTAAAGAAGTACGTATTTCCAGCCTAGTTGGCATCTTATTCTCTCTGGTGATTAGTTTCTTGCCAAGCATCCTTTATCTTGCCAGACGTGTTTTGCAGTGACTATATACCACAGGCGTATTATCGAATGTGCCGGATTATGATGCGCCTAACAGGCCATGATAACTAAATTAACCATACCTAATTAAAAGCTGACAACAAACCGGATTAATATTGAAACTGCAAAAACACCTCCGGCGGTTTTTATGTCTAGATCACAGAGTAGAAGGGAGCTCCTCAACGAAGGCTCCCAATCTCTATCATTACCTTCTATGGAAGGTATTACGCTTACTACCTGATTCTCTGAAGTAAGAAACACCCATCCAAATAGCTACTAACCCTAGTGCTAAAGCAAACGCTAAAAGCAAAAAATTACTCATTTAAACTGACCTTATTTTTAGTGACGGCGGATTATATTCCAGGCCAAAAACAAAGCAACCGGTAAAAGATGAGTAACCCAATCGAAAGCATGATTTCGCCACAGAGTATCCTGTTAGGTGCTGTTTGATGGGGGTAACAAGAAATAAATCATGGCGACTAAAATATAGTTGGTCATATAGGTAAGTCGGTCAATAGTATCGAAAAGGCTAAATAATACTTAAAGGGTGACTATGAAGCAGTAAGGGTTGGAGTCCTGAGCATGGCTGGCTTAGCCTGTTTTCGGTACCAGCAGCTTGACTGCTTTGGAGTTACTCAATCCTCTATCATGTGCTTCAGTTCAATAAGTGAGTCTATTCTTGATTTCCAGCTTTACCTTCTCGCAGGCATGATGCTATCGCCGTTTCAAAAAACGATGGGCTGATAACGACCTAAACTCTCACTCATTATAAAATACTTGTATTTTTCTTTAGAGAGAAAACCACCACCTAGATGACTAAACCAGTCGTTCTGGAATCTTAGTATACATACAGGCATCCCATGAGTTTATGGATCGAGGCCTTCTTCACTTAAAGATACTCTTACTGATTCTCTTGCTAGAACTCTTTCGTACCAACCTCTCAAATTAGTTAGCCGGTCGAAGTTAATATCAGCATTGTAAGTAGACTGTAGCCAGTTAGCTTGCCCCCACTTTATGAGTGCAAAGAGGTAAGTATCTGTAATTGAGAAACTTCCATTGAGATAATCTTTCCCAGCCATCTCTCTATTAAGCCATTCAAACCTAGCCTCAAGTTTAGGCTTGGCGGTATTAGTGCCATAACTACCTGATAGCTGGCTATAGAGTAACGGAATAAACCCTTTATGAATTTCAGTAGAAAGAAAGCTTAGCGTTTCTTGAAGTTTATACCTTTCAAATGTTCCATTCACCGGTATCAACTTATGCTCTGGTCGGAGATCGGCTAAAAACTGATTGATAACTGTCCCCTCAGTCAATTGCGACCCATCATTCAATACTAGGAGAGGTATATAGCCAAGGGGGTTAATTGATAAATAATCTTCGCCCGTTTCTGTAGTCTGAGTCGAATGTTCGACTCGTACCAGGTCGACAGGTAAATTCAATTCATTGATGATGATGTGTGACGATAAAGAGCATGCGCCAGGTATGTAATAAAGCTTCATTTTAATCCCTCATAAAATTTAATCCATTGTCTAAGAGATAAGATAAAAAAGGAAGAAGGCATAATTTTGTGTTATAGGTAAAAAAAGTATACCGATGGGCTAATTTTATGAAAAAGAATTTAAGTGGTTGTTCGGTGGAGGAGGCCATGAGAATCCTCGGTGGCAGATGGCGCCTATTAATTATTTCTTATTTAATAGGCCAACCCAAAAGATTTAGCGAACTCCGCCGACTCATGCCTAATATTTCTCAACGAATGCTTACTCTTGACCTTCGAGAGCTGGAAGAGGAGGGCTTGGTAAAAAGGACTGTTTATCCTACCTCTCCAATAATGGTTACCTATGAACTCACCGAGGATGGTGGAAAAACTATTCCAGTAGTGGAAGTAATGAAAGAGTTCGGATTATGGTACAAGCAAAGGTAGTTAAGGATTAACACTCTATAGACCGCTAGAATCGAGCAATCTGTAGGGGTTGTATTTACGTTTAGCGTGTAGTTGCACTAATTTAAATCTACCAACTCCATTGTTCGCCGTCATATTGACCGCTTAGATGCATCATTTAAAGTTGGCACCAAAGAGTTCGACCTTTCCGCAATCGGCGAAGTTGACTCGCTGGATGATTTGATTCTTGAAACATGCTCTAAGCACTTATTACTCGATTGGCAAGGTGTTGGTGATGTAAAGAGGTTCCGATTGAGTACGCGCCTGAGCACGGCCCATCGCTGCTTAAACAAAAGCCAGAACTGTACTGGGCCATCCTTAAAACTGGTTCTGACATCACCCAAGGCATCAAAGAGCTGCAAGCAGATGCAGTGGGAAAGTCCTAGCCGCGCAGAAGTGGCTTAGCCGATACTCTGGTTCAGACGGTGATCGTAACAGGTGGCGAGAGGAACGGTTAGGCTTCAAACCAGCCGACGAGCTAGAGATTGATGAGCTAACCGGTCTTATCCTTTCCTCTGACTCGGTGATTAGCCGCGGAAGGTAGTATGCTGGTATGGCTGCGTCACCTCTGCCGCTTTCCTTAAGCGACATCGATACCTATCTTCGCAGTAGACCTCTTCAAATCAACCGAGAGCTATTTGAGCAAGCAATATTTGCACTCGATAATGTTTATCGTGAAGAGGTTATGAAGGGTGAAGAAGAGAGTGAAGAGCAAGATGATTGATAAATATCCCTAATTGAACCGGTTCCATTTTGTGATAAGATATTTCCGATTGCAATCAATGGAAACATTTAAAAAATGAAAAAGATGTTGGCTTTAGCCGTTTTAAGTATTGCTGTTTTATCTGGATGTAGTAGCCGCGTAGCAGATTTAACAATTGCTAGTACCAAGAATTACAATATTAACTCTAACCATTTCGTAAAGGGTGCAAGAGTTACTGGTGACGACTCAGCGCCAGTTGTGATTTTTCCTCTTGGTATTCCGAATGTTAAAACGGCGATTGACCGAGCGATTGAGAAGAACAAATGCTCTGTAGCTCTTTCTGATTTGGTTGTTACTCAGTATAACCACTCATTTCTATTTGGTCGTTATGGATTCTTAGTTGAAGGCACTGAGGTTATTGATAGATCTCAACCTGGTTGCGAAAACGCAAACTAAGTTAGAGCCACCTACGGGTGGCTTTTTTATATGCACAACTTAGTAGCAAGTACCGCCAGCATGGTGAGAGCCAGTTCCGCCATGTGGATGCGTACCTCTCGGGCAAGCCATTGCGGTTGATGCGAAACAAAGAGTCATGACAACAGCTAGAATTGTGGTGATTTTTTTCATTGGAGCCTCCGGTTAAAAGTTAATTAAGAATACTCCTAATCCGAAGGCGGTAAATCCTGATATTTGATCAGTTATTGACGGTTACTCTGACTTTTTGTCCTGATTGTCTTTAATGGTTTTGGCGGGGCGTCTTGCAATCTCTTCGATAACCTCGCTCTCAAGAAGATACTCTCTCATTGATTTACCGGATGGCCCAATTATTGGCTCACACGCTCCCTAATCATCCGGGTCTTCACTATATCTCATAAGTTTATTCTATGTTTAATCCTGATAAGCACCTGACTGTCAAATGGCAGATGGGAGCTCGATTATACCCGATCCTTGACTGATACGGCTTAATCCATGAGGTTAGAGTACACCCATCTTCATATATGTCAGAAAAAAGTTGAGAGTTTGCTTCCTGTTTTTTTACTACCAGCTTCATTTTAGATGGGTCTATGCCATTCGATATTTTTAAGTTAGCTTCGCCCTCAGCCGCCAGACCTTTTTCTCTGTTGGAGGTATAAACAGGAACAGGCCGCGCGAGTCAGGAAGACGGTAAGACTTCTCCTTGGGCTTTGCTGCGTCTATCTGCTTAATCGTCAACATGTGGGCATAATTCCTTGGGCACAAATCACTATGCCCACAATATGCCCGCAAAAGTTCCGTGCAGTCAATACACGTCAGGTTACGTCAGGTAACAATGAAATGGCTGGATTGTTGAATCTACGGGGTTTTTGGTTATGTCAAGTGATGCGAGGTTATGTAAGACTGGTGTCCCCTGCAGGAATCGAACCTGCAACTAGCCCTTAGGAGGGGCTCGTTATATCCATTTAACTAAGGAGACATACGCCGAGTGAATCAGCGTGCGAATACTACCGCATTTATCGCCCTTCTATCAAGCTAAGCCATGCCGCTTTTCTATTGGCGACATGCTCTTATCTCTATTCTCATCGCTCATGGCCTTCGATTGTAATGCTGGGCTCAGCAGCAACTTCCAGCCATCCCGCAAAATTGCTGACTCGCTAACACTTTTCGATGGACAACCTAATTGTCCATATTGATGGCATATTGCTCCTGACTAAGGGCTCTTCCTTCGACGATACTCCAGAGCAGCACGGGAATTTAAAAACATCACGTTTCTGCCCATCGAGAGGGAGGTAATACCCATGAAGGAAGGTCTATTGTCCTTTAGAGAAAAGGTTGCGTATGGCATGGGAGATGCCGGATGCAACATGATTGGCGGAGCAATTATGTTGTTCCTTAATTACTTTTATACGGATATCTTCGGGCTTGCCCCCGCGTTGGTCGGTATTCTTTTATTATCGGTGCGGGTTATCGATGCCATTATCGACCCTATTATGGGAGCGATTGCGGACCGCACGACCAGCCGTTGGGGTCGGTTTCGACCCTACTTGCTCTGGGTAGCACTGCCCTATGTCTTATTTAGTGTGTTGATGTTCACCACACCGGATTGGAGCTATCACAGTAAGGTTATCTACGCCTTTGTGACCTACTTTTTGATGTCAGTTACCTATACGGCAATCAATATTCCCTATTGTTCGTTGGGGGGCGTTATCACCGCTGATCCGCACGAGCGTGTCGCCTGCCAATCTTATCGTTTTGTGATGGTAGGCATCGCCACATTGATCCTCTCCTCGACCTTACTGCCGATGGCCGATTTTTTCGGTGGGGGAGATAAGGCGCTTGGCTATCAATTGTCGATGGGGGTCATGGCCCTTATCGCATTAGGTATGTTTTTATTTTGTTTCGCTTTTGTAAGAGAGCGCATTCAACCGGCAGTACCCTCGACTCATGCCTTGAAAGCGGATTTGAGAGATGTCTGGAAGAACGATCAGTGGGTCCGTATCTTACTGCTGACGTTTTGTAATGTCTGTCCGGGCTTTATTCGTATGGCGGCGACCATGTATTACGTGACCTGGGTGATGGATAAATCGACCTCATTTGCGAGTATGTTTATCAGTCTCGGCGTGATCGGTATGATGATCGGAAGTGCCTTGGCAAAACCGCTTACCGATAAATTTTGTAAGTTAAAGGTGTTTTTCTGGGCCAATATTAGTCTCACGCTATTTTCATTCGGCTTCTATTTTCTCGACCCGCATGCGACCTCGCTGATCCTCGTCGCCTACTTTCTGCTGAATATCTTGCATCAACTGCCTTCTCCTCTTCACTGGTCATTGATGGCAGATGTGGATGACTATGGCGAATGGAAAACCGGTAAGCGGGTGACAGGCATAAGCTTCTCCGGCAACATCTTCTTTATCAAGTTTGGTTTAGCGGTGGCGGGGGCGATGGTCGGGTTTTTATTATCCGCTTACGGCTATAGCGCTGCGGCGGCGCAACAGAGCGAGCGGGCGATAAACGGTATCCTTCTTCTGTTTACTCTTATCCCGGCGGCCGGCTATCTACTTACCGCCTGTGTGGTACGCCTTCTAAAAGTCGAACGCGACACTATGCGTAGGATCCAAGACGATCTGGAGACTCGCCGTCGCCATTATCGCGAGCTTGCAGACCTTCAACAGACTAAACCCCAGCGTCTCACACAGACTAACAAGGAATGAACAGATGAGTGATTATCCTAACCCTTTCATTGAACAGCGTGCAGATCCTCATATCTGGCTACATCAGGATGGCTGCTACTATTTTATTGCCTCGGTACCCGAATATGACCGATTAGAGATTCGACGCTCTCGAACGCTGATTGGGCTAGCCGATACGCCCGCCACGGTCATCTGGCGCAAGCCCGACAGTGGACCGATGAGCGCGTTGATCTGGGCACCCGAGTTACACTTTATCGATAATCAATGGGTAATTTACTACGCGGCAGCTCCGTCACAAGAGATTGTCGACGGGCTCTTTCAGCATCGGATGTACGCGCTAGTGTGTGAGGATGCCGATCCGCTAACGGGAAGCTGGCAAGAGAAAGGCCGGGTCTATACGCCCATCGATAGTTTCTCTCTCGACGCGACGCATTTCAGCCATCAGGGTAAAAACTACTATCTGTGGGCGCAGAAAGATCCGGCCATACGAGGTAATTCAAACCTCTACTTGGCAGAGATGGCTAATCCTTGGACACTAAAATCGTCACCGGTACGACTCAGTCAGCCTGAGCTTGCATGGGAAACCATCGGGTTTTGGGTCAACGAAGGACCAGCGGTTATTATTCGTGGAGAGACTATTTTTATTACCTATTCCGCGAGCGCTACCGACGAGAACTACTGTATTGGGCTACTGTGGGCCAGTGTCGCGAGTAATCTTCTCGATCCCGCCAGCTGGCAGAAATCGGCGCAGCCGGTTTTCTCTACGCAGCGTACGAATCGTCAGTTCGGCCCCGGGCATAATAGTTTTACCCGTAATGAGCAGGGGGAAGATGTACTGGTCTACCATGCGCGTAATTATACGGAGATTGAGGGTGATCCGCTTTACGACCCCAATCGTCATACCCGTATCAAAACCTTCTCGTGGAACGAGCATAATTGGCCCGAGTTTGGGGAGCCGGCAGCGGATAATCGGCCGCTGCTATTACAAGGTCGTACGAATAGATAATGTGTCTGGCTGCTAGTAGCCCAAGCGAGGAATTAGGTAGGTACTAGGCACTTTACCTCGCTAAGAAATTGGCGGGTAAGAGAGTGCCTAGTTGTCGAAGGCTAAGATTCAGGTATCCAGCGTGAGGTCTCGCCGACCGTTTCAACGCCTGAGGGCAGGGCGATCAGTTCGATTAACAACCCGAAAGGTGTCATACCGAACCACGTCTGATTACCTTCTCCCGCTTCATGACTGAAGTTGTCGTTGGGTCCCTCGAACAGAGTGGCTCCATTGAGGCGCATCTTCTCACCCGCCGCTAGGATGTCGTCGGTGTAGAGAGAAATATGGTTAAACCCGGCATCCGCAATATTGCGTCGTTGATTAGTTATCGATGGAGTAATACCAATAATTTCGATATTAGGCCCATTGGCTAATCGCAACATCGTGACCGATGTCATCGCCAGCTCGGGAGGGAAGCCTTGAAGGGGGCTAAGCTTGTCGCCTGCAATATGCTTACTCTTATCACCATAAGGCACCACCCTATGTAGGACCTCGGCCCCAAAGGTATTCTTGAAAAAGAGTTCGGCTTTATCGGGATCTTCAACGGTAATGCCGATATGTTCAATACCACGGATCATGTCAATCACCTTTATCTAAGAGTCTACTTAAAGGCTAGCATAAGATTGCGTAGTTAGCTCAATAGCGCTGTAAGCGCTTATACAGTTCAAAACCTATATTTAAAGCGGAGCAAAAACGCTTAACTCAATAATACGAGTAAACTAGCCTTTCTATACCCGTCTGGCTTATAGGGATAAGAATAAGCGTTGAGAAATAATAAGAATTTTATGTAGTGAGAGAGTAATTTAAGTTGGGTTGGAAATGGCTTAATTTAAATACCTATTAGATATTCTAATGTTAGTTCATGGAATACGATAAATAATCTATCTATCAAGCATGTCAAAAAATAGGAGTAAATCTCTCAGTCTCAGAGAATAATTCGACGTTGAACGTCAGTCATAAACGAATAAAGAAAGTAACAACGTAATTAAGACGAACTGCTGACACCAGATATATCTTAATTTATCGATAGGAATGGCTCCCATCCGAAAAACATCGTGATTAATAAACGCTCTAATAGTCTGTTTTAGTTTGATTTTCAGTAATCTAAGGTTATTTAAATAGGTTTTAGCAATTAAATTATCCTTATTGATTGGTATTTATTTCTTAAAGAGCATCTCCTATCCAGTAAAGTGCCTCGACTCGAACTTTACACTTTTTCTGAGCAGTATTTGCAGAAAAAATGAAATGGCAAGGATGCGAAAGAGAAACTCAATGACGAGCGTACTATTAACTAGACGGTGGCCAGCATTATTATGCTCGCTCTCCCTGCTTTTACTCACTGATGCCAAGGCGACTTCTTACGATGAGCTGATCTTGCGAGCGCGGGAAGGGTATACTCGCGAGTTGATGACGTATTTCGCTGACAGATCAGCGCGCCATTCTCTTAGCAGCAGCCAGATTGCGGATTGGCTACAGGTGGCGAGCTGGCAACAAGATAACGATACGGTGCTTGCAGTGTGGCAACGTTATGGAACTCGGCCAGAACTTCCAGCAAGAGCCTTTGCGGCGGTGGCATCGGCAGAACGTAATCAGCAGCGCTGGCCTGAGGCGATCGAACATTGGCGACAAGCGGTAAAGCGAGACCCTCAAGCGATCGACTATCTCTCTTCGTTATCAATGACAGAAGCAGACGCCCGCCAGTTTACGGCAGCCGCCGATACCGCCGAGCAGATTTATCGCCTCGGAAAGCCGCTTGACTACCAATTAGTGCTCGCGTATCTACGGTTGCGCGAACAAAAGCCATCAGAAGCGTTATTCATACTTACCCAAGCCGTACAGCGCGCGCCTGCTGACCAACGTGTTCAGCAGCAACTTGCCGAACTCTATTCCATTAACCGCCTTCCTCGACCAGCGTTAGATGCCGCGCACTCTTTATCGTTATCCACGCAAGTACTGAGAGAAAAACAACTCGACTATGCTGCGGGGTTGGTACGTGATGCACTCATCCAGACGGATAACCCTCAATCGCGTTTTGAAACGGCTGACCGTGCGTTAGTCCTTTACCGGCAATTGTGCCGCCAATGGAGAGAATTACCTGAAGCCCAACAACAGTTGGGACGTTTACGTAATGACCGCCTAGGGGCGTTGGTTGCGCGAGAACATTATGATGAAGTTATTGAAGAATATCATCGATTATCACACGCAAAACAGTCACTGCCCGACTACGTTAAACCTTGGGTTGCAACCGCCTTGTTGGCGCGCAAACAGCCACGCCAAGCCTTAACGGTATTATCGTCGATACCAGTTCCTGTCGCGCGGCAAGATGATGATCGCTTTGCGACCGAGTTTTATGCCTTGCTAGAAAGCGATCAGCCTCAAGAGGCAGGTAAGCAGTTGGCCCTGCGCACCGTGCAAACTCCATGGAAAACACAAGTCTGGGGACTCGCCCTGCAACAACTTAACGATAGTTGGCTCAGCTTACAGTCTTTAAAAATTGATTACCTCGTTGATACCCAGAACCTCAGTGATGCGCAGCGGTTAAGCCAGCGCCTAGCGAACAGTGCCCCCGGTAATCAGGGGCTCGCGATTCAATACGCGAGCGTTCTCTCTGCACGGGGGGCGGATCGTCATGCTGAGAGAGTACTAAAGCGGGCTGAAAGCCTGATGCCGGATAATATTTCTCTGGAAACGGAGCAGGCTTATGTGGCGGGTAACCTGCAAGAGTGGCACCAAATGGACCTATTGACGGATGATCTTGTTGCGCGTTCCGCTAGCTCACCCGCTATCCAAGCGCTAGATGCTTTTCGCCGCTTACAGCAGAGTTGGGAGCTGCAAGTTGGAGTCAATCACGGCCTGCACTCTAACAGCCCGGTAACCGGGAGTCGGGATATCACGACGATAAGTCGTCTCTACACACCGCCAATAAGCACTAATGTGCGACTTTTTAGCGGCTATCAATTCGAACAGAGCCATTTTGAGGAGGGCAAAAAACACGCCTCAATCGGCTCGGTGGGTGCTGAATGGCGGGGACGAGACTATCAGGCTGAAATGGAGATCAACCATCAACAGGTCTCTGGGGATGAGCATACGGGGTGGCAGCTCGCTGGCTGGCACGACTTCGACGATCACTGGCGCATTACCGGTCAAGCCGCCCGTTTTTCTGCCCAAGCGCCCTTACGCGCTCGGGGAAATCATGTTACCGCCGATAATGCGAGCGTAGGGCTTGGATGGCGTGAAAATGAACGACGTGAGTACCAATTTTCACTCAGCCCCACCCATTTTTCTGATGGTAATCACCGTATTGAGTATCAGCTATCCGCTAAGGAGCGGTTGTGGACAGCCCCGCGGGTCACCCTCGATTTTACCCCGGAAATTAGTGGTAGCCAAAATAGTCAGCAAAACGTCGCCTATTATAGCCCTAAGAATGATCTCTCCGTGATCCCGGGTTTTACCTTAACCCACCAAATTAGTCGCCACTATGCTCAAGTATGGCGTCAGCAGCTGAGCGTCGGCAGTGGGGTGTATCAACAACACGGGCAACCCACCGGCTCAAGCACGCAAATCCGTTATGGTCACGAAATAGAATGGAACAGGCGCTTTACCTCAGGACTGACCTTAATCTGGGGCCGTCAGCCTTGGGATGGTCAGTATGAGAATACCCTCTCTGCACAGCTTGATATGACGCTGAGGTTTTAAGGATGAAAAAATTAATCAACGGGCTCTTATGGCTGGTCTTTACGTTACTGGTAAGCTCAGGCTTTGCTACGGCTGCATCGGTCCCATTTACGCCCCCTTCTGAACGCGGGCACCCCCTGTCGCAACAACCCTGGCCAAAGAATAGTTTTCTCACCATTGCTTACCATGATGTGGAAGATGGGGGGGCAGATCAGCGCTATCTTGCGGTCCGCACTAGCGCACTCATTGAACAGATGAATTGGCTTCGCGACAATGGCTATCAGCCAGTCAGCGTACAACAAATTTTAGACGCACATCGACACAAGGGGACGCTACCGTCTAAAGCCGTATTACTGAGTTTTGACGATGGCTACAGCAGTTTCTATACGCGTGTCTGGCCGCTACTCAAAGCATGGAAGTGGCCAGCGCTATGGGCGCCCGTAGGAAGTTGGGTCGATAGCCCTGCGCATAAACCTATCGATTTCGGAGGACTTCCTACTGCTAGAGAAAAGTTTGCAACCTGGGAAATGGTTAAAGAGGTGAGTGATTCAGGACTGGTCGAGATCGGTTCTCATACTTGGAATGCGCATTTTGGCATTTCCGCTAATCCGCAAGGTAGTCTAGAGCCGGCGATGACGAGCCGTTATTACGATCCCAATACGAAGCATTATGAGAATACAAAGCAATTCGAGCAGCGTATTAGTACCGACATTAAAAAAATCACCGATAAATTAACGAAAGTTATCGGGAAGTCTCCGCGAGTTCTTGTCTGGCCCTATGGTGCAGAGAATGGCACCAGCTTAGCATTAGCTCAGCGACAAGGTTATACCATGGCTTTTACATTGAATGATGGGCTTGGCCATGCCGATAACTTGATGACACTCCCACGGGTACTCATTTCAGGTAACCCGTCCTTGCAAAGCTTCGTCACGGATATCACACAGACCGGCGACCAAGCCGCAGTCAGGATGATCCACGTTGATTTAGATTATGTGTATGACCCCAATCCACATCAACAACAGAAAAATATCGATCAGCTGATCCAGCGAGTCTTCGATTTACGGGTGACGCATGTATTTTTACAAGCATTTGCCGATCCGCAAGGAAACGGTTTAGTTAAATCGCTCTATTTTCCGAACCGCCATCTGCCCGTTCGAGCAGACTTATTTAACTTCGTCTCTTGGCAATTACAAAATAGAGCGAATGTAAAAGTCTTCGCTTGGATGCCGGTCCTTGCTTTTGATCTGGATAAAAATCTACCTCGAGTGGCAGGGGAGGAGGGACACACTGCAGAACAAGGAGCATACAAGCGTCTCTCACCCTGGAGCCCTGAAGCTCGGCAACAGATTACGGAGATCTACCAAGATCTTGCGGCGAATGCCTCCTTAAACGGTATTTTATTTCATGATGATGCCGTACTAACCGATTTCGAAGATAGCAGTCCCCAAGCACTACAAGCGTATAAAGAGGCTGGCTTTCCGGCATCGATCAGCGCCATCCGTCAATCACCAGCCGTATTATCTCGCTGGAGCACTTATAAAAGCCAAGTACTCATCGACTTTACGCAATATTTGATGCATGCCGTCAGAGAAATACGGGGACCGCACGTCGAATCGGCGAGAAATATCTACGCGCAGCCTGTTCTTAATCCTGAAAGTGAACAGTGGACGGCACAAAATCTCGCTCAATTTATAAGGAGTTACCGCTGGACCATCCCCATGGCCATGCCTGAAATGGAAAATATCCCAGCTTCTGAACAAGCCCGATGGCTCAAGCAAGTGGTGGAACGCATCAAGCAAATACCAGGGGGGCTCGATAAAACTATCATCGAGTTGCAGAGTGTCGATTGGCATCGTCCCTCTATGGCGCAATCGCTCAGTGACCGTCAGTTGATTGAATGGATTGAAACACTGCAATTACTTGGTGTACGAAATTACGGCTATTACCCAGATAATTTTCTGACGAATAAACCGGCGCTTTCTTCTATTCGTCCTTACCTCTCATCGGCTTGGTATCCTGCTCATGACTGATCGTATTCTCACTTTTACCATTCTTTGTTTAGTCTTGAGTTTCCCATTGGGATTCGCGGCCACCTTTACGGGCGAAGTTATGCTTAATTTCGTGTTTTTATGGCCGTTGTTTATGGCGGCTCTGTGGATGGCCGGTGGGATCTATTTTTGGTTTCATCGCGAGCGCTATTGGTCAACAACACCGGATATTAGTAATAATCAAGGCGCGGATTCTCCGCTGATCTCCATGTTAATCCCTTGTTATAACGAGGGTCCAAACGTACGAGAAACGGTGGAGGCGGCATTAAAACAACGCTATACCAATCTGGAAGTTATCGCGATCAATGATGGTTCCTCCGATAATACCGGAGATATTTTAACCGAGCTGGCGATAGAGTACCCGACATTACGAGTGATTCATCTTGCTGAAAACCAAGGTAAGGCTATCGCATTACGTACCGGTGCCGCAGCGGCTAAGAGTGATTTTTTAGTGTGTATCGATGGCGATGCATTGCCGGAGCCGGATATGGCCGCTTTTTTGGTCGCTCCATTAATTAAGTATCCTCGTGTCGGCGCCGTGACCGGTAATCCTAGGATTCGAACGCGCTCAACGCTGGTGGGGCGGATACAGGTCGGTGAGTTTTCATCGATTATTGGATTGATTAAGCGAACGCAGAGAATTTATGGGCATGTATTTACCGTCTCTGGAGTGATTACCGCCTTTCGCCGGACGGCATTGGAAGAGGTGGGTTACTGGAGCCCTGAGATGATTACGGAAGATATTGATATTAGTTGGAAGCTTCAACTACAGCACTGGTCGATTTTCTTCGAACCGCGAGCGATTTGTTGGATTTTAATGCCTGAGACAATTAAAGGGCTATGGAAACAACGACTACGCTGGGCGCAAGGCGGAGCCGAAGTATTCGTCAAAAACATGAAAAATATTTGGTCTTTTGAACATAAACGGATGTGGGTATTGTTAGGGGAATTTATGTTATCCACCCTGTGGGCTTTCTCCTATGCTATGAGTGTTTTACTGTTTATCGTTGGGTTGTTTGTGACATTACCGATTAATCTCCACGTCGAAACCTTATTCCCCCCACATTTCACGGGAATTACGTTAGCGGTAGTCTGTCTATTCCAGTTTTTAGTCAGTATTGTTATTGAGCATCGATATGAAAATAAAATATTTCAGTCACTATTTTGGGTGGTGTGGTTTCCCGTTGTCTATTGGATGTTAAGCCTATTCACCACACTGGTGGCCTTCCCGAAGGTAATGTTAAAAAAACAACAATGTCGTGCGCGATGGAGCCATTCAGATCGAGGAATAGAGAGGACAACAAAATGAATACTCGGCCTATCATTATTACCGAACCACGTATCACCATAAGAATAATAGATAGTTTGTTAACTCTAATTGCTTGGGGAGGTTTTCTTTATCTAATATTCCATGAATATCAGTTGTTGTTTTCTGGTCAATATCGCTTAGAGGCTTCGCCTGCGATAACACTGCTTAACTACTTATTATTTGCACTTATTTATGTTTTTCTCTTTATTTTGTGGGCGAAGTATAACCAGTTGTTTTTTAGTCAAGAGAGAAGGGCAAGGAAGAATATACCTAATCAGGAATGCTTAGCTAAGAGTTTCGATATTAGTGTTACCGAACTGGAGAAATTAGAAACTCATAGAGTAATAAAAGTCTTTCATTCACCCTCTGGAGAAATAATGCAGAGCGAAATAATTAGACTCTCTGCAAAGCCGTAAGGAAAATATATTAGGGTATCCTCATTATTGAATACTGTATGAGGATAAGGAAATGCATCAAGATATGGCACCGGTAAGGGTTAAATGATAAAATGTTACGATACAACATTGATGGATAATTAAGAGAAAAACAGTGAAATTGGTCAGTAGATTTTTGATTTTTATCTCTATTTTTATATCCCACTTTGCTTTGTCGATGACTGGAGACGGGGACGTGCAAGTCTCTACCAATAAAATAGTTGAGGGAATATTGAGTTTCTCCCATTGGCCTAATGTTGAAGGCCAACCCTTGCTTTGCGTCTCGCAGCAGATAAACTATTTTAATATGGGTGAGGCTGCGGGTAACCCCATCTATAAAGTAGTTGCAATCAGTAATCCTACCCAATTTCTTTCTGCTGGATGTGATGCAATTTATTTTGGGCGAGAATCGGTTAAAGAACAGAATGATATTATCAATTCTCTTACAGGTAAAAATGTCCTTACGATTAGCGAAAATAATCCCGATTGTGTTGCAGGCGCTGCTTTTTGTCTTAAGCGGCGTCAACAAGTATTTAAATTTTCGGTTAACTTAGATTCTCTTTCTCGCTCAGGCGTTAGAGTAAACTCAGATGTCCTATTATTATCCAAAGATGGGGATGAGTAAAATGCTTCGTCTGAAAAAGAAAAAGAAAAATTCAATAAGAAAAAAAATTAGAAAAGTGAGCTTGCTCAATTCACTGCTCAATCTCTTTGCATGCTGGGTGTTGTTATTTTCCACGGCAATCTATTTTATAAAAGACTACGAACAGCGTAATATGGATCTGCTTTCAACCAGTTTGAGTAGTAGTTTAACCGCAGCAACTGTCTTTGACGATAGCTATAATGCTAATCGTAAAATTAACGCTTTGGGTCAGCAGAAAATGTTTGAATCAGCAGTACTGTATGCAAAAGATGGCCATGTTATCGCTCGTTGGGAACATCGCCAACAGACATCGTACATTTGGTGTTATCTTCATAGTTGGCTCTACCCAAATAAAAAGAAAATAGGGATTTTTCACGATAAGCAAGTGGTAGGTTGGTTATTTATTGTGGGGAATGATAGTTATCTATTCAACTTTATACTTTACTCAGTATTAATTCTAACGATTGGAATGATATTGATATTTATATTTTCTTTCATATTAAGCTCTATCATGTATAGAAAGATCTTGGTGGCGATGAACCAAATCACTACAAAGATTAATCACGTTATTCATACTAAGGATTTTACGAAACGTTTACCGGATAATTCATTGAAGGAGTTTCAGCATTTCTCAGATAATGTTAATAGTCTCATCAACGAGATCGAAAGACTAAATGGCGATCTCGTCTATGAAAATAAAACATTGGCCATTAAAGCCTATCAGGATTCGCTAACCGGTCTTGATAATCGTGCAGCATTCATTAACCAGTTGCAGTTTATGTTAAGTGATAATGGTCCTTGTTCTTCTTTTTATATCTTATTTATGGATGGAAATAAGTTTAAGAAAATTAATGACACGTGGGGCCATGCGGCTGGCGATAGAGTGCTACAAGAGGTAGGTAATAGATTAAAATCCTTGGTGAAAGAGGAGGATTGCGTCGCACGCTTGGGCGGAGATGAGTTCGCAATGATTCTTTCTAATATGGAGAGCGACCATCAGGTCCGGACATTTATCTCGGTTCTACATGAGAGATTTAGAACTCCTATTGAAATTGTAGACGGCCATTCAGTTTCCTTCTCGTTGACAATAGGTTTCACCATGGCAAATAAGGATGAAGAAGTAAGCAACATACTATTGAGAGCAGATTCTCACATGTATCTGAACAAAAAAACGGAAAGGTAAATGACATGCGATTTATATTGATAGGTTTTTCTCTCGCCCTGACATTATTATTATCCGGATGCCAAACTGAGGGTAAATTTAATACGGCGCAAAAAAAGGCCTTACACCAACAAGGATTTCAGTACTTAGGAACTCATTGGGAATTGGGGCTTAACGATAAAATTTTGTTCGGAACTGAGCAATATAAACTCACACCGGGAAGTCATCAAAAAATTACTACTATCGCTAATAATTTAAAACGAGTCGGTATTTCGCACGTAGCAATTAATGGTCACACTGACAACTACGGTAAGGCTGATTATAACCAGCAGCTTTCCTATCGGCGTGCAAAAAGTGTCGCGCAGATATGGGAAAGCAGCACAGGCTATGATGCGAGTCATGTTACGGTAAATGGCTACGGGATGTCTAAACCGATAGCGAGTAATAAGACCGCACAAGGACGAGCACTGAATAGACGAGTTGCGATTGTTATAGAGGCACCTTAAGGGTAACGAATATCCCTCAGGAGTGATATGACGTCGATAAGCAGCCCGAAGAACTATGCTAAATTATATTTGATTACCGATCCTCTTCACCACTGCAATAATAGTTGGAGCGCTCTACTAAGAGAATAATATTCAAACTGTTTTTTTCGTCTTACCGGTTTTTTTCGGTAAGACGCTTTGTTCAATACTGTGGATCGTGTCAATGTACTTTTACCTTAACCATCGCCTATTAAATATCTCATTTCTAATTAATTCTTACAGCATCGATTTATATAATTTCAATCGTTGGAAACCATAAATTACCCCCCCGTAATAAGCAGAACTCATTGATCAAGATCATGAACATCTACGTGTACTTGGCGCAAATTAGAACGGAATTTATCCGTTAGACTGCCCTAGAATATCTTAACAAGATATCGTTATTACGAGTGTTATAGAGGGTGTTAACTGTATTATCACCGTCTAGCAATATTTATCCCACCACTGATGATGATGGGATGAAGAATAATCATCGTAAAAAGTTAAATTGTAGAGGGGAGTTGGCTAATTGATGTGAATTTTTTTATTAGAAGGAACTTTTATGGTGTCTGCTTATAACAGAACGAACAGTTCATATTTATTGAATAATAGTAATTTTCAATTTCTCGCTGTTTGGATTAATATTATTTATATTGCACTTATGGTTGTCGCACCGATGTATTCGCCCATCATCTTCTCAGTCATGACAGTTTGGAGTTTCATTAATGATCGAAAATTCCTCAAGGCCCATCATGCGTTTGTCCCACATTGGTGGTGGTATTTTCTACTGCCGGTTTATATTTTTAAACGTCAACACAACAATAACCTCGGTCTGCTATGGTTTTGGTTATACTGGGTTAGCGTATTAATGGCGGTATTCGTTATGATTTTTTTAGACGTTAAATTACCGTGAGCGAAGCGTTTTAGATAATAATACGTCTTGAACTGATAAGAGTGTAGACCCCTTCCAGGTAGAAGGGGCATGTGCGTTTACCTGAGTTTAGGATTTCACTGGCCATTGTATGGCGGGTAATTTACGTGGGATAACGTCAGCAAATAAGTTGCCTTGGAAGGCCTTAACGCCCGCTAAGCGCAGCCACGACCACTCTTCGGCTTGAGTGATACCGGACGCGACGACTTGGATTTCCAGAGAACTGCAAATCTTAATGATGGACTGATTGATCGCTTGCTTAGGTCCATTCTTATGAACGTCGCGCAACATATCGCCGTCTATCATCACCACTTCGGGTTGGACTCGGGTGAGCAAGAGTAAGCCAGCCATTCCCGCACCGAAATTATCAATCGCCAGTCGGATACCGGATCGTTTTAGCTTCATCACCTCGGCAGTAAAGGCCTCATCCTCGTTAACGACGCTATCTTCTGAGATGGAAATCACGATCTGTTGTGGAACGAAGCCGTTTTCGTTAATGGACTCTAGGAGAAACGTTACGGCGTCAGGATTTTTAACCAAAGTCATCGGCAGTAGTCGCAGGACCAAGGTAGAATCTTGTAACTGTAAGGCTTTTGCCATACACAGAGCCGTTCGCTTCGATGCCAAATCGACCTGATAGATCTCGTCACGCTGCAAGCTCGCGAAGAACTTCAGTGGGGATTGTCCGTCGGGTGCGCGCATCTTTGCCTCATAGCTCAGGACTTTACGAGACGACGGGTCGATGATCGGTTGGAAGCCAAAAGTATAAGGCTCATCTTCAGGACATTCTGCTGCTAAGGAAGGCTGCTGGTAAGACTCGAATTGCCACGTCTCACTTTCCGTTAATTCGAGATAGCTGTCTTTGTTATCACATTCAATAAAGGTTTTGAGGAACTGTAGAGTACGATCGTCGTAAGTCAGTTTAAACTTTGACGTGGCACGCTCTAATACGGCATCGAGTACTGCTGATTTATCGTAGTTACGCAGATCGAAAAGCTCCATGCCGGCATTACCGAAATGGCGTTCGACAGAATAATCACGCAATAGCTCAGTTAACGAGAAGTGACGATTATCATCGCAAATTATGCGATAAATCTTTTCGACGTTATCTTCAGGGCCTTCGAGTAACTGTAAAAAATGCTCACCATCAAATAGTAAAATGCCCGTTACTTCCGCGTTAGCATTACGCTGGTTAGCCTTTTCAATAAATTTTTCTACTTCGGGTTCTGAAGTATTTTTACCGATATGACTTCTATAGATGATGGTCGTAAGCATTGATGATCCTAATGAAGGATGTGAATTAGTTAGCACTCTAACAAATTTTATTGGAATAAGATAATGACCAGGGCAAAGCTGTTTTTGCCTAGCCTTACATACCTATTCCATCAAATAACTCGCCTGCATGAATCCTGGCAATTAACGATGAGTTTAGTGCTATTCAGCGTCCGGTGCAAAATCGATATGAAAAGAATTTATTATTGTATGAGATTGAGTAACAAAGCTTTACATTTGCTGTATTTATCGACAATAATTCCGCGTAATTAAACCTTTTTGTAACATTTGTAGTGAAACAAGATTCGGCAATGTAGCGGCTTATGGTATAGTTTTGTCTATTCTTACTGCCAACCAGCCATTTAACCATGCTACAAGCCCTCAATATCAGCTGTTTTCGCGATGAACGTGTCTTGTTCAAAGACTTAACGTTTACGCTTTCTGCAGGCGAGATCATGCAGATCGAGGGAGAAAATGGCGCAGGAAAAACCACGCTTCTACGGCTAGTGACCGGCTTAAGCCGGCCCGAGGAAGGCCTCATTTCTTGGCGTGACCAGTCGATTACTGAGCAACGGGAACTCTGGCATCAGGAAATGTTGTACCTAGCTCATCAGCCGGGAATTAAACAGGTACTGACCGCCTACGAAAACCTCCACTTCTACCACCCGAAGGCATCCCGAGAAGCGATCTATCGTGCGTTAGAAGAAGTAGATCTGGCCGGATATGAAGAAATCCCTGTCGCGAATTTTTCAGCAGGCCAGCAGCGACGCGTCGCCTTGGCCCGCTTGTGGTTGAGCCAAGCGACTCTGTGGATCCTCGATGAGCCGCTGACCGCTATCGACAAATGGGGGGTAAGTACACTGGTTAAAAAATTTACCGACCACCTTGCTCAGCAGGGGATGATAGTGCTGACAACCCATCAAGACTTACCGTCCTCGATGCCGTCACTGAGAAGATTACGGCTTAGTGAGGAAACGGTATAATGTTACAACTGCTACGCCGAGAATTAAAAATAGCGTTTCGTCATCGTGCCGATATCATTAATCCACTATGGTTTTTTTTGATTATCATTACGCTGTTCCCGTTAGGAATCGGTCCCGAGAGTAATTTGCTCGCACGGATAGCGCCGGGCATTGTTTGGGTTGCGGCGTTACTGGCTTCGCTGCTCGGGCTTGAAAAAATGTTCCGCGATGATTATCTGGATGGCTCGCTAGAGCAACTATTATTACTTCCCACCTCATTACCTAGCGTGGCATTGATTAAAGTATTTGCCCATTGGTTAACCAGTGGCTTGCCACTCATCATTCTCTCGCCCTTGGCCTCGTTGTTTCTATCGTTGAATTTTAATGGCTGGTGGGGGCTGGTACTCACCTTATTGTTCGGGACGTTGACCTTTAGTTTTCTCGGTGCAATCGGCGTTGCGCTAACGGTAGGATTACGTCGCGGCGGCGTATTGTTAAGCCTACTCGTATTACCTTTAGCCATCCCTATTCTGATATTTGCGAGCAGTGCCGTCGATGCGGCCAGCCAGGGACTTGCGATCACGGGGTATTTGGCCATTCTTGCCGCGATGTTAGTGGTCAGCGTGGTACTTGCTCCGTTTGCGATCGCTGCAGCATTACGTGTCAGTTTGCAGTAAAAAATATAAAATTATAAAAGCGAGCATTGTTATGTGGAAATGGTTACATCTCTTGGCAAAACCGGATCGATTATATCGACTCTGTAGCCAATGCCTGCCTTGGTTCGGTGTGTCAGCACTGATAAGCCTAGCATTAGGCTGGGGCTGGGGCTTTGTGTTTGCGCCCCCAGACTATCAGCAGGGTGAGAGTTATCGCATCATGTATCTGCATGTTCCGGCAGCCATGTGGTCGATGGGTATTTATGCTGCGATGGCTGTAAGCGCCTTCACTGGATTAGTCTGGCAGATGAAAATGTCTGACTTGGTCGCTAGAGCAATGGCTCCGATAGGCGCTGCGTTTACGCTAATAGCACTCATTACCGGTTCCGCGTGGGGGAAACCTATGTGGGGCACGTGGTGGATTTGGGATGCGCGACTTACTTCAGAGCTTATTCTACTCTTCATTTACATGGGGATTATCGCGCTCTACCACGCCTTTGATGATCGCCGTGCAGCAGGGCGTGCCGCGAGTATTTTAATCCTTGTTGGTGTCGTTAATTTACCGATCATCCACTACTCGGTTCAATGGTGGAATACCTTACACCAAGGCTCTTCTGGACTATTGCAACAAGCGATCGCTCCTGCAATGCGCACGCCTTTGCGCTGGTCGATCCTGGGCTATCTCCTCTTCTTCATTACGCTGACCTTAGCTCGACTGCGCAATTTATTATTACTCACTGAGCAGCATAGACCTTGGGCGCGTGAGATAGCCAACAAGGAGAAATCATCATGACACCCGCTTTTAATTCATGGTCGCAATTTTTTGCGATGGGGGGCTATGCGTTTTATGTCTGGCTATCGGTGGGTATCGCCGTATTGATTATGGGGGCGATGGTCGCCCATACCTTATATCAGCGTCAGCGGCTATTGCAGACAATAGCGCTAAAACAAGACCGAGAGCGGCGTATCCTCGCGGCGAAGAAACGTAAACAGACTCCAGGAGAGCGCGCATGAACCTTCGCCGCCGTAAGAGGCTTATCACCGTGTTAGCGATTGTTGTAGGACTGGGGATCGCCACTGCGCTCGTCATGTACGCACTGCGCTCAAATATCGATCTTTTTTATACTCCCAGCGAAATCATCAATGGTAAGGGCGAAGACCATCAAATCCCTGAGCCTGGACAGCGTCTGCGTGTCGGGGGAATGGTGATGCCTGGCAGTGTCAAACGCGATCCGACGACCTTAGCGGTGAGTTTCAAACTGTATGACGCCAATGGTGTCGTATCCGTTAGCTATGTTGGGATCTTGCCGGACTTGTTCCGGGAAGGGCAGGGGGTGGTCGCGCAAGGAGTGCTCACGTCCAACCGGTTGATTACTGCACAGCAAGTGTTAGCGAAACACGATGAGAAATATACACCACCGGAAATTGAGGATGCCATGAAGAAAAATCACCAGCAAGCCGGAGTGACGAAGGTGGGTAGCGACTCATGATGCCCGAGATTGGAAGTTTTCTGTTATGTCTGGCCACTGGCCTCGCTCTCGTCCTTAGTCTCTGTCCGCTATGGGGGGCAAGGACGCTGAATCTGCGTTTAATGTCGTTGGCAAGGCCACTGAGCTACGCACTCTTTCTGTGTATCGTGGCCGCTTTCCTTATCCTAGTGAACGCATTTGTTGAAAATGATTTTACCGTCGCTTATGTGGTCGAGAACTCGAATACATTACTGCCGGTCTGGTATCGTATTGCAGCCACCTGGGGCGCCCATGAAGGCTCTTTACTGCTTTGGTTGCTGATGCTAAGCGGGTGGACTTTCGCGGTTGCCTGTTTGAGCCGTAAAATGCCGTTAGATTCGGTGGCACGCGTGCTTGCCGTGATGGGGATGATTAATCTCGGCTTCCTGCTTTTTCTAACCTTGACCTCGAATCCGTTTATCCGAACACTCCCTAATTTTCCTGTCGATGGCAGCGACCTTAACCCGATGCTGCAAGATATCGGGTTAATCTTCCATCCTCCTTTACTGTATATGGGCTATGTCGGATTTTCTGTTGCCTTCGCCTTCGCGATTGCCTCACTGATGACAGGGCGTCTTGATACCGCGTGGGCAAGGTGGTCGCGCCCTTGGACGACGGCCGCGTGGGTATTCTTAACCATCGGTATTGTGCTCGGCTCAGCGTGGGCCTATTACGAGTTAGGCTGGGGGGGCTGGTGGTTCTGGGATCCGGTCGAAAATGCTTCGTTAATGCCATGGCTTGCCGGTACCGCGCTAATTCACTCACTGGCGGTTACAGAAAAACGGGGTATGTTTAAATCGTGGACAGTATTACTCGCGATCACGGCGTTTTCCTTGAGTTTATTGGGGACGTTCTTAGTCCGGTCCGGGGTATTGGTCTCAGTGCACTCCTTCGCTTCCGACCCGACGCGCGGTATGTTTATCCTGATTTTTCTAGTGATAGTGATCGGTAGCTCGCTATTACTCTATGCACTGAAGGGTGGCAAAGTCCGTAGCCGTGTCGATAACCAGCTATGGTCGCGGGAATCGTTCTTACTGGGGAATAACGTTCTACTGATTGCCGCGATGTTAGTCGTGTTATTAGGCACCTTACTCCCTTTAGTTCACAAGCAACTAGGTTTAGGCAGTATCTCGATCGGTGAGCCGTTCTTCAATACCATGTTTAGTTGGTTGATGGCACCCTTCGCCCTGTTCTTAGGTATCGGGCCGCTGGTACGCTGGCGGCGAGATGAACCGCAAAAATTGGTTAAGCGTCTAGTCATCGCGATGGCGGCGACCTTAGTGGCCGCTATCGTTATCCCTTGGTGGCTACAGGATCGTATTCAGGGAATGACGGTCGTCGGGCTGTTGATGTCAGTGTGGGTGATTATTCTGACCATTCTGGAATTACATGAACGAGCAACTCATCGCCACCGTTTCTGGCAAGGTCTGACGAAACTTTCCCGTAGTCATTGGGGGATGGTGCTCGGGCATCTTGGTGTGGCAGTAACGGTCATTGGTATTGCGTTTAGCACCCAATATAGCGTTGAGCGTGACGTTAGGATGAAAGCGGGGGATAGCGTATCGATTCATGACTATCAATTTACTTTCCGCGGCGTAAAACCGCTGCAGGGCCCTAACTACAGTGGCGGGTCTGGTATTATTGATGTGACGCGCCAAGGGAAAGACGAGGCAGTGCTCTATGCCGAGAAGCGTTTTTATACGGCAGCTCGCACCATGATGACCGAGGCCGCGATTAGTGGAGGCGTCACGCGTGATCTCTATGCTGCATTGGGCGAGGAGCTGGATGATGGCTCTTGGGCGGTACGTATCTACTATAAACCTTTCGTACGCTGGATCTGGTTCGGCGGCGTATTTATGGCCATCGGTGGCATTTTCTGTATCGCTGATCCTCGTTATCGCTCAGCGAAAAAAGCGCAGGCACGAGGAGAAACATCGTGAATAAAAAAATCCTTTTTATCCCGTTAGTGCTTTTCCTGTTGCTGGCCGCCGCCTTGCTATGGCAGTTAAATCGTAACGCCGAGGGCGATGATCCCACTCGCCTAGAATCTGCGTTAATCGGTAAACCCATCCCCACCTTTCGGCTCGAATCGCTGTTCGAACCGGGAAAACGGTTTGACCAAAAGATGCTAATCGATGGTAAGCCGCTGCTGCTCAATGTCTGGGCAACCTGGTGTCCAACCTGCCGGGCCGAACATCAGTATCTTAACCAGCTGGCAGAGCAGGGCGTTCGCGTCGTTGGCTTAAACTATAAAGACGATAGAACTAAGGCTATTAATTGGTTAAATACCTTGGGGAATCCTTATTCGCTTAGCCTATTTGACGGTGATGGAATGCTCGGCCTCGACCTCGGTGTCTATGGGGCGCCGGAGACTTTTCTGGTCGATGGGCAAGGGATAATCCGTTACCGCCATGCGGGCGATATTAATCAACGGGTGTGGCAGCAAGAGCTCAAACCGCTCTGGGATAAGTATTCGCAGCAGGAACAGCACTAATGTTAAGACAATGCCTGATGTTTATCTGTGGTCTTCTGCTTAGCACCTCGGTGTGGGCGGCGATCGATACTTACCACTTTTCCTCGGTTGAGCAAGAAGAGCAATACCGTGACTTAACGCAGTCTTTGCGTTGTCCAAAGTGTCAGAACAATAGTATCGCCGATTCTTCGGCGATGATCGCCGCGGATATGCGAGAGAAAGTCTACCAGTTGATGTCCCAAGGACAGTCGCGCCAGCAGATCATCGATTATATGGTGGCGCGTTACGGTAACTTTGTGACCTACGAGCCGCCAGTAACGCCCTCAACTCTTATCTTATGGTTAGGGCCACTGCTGTTTGTGATCGGGGGAGGCATTGTTATTTTTCTACGAGCCAACCGCCAACCTAAAACAGCGATGCTGTCGAGTGAAGAGCAACAACGTTTAGCAAAGGTCATGGCCGATAAGGAGCAAAAATAATGGGACATTTAGGGTTAATTTTGCTTGGGATGCTTGTGGTGGTCAGCCTATGGATTGGTATCGCCTTAAGCCGTAAACCCCGTGACTATACACAACTACGTGATCAGCTTAATACTTTGTTTTATCAACAGCGTCTGCGCGAAATTGACGAAGACGATGCGCAGGGGATCGTTACCGAAAAAGCTGAGTTGGTGACTGAACTGCAGCACTCACTCCTCGCCGATGTACCGGAGCAGCAGCAAAGAACCGTCGTCGTCGGTAGACGCTGGGTGATGCTCCCCATTATCCTCGTGGTGATCCTGGTAACGGTGGGAATGTACCTGAAAACCGGCGGTATCATGCAACAAATGGAACTGAGCCAAGTTGAACAGGATTATCCACAGCTGCGTGAACGGTTAATGGATCCACAGGCCGAACATTTGAGCATGGCAGAATTGCAGCAATTCTCGTTAGGATTACGCGCCTCTCTACAAGATAACCCAGATAATGTACAAGATTGGGCCATGTTAGGGCGGTTAGGCATGGTACTGAATAATATTCAGCTCGCGAGCCAATCCTTCGAAAGAGCGTTGCGCCTCGCGCCGAATGACCCCGGTTTGAAAAGCGATTATGCAGAGGTATTAGTTCGTTCTCCAGACCCGCAAGATAACCGTCAAGCACAGCTTATGCTGCAAGATATGCTAGGACGACAACCGCAGGACACGCGACTACTTACCCTATTAGCGGCCGATTTTTATGCGCAACAGAAATACCCGGAGGCGATTCGCTACTGGCAACAGCTACTTCCTCACTTAACACCGGGTTCTGCACAGCGTGATGCGGTCGAGAAGGGGATAGAGCAGGCGAAAACGAATGCCGGCCTACAAACCAGCCAATTGAGCGTAAATATTGATTTAAGCACTTCTGCTAAAAGAATGTTACCCCAAAATGGTGTATTGTATATTTCTGTAACTGATGGTGTCTCACCTGTACCCGTGGCGGTAAAGCGGGTTCCCCTGAGCCATTTTCCATTGAATTTAGTGCTGGATGACAGCAATGCGATGGTGCCCGAGCGGCTACTTTCCGCTCAGCATCAGTTACAAGTTAGAGCGCGTATTTCACGGGATGGTAGTGCTAAACCGCAACACAATGACTGGTTTGGCTTGAATTCAGTGGCTCACTTTACCGGTAAACAGTCACTGTCTGTCATCATAGATCAGCAAGAACCATAAATAATAATGGTACAAAACATGGCAAAAAACATGTCTTACCGGCTAACGGCATTGAGTTTAGCCGCACTTGTTTTAGCAGGATGTGCGAGTTCAAAACCTGATGAAACTCAGCAGACGTCACAGCGTAGCGACCCTCTGCAAGGGTTTAACCGCACGATGTTTAATTTCAACTATGATGTACTGGATCCCTACATTGTGCGACCAGTTGCGGTGGCATGGCGTGACTATGTGCCCGTACCGGCGCGCACAGGGATTAGTAACGTCCTCGGTAACCTGGACGAACCTTCCTCAATGGTCAACTACTTACTGGAAGGGGATGTCGAGCGGGCGGCCATTCACTTTACCCGGTTCTTCTTGAACTCGACGCTCGGTCTAGGGGGGTTAATCGATGTTGCAGGAAAAGCGAACCCTCAGCTTGCACGTGAACATTCTCACGGCTTCGGCAGTACCTTGGGGCATTACGGGGTAGGTTATGGTCCGTACGTCGAGCTACCGGGTTATGGTAGCTTTACGGTTCGTCAAGACGGTGGCGATTACGTCGATAACCTTTATGCGCCGCTGAGCTGGTTGACTATTTGGTTCTCTGCCGGTAAATGGGTGCTAGAAGGCGTTGAAACGCGTGCGCAGCTCCTCGATTCCGACGGTATTTTGCATCAGCAAAGCGATCCTTATTCCTTTATTCGTAATGCGTACTTCCAGCGTTACGATTTCTTAGCGAATGGCGGGAAATTGAAGCCCGAAGATAACCCGAATGCCCAGGCGATACAAAACGATTTGAAAGATATCGATTCGCAATAATCGACGCCTGACGCTATTCGCTCAGCGCGCTAACTAAGCGTCTTCGACGGTAAGGGTTCATGGTAAACATGAACCCTTTTTTAATCTCTTACATGACTAAGCCTTACCGACTAAAAGTGCCCAGTCCAAGGGAGAGCGATCAGCGCAGTCATGACCTGAGAGCGGTTAGGTCGCGCTGACTTCAGCCCCTCCCTCGGTCAAGCACAACAATGACGGGTGGGTGTAATACTCTGAGGTTATCTAGAGCGAGCGCAGCGTAAGGGATTTGCGTAAAACAGAGTAAGAAAAATAAAGTTTTTAAGCGGATGGGTTGCTCTGGCAAGACCTTTTGCTGCGAAGAGAGAATTTATTTCGTATATTTTTTATTCTTATTTACAGTAGGTTGCTAACTAATGTCTCGCCACAAGCTTGACTGTCTTCATGCCCTAGGGTAAAAAAGCAGGTTCACACGCGGACTATCACGAGCGGTGAACCCATTTTCCTCTCAGCAACGGTGCTTTATGCATGTTTATATAATGCGTCATGGTGACGCAGCTCTCGAAGCGGCAAGCGATGCGCAACGTCCGTTGACGCATTGTGGCATAGAAGAAACCCAACAAATGTCGCGCTGGTTAGCTGGTCGACAATCTCACTTTGACCTAACATTAGTCAGTCCTTTCCTACGCGCACAGCAAACCTTCACCTCTTTTTCTAATAACGTAGTACAGAGTGGTAGGGTTGAGACCCTCGACATGCTGACTCCTGCAGGGGATGCGCAGGCGGTGAGCGATTATCTACAAGGGTTGGCCAGCGAGGGAGTGGAAGCGGTGATGGTGATCTCCCATCTTCCATTAGTTGGTTATCTGGTTTCTGCGCTTTGTCCAGAACAGTGCCCATTGATGTTTGCCACGGCGGGTATTGCTCATATCGATTATGATGCGAAGGCCGCTCGCGGCACCCTGTGTTGGCAGGAAAGCCCATCGCGTCTTGCGGCAGCGATGTAGCGACACACCTTATAATAAGGCCTTAAAAGAGAGGCGTCGTTAATTCATCGACGTCGATCAACATAAGGATCGCGGCATTGCCTCCGAACAGCTTAGGAGCTTGATGAAACGCCATAACGTGGGGATGTTGTGCTAGCCACAGCGGGGTCTGCTGCTTAAGAATATGTTTACCATGCCCGTGCATTACCGATGCGCAAAATAGCCGTTCCCGTCTACACGCCGCGATCATGGCGCCCAGTTCCTGCTTAGCCTGCTGCTGGGTGAGCCCATGCAAATCTAAAAAAATCTCTGGTGTATAGTCCCCACGACGCAGTTTTTTCACTTCATAGGGGCTTACGTCAGCACGGGTATATCTCACCGGTCCTTCTACTGCGAGTAGAGGTTGGTATTCATCAGAGAAGTAATGACTATTATCGATCTGTTCGCTGATTAACCGCTTTTCGGGTAGCGCACGCGTAATTTTTTTAGCGAGGGGATGTAGCACTGTGTCGTGCTTGATACGACGAGTATCGCCCATCAATGTTCTAAATAGGTCTACATCTTCTTTATCGAGGGGTTTTTTGCGGCTCATCGCTATTCCAGCTACTGAATGATCATTGTGTCATTTTTAACGGCAATCCATCAAAAATCAAATTTCTCTAAACAATTCTACCTTGGCGGCGAAAATAGCCGCCTATTGCAGCTGAATTTAGCACGACTTCGTGGCAAACTAGGAAAAGTTTTGTTAGTTGCCCTGGAGGGCATGTGGATAAATTTTTTGCCGAAGAGGTGGTAAGCGACCTGCATACCATCCAGGATATGTTACGTTGGACCATCAGTCGTTTTTCAGCCGCAGAGATTTGGTACGGCCACGGCACCGATAATCCTTGGGACGAAGCGGTGCAATTAGTACTGCCGACCCTCCATCTCCCTCTCGATTTGCCCGAAGAGATGCGTAGCGCGAGGTTAACTCGCTCTGAGCGTGAATTAATCGTGGAGCGGGTAACCCGCCGAGTGTTCGAGCGCATCCCGGTCGCCTACCTGACTAATCAGGCCTGGTTTTGCGGTCACGAGTTTTACGTCGATGAACGTGTGCTTGTCCCTCGCTCGCCGATTGGTGAACTCATTAATCACGGCTTCTCTGGGCTAATAAATCGTTCGCCTCGCCATATTCTTGACCTGTGCACGGGCAGTGGCTGCATCGCTATCGCTTGTGCCTATGCATTCCCTGATGCGGAAGTCGATGCGGCAGATATTTCTCCCGAGGCCCTCGCCGTTGCCGAACAAAATATTGACGCACACGGCATGATGCATCAGGTGACGCCGCTTTGCTCTGACTTATTCGATAATTTAGCACCGATTAAGTATGACTTGATCGTGACCAATCCTCCTTATGTTGACGCCGAGGATATGGATGACCTGCCAGACGAATACCGTCATGAACCGGAGCTCGGTTTAGCCGCTGGTTTCGATGGTTTAATTCTCGTGAATCGTATGCTTGCGCAAGCCACAGAGTTTCTAAGCGAAGATGGCGTACTCATCTGTGAAGTCGGCAACAGCATGGTGCACATGATCGAACAATACCCTGAGGTTCCTTTCACATGGCTAGAGTTCGAGCAGGGCGGTGATGGGGTCTTTATGCTGGACTATCAGCAATTAGTCGAATGTAAGCCTATTTTTGAAAATCGCACGACGAAATAAGTCGCTTTTTCAGCAGAATTAACGATAAGGATTAAACATGGCTGGAAATACCATTGGTCAGCTGTTCCGCGTGACAACTTTTGGGGAGTCCCACGGGCTAGCATTGGGGTGTGTCGTCGATGGCGTCCCGCCCGGGATCCCGTTGACAGAGGCAGATTTACAGCACGATCTCGATCGTCGTCGCCCAGGGACCTCCCGCTATACCACTCAGCGCCGTGAACCCGACCAAGTAAAGATCCTGTCTGGCGTCTTCGAAGGTAAAACGACGGGAACTTCGATCGGCCTGTTAATCGAAAACACTGATCAGCGTTCGCAAGATTACGGCGAGATCAAAGAACTATACCGCCCAGGCCATGCAGACTATACCTACGACCAGAAATATGGCTTTCGTGATTATCGAGGAGGTGGTCGTTCCTCGGCGCGCGAGACGGCAATGCGGGTTGCTGCCGGTGCCATCGCGAAGAAATATCTCCAGATTACCCATAATATCTCGGTGCGGGGCTATTTAGCGCAGATGGGCGACGTGACGTGTGAGCTAAAAGAGTGGGCACAAGTCGAACAGAACCCTTTCTTCTGTCCAGACAGTGACCAACTTGAGGCCCTCGATGCGCTATTACGCGGGCTGAAAAAAGAGGGTGATTCCATCGGCGCGAAAGTGAGTATCGTGGCAGAAAATGTCCCGGTAGGCCTCGGTGAGCCGGTATTTGATCGCCTCGATGCCGACCTTGCGCATGCACTGATGAGTATCAACGCCGTTAAGGGCGTTGAAATCGGCGATGGTTTTGAGGTCGTTGCTCAGCGCGGAAGTCAACATCGCGACGAAATTCGTAAATCGGGCTTTCAGAGTAATCATGCGGGAGGCATTTTAGGTGGAATTAGCAGCGGCCAGACGATTACGGCCTCGATCGCACTTAAACCGACGTCAAGTATCACCGTGCCAGGTCAAACGCTGACTCGCCAAGGCGAAGAGGTCGAAATGATTACCCGTGGACGTCACGATCCTTGTGTCGGGATCCGTGCAGTGCCTATCGCTGAAGCGATGACGGCCATCGTATTGATGGACCACTTACTCAGGCATCGCGCGCAATGCGGTGGCGTAATCAACTCTTCAGTACAAGGCGGCTAGCATGTTGAAACAGTGGATGATCGGTGGGGCGCTACTGATGGGTATGGCGTACAGCGCCGGCGCGCAAACGCCGTGGCAGGCTATTCGACAACCTATCGCTGGGCCGGTTCAGCCGATAGGGAGTTATGCGAATGGTTGTATTATTGGTGCGCAAGCGCTGCCGTTAGAGGCTGAGCATTATCAAGTGATGCGTCCGGATCAGCATCGCTATTATGGTCATCCACTGTTGATTCAATTTATACAACGTTTTAGCCAAGACATAGCGCAACAGACGGCAGGGACTGTGCTGATCGGCGATATGGGGATGCCGGCGGGGGGACGTTTTAGTAGCGGTCACGCCAGTCATCAAATTGGCTTGGATGTCGATATTTGGTTACAGCTGCCTCGACAACGTTGGACACCGCAGCAACTTCTTCATCCACAGCCACTCGACCTCGTCACGGCTGATGATAAATCGGTGGTGAGCCGACTGTGGAGTCGTGATATCGATACGATGGTACGACACGCGGCCGAAGATCCGCATGTCGCCCGTATCTTCGTCAATCCTGCGATTAAGCAGCAGCTATGCCTCGATGCGGGCAGTGACCGCCAATGGTTGCAGAAAGTACGGCCATGGTTCGCCCACCGTGCCCATATGCATGTTCGGCTACACTGTCCTGCTAATGATTCTCAGTGCGTTGAACAAGCCCCACCGCCGAGCGGTGATGGATGCGGTGCAGAGCTACAGAGTTGGTTCGAGCCTGCTAAACCAGGCGTTCATCCGACTAAGCCAAAACCGCCTGTGTTGCCGGCAAACTGCCAACTGCTATTGGATAAACACTTACTTTAAGGAACGAGTATGGATTGGTTTGTTGTCAGCCCCCTACTAGTCGTCATACTGTTTTTTGTCGCGGTGTTAGCGGCGTTTATCGATTCGATTGCCGGGGGAGGCGGGCTACTTACTGTTCCAGCTCTCCTTGCCGCGGGGTTATCTCCCGCTCAAGTATTAGCTACTAATAAACTTCAGTCGGTGGGGGGATCGTTTTCGGCTAGCCTCTATTTTGTCCGCCGTAAAGCCGTCGATTTGCGGCGACAGTGGTTGAATATCCTTTTAACATTTTTGGGCGCCGTAGCGGGAACGATTACCATCCAGCACCTGCAAGCCGATATCCTGCGTCAGGTCTTACCGTTACTGCTGATTGGGATTGGGCTGTGGTTTTTATTTATGCCGAAATTAGGTGAGGTCGATAAGGTTGCACGACTTGAGGGGCTGGCCTATGCCTGTATCGGTGGCGGATGTGTCGGCTTCTATGATGGCTTCTTTGGGCCGGGCGCTGGTTCTTTCTATGCACTGGGTTTTGTCACGCTTGCAGGCTATAACCTCGCTAAAGCGACTGCTCATGCCAAGGTCCTCAATTTTACCTCGAACTTCGCCAGTCTACTGTTTTTCATGGTGGGTGGCAAAGTGGTGTGGGGCGTAGGTATCGTGATGCTCATTGGGGCGGTGTGCGGGGCAAGGTTGGGCGCGCGCTTGGTGCTCAGTCGTGGACAGAAGCTAATCCGACCTATGGTAGTCATCGTCTCCATGGTGATGAGCGCGAAGCTTCTATGGGACAGTCACGGCGCAGCGCTACTACATAGTTTCGGCTTATAATTTTACGAAGAAAATTTAATGACTCAGTTACACCGTTATCAGGACATGATCACGATCTTCGACCGCTGTTTCTTTGAAGATTTTACGACTCGGTTGGTAAAAGGTGACGACGAACCAATCTATCTGCCTGCGGATGAGCAGTGTGATTATCATCGTATCGTCTTTGCGCATGGTTACTACGCCAGTACGCTGCATGAAATTTCTCACTGGTGTATCGCCGGGCAAGAACGCAGATTGCTCGTAGATTTTGGATACTGGTACTGCCCCGATGGTCGGGATGAACAGAGGCAGACCCAGTTCGAACAGGTCGAGATCAAACCACAGGCTTTAGAGTGGATTTTCTCGGTAGCGGCTGGATTTCCATTTAATATTAGTTGCGATAATTTAGAAGGCAGTTGTGAACCAGATCGTATCGCTTTTCAGCGCCAGGTTCATGCACAGGTAATGCGCTATCTTGAGCAGGGGCTGCCTGAACGGCCAGCTCGCCTTGTTGCAGCACTGCGAGCGTTTTATCATACAGACCCTCTGCACTCGGCGCAGTTTTCATGGGCTGAAACGCTCTAAGACCCGTTTATTTTTTAGGATAAGTCATGATTATAGATCTCGAGCAGCACATTCTCGACAATATCGATAAAACCGTTGAGCATGGCTCGGATGATGAGCTTTTTGCGGGCGGCTACCTTCGCGGGCATCTGACGTTGGCCGTTGCTGAGCTGGAAGCCCAGCAGATCGAAGCGCCGGACGCGCTACATCAGCATGTGGAACACAGTATAGCCCAAGCCATCAAGGCGGGTGAACTTTCCCCTCCCGACCAGAAGCTCGTTAGGCAATTGTGGGGCGACCTCTACCAACAAGCAGTAGAGGCTTTAGCACCTGCTAAATAAGCGGCCTACCCTTTAAGCGCTTACGGATCCAAAAGCGGCCAGGGTGTAGCGCGTTCAAGGTCGCGGGGTCGAGCGGCGCTGGCTCCCCGGCTAGCTGTGAGGCTAATATTTCCGCCGCGAGCGGAGCGCTACAGATTCCCCGTGAGCCAAAGCCACCCAGTACATAAGCGCCGCGATAAACGTTAGCGGCCATCTCCTCTTTCGTTTGATTCGGCTGCGTGATGAACTGTTGGTAGTGGCTCAGCGCCCCCACCAGTGGTAGATGATCGCGCGTGGCGCAACGCACGGCGACGCGTGCTTGGTCATCCATTGTTAAGGTAGAGGCCCAATCAGTGTTGGGAAGACACTGTGCTAAGCGCGCCTTATTCATGTCCTGTTCGGTGGCTGAGTAACGGCAATCGGCGCTGCCACGCCGATAGCTGGCACCGATACAATGAGTCTGATGGCTAGGGCTGAGTGGCGTTAAGTATCCCTCATAACAGAGTACGGTCGAGAGCTTACTCAACGGCTGCTGGTATCCGACATGACTGACTTGCCCGGCGACCGAGTAAATAGGGAGAGCATCGCTCTGGGTGAATTGATTCAGTCGATGACCATTAGCCAAGACTATTTGGGAGTGGGTTGCCTGCTCTCCGGTCGCAAAATCAAGCTGCCATTGGTCGTTGGGGAGCTGTTGCAGGCGTTCCACACGATGCTGCCAGTGGCAAACCACGCCCTGTGTTTTTGCCCAATCGATTAGACGCGTCGTTATCTCCGCTGGCGACAACCAGCCACCCTCAGGATAGAAGATACCGCCGTGTTCGAGGGGTAATCCCGCGAGAAGGCTGGCCTCATCAGCACTAACCTTTCGTGCAAGCGACGTCGGCAAAGAAAGGCTAAGCAGTTGGTCGATTTTCTTGCGGCTCTTATCATCCCAGCCTAGCTGTAATACGCCACACCATTGGTGCTCGAATTCTATCGGCAGTGCTCGATAAAACCGCGTGGCATAAGTGAAGGCCGCAGTGAAAAAGGTGGCCAATTGCGGATCTTGGGCGTGTAACAGTGGGTAAAGCGCGCCCTGTCGATTACCTGATGCATTTTCGGCGGGAGAGTCGTCAGCACAATAGAGCGTCACTTGCCAGCCCCGGCGAATTAACGCCACGCATAAGCAAGCACTGGAAATACCGCCGCCGATAATCGCGATCTCTTTATTCTGCGCGGCAAGACGCGGATACCAAGGGGTCGGTGGGCTGAAATTGGGAACGGTCGTTAGCTCGCCGACTAGCATCTCACGTTTAGGACCGAAGCCTTTTCTGCGCGTCACGGAGAATCCTGCTTGCTGAAGACCCCGACGCACAAACCCTGCTGCGGTGAATGTCGCAAAGGTCCCACCTGGCTTAGCTGTCGTTGCGAGCGTAGCGAAAAGCCTATCGCTCCACATATCCGGGTTTTTTGAGGGTGCAAAGCCATCTAAAAACCAGGCATCGACTTTTTGAACTAAATTAGCGTTGAGATCCTCTAACATGTCGTTGATATCGCCAAACCACAGGTCGAGCGTTATCTGGCCTTGTGCAAAGACCAGACGGTGGCAGCCTGGAACCGCCATCGGCCATTGCTGACACAACGCCTCAGAGAAGCGTGCCAGCTCCGGCCAATGCTGATGGGCGAGCTGTAAATCGAGTAAAGTCAGCGGGTATTTTTCACAACTAATGAAGTGCAGTCGCGGTAATGTCGAGACGTTATCTTCACAATTTAACCGCTGGTAGCTTTGCCATAAAGTTAAGAAGTTTAAGCCGGTCCCAAACCCAGTTTCGGCAAGGGTGAAGGTGTCGTTGTGTGTTTGGGTCAATCGAGTAGAAAGTTGATTGCCTTCCAGAAATACATAGCGAGTTTCGGCAAGGCCGTTATCGTTTGAGAAATAGACATCACCAAAAAATTCCGAAACAGGTGTACCGAGTTCGTTCCAATGTAGGGCAGCGTGGCTGATAGTGGTTGATTTCACGTCAATGACTCGTAGCGGAAGACTTGCCATTAGTCTAGCGGTATCACAATTTACAGGCAAATTTACAAAGAGTTATAAATAGGGGGTTGTTCGGCGTACAACTGTACGCTAAAGTGCACCCCATAAGATGATAGTTGTTATGAGGAATGTGAATGAAACGTGCAGTGATCACTGGGTTGGGGATTGTTTCCAGCATTGGTAATAATCAGCAGGAAGTGCTGGCTTCTCTTCGTGAGGGGCGTTCAGGAATCACTTTTTCTGATGAAATGAAAGATGCAGGCATGCGCAGCCACGTCTGGGGTAACGTTAAGATGGATACCACAGGCTTAATTGATCGCAAAGTTGTGCGTTTTATGAGCGATGCGTCGATTTATGCTTACCTCTCAATGGCTGAAGCGGTCAAGGACTCCCAGTTAACCGAAGAGCAATATCAAAACAATCCTCGTGTAGGATTGATTGCGGGCTCCGGTGGCGGATCGCCTCGTTTCCAAGTATTTGGTGCGGACGCTATGCGTAGCCCACGCGGCTTGAAAGCGGTAGGTCCTTATGTCGTTACCAAAGCGATGGCGTCCGGCGTGTCGGCATGCCTAGCGACCCCTTTTAAAATCCATGGCGTTAACTATTCAATTAGTTCAGCGTGTGCGACATCCGCACACTGTATCGGTAACGCGGTTGAGCAGATCCAACTCGGTAAGCAAGATATCGTCTTCGCCGGCGGTGGTGAAGAGCTTTGCTGGGAACTGGCCTGCGAGTTCGATGCAATGGGTGCGTTATCCACTAAGTATAACGATACGCCAGAAAAAGCGTCTCGTACCTATGATTCTGAGCGTGATGGTTTTGTCATCGCAGGCGGCGGCGGTATGGTCGTCGTTGAAGAGCTTGAGCACGCATTAGCCCGTGGCGCACATATCTACGCGGAAATCGTAGGCTACGGTGCGACTTCTGACGGTGCTGATATGGTTGCCCCTTCTGGTGAAGGTGCAGCACGCTGTATGAAGATGGCGATGGAAGGTGTTGATACACCTATCGATTACCTGAATACCCACGGTACTTCTACGCCGGTGGGCGATGTGAAAGAACTGGGTGCGATTCGTGCTGTTTTTGGTGATAACACACCTGCTCTTTCGGCGACGAAAGCGATGACCGGTCACTCCTTAGGGGCTGCTGGGGTACAGGAAGCCATTTATAGTCTGCTGATGTTAGAGCATGGTTTTATTGCGCCAAGTATCAACATTGAACAGGCGGATGCGGCGGCGGAAGGGATGAACATCATCACTCAGCCAACTGAGCGCGCATTAACCACCGTGATGTCAAATAGCTTCGGTTTCGGTGGGACTAACGCAACATTGACGATGCGTAAATTCACGTCATAATCAGTATATTGCGATAAAACGGCAGCCTAGGCTGCCGTTTTTTATTGGTATAGAAACCAAATTCTCTATTCTTGTAGGAGTACCCGATGACGCAGGATACTAGTCGCCCCGAAGACCGCTCTGTGAAGCCCGTTGCCGTTACATCGTTCTCGGTATTTATCACCTATTTGACAGCTGGCATCGCGTTACCCGTTATCCCCTTATTTGTTCATAATGATCTAGGAATGAATAATGTGATGGTGGGTATTGCCGTCGGGATCCAGTTTTTTGCCACGCTCGTCAACCGCGGATTTGCGGGGAAAAAAGCCGATCAGCACGGCGCAAAGCAGACGACGCGATTGGGTATGAGCATTATTGCCTTAGTCGGCGTAGCGTATCTCCTCTCGGTTTTTATTAATCATTCACTCTGGTTGCAATTCAGCTTATTACTGGTCGGTCGGATACTGTTAGGACTTGGAGAAAGTTTCTTACTTACCGGCAATTTGATCTGGGGGCTGGGGCTGATTGGCCAGAAACGTTCCGGAATAGTCATGTCTTGGAACGGTATGGCGATTTATGGCTCATTGGCGGCGGGTGCACCGATCGGGTTATTACTCTATCACCACTTCGCTTTCCTGGGGGTTAGTATTGCGTGTGTGCTATGCCCACTTATCGCTCTGCTCTGTAATGCCAAGATCCCCCCTGTACCGGTGAGCGGCGGCGACCGTCCTAGCTTTACGACGGTGCTCAGGCAGATACTTGCCCCGGGTAGCGTATTAGCCCTACAAGGCGTCGGTTTTGCTGTAATTGGTGCATTCATCTCGCTTTATTTTGCTGCAGAGCATTGGGGAAATGCGGGATATACCTTAACTATCTTCGGCCTCGCCTACGTCCTGATTCGAGTATTCTTCGGTGGACTACCCGACAAGAAAGGGGGGGTTGCGGTAACCATTATCTCTCTACTGGTGGAAATGGCGGGTCTGTTACTGCTTTGCCTTAGCCAGCAAGAGTGGCAGGCATTAGTTGGCGCGGCATTAACCGGTGCAGGCTGTTCATTAGTCTTTCCGGCGATGGGCGTGGAAATAATGAAGCGTGTCGATCCACAAGTTCGTGGTACCGCCCTAGGATGTTTTTCCGCCTTCCAAGATGTCGCTTATGGTGCGACAGGGCCTTTAGCCGGTTTTCTCGCCAATAGTGCCGGTTACGGTGCCGTATACTTGGCGGGAGCCTGTAGCGCCGGTATCGGGATTCTGGTTAGCGCTGCGATGCTACGTTCTGCAAGATCTGGTTCAGCAGCGTAACGGCATGACGCATGGCCTGTGGCGTCAATGCGGAAAAGCCAAGGATCCAACCCTGTAGGGGGGGAGAGTTGAGGCAAAGAGGAGCCAGCTCTGTGAGGTGTAATCCTTGGCGTGCCGCGGCGAGAGTGATAGCCGTAGTATCACCCAACAGGTACTCTACCGCGAGTTGTAGCCCACCTTGCGAAGGAAAAAGTCGTAAGGTATCGGGCGGACTATGATCAAGTAGGTCAATCAGTAAGCGCCGCCGCGCTGCATAAAGTATTTTCATCAACCGTAGGTGATTAGCGAAATAGCCTTCGTTGATAAATTTTGCGGTAACGGCCTGCATTAATGGGCTAGTATGGCCGTCCATCGATTGGCGTGCGTTGACTAGGCTCGGAATAAGAGACGACGGGGCGACGAGATAAGCCAGGCGGATCCCAGGAAAAAGAGTCTTCGAGAAGGTTCCAATATAAATCACCCTCTGCGCACGATCTACGCGTTGTAGTGATGGCGGCGTAGCGTTTTCGTAGTGAAACTCCCCATCATAATCGTCTTCAATAATCCAACTCTGGTGGCGCTGTGCCCAGTCTAGCCACTGCTGGCGTCGCGGTTGGCTCATGGTCATTCCCAACGGATACTGATGTCCAGGCGTTAGATAGGCCATTTTAGCGGCGAACGTCGGTGGATAAGCCCCATCATCGTCAAGAGGCTGTGCTAAAAGTTGCGCGCCCGCTTGGCGAAAAGCATTCACCGCCCCGGGATAGCAAAGGGCTTCTGTAACAACCGTATCGCCTTCATCGACCAGAACATGGGCGAGTAGTTGCAGGGCTTGTTGCGAACTGGTCATTACCAAAACCTGTGCCGGGGAGCAGTTCACCTGTCGAGAGAGAGTCAAATAGTGGCTAATTGCTTTTCGACAGCTAGCCAACCCTTGCGGATCGCCATAGAGCAACTGTTCCGCGGGTAGGGCTTTCATCACTTGCTGCGTCACGTCTGTCCATTGTTTTAAGGGAAATGCATGCACATCTGGAACGCCGGTATTGAAGGCTTGTATATGCTGTGGATCACGGCACTGGACTTGGGTTGCTCGTCGCTGTCCACGCTGCGACAGCGCCGGGGGCAGCCCTTTAGAAGCGGAGGGAGCCATCGTTAAGGCATGATGAGCAACAAAGCTGCCTCGTCCCGGCTGGCGCGTGATATAGCCTTGAGCCGTTAAGTGTTGATAAGCCGCTTCGACGGTTACGCGCGAACAGCCTAGATCATTTGCCAACTGACGTGAAGAAGGTAAACGCTCACCTGATACCAGATGCCCCCTTTCGACTGCCGACTTTAGCGCACGACAAAGTTGTGCCACGCGAGTCCCCGGTCCGGACAAGGTTAGGGATAGCCAGATTGAAGAACGTTGCGCCATTGTGGTCTTAAACTCTATAAAAAATGGGTCTTATTGGGGTCACTATTGTGCGATATTATCTCTGTCTCATACAAGGAGATAAACAATGATCGATTTTGCTACCCCTGAGGCGAGTACCGCATACCTTAAAGCTAAACTGGCGTATTACATCGATGCCTGGGATCTTGCACAAAAGTGTAGAGAGGCCGATGCCTACTATGTGGTGCTTGATGTACGTTCGGCCGAACACTACGCGTCAGGGCATATCCCAGGGGCGGTTCATTTCGCGCACCGCGAGATGAATGCGCAAACGCTTAGCCAGTTAGCCGATGATAAGGTTTATGTAACTTATTGCGATGGGATTGGATGTAATGGTTCGACGAAGGGCGCCTTCAATTTAGCGCAGGCTGGCTTCAGGGTGAAGGAGTTAATCGGTGGCTTAGATTTTTGGCGACGCGATAACCACCCTATTGCGGTAGGCGAAACGCCGCAGGCTTGGCCAGCGACTGACGGCCAAGCTTGCGGCTGCTAACTTAGATCCAAAAAAATAGTAAGATCAGCAGGGCCGCGCCGATCAGCAGCATTTTCACGCGTGGGCTAAGTGGCCAGAAGTTCATGTCATTATGTTGAGTGGGGACCGGTCTATCGATAGGCTGTGGCCCGCGGTAGTGTGGTCCCTTTGCAGGTTGCCAACCGAAGCCTGCGCGACGACTGAAAAACGCATTAAGTAGGTCATGCGCTTGAACGCTCGACAGTGCGGAGGTAGGGGCTAGCTGAAAATGTTGCTGGCAATACTCCTCGGCTTGCTGAGATTCGTCAACGCTGGCAGGTTGTTTTAATCCATGTAGCAGCTGCGATAAACTCTGCATTTCTTGGCCGACTAGCGATTGCCGTGCCTGCAAATACTGAAGCAGTAGGGGATAATGTTTTGCAGGGATGGGATCGCCGTCTTTCAAGCCGATCATCGTATGTAACGTTTCCCAAATACTCAGCGTTGATTCACCGCTCGCCATCGATAATTTCATCACCTGTTGGCTCAATGTCAGATGCTCGGCGGGCAATAGGCTACGCGAGGTAGAAGTCGTCTGCAGGGGGGGGCGAACCGCGATTTCCCCTTGCTGCAAACGGGTCAGGACCTGTTGTAGTTGCGCTTGTGACAACGCACTCAGCACCGTTTGTCCGAACTGATGACGAATATACTCGCTCACGGCTTGTCGGTTGTTACCTTGCGGGAGTAAGTCAGTCAATTGCTGAAGCTGTCGGCGAGCTAAATGGTTATTCTGTTCTTGCTGGAGCAGGTCTTTTAACCACTTTTCGGCTTCAGGGAAATGTGCGGATAAGAGTTCTGCATCGCCCCCTACATTAACCTGATGACGAATACCTGCCCACAATGCAGGCGCTTTGAGACTGCTAATCGCTAAAATTTTCACGATGATGCGTTCGAGTGCAGTGCGTTGGGCTGAGGTCAGCGCTTCACTGTGCAACGGCTTAGCTTTAAGGCTATTCGGGGAGGTGGAATCGTGACGGTGTGGACCGTCGGAAAATCCGCGAGGGCCGCTGAGTGGCTGCATGGCAACATCCTTACAAGAGCTACGAACCGGATGACCGGGGGAATAGCCGGCTATCATAGCAATCCCCTCGCTAAATCCCAAGTGCCAATCGAGCCTTACCCCTATTATTTATCGGATCACGACAAATCATTCTCAGATGTTTTCATTCAGAGAGTATGACAGAATATTCAGACTGTTCTTTTCACCCACCAGGCCAAACCATGAAAATCGTCGTCGATGAAAATATGCCTTATGCTCAAGAGCTATTTAGCCGTCAGGGAGAGGTTGTTCGGGTTCCAGGACGCCCGCTGCCGATCAGCGCACTGCAAGATGCACAAGCCTTAATGGTTCGCTCAGTCACGCCAGTGAATACACAACTGATTACTGGTACGTCATTGGCGTTTGTCGGGTCGGCAACTGCGGGTACCGATCATGTTGAACTCGCAGATCTTGAGGCGGCATCGATTGCCTTTTCTGCGGCCCCTGGATGTAATGCCATTGCGGTGGTGGAATATGTGCTTTCTGCGCTATTACTCTTAGCAGAAAAAGATGGCTACCTGCTGAGTGACAAAACGATCGGTATTGTAGGGGTGGGTAATGTGGGGAGTCGTCTGCAAGCCCGCTGTGAAGCACTGGGGATGAAGGTATTGTTATGCGATCCTCCTCGTGCCGATCGTGGCGACAAAGAAGAATTTCTCTCGCTCGACAGCGTCGTGGCGCAAGCCGATATCCTGACGTTTCATACACCACTCATCAAGCAGGGCGCCTATCAAACCTGGCACTGCGTCGATCAATCGCTGCTGGAAGCGCTACGCCCAGGTTGTGTATTGATTAATGCCTGTCGCGGAGCGGTCGTTGATAATCAAGCGCTTAAACAGGTATTGCTGCATAGAGACGACCTTAGGGTAGTACTCGATGTATGGGAGCCAGAACCCCATCTTGATCGACAGCTATTAGCGCAAGTTCACATCGCGAGCGCGCACATAGCGGGATACACCTTAGAAGGTAAAGTTCGAGGCACTACGCAACTTTATGAAGCGTGGACGGCGTTTATCGGACAGCCGGAGAGCGTATCGCTCAGTGAGTTATTACCCCATCCCGATATTCCAGAGGTTAAGGTAAACGGCGAGTTTTCGCAGTCACTCCTAAAACGTTTGGCACATCTCGTGTATGATGTGCGCCGCGATGATGCATTGCTTAGGCTGCATATCGGTGATGAGGGCGGTTTTGATCGATTGAGAAAACATTATCAAGAGCGCCGCGAATGGTCTTCCTTGTTAGTGAAATGCTCATTAGAAGCGACTGCAGAACGCCTACGTCAACTTGGATTTAATTCATTATATAGCGCCTAAGGCGTTGTTGTTATTGGGGATGACATCGGGTCATCCTATACATTGAGTGTGGAGTACCCCATGTCCCAGGGTTGGAATATTGCTATTTTAGGCGCTACCGGTGCGGTGGGTCGTGCGTTAATTGAATGTCTGGAGCAACGCCAGTTTGCCGTAGGCGACTTGACCTTACTCGCCACCGAAGAGAGCGCAGGCGAGTCCATTCGTTTTTCGGGTAAAAATTATCAGGTCAAAGACGCGCAATCCCATGATTGGAGCGACAACCAGCTCGCCTTTTTTGTGGCAGGGCAGCAAGCCAGTGCACAATATGCCGATCTAGCGGCAGACGCCGGGTGTATCGTTATCGATAGTAGCGGCTTATTTGCCTTAGCGCACGACGTGCCCCTCGCGGTAGTCGGTGTTAATGAGAGTACGCTTGCCGACTATCGTAATCGTAATATTATTGCGGTTGCAGACAGCCAAGTCAGCCAATTAATCAACGCGATTGCTCCGCTCAACGATGAAGCGGGCGTGCAGTCGATCCAACTTACCGAATTCCTCTCGGTTTCAGCTCAAGGTAAAGCCGCGGTCGATGCTTTGGCTGGAGAAAGCGCGCGTTTACTAAACGGTATCCCACCTGAGCAGTATCACTTTGGACGTCAGTTAGCCTTTAACATGATGCCTTTAGCGGTGGATGAGCAGGGGAGTGTGCCCGCAGAGCGCCGCGTCGTCGATCAAGTCCGTAAAATTTTACAAGACGAGAGCTTCGCGTTGAGTGTCACGTCGCTACAAGCGCCGATTTTCTACGGAAATGCACAGAGCGTTCGCGTGATGACCGCACGTCCCTTAGACGTCGAAGAGGCCCAGCATTTACTGGCGGCGCGCGCTGATGTTACCGTGAGCGATGAACAGGATTTTCCGACGCCAGTGAGCGAGGGTACGGGCCAAGATCAGCTCTATATCGGGGCGATACGTCAGGACTATGGGCAAGCAGAAGGATTACAATTCTGGTCAGTCGCCGATAACGTACGCTACGGCGGTGCACTCATGGCGGTTAAGATCGCCGAAAGCTTGGTCGAGGATTATCTGTAATGTCGTTACCCGAAGCGCCGTATAAAATTGCGTTAGGTATTGAATACGATGGCAGCCGTTACTGCGGCTGGCAGCGTCAACGTGAGGTACGGAGTGTCCAACAAACGCTTGAAAAAGCGCTGACTCAGGTCGCCAATCATCCCATTGATGTATTTTGTGCCGGGCGTACCGATGCAGGGGTACACGGTACCGGACAAGTGGTACATTTCGAGACGCAGGCGCAGCGGGCTGACGCGGCTTGGACGCTTGGGGTCAATGCAAATCTTCCGGACGATGTTGCGGTGCGTTGGGTGAAAGCGGTACCTGATGATTTTCATGCGCGGTTTAGCGCCACCGCCCGGCGCTATCGTTATGTCATCTATAATGAGCGCCTGCGTCCTGCCATCTTAGGGAACGGCTTAACGCATTACTATCATCCGCTCAATACTGACGCGATGCATCGCGCGGCACAAAGCCTGCTGGGTGAAAATGATTTCACCTCGTTTCGTGCGGTGCAATGCCAGTCTCGAACGCCATGGCGTAACATTTCGCATATTACTGTGCGGCGGCAAGGCAGCTTTGTGGTGGTCGACATCAAAGCGAATGCCTTTGTTCATCATATGGTACGTAATATTGTGGGAAGTTTGTTAGAGGTTGGTGCCGGCAATCAGCCAGAAACGTGGATGGCTGATCTTCTGGCACTGCGCGATAGAACCAAAGCTGCGGCCACCGCTCGTGCGGAAGGTCTCTATCTTGTCGCTGTCGATTACCCGGACCATTTTGCGTTGCCTACCCCTACGCTAGGGCCGCTATTCCTGCTCGATAACCCTCATCTGTCGCTATAAGGAGTCATGAAATGCTATCAATGATCATTGATTTCATTTTGCATATTGATGTGCATTTAACCGCTCTCATTGCGCACTATGGGCTATGGGTCTACGCGATTCTCTTTTTGATTATTTTTTGCGAAACGGGGTTAGTGGTAACTCCGTTTTTACCGGGTGATTCCTTACTATTCATCGCAGGGGCCTTGGCCGTGTTACCCAGTAATGGCCTTGACGTGCACGTGATGGTGGGGCTGATGATTATCGCGGCGATATTGGGCGATGCACTGAACTACACTATTGGCCGGTTATTTGGCGAAAAGCTGTTTAGTCGCCCAAATTCGAAGATTTTTCGTCAGAGCTATCTCGATAAAACCCATCAGTTTTATGACAAGCATGGCGGTAAAACGATTATTTTAGCTCGCTTTATCCCAATAATTCGTACCTTCGCGCCTTTCGTTGCCGGGATGGGACGGATGAGCTATCGCCAATTCGGGTTTTACAATATCATTGGCGGGATCAGCTGGGTTGCCTTGTTCAGTTACGCTGGCGCGATCTTCGGCGATTTACCGGTAGTAAAGAGCAATATTAATCTGTTGATCGTCGCGATTATCGTTATTTCGGTTTTACCCGGTATTATTGAGGTGATCCGTCATCGCATGAAGAAGAATAATACAGACCCTTTAGCTTAATGCTGATATCTGTATAATCGCTCCATATTTTTATCCACAGATCGTTACAGTTGTGGTTTAATGAGCGCTATTTATTGGCTGTTGAGTAATCATTCAGCAGAAACACAGTGACTGGTAAAACCAGGTTCAAACAGAAAGGTCCTCAATGAGCTGGATTGAACGCATTCTTAACAAAACAAATGTTGCCCCTGCCCGTAAGGCGAGTATTCCTGAAGGGATTTGGACAAAATGTACGAGCTGTGGTCAGGTACTCTACCGCGCCGAGCTAGAACGTAATTTAGAAGTCTGCCCGAAATGTGATCACCACATGCGCATGCATGGACGTCCTCGTCTCACTACTTTCCTCGATCAGGGTACTACCGTCGAGTTAGGTAGCGAGTTAGAGCCACGTGATCTACTGAAATTTCGTGACTCTAAAAAGTATAAAGACCGTATCGTCGCTGCACAGAAAGAGACCGGTGAGAAAGACGCTCTTATCGCAATGAAAGGGCAGCTTCACGGTATGCCGGTCGTTACCGTCGCGTTTGAATTTGCTTTTATGGGCGGTTCAATGGGTGCGGTAGTCGGCGCTCGATTTGTGCGTGCGGCAGAACAAGCCTTGGAAGAGGGCTGCCCGCTAATCTGTTTCTCCGCCAGTGGTGGTGCACGGATGCAAGAAGCACTCACCTCTTTAATGCAGATGGCAAAGACCAGTGCGGCATTGGCTAAGATGCGTGAGCGTGGTTTACCTTATATCTCCGTATTAACCGACCCGACGATGGGGGGTGTTTCAGCAAGTTTCTCGATGCTCGGTGATCTTAACATCGGCGAGCCAAAAGCATTGATCGGCTTTGCTGGCCCACGCGTTATCGAGCAGACGGTACGTGAAAAACTTCCACCGGGCTTCCAACGTAGCGAGTTCCTGATCGAGAAAGGGGCGATCGATATGATCATCCGTCGTCCAGAGATGCGCTTCAAGGTAGCGAGTCTGTTGGCGAAGATGATGAATCTACCGGCTCCGCTTCCTGAAGAGCCAGCCCCTGAACCTGAGAAGGTTCAGCAAGCGCCAAGCGACGCTTAATTCTATATTGCACATTGAAAGACGCTCTGGTAGCGTCTTTTTTATCATTGTTTCAGCGAAAAATTTCATACCATGTTTAAGCCTCACCATCCTCACTCGTCTTCCTCTCTTGAGGAATGGCTTGTTTACCTTGAACAGTTACATGGTCAGGCCATTGAACTCGGCTTAGATCGTATCCGCCACGTTGCGACAGAACTCGACCTGCTTAAGCCCGCACCCTTTGTTTTTACGGTAGGCGGCACTAACGGTAAAGGTACGACCTGCCGCACCTTGGAAGTTTTGCTCTTGGCGGCGGGGTATCGCGTAGGCGTATATAGCTCCCCCCATTTTATCCGTTATCCCGAACGTGTTCGGATCAACGGGCAAGAGCTGACTGATCAAGCGCATGTAGCGAGCCTAGATAGCCTAAATCAAGGACGGGGCGAAACCTCGTTAACCTTTTTTGAATTTAGCACTTTATCCGCCTTACAGCTTTTTAAGCAGGCCGATCTAGATGTCGTCATTCTGGAGGTAGGGCTGGGTGGGCGGCTCGATGCGACCAATATTATCGATGCGGATGTCGCAGTGATTACCTCTATCGCCTTAGATCACACCGATTGGCTGGGGCCTGATCGTGACAGTATTGGTCGCGAGAAAGCGGGTATTTTTCGTCAAGGTAAGCCGGCAGTGGTCGGAGAGCCTGATATGCCTTTCACCATTAAAAAAGTGGCACAGGATAAGGGGGCTATTTTATTAGCGCGTGACCAGCAATGGTCTTACCAAGCCTCGCCGCAAGGTTGGCAGTTTACCGACATCCAAGGCAAGTTGGTCGATTTACCCCTTCCGCAAGTCCCACTCGCTAATGCGGCTACAGCGCTGGCGGCGTTGCGTGTCTCGGGGTTAACCATTAACGAAACGACATTAAAAGCGTCGATTGCCAGCGCCACACTACCGGGGCGTTTTCAGATCTTTCAAGAGTCGCCGAAGGTGATTCTAGATGTGGCGCACAACCCACATGCCGCACGTTATCTCGTCGATAAGGTGAAGCAATTTGCTCCCACCGGAATTGTGCGCTGCGTAATCGGTATGCTCCATGATAAGGATATTGCTGGCACATTGGCGATTCTGAGTGAGGGAGTGGATGAATGGTACTGCGCAAGTTTAGAAGGACCTAGAGGGGCCTCTGCAGAGCAGTTACAATACTCACTCTCGGCGGCAAGCGGCTACTCGACCGTCGAGCAGGCCTATCAGGCGGCACTCAACCAAGCGACTGACGAAGACATTGTGCTGGTCTGTGGATCATTTCATACCGTTGCCGCGGTGATGGCATTGAGCGAGAAGGAGAAATTAGGTGGCCAGTAAATTTCAAAATCGTATGGCGGGAACCATTATACTCGTGGCCCTCGGCGTTATTATCCTCCCCGGCTTGTTAGATGGTAAAAAAAAGCACTATCACGAAGAGTTCGCGGCTATTCCGTTGGTGCCGAAACCGGGCGATCAACTTAGTGAGGAGATGGTGCCTCCGGTTACGCAGCCCATCCCTTCAACGACAATTCGGCAACAGGCGGCGCAACATATCCCTGACGATGGCAGTTCGCAAACTTTATCAGCCACGCGGGGAAGCGACCATCCGCAAGCCCTTGGCATGAACCCAACGCAGCTTCAGGTTCAACGCGCACAGGAGCAACTTGCCCGACAAGAGGCACAACGCCTCAAGGATCAGGCGCGGCAGCAGCAAGTGGCTCAGCAACAGGCGTTGGAAAAGCAACAGAAACAGCAGTTAGCCGCTCAGCGACAAGCCGAGGCACAACAACGTCCACAAAACGACACGCCTTCGTCACCGACAGGCCAAGCCTATGTTATCCAACTGGGTGCATTACGTAATGCTTCGCGGGTCAGCGAAGTCGTCGACCAACTGCGTAGCGCAGGGTTTAAAGCCTATTCAATTCCCGCAACACCGGTTCAAGGTCAGATCAATCGCATCCTGGTTGGCCCAGATACCTCGAAGAGTCATTTACAATCTCAGGTAAATGAATTGAAGGCCAAAACAGGGTTATTTGGGGTCGTTATGCCTTACCGAGTACATTGAGAATCGATGATAAAAATCTCCTAATATAGGGAGAGAAAGGGCAGGGCAATTCTTATTTTTTAGGAATTGCCCTTTTTTAACTTGGCGCAGGAAAACCATACGCAAACGTTTTCTTTTTCTGATAGAATGCGCCGCGATAGAGGAAGCAATGTCATGAAGTGGTATAGGTTACGCGGATGAATTGGATTGATTACACCATAATCGGCATCATTGGACTCTCTTCGTTAGTCAGTCTTATTCGTGGATTTGTTAGAGAAGCACTCTCATTAATTACCTGGGGCTGTGCCTTCTTCGTCGCAAGTCATTACTACCCTTTGTTGGCGGATTGGTTTTCGGGGTTTGAACAACCCATGATCCGCAATGGTATCGCTATTGCGGCACTCTTTATCACCACGCTAATTGTGGGCACTCTGGTCAATTATGTGATTGGGAGTTTAGTCGATAAGACGGGGTTATCTGGAACAGATCGCGTATTAGGTGTCTGTTTCGGTGCGTTACGCGGTGGCTTAATTGTCGCGGCGCTACTGTTCTTCCTAGACACCTTTACTGGTTTTTCAAAAAGTCCTGATTGGACGCAGTCACAGTTGATCCCGCAGTTTAGTATTGTTATCAGATGGTTTTTCGACTATCTGCAGAGCACATCGAGTTTTCTACCCCGATAATGAGTCGGGACAAGCGGCTATGAGGAAATAACACCATGTGTGGGATTGTCGGTATCAGCGGTTTTTTACCTGTAAACCAAGCAATTTATGATGCGTTATCGGTGCTACAACATCGTGGTCAAGATGCCGCGGGCATCTGTACGATCGATCACCTTAATTGCTTTCGCTTACGTAAAGCGAACGGACTCGTCAGTGATGTGTTTGAAGCGCGTCATATGCAGCGTCTACAAGGAACCATGGGTATTGGCCACGTCCGCTACCCAACAGCAGGTAGCTCCAGTGCCTCGGAAGCTCAGCCTTTTTATGTGAACTCCCCGTATGGCATCACGCTGGCACACAACGGCAATTTGACTAACGCACACGAGTTAAGAACTAAGCTGTTCGAACAAGGCCGTCGCCACATCAATACCACGTCAGATTCGGAAGTCCTGCTCAACGTCTTTGCTCAGGAATTGGATCGTTTCCAAGATTATCCGCTGACGGCAGAGAATATCTTTATCGCCGTTGAGCGTATGCATCGCCAAATTCGCGGTGCCTACGCGGTGGTCGCGATGCTAATCGGTCATGGCATGATAGCGTTCCGTGATCCGAACGGTATTCGTCCGCTGGTGTTGGGTAAGCGCCAACTACCGGATGGACGCACCGAATATATGGTGGCTTCGGAGAGTGTTGCACTCGATACATTAGGCTTTGAATTTATTCGTGATGTGCTGGCCGGTGAAGCCGTCTATATTACTGAACAAGGTGAATTATTCACTCGTCAATGCGCCGATGAGCCAAAAAATAATCCCTGCTTATTCGAATATGTCTATTTTGCTCGCCCAGACTCGTTTATCGATAAAATTTCGGTCTACAACGCCCGCATCCGTATGGGGACTAAGCTTGGCGAGAAAATTGCCCGTGAGTGGAGCGACCTCGATATCGATGTGGTGATCCCTATTCCTGAAACGTCGACGGACGTTGCATTGGAAATCGCTCGTATCCTAGATAAACCCTATCGCCAAGGCTTCGTTAAGAATCGTTATGTCGGACGTACGTTTATTATGCCTGGGCAACAATTACGCCGCAGCGCCGTACGTCGTAAATTGAATGCTAACCGCGCAGAGTTTCGCGATAAAAACGTATTGTTAGTTGACGATTCTATCGTACGGGGCACGACGTCTGAGCAGATCATCGAGATGGCACGCGAGGCGGGTGCCAAACGCGTGTATCTAGCGTCTGCAGCGCCGGAGATTCGTTTTCCCAATGTCTACGGTATCGACATGCCGAGCGTTAACGAATTAATTGCGCATGGCCGTGAGGTCGATGAGATCTGCCAGCTGATTAAGGCTGATGCGCTAATTTTTCAAGATCTTGACGATTTGATCGAGGCGGTTAAAGAGGAAAATCCGGAGATCGATGAATTTGAGTGTTCAGTATTCAATGGTATCTACGTGACCAACGATGTGAACCAAGAGTATTTAGATTACTTGCACTCACTGCGCAAGGACGACGTGCAAGCCGTTGCCCGCCAAAACGAGGTTGAAGGGTTGGAACTTCATAACGAAGGCTAACTTCTCTTCTCCATGAAAACAGGGCGAATATCGCCCTGTTTTGCTTTCTGCTATACTTGCGCTTCGCCAATTAGCGCTAAGTGAGTAAGAAGAGCATTATGACGACAAGATTGATTGTAGGCCTCTCTGGGGCGAGTGGCGCTTTATACGGTGTACGCCTACTCGAAGTATTAAAGTCCGTTCCTGAGGTGGAAACTCACTTGGTGGCAAGCATGGCCGCTCGTCAAACCTTAGCATTGGAAACCGACTACAGCTGGCGAGATGTGCAAGCTTTGGCCGATCATGTGTATGACGTGCGTGACATTGGTGCATCGATCTCTTCGGGTTCATTCAAAACGTTGGGCATGGTGATTTTGCCTTGTTCCATTAAGACACTCTCTGCCATCGTTCATAGCTATAGTGACACGTTACTGACGCGTGCGGCGGACGTAGTATTAAAAGAAGGCCGTAAGCTAGTCCTAGGGGTTAGAGAGACCCCGCTGCACCTCGGCCACCTGCGTATGATGACGACTGCCGCAGAGTTGGGGGCAATTATTATGCCGCCAGTCCCGGCTTTCTACCATCGTCCGACCTCGATCAGCGATATCGTCGATCAGACGGTCAACCGTATCATCGACCAGTTTGCTATCGACTTGCCTCAAGATCTCTTTGCACGCTGGGAAGGGCATTAATGGTGCAATATTTTTTTACTGCACCGCGCCAGTACAGGTTTTCAGCGATTATCCCCACCGACCCTCGTAATAGATTGGCATGATTTGTGCTTAACCAGTGAGACTTCTTCTCACTGGTGATAGACATGAAAAAATTAACGGTATTTGCTTCGCTTCTATTAGGCCTGACGCTCTCCAGCCAAGCTATCTCTGCGCTTCCTTCACCTTTACGTTTTGGTACCGATCCGAGTTACCCGCCGTTTGAGTCGAAAGGTCCCGATGGTAAACTGGTCGGGTTTGATATCGATCTAGTGAATGAAATCTGCAAAAGGATCGCGACTCAATGTCAATTCGTGCCTGGGGATTTTGATGGACTGATCCCGTCCCTGAAAGCCGAGAAGATTGATGCGATTATCTCAGCGTTGTCCATCACAGAAAAAAGACTGCAACAAATTGATTTCTCCGAAAAATTATATGCCGCTAACGCTCGTTTAGTGGCCGTGAAAGGTTCGCCATTACAACCGACTGTTGCCGCATTGAAAGGAAAATCGATAGGCGTGGAACAGGGAACGACCCAAGAAACTTATGCCGATAAATATTGGCGTCCTGCGGGGGTAACCGTTGTCCCTTACCAGGCTCAAGACCAAGTTTATCAGGACCTCGCCTCAGGCCGTCTAGATGCCGCCTTCCAGGATGAAGTCCAGGCCAGCGAAGGCTTTTTAAAATCTGCAGGGGGTAAGGGGTATAGCTTTGCAGGGCCGGCCGTGAAAGATAAGGCCATTTTTGGTGTAGGGACGGGAATCGGTGTACGCAAAGGCGATAGCGCATTAACACAGGCTATCAATACTGCGATTGCCTCGATGCACAAAGATGGGACCTACGATAAGCTGGCGAAAAAGTATTTCGACTTCAATATTTACGACGAGTAATACGCTTTAGCGGCGGAGCGCGCGCGTGTGGCCGCTCTGCCTACTCAGGTTAAGAGAGGTCGTCGATGCTAGAAGGTTACGGGCAGGTTATTTTACAAGGGACAGGGATGACGCTAGAGCTGGCATTAGGCTCGTTAGCCCTTGCGATAGTGATCGGCTTAGGCGGCGCAGCGGCAAGGCTGTCGCCTTTCGTCGGACTGCGGGCCGTGGGAACGACTTACACCACACTGATTCGTGGGATCCCAGATTTAGTCTTAATGTTACTCATCTTCTATGGGTTACAAATGGTGTTAAACCAGATAACGCGCAGTATTGGAGTGGCGCATATTGATATCGCTCCCTTTCCAGCCGGTATTATCACGCTAGGGTTTATCTACGGTGCTTATTTTACCGAAACCTTTAGAGGTGCGGCGTTAGCGGTTCCTACAGGACAGCGCGAAGCGGCGATCGCTTATGGGATGAGCCCTTGGCAGTGCTTTACCCGTGTACAGTTTCCTTTGATGATGCGCTATGCGCTTCCTGCCATCGGCAATAATTGGCAAGTGATCTTAAAAGCAACTGCACTGGTATCGATACTAGGCTTGGAAGAGTTGGTTAAGGCTACACAGCTAGCGGGTAAGAGTACTTGGCAACCGCTATTCTTTGCGTTGATCGCGGGAGCGATCTATCTGCTGTTCACAACGGTCTCACAATTTGTGTTATGGGGGCTGGCGCGCATCTATTCTGTCGGCGTGAAGAAGGTGACGTTATGAGTGCCATCCTTGAGCAATATTGGCAATCGCTCCTGTGGACGAATGGTTACCAGATGAGTGGATTAGCGATGACACTCTGGCTACTGGTGTTTTCCATGATCATCGGTGGTATCACTGCACTATTTCTCGCTGTTGGGCGAGTCTCGGCCTATCGATGGATCGCCACCCCCATTGCCTGCTTCACTTTTATTTTTCGGGGTACGCCACTTTATGTGCAGCTCCTGATTATCTACACCGGGCTATACACCTTGCAGGTGGTGAAGGAGCATCAGCTACTTAATGAGTTTTTCCGGAGCGGATTGAATTGCACGCTGCTTGCATTGACGCTCAATACCGCGGCCTACACCACCGAAATTATTGCCGGCGCAATACGCGCGGTACCTGCTGGTGAAATAGAGGCGGGCAAAGCCTATGGATTGAGTGGCATAGTGTTATGGCGATCCATTTTACTACCGAGTGCCTTACGTATTGCACTGCCTGCGTACAGTAACGAAGTTATTTTGTTACTCCATTCAACTTCGCTCGCCTTTACGGCAACGGTTCCGGATATTTTAAAAGTCGCGCGCGATATCAATGCCGATACTTATCAGCCCTTTACTGCTTTTGGGATCGCAGCCGTCCTTTACCTGCTGATCTCATGCGTATTACTGCTAGTGTTTCGCCTAGTGGAGAAACGCTGGTTACCCCATATCAGTTCACGCTAAGGGTTTATAGATGGGTGCAAGTGAAAAATTACGAATCGAACAGCTGCATAAATCTTATGGCCAGCATGAGGTACTCGCTGGAATAAGTTTGACAGCGAAAGAGGGGGACATCATTGCCATTATCGGTGCCTCTGGCTCTGGAAAGAGTACCTTATTACGCTGCTTAAACTTATTAGAGTCTCCGAATTCTGGCGAGATGTGGCTCAACCAGCAACACATACCGTTAACGCCGGATCGAACACATCAACTAACGATTACGGACAAGCAACAGTTAAAAGCGCTGCGTACTCGTTTGTGCATGGTGTTCCAACATTTTAATTTGTGGAGCCATATGACGGTATTACAGAATGTCATCGAGGCACCGTGCAAGGTATTGGGATTGTCTAAGGCACAAGCCACCGCGCGAGCAGAGAGCTACCTAAGAAAAGTGGGTATCGACTCGGTGAATTGGAAAAAATACCCGGTCCATCTTTCGGGCGGTCAACAGCAACGCGTCGCGATTGCGCGAGCACTGACGATGGAACCAGAAATTATGCTGTTCGACGAGCCAACGTCAGCACTGGATCCAGAATTAGTCGGCGAAGTACTGCGGATCATGCAGCAACTGGCCAAGGAGGGTAAGACGATGATTATGGTCACTCATGAAATGGCTTTCGCGCGCGAGGTTGCTTCCCAAGTTATTTTTCTTCATCAAGGAAAAATTGAAGAGCAGGGATCGGCGGAGGCTATCTTCACTCGACCCCAGTCAGCACGTTTACAACAATTCCTCAGCAGTAACCTGAAATAGCGCAAAAAGCATTTCTTCTTAAGAGGAGAGATTGCGAAATTTAGATTAACTCATTACTCTAAGGGTAAATAAAAGCATAAAACGACGAGTCATCGCTCGCGTTGAAAAGGGTTAACCATGGTTGAACAAATGCCTGTAGGTCAAATCGAATGGGTGGATATTGTCGATGAGAACGATGATGTCGTTGCGACAGCTGCACGACAACAAATGCGTGCTGAGTCATTACGTCATCGGGCAACCTATATCGTTGTGACCGACGGCACAAGGCGTATTCTGGTTCAGCGCCGCGCAATGAACAAAGACTTCGCACCGGGTAAGTTGGATGCTACGGCAGGTGGGGTGGTGCAATCGGGGGAAGAGCTGTTAGCTTCCGCGCGTCGTGAAGCTGAAGAAGAGTTAGGCATCGCCGATGTCCCACTGGCGGAACACGGGAAATTTTATTTTGAAGACGAAGCTTGCCGTGTCTGGGGAAGTCTCTTTAGCTGTGTTTGCCACGGACCCTTTGCACTGCAAGACGGTGAAGTGACGGAGGTCTTTTGGATGACCCCTGAAGAAATTACGGCGCGTTGTGACGAATTTACGGATGACTCACTCAAAGCCTTAGCCCTCTGGCTAACCCGCAACAACGAAGGACGCTAGTCCTGCAAATTGCCCTCCCGCTCGTTGGCAGGAGGGTCAAGTACTAGTTTCGCTCTTCAGCCTGTTGAGATTGAATAGCGGTCAGCGCAATCGTATAAACGATATCGTCGACCAACGCTCCACGAGATAAGTCATTCACCGGTTTACGCATGCCCTGTAACATCGGTCCTATCGAAATTAATTCTGCAGAACGTTGTACCGCTTTATACGTAGTGTTACCGGTATTCAGATCGGGGAAGATAAACACCGTTGCTCGGCCAGCTACCCGTGAATTCGGCGCTTTAGACTTAGCAACGTCTTCCATTATCGCGGCATCATACTGTAACGGACCATCGATAATCAGGTCAGGACGTTTTTCTTGTGCCAAGCGTGTTGCTTCACGTACTTTATCCACATCGCTACCACTCCCTGAATTACCGGTAGAGTAAGAGATCATGGCGACTCGAGGCTCAATACCAAACGCCGCGGCAGAGTCTGCCGATTGAATAGCGATCTCCGCCAGCTGTTCGGCATTAGGATCCGGGTTGATCGCACAGTCGCCATAGACCAACACTTGCTCAGGCAGTAGCATGAAAAATACCGATGACACGATGCTGCTCGTTGGCGCGGTTTTGATTAACTGCAGCGGTGGTCGAATTGTATTGGCTGTGGTGTGTACGGCACCGGAGACCAGGCCGTCAACTTCTCCTTTTTCCAACATCAAGGTTCCAAGCACAACGTTATCTTCCAGCTGTTCGCGAGCAACAACTTCAGTCATACCTTTATTCTTACGAAGCTCGACCAGTCGTGAGACATACTGCTCCCTCACGGCATGTGGGTCGACGATCGTGACGCCCTTGCCTAAGACGATGCCTTGAACTGAAGCTACCCGTTGGATCTCGGCCGGATCGCCCAATAATACGCACTGAGCAATATTACGCTCGGCGCAAATGGCTGCGGCACGTAACGTCCTCGGCTCATCGCCTTCGGGTAGTACGATCCGCTTACCTGCTTGCCGAGCCAACTCGGTAAGCTGATAGCGGAAAGCAGGCGGAGAGAGTAGTCGGCTGCGCTCGGCGATGGAACCTAATGAATCGATCCACGGCTTATCAATGTGGCTGGCGATAAACTCCTGCACTTTTTCAATGCGCTGGGTATCATCGACCGGAATTTCTAAATTGAAACTCTGTAGAGTTAATGAGGTTTGCCAGGTATTGGACTTCACTAAGAATACGGGTAACCCAGTTTGGAACGCGCGCGCGCAGAGTTCATGAACCGCCGGGTCAATATGATAGCCACCAGTGAGTAGAATGGCACCAATTTCCACGCCGTTCATTGCGGCAAGACACGCGGCCACGAGTACATCGGGTCGATCCGCGGAGGTGACAAGTAGCGATCCTGGTCGGAACAGCTTGAGCATATTCGGCAAGCTGCGCGCGCAGAAGGTCACTGATTGAATGCGTCGCGTCGCGATATCGCCTTCGTTAATGAGCTCGGCCTTAAGGTGGCGACACACATCGACCGCTCGAGTAGCAATGAGGTCGAAACTCCAAGGGATAGCTCCCAAGAGAGGTAATGGGGATGCATGGCTGAGCTGGTCAATATTTATGTTGGCGATGGTTGCTTCATTCGTGTCGTCGAACATCTCTGAGAGGTCAGGACGTGTACGACCCTCTTCGTCAATCGGCGCATTGATTTTATTAACAATAACCCCGACGATATTCTTATTTTTCCGTCCACCGAAACTGTTTAGCTGCAGTTCAATGCGTTCTCTAAGTTGGGCGGGGGTATCCGATCCTGGCGAAACGATAAAGATAATTTCGGCGTTGAGTGTCTTGGCTATCTCGTAATTTAACGTTTGTGCGAAGTTATTTTTACGTGTTGGGACCAACCCCTCAACTAATACAACCTCAGCATGTGCCGTATTATCGTGGAAATGTGCGATGATCTCTTCCATCAAGGTGTCTTGCTGGTCGTTGCTGAGAAGGTTCTCAGCGTAGCTCATGGCTAAGGGAGCAATCGCCGGGATAGACGAGGTTGCGTTAATGATCTCAGTGGTATGGTCCAGTGGCCCATCGGTATCGCGCGCTTGAGCAATCGGCTTGAAAACGCTAATACGCATCCCTTTACGTTCCATCGCGCGGATGACACCTAGGCTAACGCTGGTTAAGCCGACGCTGGTACTGAGCGGTACTAACATAATTGTTCGGGACAAAATAAGCTCCTCTTGAATTCTGTAAACGGGGACTTAACCTTAAGCGGTCAGTGAGGCAGCATCTTGTGCGATGACCCACTCTTCGTTAGTAGGGATTACCAGTATGGGGCAGCTTCCCTCGCGGTGTATCGCGCCAGACTCACCAAATCGTGCCGCTAAGTTTTTATTCGCATCAACAAATAAATTTAGAAGTGCTAGCTTTTCAATCGTATATTCGCGAATTTTCGCCGAGTTCTCACCGATTCCCCCGGTGAATATAACGGCATCAAGTCGGCCTTCCATCATTGCGCTATACCCCCCGATATACTTAGCTAGGCGATGGCAAAAGACCTCTAATGCGCGTTTTGCCTCGGGTTTATCAGAAAAATTGTCTTCGACATAGCGGCAATCACTGGTCACCCCAGTAAGCCCCAATAGCCCAGATTCTTTAGTGAGCAGTTGATTAATTTCTGCCACGCTCATCCCGAGATTATCGTGGAGATAGAAAATAATCGCTGGGTCGATATCCCCGCTACGCGTGCCCATGACTAACCCTTCTAATGGAGTGAGCCCCATCGAGGTATCAACACAGCGACCATTACGAATTGCCGCAACCGAGCCACCATTACCTAAATGGCAAGTAATAACATTCAGCGATTCAACAGGCTGGCCGAGCTGTTTGGCGGCTTCGCGTGAAACATAAAAATGGCTTGTACCGTGGGCGCCATAGCGGCGAATACCATGCTGTTGATAGAGTTCGTAGGGAAGGGCATAGAGATATGACTCTTCAGGCATAGTTTGGTGGAAAGCGGTGTCGAAGACGGCCACATTTTTCGTCGCCAAGGCGGGAAAGTTTTTAAAAGCCTCGCGTATACCAATGAGATGAGCGGGATTATGTAATGGAGCAAAACAGATCGCTTGCTCGATCGCTTTAATCGTTTCATCAGTAATGACGACCGACTGAGTGAGGTGCTCGCCACCATGAACGATGCGGTGGCCGATAGAGGCGATCTTTTCAGACAGTTCAGGTGCGCTGGCGAGGATATGCTCAACGATAAAGGCCAATGCTTCACTATGGCTGGCCCCAGCGCCTAATGCCGCCTCTTGCTTGTTTCCCGCATATTTCCATTTAATGCGTGCTTCTGGAAGAGAAAAGCACTCAGCGAGGCCTGAGAGATATTCCGCGCCTGTCGTCGGATCGAGAATTGCGAATTTTAGAGAGGAACTGCCACAGTTTAGAACCAGAACTAAGTTATTCGACATAAACGCACCTATAATTTTACTGTGTGAGCAACACCCCGACTGATGGGGATCGTCATTACTATCATTACTGCTACTATACACTGGTCAGTAGGGATAACTATGTTCCAAGGCAATATCCGCGTGATAGGTGAGACTATCCGCAATCATCAGTGTAAGTTTGTGTCATCTTTCTCATCGTTCAGTGGGGGTGATGTTATCCTAAAGCCATCACTGCATTAAGAAAGCGTGGAGCGAATGGTACTCCCAATCATTCGTTATTTACAATTTTTCGAACCTATCGGCTTTTGAGGCAAATACTATGGACGACACGCATCGCCCCGGGATGTTTACCACGCTGCGTCTTGGGAAGAAATATATGAAGAGCTGGCCATTAGAAAAGAGCTTATCCGCTATTTTTCCAGAAAATAGAGTGTGTCGCGCAACACAATTTGGTATTCGTTTTATGCCGCCCATTGCGGTATTCATCCTCTGCTGGCAGATTACCTTTCATGCTCAAATAGGACCGGCAATTGCCACGGCGGTCTTCGCCTGTAGTCTACCGCTACAAGGGCTCTGGTGGCTGGGGAGACGCGCGGTTAAACCCTTACCTTCCGTTACCTTAGAGTGGTTTCACACCATTCGCGAAAAGTTACACACCTCGGGGCATATCGTGACGCCTCCTCAGGGAGAAGTGACTTACCAACATTTAGCTGAATTGTTAATGCGGGCTTTTAAGCAACTGGATAAAGCCTTTTTTGATGAACTCTAGTAATAAGGTGATCGACTATGTATAAAGGATTTCTCTTTGACTTGGATGGCACGTTAGTAGATTCGTTGGCGGTAGTGGAAACGGCATGGTCGCAGTGGGGCGAACGCCATGGTATTGCGGCGGCTGATATTCTGGCATTTATCCACGGTAAGCAAGCTATCACCTCATTAAGGCACTTCTTACCTCATGCCGACGAGGCGTTGCTACGAGAAGAGTTCCTGTGGCTTGAGCGTTTGGAGTCCTCGACGACAGAGGGAATTGTGGCGTTGCCCGGCGCTCGCGAATTATTGACCCAGCTGACGGCACAGCAGATCCCTTGGGCGATTGTCACCTCGGGAAGTTCACCCGTCGCCAGCGCCCGTTATACAGTGTTAGACCTCCCTCAGCCTGAGGTATTTATTACTGCTGAGCAGGTGGCTAATGGTAAGCCTCACCCCGATCCCTACCTACTTGGGGCTAAGCGACTGAATCTCTCCCCAGAACATTGTGTGGTGGTAGAGGACGCGGCGGCAGGGATTGAGGCAGGTTTGGCTGCTGGCTGCGCCGTGGTCGCGGTCAATCCTGCCCAAGATGCTGCGCACCTTGCTGCTACATTACGTCTCAAGACGTTACATGAACTCGCCATCCATCTACAGCCGCACGGTTTCAGTTTATAACTGTGTTAGGCGATTGATGAGGGTATCGGGTATCCGATACCCGCTTGAATCATTGATAATTTTCGGAGATACGATCGAGGGTTGTAGTACAACTAGCGGCAAAAATCTCCATAAAATCATTCACCTCGGGCATGGTTTCCCTAAGATGGTTCAGTCTCTCTTCAAGCCCTTCTTTGACATGCACAAATTCATCGTTGTTAAAGCGTAGCTCATTAAGCGTTTTAATATATGCCGCTAAAATATCCGCCGCTTTGACAATTTTTTTATATTCCTGATCAACATTATCTTGAATGATTAATCCGGAAAATGCGTCACGCAGATCCTCTGGCAGCGTTGTCAAACACTCCTGCTCTGCAATTTTTTCAAGGTGTTTAAAGGCCTGGGTAAATTCGGGGTTGTGATATTTAGTTCGAGAATTTATATCTTGTAATTTGGTTTCAGAAACTTCGTGGTACAGGGCAACGACGGCTGCACGGTCGGGATTGAGTGGATTACCGTAACGTTTATTACCGATTACGGTAAGTAAATGTGCGATAACGGCCACTTGATGACTATGCTCTGCAACATTTTCTTTCTGCACACAATGCATTAGCGCCCAGCGCTTGATGAGAGGCATGCGCGTGATCCACGCCATGAAAGTACTTTGAATCGGCATTTAATCCCCTTAACCCGTTGAATAAAAAAAAGACGCCTTCAGGCGTCTTAGGTATGAAGCATTATTGGTGATAGTGACTAAGAAAGCGACCAAATTTATTAATAGCCATCTCGAGATCATCGACTCGCGGGAGCGTAACAATCCGGACGTGATCCGGCCACGGCCAATTGAAGGCACTACCTTGTACGAGGAGAACTTTTTCTTGCAGCAGAAAGTCGAGAACCATTTTTTGGTCGTCGTAAATATTGAATTTTTTGATATCGATCTTAGGGAACATGTAGAGAGCGCCCTGAGGTTTGACACAACTCACACCAGGGATCTGATTGATTAATTCCCATGCCCGCTCACGCTGTTGGTAAAGACGACCTTCAGGAGCGATAAACTCGCTGATACTCTGGTAACCACCGAGCGCTGTCTGAATTGCGTGCTGCGCAGGAACGTTGGCGCATAGACGCATTGAGGCCAACATTTCCAATCCTTCTATATAACCTTTTGCGTGTTTTTTAGGTCCATTTAAAACCATCCAGCCCTGACGAAAACCGGCGACACGGTAGGTTTTAGAAAGACCATTAAAGGTTACCGTGAGAAGATCCGGCGCTAACGCTGCAATCGAATGATGTTGGGCTGCATCATAGAGAATCTTATCGTAAATCTCGTCGGCAAAAATAATAAGATTATGTTCGCGGGCAATTTTAACGATTTCGATGAGCAGCTCCTTGCTGTACACCGCCCCGGTAGGATTATTAGGGTTGATGATCACGATTCCGCGGGTACGCGGCGTGATTTTGGCACGAATATCGTCAAGGTCGGGAAACCAATCGCTGCCTTCATCACAAAGATAGTGAACGGCTTTACCGCTAGACAGTGATACCGCTGCGGTCCACAGCGGATAATCCGGAGCAGGCACGAGCATTTCGTCGCCGGTGTTGAGAAGTGCCTGCATCGATTGGACGATAAGTTCCGAAACACCATTACCAATATAGATATCTTCTACGGTAACGTCTCGCATCCCCAGTGCTTGGTAGTGCTGCATAATCGCTTTACGCGCTGAATAAAGACCTTTTGAGTCGGAGTAACCTTGTGAAGTCGGGAGGTGTTTAATGACATCGACTAAAATTTCGTCCGGCGCCTCAAAACCAAAAGGGGCAGGGTTGCCAATGTTCAGCTTAAGAACTTTATTACCCTCTTCTTCAAGCCGCTTAGCTTCTTTCAATACAGGGCCACGAATGTCGTAACATACATTCTCTAATTTGGCAGATTTTTCTATTTTTATGCTCATGGGCTTCATCTCGGCTTTAGAAACGGGAAATGGCTATGAAGGAGTCTTCTCCCCATAAATGTACTCTGGTCAGAGAGTTAAATGAAGTGCCCTCACCGGGCTAACGTCGATTACAGAAGGGATATCTACATTTGCAGTATTTTATTCCAAAAAAACAACCTAAACAAAATAAAGCTCCGCTTTTAGCGGCGAGCCTCTGAGCAACACTCGATCTGATTACCAGCAAATATTAATGAATACTTAGTGGGCTAATTTCTTAGAGTCATGTTAATAGAAAAGAAAATATTACAAGAATTTTCAAACCTCTTTTAGCTATTAATTTTATTTAGCAATTGGAAGAAGTAACTGAGAATTTTATATCTAATTATTAATTTGTCTTAAATATTTTTCGAGTATTAGTTATTAATAATGGAGTATGAAATTATTAACGATCATATGATTTCTTGTAATTCGCTCGGGTTACACGAAGAAGACTCGCTCAACCTAGCAGAATATGAACTAAGTCAAGAAAAGGACAGTTTTATTGAAAAAAAATTCCAATTAGTGAAGAAAAATGATTAAGTCGAATTAACAGTTAAACACTTCTCGTACAAGGAGTATTAATTTAATAGCCATCTATCCTCCTCATCTTTCATTGCTGTCTGATTGTCGAAGTGCGGCTGAAAATGGATTTTTAAGCAAGTATAGGGATGACTAAAGGAAGATTATCACTCATTAACGTGATGGTTTTTCCCCATAATAGTTTGAAAGTGGACGATATTTACCAGTAATAACCAACACCAGTGTAATACTCAAATAAAATCAAAAAAGTGAATAATTATGACAATCCACAATAATATATCGATTAATCTCGATCTTGATCTGTTACGTACTTTTGTCGCGGTGGCGGATCTAAACACCTTTGCCGCAGCGGCATCAGCGGTCTGTCGTACCCAGTCTGCAGTGAGTCAACAAATGCAGCGCTTAGAGCAAATTGTAGACAGTGAGCTTTTTGCTCGTCATGGTCGCAATAAATTGCTTACGGAGCACGGAATACAATTACTGGGCTATGCGAGAAAAATACTCCGCTTTAATGACGAAGCTTGCGCATCACTGCAATATAGTAATGATCAAGAGAAATTAATTATTGGAGCGACAGAAGATACGTCAGAAAGTTTATTACCCTTCATGTTAAATAGAATCACCGCGCTCTATCCTAGTTTGGACATTGAAATTCGTGTGAATAGAACCGAGGCTATTTTAGCCCTGCTTGCGCAACAGGAGATTGATATTGCGCTGACGACTCAGGGTGACCCGCGCTTTGAGCAGCAGATTCTACGAACCTCACCCACGCTGTGGTTCTGTGCGGCAGATTTCGCGATTACAGTTGGCGAAGCAATCCCTCTCGTTATTCAGAATGAGGGTGAATTATTTAGGGAACTCGCAATTAATGCACTTGATGCCCACCAAGTACCTTGGCGGTTTGCTTATGTAGCCAATTCTAAAGCCGCGATCAATGTTGCGGTGAAAGCAGGACTCGGAGCAACCGCAAGGCCCGCTGAAATGCTTAACCCTGAATTACGTGTGCTCGGCGCTGCGGAAGGATTACCCTCGCTTCCTGATACTCAATACTTACTTTGTCGTCAACCTCAAGGTGAAAAGGCATTCGTTCGTTCTTTGTTTAACGTTTTGGCGCCCATCCCTGACTCTGTTCAACGGGTGATCAGCATGGCGTTACCTGATCAAGACGTTTATGAGTTAGAAGAAGGGTAGTACTCACCTCCCAATGTTACGACGCTGAAAGCGATTCGCTTCCTGAGTAGGGGCTATCGACTCATTTTAGATGCTTCTCGATGAGGGAAGCCTCTGTGACCCGAAAGTATTTATCGAAGTGAATTATGAGTCAGATCAAAAAAACCTTACTTATTGTGCGTGAAAATTCTTATAAACCTGCCAAACTTGCTTAAGGTTTCTTTTGAAAATGTGACGAAGGCCCAAGGTTAAAGCTTTACATTCTATGTTTGTCAATTGTTAAAAAATATTTATACTTACCCCCTTAGGTTGACAGAAGGTTATGAAAAGGAGTAAAAAAAACCCATAAAAACACTGTTATGTTATATTTAACAGACATTACTAAAAGGTGTTACACCTTCCGTAAACTTTTGTGGTCACTCCTTGCGCAGTTTTGCAAACTGTCATCCACACTTGAAGAGTAAGCATGAGTATGTCAACCACTACCGAAGTTATCGCTCATCATTGGGCTTTTGTCGTTTTTGTCGTCATTGCATTTGGACTCTGTGCATTCATGCTAACCGGGGGTTGGTTGCTGGGTGGAAGAGCTAAAGGCAGATATAAAGATACTCCATTTGAATCGGGGATCGATCCTGTCGGATCTACCCACCTTCGCCTCTCTGCTAAATTTTATCTTGTCGCAATGTTCTTCGTCATTTTCGATGTCGAAGCGCTATTTCTTTACGCTTGGTCAGTCTCTGTTCGTGAAAGTGGCTGGGTAGGCTTCGCCGAAGCGGCAATATTTATTCTTATTCTGTTAGCCGGATTAGTTTATCTCGTGAGAACGGGTGCACTCGATTGGGCGCCAGCACGTCGTCGTATTGTCGTCAAATCAGAGAACGGACGCGGCAATTCTCCTCAAAAGTTATAGAGAGGCATTAAGATGGATTATACACTCACCCGCGTAGACCCCAATAGCAATGGTGAGAACGATCGCTATCCTTTGCAAAAGCAGGAAATTGTCAGCGATCCTCTTGAACAGCACGTACATAGAAGCGTTTACATGGGTAAGCTGGAACATGCACTTCACGATATGGTGAACTGGGGCCGTAAAAATTCTTTATGGCCATACAATTTCGGCCTCTCTTGCTGTTACGTCGAAATGACGACTTCGTTTACCGCTGTCCACGATGTGGCGCGCTTTGGTGCTGAAGTTATGCGCGCATCTCCGCGACAAGCTGATTTCATGGTTATTGCGGGCACGCCTTTCACCAAAATGGCACCGGTTATACAACGTCTCTACGATCAAATGTTAGAGCCTAAATGGGTGATATCCATGGGCGCGTGCGCTAACTCAGGTGGCATGTATGACATTTATTCTGTGGTACAGGGTGTCGATAAATTTCTGCCGGTTGATGTTTATATTCCGGGCTGTCCTCCTCGTCCGGAAGCGTACATGCAAGCGTTGCTTTTATTACAGGAATCGATCGGTAAAGAGCGCCGCCCTCTATCATGGGTGGTCGGTGATCAAGGGGTTTACCGCGCAAATATGCAATCGGAACGTGAGCGCAAGCGTGGCGAGCGTATCGCGGTGACTAACCTGCGTACCCCAGACGAAATTTGACCTGAAACCATTGGGCGGCGTTAGGAATAAAAACAATAACTCCTTCGCCTGATGGCTGCCTTCTTTGTCGTGCCTCTACTGGCCGGAATGGTGAACAACGTATGACAGATATTAATATGCAACAGCAGAATACTGCTGCTTGGCAGACACAAGACCACTTGGATGATCCAGTGGTCGGTGAACTGCGCAATCGTTTTGGGCCGGATGCTTTTACGGTTCAACCTACGCGTACCGGAATTCCCGTAGTATGGGTACGCCGTGAGCAGTTATTAGAGATAATCAGTTTCTTACGCCAAGTCCCTAAACCTTACGTCATGCTCTACGACCTGCATGGCGTTGATGAACGTTTAAGAACTCATCGCCATGGACTTCCTGAAGCCGATTTCTCGGTGTTCTACTACTTTATTTCGATTGAACGTAATCGCGATATCATGTTGAAAGTGGCCTTAGTCGAACGCGATCTCAACCTCCCGACGCTGACAAAAATTTTCCCAAATGCCAACTGGTATGAGCGTGAAACCTGGGAGATGTTTGGTATTACCTTCGAAGGTCATCCACACTTGACGCGTATCATGATGCCCGATACTTGGACGGGTCACCCATTACGCAAAGATTACCCAGCGCGAGCCACCGAATTCGATCCCTTTATGCTGACTAAAGCAAAAGAAGACATGGAGATGGAAGCGTTAACGTTCGATCCTGAAAAGTGGGGAATGAAGCGCGGTACCGCTAACGAAGATTTCATGTTCTTGAACTTGGGACCGAACCACCCCTCAGCGCACGGTGCTTTTCGTATCATCTTACAACTCGATGGTGAAGAAATTGTCGATTGTGTCCCTGATATTGGCTACCACCACCGTGGCGCCGAAAAAATGGGTGAGCGTCAATCTTGGCATAGCTATATCCCGTATACCGACCGTATTGAATATTTAGGCGGCTGCGTTAATGAAATGCCGTATGTGTTAGCCGTAGAGAAACTGGCTGGCATTACAGTGCCTGAAAAAGTAGACGTCATTCGCGTCATGCTTTCTGAACTCTTCCGCATCAATAGTCATCTTCTGTATATCTCGACCTTTATTCAAGACGTCGGGGCGATGACACCTGTCTTCTTTGCCTTTACCGATCGTCAGAAAATTTACGACGTGGTGGAAGCGATTACAGGCTTTCGGATGCACCCAGCATGGTTCCGTATTGGCGGGGTTGCTCATGATCTGCCGAAAGGGTGGGAACGGCTACTGCGTGAGTTTTTGGATTGGATGCCTAAGCGACTCAAAGAATACGACAAGGCAGCGTTACGTAACTCAGTATTAGTGGGGCGTTCGAAAGGGGTTGCCGCTTATAACCAAGAAGAAGCATTGCGCTGGGGGACTACCGGGGCAGGCCTTCGTGCGACCGGCTTAGACTTTGACGTGCGTAAATGGCGTCCTTATTCCGGCTATGAAAACTTCGATTTCGAGATCCCGGTCGGTGATGGTATCAGCGACGCATACAGTCGTGTTCAGCTTAAAATGCAAGAAATGTGGCAGTCTTTACGCATACTCGAACAGTGCTTGAAAAATATGCCTGAAGGGCCGTTTAAGGCAGACCATCCGCTGACCACGCCACCGCCTAAAGAGCGTACGTTACAGCATATTGAAACGCTGATTACCCACTTCTTACAAGTTTCGTGGGGACCGGTGATGCCCGCCAACGAATCATTCCAAATGATCGAAGCGACGAAAGGTATCAATAGCTATTACTTAACGAGCGATGGTTCGACCATGAGTTATCGCACCCGGGTTCGTACTCCTAGCTTCCCTCATCTGCAACAGATCCCTTCGGTGATCAACGGCAGTTTGGTATCAGACCTTATCGTCTATCTAGGCAGTATCGATTTTGTTATGTCAGATGTGGACCGCTAATTATGCACGATCAAACCATTTCAATTAAAACGATCGAGACTCAACCCGAATTTACGCTGAGTGAAAATGAACAGCAGGCGATTGAGCATGAAAAGCACCATTACGAAGACCCGCGTGCTGCCTCGATTGAGGCGCTTAAAATCGTTCAAAAACAGCGTGGATGGGTTCCCGACGGAGCCATTGAGGCGATCGCTGAGGTACTCGGCATCCCGGCTAGTGATGTGGAAGGTGTGGCCACCTTCTATAGCCAAATCTATCGCCAGCCCGTTGGGCGTCATGTTATCCGTTATTGCGATAGCGTGGTCTGCCATATTACCGGTTACCAAGGTATTCAGGCCGCATTAGAAGAGACGCTACAGATTAAACCTGGGCAAACGACGGCAGATGGACGCTTCACCTTATTACCGACTTGCTGTCTAGGCAATTGTGATAAGGGGCCGACGATGATGGTCGGCGAACAGACTCATGTGCATCTGACACCCGAGTCCATCCCCTCGCTGTTGGAGCAATACTCATGAGCATCAAAACCATTGTCCGCACAGCAGAAACACATCCACTGACTTGGCGTCTGCGTGACGATAAACAGCCGGTCTGGTTTGATGAGTACTGTTCAAAAAATGGCTACGCGGGTGCGCGTAAAGCATTGGGCAGCATGGCCCCCGATGAAATCGTGGCACAAGTTAAAGACTCAGGCCTCAAAGGGCGGGGTGGCGCAGGGTTCTCCACCGGCTTGAAATGGAGCTTGATGCCGAAAGATGAGTCGATGAATATCCGTTATCTACTCTGTAATGCGGATGAGATGGAGCCGGGGACGTATAAAGATCGTCTATTAATGGAGCAAATGCCGCACCAATTGGTAGAAGGCATGCTGATCAGCGCCTTTGCCCTCAAAGCCTATCGTGGCTATATCTTCCTGCGCGGCGAATATGTCGAAGCGGCCGAGAATCTACGTCGGGCGATCGAAGAAGCGAAGCAAGCGGGATTATTAGGTGAGAATATCCTCGGGACTGGCTTCAATTTCGAACTGTTCGTCCACACCGGCGCAGGCCGCTACATCTGTGGCGAAGAAACCGCCCTGATTAACTCATTGGAAGGGCGCCGTGCGAATCCGCGTTCTAAACCGCCATTTCCTGCCAGCGCGGGAGTATGGGGCAAACCGACCTGTGTGAATAATGTCGAAACGCTTTCCAATGTCCCGGCTATCTTGGCTAACGGTGTCGAGTGGTACAAAGGCTTGTCGACTAGCGAAGATGCGGGTACCAAAATGATGGGCTTCTCGGGTCGGGTTAAAAATCCAGGTCTGTGGGAGCTCCCTTTCGGTATTACTGCGCGCGAAATCTTAGAAGATTATGCAGGTGGAATGCGTGATGGGCTGAAGTTTAAAGCGTGGCAACCGGGCGGCGCAGGAACCGATTTTCTGACGGATAGCCACTTAGACCTCCCGATGGAATTTGCCAGTATCGGTAAAGCGGGTAGCCGTTTAGGGACTGCGTTAGCGATGGCCGTCGATCATGAGATCAATATGGTCTCTCTGGTACGTAACCTAGAAGAGTTTTTCGCTCGCGAATCCTGTGGTTGGTGTACGCCATGCCGCGACGGTCTACCGTGGAGCGTAAAAATCTTACGTGCGCTGGAGCAGCGCAAAGGCCAACCCGGTGATATTGAAACGCTAGAGCAGCTTTGTCGCCAGCTAGGTCCGGGTAAAACCTTCTGCGCGCATGCGCCAGGTGCTGTCGAGCCTCTACAGAGCGCTATTAAATATTTCCGCGAAGAGTTCGAAGCGGGTATCGCTCCGCAAGTATTTGGCAACACACGCAGTATCAGCGGGATTCAGCCGAACTTATTAAAGAGTCGTTGGTAACTCGCTCGCCCTAAAGGCGAAACGAATACACAAAAATAAGTATTAATGTTTAACGCTCGCGTCAAACCGAGCCTTACTTGAGCATGTTGACTATGGCTACAATTCATGTAGACGGAAAAGAGTATCAGGTGAATGGGGCAGAGAACTTGCTACAAGCTTGTCTCTCCATGGGCCTTGATATTCCCTATTTTTGCTGGCATCCGGCACTAGGCAGTGTCGGGGCATGTCGTCAATGCGCAGTGAAGCAATATCAAAACGCGGAAGACACTCGCGGTCGCTTGGTGATGTCATGTATGACACCGGCTGCCGATGGGGCCTTTATTTCGATTGATGATGCCGAAGCGCGTGAATTTCGTGAGAGTGTGGTCGAGTGGTTAATGACTAACCACCCCCATGACTGCCCGGTATGCGAAGAGGGCGGTAACTGCCACCTGCAGGATATGACCGTGATGACCGGCCATAACTTCCGTCGCTATCGTTTCACCAAACGTACTCATCAAAACCAAGATCTTGGGCCATTTATTTCTCACGAAATGAACCGTTGTATCGCCTGTTATCGCTGCGTGCGCTACTACAAGGATTATGCAGGCGGTACTGACCTTGGCGTATACGGCGCCCATGATAACGTCTATTTCGGTCGCACTGAGTCCGGTACCCTTGAGAGTGAATTCTCCGGTAACTTGGTCGAAGTGTGCCCAACCGGTGTCTTCACCGATAAAACGCACTCTGAGCGTTATAACCGTAAGTGGGATATGCAGTATGCACCGAGTATCTGCCATCAGTGCAGCATCGGCTGTAATACCAGTCCCGGTGAGCGTTATGGCGAACTGCGTCGTATTGAAAACCGTTTTAACGGTAGCGTAAACCACTATTTCCTGTGCGACCGTGGCCGTTTTGGCTATGGATATGTCAACCGTGAAGACCGTCCTCGTCACCCGCAGCTACGTCATGGCGATAACTGGGTAACGATGAACGCTGAACAAGCGATCACCGCTAGCGCCGATCTGCTGCGTCAAGCGAAGCGTGTTATCGGGATCGGTTCGGGTCGAGCTAGCGTTGAAAGTAACTTTGCCCTACAGCAGTTGGTTGGCCAAGAAAACTTCTCCACGGGTATGCCTGCAGATGAGCAACGTCGCGTCGAACTGATTGTCGATATTCTCCAAAATCGTGGGCTTTATACCCCCTCACTGCGAGAGATTGAGCAGTACGATGCCGTGCTAGTGTTAGGTGAAGACCTTACCCAAGTGGGCGCCCGTGTGGCACTCTCTGTACGTCAAGCCGTTAAGGGTAAGGCGCGGGAGCTAGCAGCGGCACAGAAAGTGGCTGATTGGCAGATTGCGGCGATCTTAAATATCGGTCAGCATGCAAAACATCCACTCTTTATGACTACCGCACAACCGACACGTCTTGATGATATCGCCGCATGGAACTACTGTGCCGCGGTGGAAGATCAAGCGAGACTGGGCTTTGCGATTGCTCATGCCCTCGATGACTCGGCACCCGCGGTTCATGATTTTGACTCGCAACTTAATGGCAAGGTCGATGTGATCGTGCAAGCATTGAGTGGGGCGAAAAAGCCATTGATCATTGCGGGAACCCATGCGGGCAGCGATGAGCTTCTACACGCTGCTGCGAATGTCGCACAAGCGTTAAAGGCGCGAGGTAGCGATGTCGGTATAACACTGCTGGCACCGCAAGCTAACAGTATTGGCCTTGGACTCCTCGGCGGTAAACCGCTCGAAGAGGCGTTAAACGCATTATCCGTTGGTGATGCCGACGCGGTCGTGATCATGGAAAACGATCTCTATCGTCACCTTCCTGCCGCAATCATCGATGACGCGCTTAATCGCGCTGAACAGGTCGTGGTGCTTGACCATCAATCAACGCCAACCTTGGCGCAAGCTTCCGTTATTTTATCTGCGGCCAGTTTCGCCGAAGCGGATGGCACCTTGATTAACCAAGAGGGTCGGGCGCAGCGGTTCTTCCAAGTCTACGATCCGGCCTACTACGATACGACGATCACACAGCTGGAAAGCTGGCGCTGGCTGCACGCCTTAGAGCGCGCCGTCAATCGTCGGGAAACCGATTGGTCACAGCTCGACCATGTTATCGATGCGGTGATTGCGGGAAAACCTTTCCTCAATGCCATTAAAGATGCTGCCCCCGATGCATCATTCCGTATTCGTGGTCAGAAACTCGCGCGTTCGCCACATCGCTCTAGTGGCCGGACCGCCATGCGCGCGAATATAAGCGTCCATGAGCCGCGCCAGCCGCAAGATAAGGACACGATGTTCGCTTTCTCGATGGAAGGGAATAACCAACCTGATGCGCCGCGTTCACAGATTCCTTTCGCATGGTCTCCGGGTTGGAACTCACCTCAAGCGTGGAATAAATTCCAAGACGAAGTGGGCGGCCATCTACGACACGGTGATCCCGGTGTCAGGTTGTTTGACGGACAAGGCCATGCGAGGGAATGGTTCACCGCGATCCCTGCCGCTTATCAGCCACAATCTCAGTGGCGTGTTGCACCACTGTGGCGTCTGTTTGGGAGCGAAGAGCTGTCACAACGTTCTGCCGTCTTTGAACAGCGCGTCGCACCGGCAGAAGTCGTATTACATCCTGATGATGCGCAAAAGCTTAGCCTTAAAGCAGGGCAAGCGGTCAACCTACACGCATTAGGTGTGGCGATGACGCTACCGCTACGCATCTCGGCGAGCTTACCGCAAGGGTTAGTAGGGCTACCTGTCGGCATGCCAGGCATTCCTCCTTATTTAAGTGGGGCACAAGTGGATATGTTGCAGGAGGCACAAGCATGAGCTGGTTCACCCCTGAAGTCATCGACGTTTTAGTACAAGTCGTAAAATCGGTGGTCATTTTACTCGTCGTCGTCGCGTGTGGCGCGTTTATGAGCTTTGCTGAGCGCCGTTTACTGGGCTTGTTCCAGAACCGTTATGGGCCTAACCGTGTCGGCTGGGGAGGCTCATTACAGCTCGTCGCCGATATGATTAAGATGTTCTTTAAGGAAGACTGGGTACCGCCTTTTACTGATCGCGCGATCTTTACCATGGCACCGGTTATTGCCTTTGTCTCCTTACTACTCGCATTCGCGATCGTCCCAGTATCGCCAACATGGAAGGTAACCGATCTTAATATCGGTTTGTTATTTTTCCTGATGATGGCAGGCTTGGCCGTCTACGCGGTGCTGTTCGCCGGGTGGTCGAGTAACAACAAGTATTCGTTACTCGGGGCCATGCGTGCCTCAGCACAGACCCTTAGCTATGAAGTATTCTTGGGCCTTTCGTTAATGGGCGTCGTGGCGCAGGCCGGGTCGTTCAATATGACAGATATCGTAAATAGCCAAGCGCACTTGTGGAACATCGTCCCGCAATTTCTAGGCTTTATTACTTTCTGTATCGCGGGCGTTGCCGTGTGTCACCGACATCCTTTTGACCAGCCGGAAGCGGAACAAGAGATAGCCGACGGTTACCATATCGAGTATGCCGGGATGAAATTTGGTTTATTCTTCGTCGGTGAATATGTGGCGATTACGACGGTTTCAGCGTTGATTGTTACCCTGTTTTTTGGTGGGTGGCATGGGCCTTGGTTACCACCGTTTATCTGGTTTGCCTTGAAAACAGCCTTCTTTATGATGATGTTTATCTTGATCCGTGCAGCGCTTCCTCGCCCACGGTATGACCAGGTGATGACCTTTGGTTGGACAGTTTGTCTACCGCTTACCTTATTGAATTTACTGGCGACCGCTGCCGTCATTCTCTATAGCGCGCAGTAAGGAATAACACCATGAAAATAAAAGATATAGTGGTGGGTTTTGGAACCCAAGTCCGAAGTATTTGGATGATAGGGATGCATGCCTTCGCCAAGCGTGAAACACAGATGTACCCGGAAGAGCCGGTTTATTTGCCACCACGCTATCGGGGCCGCATCGTATTAACGCGCGATCCGGACGGTGAGGAGCGTTGTGTTGCTTGTAATCTCTGTGCGGTGGCCTGTCCTGTCGGGTGTATCTCGCTGCAAAAAGCGGAGATGGATGACGGTCGTTGGTATCCTGAGTTCTTTCGTATCAACTTTTCTCGCTGTATTTTCTGCGGTCTGTGTGAAGAAGCCTGTCCTACCACGGCGATTCAGCTGACCCCGGATTTCGAGCTAGGGGAGTTTAAGCGCCAAGATTTAGTCTACGAGAAAGAAGATTTATTAATTTCAGGGCCAGGTAAATACCCTGAATATAACTTCTATCGTATGGCGGGAATGGCGATCGAGGGTAAAGAGAAGGGCTCCGCAGAAAACGAAGCCAAACCTATCGATGTGAAAGGCTTACTACCCTAAGGAGTCGGGCATGGAATTTGCGTTTTATCTTTGCGGCATTATTGCCATTCTTGCAACGCTACGCGTCATCACTCATAGCAATCCGATTCATGCATTGCTCTATCTGATCGTATCGTTACTCGCGATTGCTGGCGTGTTCTTCTCACTCGGGGCTTACTTCGCCGGTGCATTGGAAATTATCGTCTATGCGGGCGCTATCATGGTGTTATTCGTCTTCGTGGTGATGATGCTCAACCTAGGGAAAAGCACCGTTCAGCAAGAGCGTGAATGGCTTAAACCTTCCCTATGGGTTGGTCCGGGGACGATTGCCTTACTACTGCTAGTCGTTATCGTTAGGTCCATTTTAACGGTTAACGATCAGGGTATCGACGGTACCGTTATCGCGGCGAAAGAGGTAGGGATTAGCCTATTTGGCCCTTACGTTTTAGCGGTCGAGTTAGCGTCGATGCTGCTGTTAGCGGGTGTCGTGGTCGCTTATCACTTAGGGCGCGAAGAACGCCGTGGTGAAGTGCTGGCTAATCGTGCCGATGACCGAGCGGATAATGAGAAGGAGAACCGTTCATGATCCCGTTACAACATGGCTTAATCCTCGCGGCGATTTTGTTCGTCATGGGGTTTGCCTCAATCATTTTACGCCGCAACTTGCTGTTTATGCTGATTGGTCTTGAGATTATGATCAACGCCGCTGCGCTCGCGTTAGTGGTTGCAGGTAGCTACTGGGGACAGGCCGATGGGCAGGTGATGTATATCTTAGCCATCAGCTTAGCGGCGGCAGAAGCCAGCATCGGCCTAGCCTTGCTGCTTCAGCTCCATCGTCGTCGTCAGACACTCAACATTGACTCAGTGAGCGAGATGCGCGGATGAACCTACTTTATTTAACTGTGCTTTTTCCCCTAATTGGTTTTGTATTACTGGCCTTTTCACGGGGACGTTGGAGCGAGAATCTTTCCGCGACCATCGGAATGGGATCAATTGGACTTGCCGCGCTGACAACGCTGTATGTGGGAATGGACTTTTTCGCTCACGGTCGTGCGGTATTCGAACAGACCCTCTGGACCTGGATGAGTGTACCGCCGTTTACTATCCCCGTGCGGTTCACCCTTGATGGGCTTTCCATGACCATGCTATCGGTAGTTACCGGTGTCGGTTTCTTTATCCATATGTTTGCATCATGGTATATGCGGGGTGAGGAGGGCTACTCCCGCTTCTTCGCCTATACCAACCTGTTTATTGCGAGCATGGTGGTATTGGTCTTAGCCGATAACCTGATGCTGATGTATCTCGGGTGGGAAGGGGTAGGGCTATGCTCATACCTACTGATTGGTTTCTATTACACCAATCCAGACAACGGCAAAGCGGCGATGAAAGCCTTTATCATTACCCGTGTCGGCGATGTGTTTCTCGCTTTTGCCCTGTTCATCCTTTACAACGAGTTGGGTACCCTCAACTTCCGTGAAGTGGTCGAATTGGCACCTCAGCATTTCGCCAGTAACAACCATATGTTGCAGTGGGCAACCCTGATGTTGTTAGGCGGCGCCGTCGGTAAATCGGCACAACTTCCGTTGCAAACGTGGTTGGCAGATGCCATGGCAGGCCCAACACCTGTTTCCGCGCTGATCCATGCGGCGACTATGGTCACCGCGGGCGTCTATTTAATCGCTCGTACACATGGTCTATTCCTGTTAACCCCTGAGGTTCTGCACCTTGTAGGTATTGTAGGAGCCGTAACGTTGGTCTTAGCGGGATTCGCCGCGTTGGTGCAAACCGATATCAAGCGCGTCCTCGCTTACTCAACGATGAGCCAAATTGGCTACATGTTTTTGGCATTGGGCGTTCAAGCTTGGGATGCAGCGATTTTCCACTTAATGACCCACGCCTTCTTTAAAGCATTACTCTTCCTCTCGTCAGGATCAGTTATCCTCGCCTGTCACCACGAACAGAATATCTTCAAGATGGGCGGATTACGTAAATCCATCCCTCTAGTTTATATCTGCTTTTTGGTCGGCGGCGCGGCGCTTTCAGCCTTACCAATCATTACTGCCGGTTTCTACAGTAAGGATGAGATTCTATTCGGTGCGATGGCTAACGGTCATCATGGGCTGATGATCGCCGGATTAGTGGGTGCCTTCTTAACCTCTATCTATACCTTCCGTATGATTTTTATCGTCTTTCATGGCGAGGAGAAAATCAAAGCGCATGCGGGCAAAGGGATTACCCACCATCTACCGTTACTGGTGCTGTTGGTGCTATCGACCTTCGTTGGGGCATTGATTACCCCGCCACTAGCAGGCGTCCTCCCTGACAACCATTTCTCATCCGACGGCAAGGAGATGCTGGAAATGGTATCTGGCTGTGTGGCGATCATTGGTATCCTGATTGCGGCTGCCTTGTGGCTAGGTAAGCGTCGCGTGGTCAATGCCATTGCGGCAAGTGCTCCGGGACGTTTCCTTTCGACGTGGTGGTTCGCGGCATGGGGATTCGATTGGCTTTACGACCTACTGTTTGTAAAAACCTTTAAAGCGGTAGGTTGGTTGTTAAAATCGGATCCTCTCAACGCACTGATGAATCTGTTTGCGGTTTTCTCTCGATTATTTAACCGTGGTTTGGTGGTCGGTGAGAATGGTTATGTGCGCTGGTATGCTGCTTCAATGGGTATCGGTGCTGTGGTTGTGCTAGCGTTACTGCTGGTGATCTAGGGTGCGTAGGTGGGGGCGCGTTTATCGGTGCCTCTGCCTCCAAGCGTAATTTTTTTGAGCAATATGACTCAGAATCACTAAAAAAGGGAACTCTACGCCGTGTTACTACCTTGGCTAATTATCCTCCCCTTCGTTGGCGGCTTACTGTGCTGGCTGACTGCACGCTTAGGCGTGAAAGTACCGCGCTGGATTGCGCTCGTCACGATGGGGCTAACGCTAGCACTTACTTTGCAACTCTGGTCGCAAGGTGGGTTTTCATTCACGCAGACTGTAGGTGTCGATCACTGGCAGTCATCTTTTACCGCAGCGTGGATCCCACGTTTTGGCATCACCTTCCACCTAGCGATTGATGGCCTTTCGCTACTGATGGTGGTCCTCACCGCACTGCTCGGTCTCATGGCGGTGTTGTGTTCATGGCAAGAAATCCAAAAACGACAAGGGTTTTTCTACCTTAACTTACTCTGGATTTTAGGTGGCGTAATGGGGGTCTTCCTGTCCCTCGATATGTTCCTATTCTTCTTCTTCTGGGAACTGATGCTGGTTCCGATGTACTTCCTGATTGCCTTGTGGGGCCACAAAGCCTCCGACGGTAAAACGCGTATCTCTGCGGCGACGAAGTTCTTCATCTATACCCAGGCTTCGGGCCTCGTGATGCTCATTGCGATCCTCGGCCTAGTCTTTACTCATTATTCTGCCACGGGGGTATGGACGTTCGCCTACGAGCAGCTGCTCAACACCCCAATGTCACATAATGTGCAGTATTTACTGATGCTGGGATTCTTTATTGCCTTTGCGGTGAAAATGCCTATCGTTCCGCTGCACGGCTGGTTACCCGATGCGCATAGTCAAGCGCCAACGGCGGGTTCGGTGGACTTAGCCGGTATCTTGCTAAAAACAGCGGCCTACGGTTTGCTGCGCTTTAGTCTGCCGCTGTTCCCACAGGCCTCGGCAGAGTTTGCGCCGATCGCGATGGGACTCGGATTGGTCGGGATTTTCTACGGTGCGTGGATGGCCTTTACGCAGACCGATATTAAGCGTCTCATCGCCTACAGCTCAATCTCCCATATGGGCTTTGTGGTCATCGCTATTTTCACGGGGAGTCAACTGGCGTATCAAGGTGCTGTCGTGCAGATGATTGCGCACGGACTCTCCTCGGCTGCGCTATTTATCCTCTGCGGTCAGTTGTATGAACGCTTACATACCCGTGATATGCGGCAGATGGGCGGCCTATGGGCGCGTATCAAATGGATCCCAGCAATGTCGCTGTTCTTTGCGGTGGCAAACTTAGGGATGCCCGGTACGGGTAACTTTGCCGGGGAATTTATGATCCTCACCGGTAGCTTCCAAGTGGTCCCTGTTATTATCGTGATTGCCACCTTCGGTTTAGTGTTTGCCTCGGTCTATTCGTTAATCATGATGCAGCGCGCGTATTACGGCGCACCGAAATCCGCGACACCCTTGGCGGCGATGAATGCGCGTGAATTCACGATGATCCTGATTTTGGTGGTATTGGTCGTGCTGCTGGGGGTTTTCCCGCAACCGATCCTCGACACCTCTTCATCGACCATGGGTGCCATTCAGCACTGGTTTAATGCTTCACTTACAATGACAAGGCAGTAATCCGCCATGACAATAACTTCTCAACAATTGCTCTCACTCTTACCGATGCTAATCATTGGATTAACAGTGGTGGTGGTGATGCTGTCCATTGCTTGGCGTCGCAATCATTTTTTGAACGCTACGCTTACGGTGATTGGCCTTAACCTTGCGCTCTTTTCGTTGTGGATCCCTGCTCATCAATCGGTAACGACGGTTACCGATTTATTACGGGCCGATCATTATGCGTTTTTTTATAGTGGTCTGGTGATCCTTGCGAGTTTGGCGACATGTACCTTCGCCTATCGTTGGCTTGAGCGCTATGCCGATCATAAAGATGAATTCTATCTATTAGTCCTTATCGCCGGGCTTGGCGGCGTAGTGTTGGCGTATGCCGACCACTTTGCCTCGCTATTTATCGGGGTTGAGCTGCTGTCGTTACCTCTCTTTGGCTTGGTCGGCTATGCGTTTCAACAGAAACGCTCTTTAGAAGCGGCACTGAAGTATATGATCCTGTCTGCGGCAGCTTCATCGTTTATGCTGTTCGGCATTGCACTGATTTATGCGGCAAGCGGTAGTCTTGGTTTTCCTGGACTCGCACAAGTCTTCGCTGAAGGCGTAGTACAACAGCCTCTTTTAATCACCGGCTTTGGGCTACTGATTATCGGTCTGGGCTTTAAACTTTCGTTGGTGCCTTTTCATTTATGGACACCGGATGTGTATCAAGGTGCTCCGGCCCCGGTCTCGGCTTTCTTAGCGACGGCGAGTAAAATTGGGATCTTTGCCGTCCTGATCCGCTTGTTCATCTCCATCCCGGTGGCAGACAATGAGTCTATCCGTGTCGTCCTCGCCGTGATCGCCTTCGCCTCTATTTTGGTCGGTAACTTAATGGCGATCTCGCAAAGTAACATTAAGCGGCTCCTCGGCTACTCATCCATTGCGCACTTAGGTTATTTATTGATTGCATTGATCGCGACGCCGTCTCATCAACTGTCATTAGAGGCGACAGGCATTTATCTCGTCGGCTACCTGTTTAGCTCGTTGATTGCCTTTGGGGTTATTAGCTTGATGTCGTCACCGGCTAATGGGAGCGATACCGACTCACTTTACTCCTATCGTGGTCTTTTCTGGCAACGTCCAGTATTAGCCAGCGTAATGGCTGCCTCGATGTTATCGCTGGCGGGTATACCGTCCACCTTTGGTTTTATAGGTAAATTTTATCTATTAGCGAATGGTGTGCAGGCCCATCTGTGGTGGCTGACTGCCGCGGTGGTGGTAGGGGGTGCGATTGGCCTTTACTACTACCTACGTGTTACGGTTAGCTTGTTCCTAAAAGGACCTGAGCAACGTAGCCGTGATACTCACGATAATTGGGCCTATACGGCTGGGGGAATAGTTGTATTGCTCTCGGCAGTGGTGATTATTGTCGCGGGCTTCTATCCTCAACCGCTGATTACCTTGGTACAGATGGCGCAGCCACTGCTGTAAGATTATTAAGACTCTATTTGCACTGAAAAACCCTCGTGTTGAGTAGGTGCAAGCTCCCCCCGAACTCTAGCTATCATTAGTGTTATAATACCCCCGTCAAAGCTCGAAAAAATCTTTCTTACAGTTATGCCCATAACGGCTTTTTCAAGGATGAACGATGATATTTATAAAATTATTCCTTCCGCTGGGGATTATAGCGGTCACCGGTTGTGCGAACCCTTCCTCTATTACCGAGGCCAAGTTGTCGACCTGGACGAATGATGAATTATGTCGTGGTCTAGGCACTTATAACGGCGATGGCAGCTTGGTGCTAAAAATTCATGCAGAATTGGAACGCCGTGGATCGCGTATTAATAATGAGCGGTGTTATGCGCTTGAGAACGGCACTCGAAGCGAAGTTTCCGACTTTTCAATAACGCCTACTGCAAGGCCTTCAGTACAAGAGCGGGTTTTCGATAAAGAGAAGGGGAAATACATTTTACAGCAAAGTGGACCACGAGCAGGGCTGGACATTCGTATGCCTTGACACCCTAGTTGATAGACGGTGATCTTGGTAAAGCCTAAGCGTGAACAAAAGAGATAACAGCCCAAGATTCGGACTGTTATCTTCAATACTGTTATAAAGATTTGCTTTTCAGGTGATGCAGCGATTGACCGACTAATTGTTTGCACTGTTCAATTTTAGCATCAGTCGGATTTTGCGCGAGTTGCGGGTTGTTTTTTAACACATGGTTAAAAGCCAAGCGCACCTCATTGCCGACATTCATGGTGTTGGCGTCGCTTTCAGCGATAGCGTGTGCATTCAGTTTGATATGGGTACAAACGCCGGCAATTTGCTCACCTTCCGATTTACCACTGGCCATGTTTGCCATGGCGGTACCGCTGATTAACATTCCGATAATTAATAAACTTGCCTTGCGCATAGCGATTTCCTTTTTATGATTAGAATTAAGCGAGAATATAATAATAGTAGGTGATGATTTCGAAGCTTGCACAAATTAACTATAGCAAATTCCTGTGGATAGCAAGGAAGGCGGCAGAGAAATAACGAGATTTTGTGCAAGGAGGGATAACCCTGAACCGCGATGTGGCGGTTCAGGGTAAGGGCTTAATTTCCAGCAGTCATTTTACGGTCGTCAACGTATTTACGCTGGTCTGCTGCAGGAGGGAAATATTGATAGAGCCAAGTTTCCGAAAGCGTCTGATCCTTCGTTCTTAAGAACATGCGCATATTGACAGGGGTCGTGCTGTCGCTATTCGGATACCAGTCAAATAAGATTCGATAGGTATTGGTCGGTTCAACGTAGAGGATCTCGACTTGTTTAAAGGTTCCCGACGAAACGGTGATCACAGGCTCGATCCCTTTCGCTGCAGCATCCTTTAACTCAGCGCCAGTAAAATCGACGGCAAAGCGGCGACACCACGTATCAGGGAAATGCTCGCCAGGCGCCCAACCCTCAGGGAAACCACCGATACCGGTACGTGTAGAAACTACTCGCGATAGCTTACTTTCTACAGGCGGTAAAGCGCTCCAATACAGGTTATAGGCGAAACTAACCTCAGTCCCTGCCTTAACGGTAGTTGCCGGTTGCCAGAAACAGACAACGTTATCCAGCGTTTCACCCGTGGTTGGGATCTCCATCAGGTTAATCGCCCCTTTACCCCATTGGCCCACCGGCTCTACCCACAGGCTAGGGCGTTTGTCGTACCAGCCAATGACATCTTGATAATCACTAAAATTATGGTTGAGTTGTAATAGCCCGAAGCCCTTTGGATTCTCGTCGCTAAAGTCATTAAACGAGAGCTGACGCGGGTTGTTCAGTGGGCGGCAAATCCACTCTCCTTTACCCGTCCACATGGCGAGGCGGTCGGAGTCATGAATTTGCGGGTGATAGGTATTGCACATGCGCCGCTCATTTGTCCCGCAGCTAAACATGCTGGTCATTGGTGCAATGCCCAGCTGCTCAATATCCTTACGGGCAAAGAGGCTGTTTTCAATATTCATCACCGTACGCTTATCGTCACAAGAGATGGTAAATTTATAGGCACCGGTTAGGCTCGCGCCGTCGAGTAGCGCATAGACCACAAACGTCGTGGCATCAGCCTTCGGCGTTTCAAACCAAAAGGCGGTGAAGTCAGGAAACTCTTCGTGTTGTGTGAACGTATTGACTGCCACGCCACGAGCAGATAAGCCGTATTGGAAGGTATCGTCTACTGCACGAAAGTAGCTCGCACCCAGAAAAGCGACGATATCTCGGCGTGCTAATTCAGGGGCTTTAAAGGCACGGAATCCCGCAAAGCCGAGATCCGTTTTTCCTTGCAGTTGTTTTAGATCAACGTTGGCGTCGTGGTAGTTGAAGAGTTCCGGACGGAAGTGGATTTCGCGTGCATCTTGACCGGCGGTATCGATGGAAAACATACGAATAGGGCGCTTAAATCCCATACCGACGTGGAAAAATTGCACGTCCAGTTTGCGATGTGGGACATTGGCCCATAGCGAATGCTTAGCATCGTACTGAATACTGTTATAGGCCTGTGGAGTCAGATTAGCTAAGGTAGCGGGGAGGGCGGCTGGGGCACCGCTCCATGGAGCAGCGGCTACCTGCTTTGCATGCGCCTTTAGCTTATCGAAACTGAATTTTTTGGCTGTGCCGTCGGCAATACCATCCGCCGCCCATACTTGGTTTGAGAGTAATCCTGAGATCCCCGAAAGACCACCAAAAGCTGAGAGTGCGACTGACGCCTTAACAAACTTTCTACGATTCATGCCGAAAACATTTCCTTAAAGCTAGGGATGAATGGAGGGTTTACCCTCCGTGTCGATAATTATTCAGATACTATAGCGTGCTTAAAATTCGTTTTACTACTGCTTTTCAGAGTAATCCTGTTTGTCAGCATTCTTACATAAAATTAGCGGATAAACAGCGTGTGCTATGCTTATAACAGCGTAGCACCGATTAAATAAAGGTGTACTAGGCTTAGTATTCTTAATGTGTCTTGATCGCAAAAGGAGAGAGTATGTCTAAGAGGAATCAGCAGGAGCAATTACAACAGCAACTTTCCGCGCTTACGGAGAGCGTTGAGGCGTTATTGGCAGCAGAAGTTGACGTGACAGATACCTATTACCTAGGTCTAAAAGCTAAGGCTGAGCTAGCACTGAGCCAAGCGCGAGAGGCGCTAGAGGTCGGCAAAGAAACCGTTATCGCACGGAGTGGGCGTAGAATACGTAAAATTAACCAGTTCGTGACCGAGCGACCGTGGCGAACCTTAGCGTTAGGCTGGGCGGCCGGCATGATTTGCGGTATCGTGACCACTAAACGTTAGCGGTTAGGAGGTGGTGTTTGTGAAGGTCGAAATGTTGTCTACGGGTGATGAAGTGCTGCATGGTGAAATCATTGATACCAATGCGGTATGGTTGGCCAGTACATTTTATGAGGCTGGCTATGCTATGACCTTTCGAACCACCTCCGGCGATTCGCTCGCTACACTGGTCGACACGTTAAAACAGCGTAGCCAGGTAGCCGATATACTGGTTGTTAACGGTGGCTTGGGCCCGACCAGCGACGATTTCACCTCGCAAGCTGCGGCACAAGCGGCAGGAGTAGGGCTTGTTCGCAATGAACAATGGTTAACGCAAATCAGGGCTTTCTTCGCACGCCGTGGTAGCGAGATGGCGGATATCAACTTAAAACAGGCCGATATCCCCGAAACGGCGGAAATGCTACCTAATGGTAATGGCACCGCTTGCGGATTCCGCTTACAGCTCAACGATTGTCAGATCTTTTTCACACCCGGCCCACCCTCTGAGTTTCAGTTAATGATTACTGAACAGGTAATGCCGCGCCTGCGTTATCTTTGCCCAGCACCCGAGAAATTACTCTGCCTGCGCCTGACGACGTTTGGCCGCGGGGAAAGCTTCATTGCGTCACAACTCGCCGATATTGCCCTTCCTGCTGGAGTGACCTTGGGCTACCGTGCCGCAGCTCCTATCGTTGAAGTAAAGCTAAGCGGTCAGGAAGCGCAACGCGCTGAGATGCAAGCCTGTTGGCAGACTATTAAAATTCTGATGCACGATTACCTTCTGTTTGAAGGGAAGAGTGATTTCGCTACCGAAATTACGACGTTACTCAAGGCGCAGCAGTATCAATTACAGTTGCGTGAGGGGTTTTCTGCGGGATTACTCTGTTGGACGCTCAGCAGCGCACAGGCCCCCCTGCGCAGTGCACTCACTATGGGTCATCAAAGTGACCTTGGGTCGCAAGCGCTAGAGACGTATTTACCTGATGGCGATCGCACCACAACCCTTTCTGTCACGATTAGTGGGTTAATCGACGGTTGTTATATCGAATTGGGACTGGTAACGCCGGAGCAGCGCTATATCTTTAAGGTCAGTGTGACTGAGTCGCTGACAGCGTTACCCGCAAGACTGCAGGCTATTCTAGTGATACAGGCGATGTACCTCGTTCACCGCTGGCTAACCGGGCAAACAGTACAAATCATTTATCAGGGTCTTAACCACGTCGACGAAACTTAAAGCTCGATCTCGATATCGCCGTTGGGTTGGCAACAGCAGGGGAGGATCTCCCCTTGCTGGATAAAGGCCAGGGGCTGACTTGCATAGCAGACCTGGCCTTTACAGAGCTTCACACGACATGATCCGCAGTAACCTTCGCGACACTGATACTCGACCTCGAGCTGATGATGCTCTAAGGTCTGTAATAAACTGGAGTGGTGAAGCTCTCGCTCCACCATTTTCCCAGAGTGGCTGAGTGTTATCCGCGCGGGTTTATTGGTCATGATTACAGTTCGAAATCGTTGAAACCATCCGTGTCGACGACGCTATCGATCTGGCCGACGAGGTAAGAGCTGACTTCAACTTCTTGTGGAGCGACTTGCACGTTATCGGAGACTAACCACGAATTAATCCAAGGGATCGGGTTAGAGCGGGTTTTGAATGGTAGTTCAAGTCCCACCGCATGCATACGAATGTTAGTGATATACTCGATGTATTGGCAAAGAATATCTTTATTCATCCCGATCATCGAACCATCCCGGAACAGATATTCTGCCCACTCTTTCTCCTGCTCTGCGGCTTTCTTGAACAGCTCAAAGCACTCTTGCTCGCACTCAGCGGCAATTTCTTTCATTTCAGGATCGTCTTCGCCGCTGCGTAACAGGTTAAGCATATGCTGCGTACCCGTAAGGTGTAGCGCTTCATCTCGTGCGATCAGACGGATGATTTTCGCGTTACCTTCCATCAATTCGCGTTCCGCGAAGGCGAATGAACAGGCAAAGCTGACGTAAAAGCGAATAGCTTCTAAGGCATTAACGCTCATTAAGCACAGGTAAAGCTGCTTTTTCAGATTACGCAGTGAGACGATCACTGTTTTACCCGCGACTTGATGCTGCCCTTCACCGAGTTGATGCCAATAGTTGGTCATTTCGATCAGGTCATCATAATACTTAGAGATATCTTCTGCGCGACGCAGGATTTGGTCGTTGGTGACGATATCGTCGAAGACCAGGGCCGGATCGTTAACGATGTTACGGATAATATGGGTATAGGATCGTGAGTGAATAGTCTCAGAGAATGCCCAGGTTTCGACCCACGTTTCCAATTCTGGAATAGAGATAATAGGAAGTAGCGCAACGTTCGGGCTGCGGCCCTGAATCGAGTCCAATAGTGTCTGGTATTTTAAGTTACTCAGAAAGATATGACGTTCGTGTTCAGGGAGTTTTTGAAAATCGATCCGATCCCGTGATACATCGACTTCTTCTGGACGCCAAAAGAAGGAGAGCTGCTTTTCGATCAGCTTTTCGAAAATTTCATACTTTTGTTGATCGTAACGGGCAACGTTAACCGGTTGACCGAAGAACATCGGCTCTTTGAGCTGGTCATTTTTATTTTGTGAGAATGTGGTGTAAGCCATTGAGGTATCCCAATCATTAGCAAATAAGAAAAGAGTGAAGGTAAGCAGGCATTTGCCTGCTTACCTTAGCCGTCGTAGTGGTTAGATCTTACAAGCTCCACCTGCGCAGCCATCGTCTTCCGCTTCGGGTAATAGATCTTCTTGGGAGTCTTCCGCACCGTCACGCGTGTTTTGGTAGTAAAGTGTCTTAACGCCAAATTTATAAGCGGTCAGCAGGTCTTTCAATAGTTGCTGCATCGGAACTTTTCCACCGGTATAACGTGTTGGATCGTAGTTAGTGTTTGAAGAGATCGCTTGGTCAACAAACTTCTGCATAATCCCAACGAGTTGCAAATAACCGTCGTTCGAAGGCATCTCCCATAACAGCTCGTACTGATCGTGGAGGCGCTCATATTCTGGAACAACCTGACGCAAAATACCGTCTTTCGACGCTTTGATGCTGACATAGCCACGCGGTGGCTCGATACCATTGGTAGCGTTAGAGATTTGCGATGAGGTCTCTGACGGCATCAGGGCTGATAACGTAGAGTTACGTAAGCCATGCGTCTTAATTTCTTGGCGTAGGCTTTCCCAATCAAGATGCAGGGGCTCGTTACTGATCGCGTCCAAATCTTTTTTGTAGGTATCGATAGGTAAGATACCTGCCGCATAGGTGGTGTCGTTAAACCAAGGACAGGCTCCCGCCTCTTTGGCTAGCTGGTTTGAGGCCTTCAATAGATAATATTGGATAGCTTCGAACGTTTTATGCGTCAGATTATTGGCAGAGCCATCAGAATAACGTTTACCGTGTTTCGCTAAGTAGTAAGCGAAGTTGATCACACCAATACCCAGCGTACGACGGCCCATCGCGCCGCGTTCTGCAGCAATCAGAGGATAGTCTTGGTAATCGAGTAGGGCATCTAGCGCACGTACAGCTAAGGTCGCTAGCTCTTCTAACTCGCTGAGGTCATCGATCGCCCCGAGGTTGAAAGCCGACAGCGTACACAGTGCGATTTCGCCATTTTCGTCATTGATATCGTTTAAAGGTTTAGTCGGCAGTGCGATCTCTAAACATAGGTTAGATTGGCGTACTGGTGCGACCGCCGGATCAAACGGGCTATGAGTATTACAGTGGTCAACGTTTTGGATGTAGATACGGCCGGTCGAGGCACGTTCTTGCATCATTAAGGCAAACAGATCCACGGCTTTCATTTTCTGCTTACGAATCGAATCATCCGCTTCGTATTGCGTATAAAGACGCTCGAACTCGGCTTGGTCGGCAAAGAATGCATCGTAGAGACCGGGAACATCTGACGGACTGAATAACGTGATATCCCCGCCTTTAACCAGACGTTGGTACATCAATTTATTGATCTGTACGCCGTAGTCGAGATGACGAACGCGGTTGCCTTCAACGCCACGGTTATTTTTCAGGACTAGCAGGCTTTCGATTTCTAAATGCCACATTGGGTAAAACAGTGTCGCAGCTCCGCCACGGACGCCACCTTGTGAGCACGATTTCACTGCCGTTTGGAAGTGCTTATAGAAAGGGATACAGCCGGTATGAAACGCTTCACCACCTCGAATCGGGCTACCTAGAGCGCGGATACGCCCCGCGTTAATCCCGATTCCAGCACGCTGTGAAACGTATTTCACGATAGTGCTTGAGGTCGCATTAATGGAGTCTAGGCTATCGCCACATTCGATAAGAACGCAAGAGCTAAACTGGCGCGTCGGAGTACGCACACCCGCCATAATTGGCGTAGGTAATGAAATTTTAAACGTGGAGACTGCGTCATAAAAACGACGGATATAATCGAGGCGCGTCTCTTTAGGGTAAGCAGAGAACAGGCACGCGGCGACCAAGATATATAAGAATTGAGCACTCTCATAGATATCGCCAGTGACCCGGTTTTGTACTAGGTATTTACCTTCGAGCTGCTTAACCGCCGCATAGGAGAAGTTCATGTCGCGCCAATGGTCGATATAGCTCTCTAACTCGGCAAATTCTGCTTCAGTATAATCAGTTAGCAGATGGGCATCGTATTTGCCTAGATCTACCATTTTTCTTACGTGATCGATAAGGACCGGCGGTTCAAACTGCCCGTACGCTTTTTTACGTAGATGGAAGATGGCAAGGCGCGCCGCGAGGTATTGATAGTCCGGTGCATCGCGTGAAATAAGGTCCGCCGCCGCTTTAATTATCGTCTCATGGATATCTGACGTCTTGATACCATCATAAAACTGAATATGTGAGCGCAGTTCAACTTGTGAAACAGAGACGTTGTTCAATCCCTCAGCTGCCCAATCAAGTACTCGGTGTATCTTGTCCAAATCGATACGTTCTTGCTGGCCATTGCGTTTAGTCACGAGCAGACTTTGATTCATGCGGCGGTGTCCTGTTGTTTCGAAAGACTTAGGAGGCTACCTATTAACAGGGTTATGCACAGTCACATTATTGTGAATAAGACTGTGGATAAACACTACATGTAGTGTCTTGCTGTCAATGCGGTAACAATATGGTGTTTTATTGTAGAGGGAATTAAGGAGGATACAAGCACAAAAAAATGCTAAGGATCTCTTGTTTTTTGCCAAAACCGCATGGGAAAAGGGGGGGCGAGCTGTCAACAATTTCCGCTTTTTTTTCATCATGGATGCGTATGATGAGATTTCGGTCAAATTGATTATTCGCGCGACAACGTTCCCCCCTTAAACAGGGGGAACGGGGAGGTTAAGCGGGGAGAGGGTAATGCGTGTGGATCATGTAATTCACATCGACGTTACCGCCCAAGGAGAAGCGATTAGTGAAAGGATTGTAATGTAATCCAATCATGTCGCGTTCTTTTAATGGGGTTTCGTCGACCCAGCCTAGGAGCTCGGAAGGGCGGATACATTTTTTAATATCGTGGGTCCCTTTAGGAACCATTCGCAATACGTATTCTGCGCCGAAGATAGCCATGAGCCAGGCTTTAGGGTTACGGTTGATAGTCGAGAAGAAGACTTCTCCTCCTGGCTTCACGAGACGCGCGCAGGCGAGCACGACTGAGCGTGGATCCGGGACATGCTCAAGCATTTCCATACACGTGACAACATCATATTGCCCGGCATACTCCGCGGCATGCGCTTCGACGGTTTGTTGCACGTAGTCGATCGTTACCTGGCTCTCTAGGGCATGAAGCCGAGCGACCGCCAGCGGTTCGGCACCCATATCGAGGCCGACCACCTTGGCGCCTTCTTTCGCCATGCTTTCAGCAAGGATCCCCCCACCGCAACCGACGTCTAGGACTTTCTTGCCGTACAGCCCTTGGCTCTGTTGAGTGATATAGCCTAAGCGTAAGGGATTGATACGGTGGAGAGGCTTAAATTCACCTTCTAGATCCCACCAGCGACTTGCAACCGCTTCAAATTTTGCAATCTCTTGTTGGTCAACATTTTGTCTTTCGGCTTCAAATTGGTCACTCATCGACACTTACTCCTGGGAAATGTTGGCTAAGTATAAACGCTTCACCGCGGTTCATCACCTAAGGATTACGATAAGTGGAGGAAGTGGCGGAGAGAGGTGCACCTGATAGGGGAAATGTGTTATGATTCCGTTCTTTATATTAGGTAATATTCTAGAGGGATAGCGGCTCCATGAGCGACCTTGCAAGAGAAATCACACCGGTTAATATTGAGGAAGAGCTAAAGACCTCTTATCTCGATTATGCCATGTCGGTCATTGTTGGCCGCGCGTTACCTGATGTCCGTGATGGATTGAAGCCTGTTCACCGTCGCGTATTATTCGCGATGAACGAATTAAGTAACGACTGGAATAAACCCTACAAAAAGTCTGCCCGTGTTGTCGGTGACGTAATCGGTAAATATCACCCACATGGTGATTCTGCCGTATACGATGCGATTGTACGTATGGCTCAGCCTTTCTCGCTGCGCTACATGCTGGTGGATGGACAAGGTAACTTTGGTTCTATCGATGGTGACTCTGCCGCCGCAATGCGTTACACCGAAGTGCGTATGGCGAAAATTACTCATGAGCTCCTCGCTGACCTTGAGAAAGAAACTGTAGACTTCGTTCCTAACTACGACGGAAATGAACAAATTCCAGACGTATTACCGACGCGTGTTCCGAATCTGCTCGTAAACGGGTCATCAGGGATTGCCGTCGGTATGGCGACGAATATTCCTCCGCATAACATGACGGAAGTGATCAACGGGACACTGGCTTTTATCGACGATAACGATATTACGCTAGAAGGCCTGATGGAGCATATTCCAGGCCCTGATTTCCCTACTGCTGCAATCATCAACGGACGTCGTGGGATCGAAGAAGCCTACCGCACGGGCCGGGGTAAAATTTATATTCGTGCACGTGGCGAAGTCCAAGCGGATGCCAAAACGGGCCGCGAAACTATTGTCATCCATGAAATCCCTTATCAAGTCAATAAAGCCCGTCTCATCGAGAAAATCGCCGAGCTGGTCAAAGATAAACGGATCGAAGGGATCAGCGCACTACGCGATGAATCTGATAAAGATGGTATGCGTATCGTTGTCGAGATCAAACGTGATGCGGTCGGAGAAGTGGTCTTAAACAACCTTTACTCCCTCACGCAATTACAGACCTCTTTCGGTATCAATATGGTTGCCCTACATCAAGGCCAACCTAAGATTATGCCACTGAAGGACATTCTCGAAGCCTTTGTGCGCCACCGCCGTGAAGTCGTTACGCGTAGAACTATCTTTGAATTACGTAAGGCCCGCGACCGTGCACATATCTTAGAAGGTCTTGCTATCGCCCTCGCGAATATCGATCCGGTTATCGAGCTTATCCGTCGAGCGCCTTCGCCTGCTGAAGCTAAAGCCGGTCTGATTGCGCAAGGTTGGGCGATGGGTAATGTTGCGGCAATGCTTGAAAAAGCGGGCAACGATGCAGCGCGTCCTGAGTGGTTGGAAGAGCAATACGGTATCCGCGGAGAGACTTACTATCTTACGGAACAACAAGCCCAAGCTATTCTTGACCTTCGTCTGCAAAAACTGACGGGTCTTGAGCATGAGAAGCTACTCGACGAGTATAAAGCGCTGCTCGAAGAGATCGCTGAGCTACTCTACATTTTAGGTAGCGGCGAGCGCTTGATGGAAGTGATCCGCGAAGAACTCGTCGCGGTACGTGAACAATTTGGCGATGCGCGTCGTACGGAGATTACGGCTAATACTGCCGATATCAATATTGAAGATTTGATCAATCAAGAAGATGTCGTCGTTACGCTTTCTCACCAAGGATACGTTAAGTACCAACCGCTCTCTGATTATGAAGCTCAGCGTCGTGGGGGTAAAGGGAAGTCTGCCGCACGGATTAAAGACGAAGACTTTATCGATAGGTTACTCGTCGCGAACACCCACGACACGATACTGTGCTTCTCCTCACGCGGACGCCTGTACTGGATGAAGGTTTATCAATTACCAGAAGCGAGTCGCGGAGCGAGAGGACGACCTATCGTCAACCTGCTACCTCTTGAGGCGAATGAGCGGATCACCGCTATTCTGCCAGTGAAAGAGTATGCAGAAGGGGTTAATGTCTTTATGGCGACGGCGAGCGGTACGGTGAAGAAAACGGCTCTGACTGACTTTAGCCGTCCACGTAGTGCGGGGATTATCGCCATCAATCTTCGTGATGACGATTCACTGATCGGCGTTGCGTTGACCGAAGGTGATGATGAAGCCATGCTGTTCTCCGCGGCCGGTAAAGTCGTGCGCTTCTCTGAGCAAGCGGTAAGAACGATGGGCCGGACTGCTGCGGGGGTTCGTGGGATCAAGCTAGCCGCTGACGACCAGGTCGTATCGTTGATTGTTCCTAATGCTGAAGGCGCAATCCTAACGGTTACCGAAAATGGCTTCGGTAAGCGTACGGCAACACAAGAGTACCCAACCAAGTCACGGGCTACACAGGGTGTTATCTCTATCAAAGTGACTGAGCGTAATGGTCCAGTGATTGGTGCCGTACAGGTTGTCGACTCTGATCAAATTATGATGATCACGGATGCGGGAACCTTAGTCAGAACCCGCGTATCAGAAGTGAGCATCGTAGGTCGTAATACGCAGGGCGTTATCCTTATCCGTACCGCAGAGGACGAAAACGTCGTTGGACTACAACGCGTTGCAGAGCCTGTTGCGGAAGAAGAACTCGACACTATCGATGGGTCAGTGCCTGAGGGGGAAGATGCGTTACCTCCTGAAGTCGATAACGAGGACGATGACGTTATTGACGATGAGTGATAAACTCTCGACATAAAGATAAAAAGGCATCGTAACGATGCCTTTTTTTTACCCCCACTGTCGCTATTACTGACAAAAAGAGAGCGCTTCAAAGTGAAATATCTCGTCTCATTTAGAACCGCATTACGTGTATCTCGTTATCTTTTTCGCGGACTCGCTTTCTTTATTTGGCTTGTGGGCATTCTACTTTCGCTGACCATCTTATCTCAGGTATTACACGAGAAAGAAAATCACCTGCGCGAACAGTTATTTACCTCATTTTTACAGACTCAGTCGCATATCGCCCATCTGGCTGAAGCCTCTCGCGGGCTAAAGTACGTCGCGGAAAATCCCTTAAATCGGTCAACTGTGCAGGAAGGGAAGGGCAACACTGCCCCTCCAAACAATCAGGCACTCGAAATTAATACCTCCGCGATCTTCCCACTTTCAGCCGGGGCGGACTGCCAGCAGCCCTTTTCGCCGTGGCGTAGTACATTACTCACGCTCAGTCACTATCTGCGTATCCTCGATAGTCAATATGCCTCGACGTATGAAATTAGTAATATCTATCTCGTTGATCAACAAAGCAGCTGTGCCGGTAACTTTATGTTCAATGAGAGCAGCTTAGGACAGTCAGGGAGCCGCGCATTGTTACGGGACCACCATCGGGTGTTCCGAACGACTAATAACGACGCCTTACGTAATCCAATGTACTGGATGGCAAATGGTAGCGCCAAAGCTACAGGTAGCCTCTTTATGAGTATGCTGATCTATTCGGGCACTGAGCGCATCGCTGAAGTAGTGGTTGAGCAAAATATTAGGCTCGATGATGCATTAGCATCGGGTAATCTTGCCATTGAATCAATGGTAACAGATAGAAATAATCGCCTATTGCTAGCCAGTAATAATTGGTCGTTACAATCAATTGTAGCTTCCCTTCCAACGAGCAAACAGTGGTTTGGCTATGTTGATAATTACCGTTACTTAGCGTTAAAAAATAGTCTCACTCCAGGCCCGTTTGCGATGGTGTATTTGGCGCCTACGACCATTCTCTTCGACCAGATGCGGTTGATGTTACTCAACACACTACTGCTCAATCTTTTTAGTGGGTTATTTCTCATTTGTCTTACCCTGATGTTTGAGAAACGTATGTTTATACCGGCGTTTAACAACGCACTACGTTTAGAAGAACATGAGCAATTTAATCGTAAAATCGTAGCCTCCGCACCTGTTGGCATCTGTATTCTACACACAAGCGATGGGAGCAACATCCTCAGTAATGAGCTAGCTCATAACTATCTAAGCGTATTAACGCCTGAGGATCGCGTTAGAATTGGTGAGATTATTCGCGGTAAAGAAGTTAATTTTATGGATGTATTAACGGCATCGAAGACTAATCTACAGATGAGTTTTGTGCACAGCCGTTATCGTAATGAAGATGTGGCGATTTGTGTATTGATCGACGTCAGTGCCCGCGTGATGATGGAGAAGTCTCTGCAAGAAATTGCCGACAGTGCTGAGCAGGCAAATCAGTCTAAATCGATGTTCTTAGCGACCGTTAGTCACGAATTACGCACGCCACTTTACGGTATTATTGGTAACTTAGATTTATTACAGACGCGAGAACTCCCAGATAATATCTCTAGTCTGGTGCAGGGGATGAATAACTCCTCGGGCTTACTCTTAAAGATTATTAACGATATCCTCGACTTCTCGAAAATCGAATCGGAACAGCTGAAAATATCACCGGTTAAATTTTCTCCGAGCGAAGTCGTTTCGCACGTCCAAATGAACTATCTGCCTCTGGTGATCCGTAAGCGGCTAAGTCTCTGGTGCATGATTGAGGCCGATGTTCCGCACACCATGTTTGGCGATCCCATCCGCCTACAACAGGTCATTTCAAATATCTTGAGCAATGCCATTAAGTTCACCCATACAGGGGGAATTTTATTACATCTTTGGTGTAAAGATGGCTATCTCTATATTCGGATTCGTGACACGGGTATTGGCATTCGTCAGCGCGACGTGCAGCAATTATTTGACCCATTTTTCCAAGTCGAAGGGAAGGTACAGCGTAATTTCCAAGGGACAGGGCTAGGGTTGGCAATCTGCGAAAAACTTATCAATATGATGGATGGGGATATTACAGTCCTCTCCGAGCCTGATATCGGAAGCGAGTTTACGTTACGCCTACCTATTTGGCAGGGGGAACAAGGTACACTCAGCACGGCATTTAGCGCAGAGCGCGTCGTTGTGCTGGTGAGTAACCGACATTTTTCGGCCTATCTTATTCGTCTTCTGGAAGCCTTACAGTTATCGGTTAGCACTGAGCTACCCGCTGATCCTCAACGCGTGCAGGCGGTAATTACCGATAATGACGAGTTGCTGCCTCTTCGCCATGCAGGAGTAGAGTGGGTCCTCTTCTCTGCGCTGCATAATGACAACCCCCTGCGCACCGCTGAAGGGTATTGGCTGACTTCGACAGCAAAAGCCTATCAGCTTCCTGAGTTGCTCGCACAGATTTGGCTGAGTCCCCCTGAAAGTAGCAAAGGCGATGTCACTACTCACTATTCTTCGACTGACGAGTATTCGGAGCATGTCATCCTCGTGGTTGATGACCATCCTATTAACCGTTTACTGCTCAGCGAGCAACTGATGACATTAGGTTATCGTACACGGACAGCAAAAGATGGACTCGACGCTTTAGAGGTACTGAAAGTCGATGACACAGACTTGGTGCTGACTGATATTAATATGCCAAATCTTGATGGATATGGTTTAGCAAGAGAACTTCGTCGCCAAGGGAAAACCTACCCAATTATCGGGCTGACGGCAAATGCCCTAGTTAAGGAGCAACAGCAGTGTCTCGAGGCAGGCATGGACGATTGCCTTTCGAAGCCGATTACGTTGGAAGAGTTAAAACAGGCGTTGGAAAGTTATTTGATTGAGGCGAAAGGGGACTAGAAGCCTGGGAGAAGCTTCTAGTCGTTTTAATATTAGCTCTCGCTAGAGGAATTACCGACGGAAGAGAGGTAATTTAATAACGCAATATCGTTATCAACACCCAGTTTCATCATGACTGATTTCTTCTGGCTACTGATTGTTTTGATACTTCGGTTAAGTTTACGGGCGATCTCTGTAACGAGGAAACCCTCAGCGAAAAGGCGCAGTACTTCGCTTTCTTTAGGAGAAAGACGTTTGTCGCCATAGCCGCCAGCACTGATTTTTTCGATCAAACGGGCAACAGAATCGGGTGTGTATTTTTTCCCTTTCTGTAGTGCAGCGAGTGCTTTAGGAAGGTCAGTGGGAGCACCTTGCTTAAGCACAATTCCCTCAATATCCAAGTCAAGCACGGAGCCTAAAATGGCAGGGTTATTGTTCATCGTTAGCACGATGATCGAAAGATCGGGGTAATGACGCTTGATATATTTGATCAGGGTGATCCCATCGCCATACTTGTCTCCAGGCATGGAGAGGTCGGTGATGAGTACATGTGCGTCCAGCTTACCGAGATTATTGATGAGCGTAGTGGAATCTTCAAATTCGCCGACCACATTCACCCATTCGATTTGTTCCAAGGATTTGCGGATCCCAAAGAGTACAATTGGGTGATCGTCGGCGATAATTACATTCATATTATTCATTTTTTTGGCTACCTTGCTGTAACAGTGACGCTACGTGTTTCTGTAATTCACTGATACTATTCATAATGTTCGTTTTGTGGTGTTGCTCAATCTGTGTCTCAATCTCCTCGCAATACGTTTTTCCTTCTTGCAAATTAAGCATAGCAAAAACGCCTTTGAGTCGATGAACTGTCAAAGCAAGCGCAGAGTAATCGTCGTAGGCGACCTCACTCTGCAACTTATCCATATCTTCTGTGACGGTCTGTTCAAAGATAGAATAGTACTCTGGATTCCCCCACAATGAAGTCGATACATTTACCCCTCCCTGTGTTGAATCATCTTCTCCAATCTGCTGTTCAATCAACTCCATGATGGCATTGAGGATAGAACGGCTAATATTAGCATTAGCCTGCTTATGGTGGGGGTGGCTAACAAATTGCTCACTCTTTGTAGAGAGTAAGACCCCCCAATCATCAAGTTGTTCCACATCGTCGGTAATCATCAGATCGCACTGTTGGCCTGAGTATCTATCTTCAGGGAAATCATACTTGGCTCCCCAACGCAGCAACTGGCGGCAGACAATATGGCGGATATCATCTGCGACGATAGTGACAAGGATTCTCACGTCCTCAAGAATCGGCTCTTCGTCCTGATGAATAGCGAGCGAGGGCGGTAAATCCATTTGCATCCTGTAACGAGTCCCTATATGGCTCTTCGACTCAACGACTAGGTCACCCTTGAAAAGTGCTAATAGCTGTTTGCAAAAAAACAGGTCGAGGCTCGTTGAGGTCTCTGCTACTTCGGCGCTGACCGCACCGATAAAGGGAAAATCACTATTTTCCTGCTCCTGCACAGATAACCCCGGGCCAGTATCAACAATTTCAAGAAAAAGTCGATCAGCAAATTCCGGACTTTGCGTAATCTTTAGTTTAATCTTGCCCCATACTGTATTTTCTATCGAGTAGCGAAGTATAGTTGTAATTATCTGAAAAATAAGTGCGGGATCGCCCACTCTTGCACTCTGTGCCAACTCACTATTATCAACCACTAATAGTATCGCTTTCTCGGTGACGGCGGCCTGGTTTTCGCTAATGACGTCATCAAGAATAGTTTGCAGATCGATATCCTGTTGTGTGGCGGATAAGCGTCCAGACTCGAGAGCGGTTAGCGTTTGAATGTTATTAATTAATTTTGTAATAACACCAAGACCCTGAACCATTTCTGCGGGGATAGCTGTCGTCGAGTGTGTTAACGCTTTTTCTACTTGGCGCAGGGGAGAATCAAACGTCTCACTCAGTTGTTCGAAAAATTGACGCCGTAATAAATGGTTTTTCTCCAGCACCTCTTGTGCATGCTGGAGTTGATGATTAACCCATTGCTCACGGTTTTGTTCGCGGAAAGTAAAAATATGGTAATGGCTGATAACTTGGCTGGTATGGTGGCGAACTTGATAGATCTCATTATTAACTGTCACTTGTAGGAGCTCGAACGGATTTGACGACATATCGACCATTTTCTTAAAGTTCAGATGCTGCACTAGGTGGTCAGCCAGCTCATTAGATAATAGAATTTTCCCTTGGTTGGCATCGTAGATGAGATAGCCTAAGGGAAAATTCCTGACTAACTCATGAGTAAACTGCTGAAGTTTCTCTACCCAAGGATCCACTTTAGTGGCAGATGAGCCTTTATTTTCCCGTAAAAAGGTAAGACAAAAAATAATCACAACAATCAGTGATAATAAAATAAGGTATACAGGTAATAATTCATCGAGCACCACGCTGGCGACCGATGTTAGTGGGAGATGATAAACCGTCGAGAGTGGGGCACTGGAAACGGGGCAGAGAAGATCGATACTCAATGCAGAGAGATTCAGTGAATAGCTAACGGGTGCGTTTTTTCTCGTTGCCGTCTCCTCGTTACGAATCTGTAATGCTGAGAGGGTCATAGAGGTCGTATTTAAGTCCTCAAGAGGTAAATCAACGGCGAGAATCGAGGCAAGATGGCCGGGTTGATTAAACGTGGTGCGTAGGGTAATAAATGTCCCATTAGCTATTTGCTGATTACGGCGTAGCGTCGAAAAACTCTCTTTTTCGTCTAGCGTATTCGCCTGTTGTAACATTTCATTCCGCCGCGCGGCGATCGCCGAGGTAATATTACGTCCTTCATAGCGATTTAATTTATCGGTAAGTTGACCGTTAGTCACGACCGATAAACTATTGTCTTCGCCATTAAGATAGTACAACGTCCACGTCATCTTTTCCGACGCCCACAGCGTTTCCGTGTACTGCGAAATCTGTGAGGCAAGATTTTGTGTAGCAACCGTATGCTCACCAAATATAAGCGTTTCCACCTTGGAGGAGGGGGGATCGATGGCAAAAACCCCCGGCTGCAAGGTTGTCTGGTGGGGTGAGGAACCATCGATAGTGGGAGTCAGGGTCTCGCGCGTCGCTGAATCGAAAATTTGCCAAGAGATATAGCGGTATTTATCGATACGATTTTGTAAGGAGTGCGTAAAACTGCTGAGTGCCGAGCCTTGCTGCCCAATGACCGCGGCGCTGCTGCTATATAAAAGACTTATAAAAGAAATGATCAGTAGCGTGAGCAGTAAAATGAGGAGCCTACGCAAATTATTATGTGTCATTTCTGGCATTTTTAACAGCATACAAGTCTCAAATAGGGAGCGTAAAGAGTATTAGCTGATTATGACAGATCTGAACGGTAGGTGTAACTATTGAGGAGAATGCCAGCCATCTATGACTTATGCCCAAATAAAAAAAAACCGAGCAAAAGCTCGGTAGGAAGTGATTGCAAACTTATCAAATAAGCTAATAAAACAATAATGAATATAAATGATGATAGCGCGTAGATAGTAATACTTAGACCGCTAATCGTTTAAACATTGAGTGCGGAAGTTTCTGGTGGATGATAAGAATGTTCGTCAATTTGCGTTAGGAAGTGTCATCAGGGGGATACATTGATAAAACTTATATGTCTAAATTTACATTTAGACATTAATAAGAAACACATTGAAATATATTCTGTGCTTTAGTAACTTCCGTATTGAGATTTTTCCGCTTCAACTTATAATTATAGTCACCGAAGCATTTTTTGCATGACTTATTGACTTTTTTTCAGGATTAACGGTTTTCGAGGAAAATAAAGATGAAAATCCGCGCGCTCTCCCTGCTTGTTCCCGCACTGATCATCGCAGGTTCTGCTCATGCTGCAGAAATCTACAATAAAGATGGTAATAAATTAGATCTATTCGGTAAGGTTGACGGCTTACATTATTTTTCAAAAGACGATGGCACCGACGGTGACCAATCGTACTTACGTTTCGGTTTCCAAGGCGAAACACAAATCACCGACCAACTGACAGGTTATGGTCAGTGGGAATACCAAGTTGCCCTCAACAACGCGGAATCACAAGGGACTGCGGATAACTATACGCGTATCGGTTATGCAGGTTTACGTTTTGGTGATGCAGGGTCAATCGATTACGGTCGTAGCTATGGTGTGATGTACGACATCGCTGGCTGGACCGACGTTTTACCTGAATTCGGCGGTGATACCTATGGTGCAGACAACTTCTTATTCCAGCGTAGTAATGGCCTCGCAACCTACCGCAACAATAACTTCTTCGGTTTAGTCGACGGTCTTAATTTCGCTATTCAGTACCAAGGCAAGAACGGTAGCGCGACTGAATCACCGAACGGCCGCGACGTACTGGGTCAGAATGGCGACGGTTGGGGTCTTAGCTCCACTTATGATCTAGGCAACGGCCTTTCTCTGGGTGGTGCATTGTTTGCTTCAGACCGGACTAACGAACAAAACGGTCGCAATGGTTATAGCGCGATCCAAGGGCGTGGCGATAAAGCAACGGCTTACTCAGGCGGTTTAAAATACGATGCAAACGGCGTCTATTTAGCGGCGATGTATACTCGCTCTTATAACGCGACTAAGTTCGGCGATTCTACCGATAAAAATAGTGTATATGGTTACGCTAACAAGGCAGATAACTGGGAGTTAGTGGCTCAGTATCAATTCGACTTTGGTCTGCGTCCTTCTTTAGCTTACGTGACATCACGCGGTTCCGATCTTGGTCAATACGGCAACCAGAACCTGAAAAAATATGTTGATGTTGGAGCGACTTATTACTTCAATAAAAATATGTCTACCTATGTTGATTATCAAATTAACTTGATGAAAAACAATGACTTTACTCAAGCAGCGGGCATCACAACTGATGATATTGTTGCGTTAGGACTTGTTTACCAGTTCTAATCTGCGCTAATAGTGTAGTGAGTACTCAAGAAACAGGATGCCTCGGCATCCTGTTTCTTTATAGACTCAGTGGTGAGGGGGCTCGCTGGCTGAAGAGTCCGAATGCCGCAGACAATAATGACCTTCCATATACATCCCACTCGCGCTAAATCCGCCAGACTGAAGCCATTGGTTATAGAGCGCACGACTCTGAGTAAAAAATTGCTGGAATCGTTGCATATGTCATCTCCGCAGAAGGGGGGGCAGAGTAGTTCTTGCAAAGACAATGCCAACTTACCGCACCGGAAGATACGTGGACGTTTCGATAAGCGGTAAAATAATGGCTCTATTTTGGTGCGCATCTACTGGGCGTTGCCCTTTCACCGTTCAAGAGAGACATAATGGTACACCCCACATTTCGCTTAACATCATTACTTATTCTATGTTGCAGTTTACTTGGATGTGATTCTGCGACGAAACCCGACCAGGTGTTTCAGGGGAAGACTATGGGCACAGTCTGGCGGGTGACGGTGGGCGGCTTGACTCAAGAGCAAGCGAAACAGCTCCCCGAGTTAATCCAACACCAACTCGATCAGGACGACCAAGAGCTGTCGACGTGGAAAAAGGATTCATGGCTGTCACGATTTAACCAGAACCCAAGCCTCAGCCCTCAACCGGTGAGCGATAATGTCGCCGCTATTATCTCCAGTGCGATGAGTGTCGGGCGAGCGACTGAGGGAGCAATGGATATTACGGTGGGACTGCTGGTTAATCTCTGGGGGTTTGGTCCTAATGCCCTTCCCACGCATACGCCAACTGATCAACAAATAGCTACGGCTAGAGAAAAAATCGGATTAGCGCATTTAACGCTGAGTGAAACGGCAAACGGTAACTTCTTGCGTAAAGATATTCCTGATCTCTACGTCGACCTCTCGACGGTAGGCGAAGGGTTTGCCGCCGATCATCTTGTAAGGTTAATGGAACAACAAGGCGTAAGGAACTATTTGGTGTCTGTAGGCGGAGCGCTTATCTCACGCGGGCAGCATCAAGCCGGACATTCATGGCGCGTGGCGGTACAAAAGCCGACGGATAAGCTTAACCAGGCTCAGGTTGTGGTGGATCTGCAAGGTCATGGTATTAGTACTTCTGGAGATTATCGGAATTATTACGAACTCGATGGTAAACGGATATCACATATCATTGACCCGAATAGTGGTCGGCCGATCAATCATCATCTTGTTTCTGCTACGGTGATTGCGACCACCGCCTTGGAAGCCGATGCCTGGGATACAGGGCTAATGGTGCTTGGGACCGATAAAGCTAAAGCGCTAGCCTTACGTCATCATTTAGCCGTCTATTTGATCACTAAACAAGGGGATAACTTTGTCGGTTGGGCATCACCGACCTTCAAAACGTTTATCGTCGACGACTCAGACAGGTAAGGAAGGATGAATGTTTGATTTTTTCCAAGATGAAGCGCCTTGGCAAGAGCCGTTAGCCGCCGGTGCCGTTATCCTCCGCCGTTTCGCACAACATGACGTGGATGCCCTGTATCGAGAACTCATACGTGTCGCCGAGCAAGCCCCGTTCGTTCATCGAGTCACTCCCGGTGGCTTTACCATGTCGGTCGCAATGACCGGCTGTGGGGCCGCACAATGGGTATCTGGGCGCGAAGGATACTTAAGCCAGTCCCAACACGTTGCGTTAAGTCCCTTGCTTCTTCATTTTGCCCAAAGCGCCGCAACCGCAGCAGGTTATCCGCACTTTATACCGGATAGCTGCTTGATTAATCGCTACGCACCAGACAGTAAAATGACACTCCATCAAGATAAAAACGAACGCTCTCTTTCTCACCCTATCGTTTCGGTATCTCTAGGATTGCCCGCAGTCTTTCTTTTTGGTGGCCTATCACGTAGCGACAAAACGGCAAAAGTGTTGTTGGAACATGGTGATGTTGTCGTGTGGGGTGGAGCGTCCCGTCTTTGCTTTCATGGAATTTCTCCTCTAAAGCCGGGTATTCATCCATTGACCGGACCCTATCGTTTTAATCTGACATTTCGTAAAGCGCTATAGAGAGTCTACTACTTGCCAGCTCATTACTTCCGATGCAGTTTGCCAGTAATGGATATGCCAAGGTACGCAGGGATATTCAGCGGGCTGTGCAACGGAAGATAGCGTAACGGTTATCTGACAACGTTGTGTATCTACCGCTTGAACCGTAACCTGCTCGAAGCCAAATAAGCGCTGGACACGAGGATAGACCGCTTTATATACCGTCTCCTTCACCGAAAACACCAAGGTCGTGGCCTGAGCTAAGCTAAAACCCGCCGCAGTCATGATCGCGACTTCGTTATCATTCATGATCATCGAATACAGCTCTGCCGCTTTACCCTCGCTGAGCGTCAGTTCAATATCATTACCGACGAGGCTAGGTACGCCATTAAGGATGACGAAGACTTTGTCTGCGTGATGAGACAGTGAACCATAGACCCCAGTTGGCCAAATCGGTGAACGATCTTCTCGATTGAGGAGTTGAAAACCCTTGATATTCGTGGAATCGAGAAGTTCTGCGACCAGCCAACGACTTGCCAGATATTCTGCCTGTCTTTTTTTTACAGCATGGCGTAGCGACTCAGGTAATACAAAGCCGAAGTGTTTGATGAGCGTGGGTGAAAATTCAGCCAGGTTAAAATGACAACAGGCGCTTGGGTAGGGCAGGGTGCTGAATTCTGCCTGAGTGATAAAGGGCAAGTCGGCCTTAGACTTCGCAAGTGTAAAGTGCGGGGGGAGTAATTGAGACATAAACAGTTCATGGCAATAGTGAATGGTTTGAGGATACCCGCTAAGCCGACTTGCCGCGAGAAAAATCGGTGATCCGCCAAACCGGAAAAATCTGAAGGTAATATGCTAAATTTTTGCCAAGCTTAATACAATTATCCTAAACCACGATAGAGGAGTTATCGTAATGAGCGAAGTTGAAAAAACACAATTAGATTATTTTCGTGATGTTACCTCACAGCTTAAAGAGATGCGTCACTACGCACAAAATAATACAGAGACGCTCTCGGCACAGTGGTTAGCGTTTGACGCAGGTGATTACAAGCATGCAGAGTTTGCAGAGCAAATTAATACGCTGCTTAATGCACAAGGTAAATTACTCGAAAGTATTGATGCAACAATCCAAAACATTGAGATTGAGATTAATCATCAAGAACAAGAAAGTTAAGATCTTCAGGGCAGCCACGGCTGCCTCATTCCCCGGTCATGATGTACACACATTGTAAAGATTCCGTAAGCTATTCGCTTCTTCGTTGAGAGTCTGTTGAGAATTATCTTATTACTCTAGGCAAATATCGCGTTAACACGCGCAATTTATCAGAGTGGGATATCTCGATGGGACGTTTAAGAGAGTGGCGAAAAAATAACGAGACATGTAATGAGGTGCTGAGGAAATTTAATTTTTCTAAGCGTCTGTGTCGCACGGTGGCAACACATCCCCTCCTATATTGGCATTATTTCCAGCAGTGTCGACACTCATCTATCGCACAACAGATCAGACAGCGCGATGACGTTGTTAGCCTCGTCTCGCGGCCCTTCAATAAGTACCTTAACAAATGCTGGACGATTAAACAGAAGCTTGAGGCGGCATCCGTCACGTTACAACGCCTTGAGCAAAGTATCGACCCGAACTTCGTTTCTACCCTCTTTGGACCGCAAGCGACCGGCATTACGCTGGCGACCCTTCAGCTTAAGACTGAAGAGCAGGCCACACTCAAGCTGATGCATTCTCGTTTTGTCCGAGAAGGGGAAATGGGTATTTATCTTTTCACCCCACAGAGCGATTCACCGCTTTACAGTTTAACGTTCTCCTTCGATACGACGGGTAAAATTCTATGCCTATGCGGTTTACAAGGGCCTAAACCCGGTGAGGGGCAGGATCAAGTTAGAGCGATAACCAAGGCAATGTATGGATTAAGGCCGAAGAACCTTTTGTTGTCTGCAGCCTACGCATTGGCCGATGGCTATGGGGTTGAGAAAGTAAGGGGGATTGCTGACAGTCACCATATTAAATCTCATCATCTGAAATCGAGCTATAACACATTTTGGGAAGAGGTCTCACCCACGATCGATAGCCAGGGGTGGTATGAATTACCGCGTTATGAAGCACCGCGTGACGTTGAACTTGTGGAAAGTAAACACCGGTCTGCCTTCCGTAAACGTGAAGCGCTGCGCCAACAGATGAAAGCCGATATTGAACACCAGCTCCAAAAAATAGCCGACTACTCTCAACCACGGGAAGTCGCGCGTGAGTTACAGGTTTCTAATGCGTAACCGTCATTAAAAATTATAGAGCATACCGTCAGCGGGCGGTGTGCGATGCCGAGTGGTAAGACTGGTGATATAAGGCTAGTTTCGATTTTTTCACTCTTCGCGATAGAGTTCGTACCATATCCTATCTCCCCCGATTCGCGGAATACTGCGCGCTATACTCTCCGGAAGGTCTTGTGGTTAGCAGGCCAAGACTCATGTCGACAGAACCGGATATCATCAACACACGGTATTCGTTAGGGGGAGAAGGCCAGTAATACTTTGAAGTGGTATAGCCGATCGAGCCTTTGCAGTGGAAGTTTTGAGGGGATGTCAATTTTTCCCATCCACAAATCACAGCCACAAAAAAAGCAGCCGTAAGTGGCTGCTTTTCTTTGGGATTTTTGGTCGGCACGAGAGGATTTGAACCTCCGACCCCTGACACCCCATGACAGTGCGCTACCAGGCTGCGCTACGTGCCGACGACTTGAAATAATAGTAACGTACTTTTCTAGAAAATCAATATATGTCTGGTCTAACTGGCTGATTAATAATCAATTCGCGATAAAACGCTTCTCTTCAGTCAACACCTGCAATAATAACCCGAGCTCTGGAGTTTCATCGTGCAACCTTCTGCCGTTAACATCATAAGAACTGTAACGGCCGTTGGTATTTAACACGATAGAGCGTGTAGGTGTAGTGATAATCAAATGATTATCCTCTTTACTCGTGACCCAGTTATTACGGCCCTGAGCAGAGAACAGGTCACGCCCTTGGGTATAATCGTAGCTCGGCGTGGTGACGCTTAATAAGCGTTGCATCAAGGTTGCCATTACGTCCTGGTGGTCGGTGAGGTAATTAATCGACTGCGCAGGCGTATTCGGCCAGTGGACCACTAATGGGACATGCAGTGCAGCACGCTGACTCTCTGACTGCTCGCGCGGCGAGAGTGAGAAACCGTGAGTGCCGGTAATCACCACAACGGTATTGTTCAATGCTTGAGAGCGATTGAGTTCGTCAAGGATCTCGCTAATTTGTTTGTCAGTCGCGAGCGAAGTCTGCAGGTAATCCTGACTACGTTGCGCCTCGTTAGCACTATTAGTTGTCGCACCCTGTAAAGAGACCCATGAAAACCAAGCCTGGCCAGTAGGCGGCTGTTGGGCATACCATTTACGCCATTGACTGACAGTCTGAGAGTCGGATTGACGATGCTGTAACGGAATGGTGTAGTCCGTTAATAGTGCCTGACGGTAGAAGGGCTGCTTGAACCCGTCGCTCGAAAATAACCCAAATTGATAATGACGATTTGCAAGGGTCGTTAAGAGGGTCGATGGCGTTCGAGAAGCCAGTATCCCCTCAAGATAAGTCGGTGAAATACCATAAAACAGACCGAATAGGCCGTTGTCGCTACTCGGACCGGAACTGTAGTGCTGGGTAAAATTGATATTTTGCTGCGCAAACGCTGTAAGCGTAGGATAACTTTTGCTCAATCCACTTTGTCGTAGATTATCGACAGTAATCACCAGTAAATTATAACCCGCGGCTTGAGGTGCGAGGGTTATATCGTTTAGAGGATAGGCGAGAGATAACGCATCCGGCTCCCCCTGCTGAATGAGCCGACGCTGGTAATCTTCTGAATCGAGTAAACCATGTTTCTCTAGGAAGCGGCGAGCCGTCATCGGATAAGAGAGGGGAAGGTTACTTTTTTGCATCGTGATAGGGCGATAGAAATTCGCATCCGCCCAGATATACATGATATGGCTTGTAAAAAAGGTCGCAATGAATAGCGCGATAAACGGCCGAGCATAGTGGCCGCGATTAAGGCTGCGTAGCTTCTGCCAACTCCAGGTTGCAAACAACAATTCTATCAAGAAGATGACTGGCGCCGCGATAAACATCAACTGCCAATCGCGAGTCAACTCGCTCTGCTCAGGATTCACTACCAACTGCCAGACGATAGGGTTTAGGTGGAGGTGAAAACGTTGAAAGACTGCACCATCAATAAGGAGGAGTGTGAGTCCACAGGTTGCAAGGATCGAGGCAATGACGCGCAATAATCGCTGCGAACGAATAAAAAAAGTAATGGGAAAGAGGATCAGTAAGTACAGTGCGAACACAATAAAGCTGAAGTGACCTATCCAGCTGCAATAGGCGTAGATACGGCCAGCAAGCGAGGCTGGCCAATCGTTAATCAATAAATAGCGGCTGCCTAACACCAATGCCAACAAAATATTAAACAGAGCAAACCAATGCCCCCAGCTAATCATACTGGAAACTTTTTCACGGTAATTTTGTTGGTGAGTGGCCATAAGCGTCGTTTTAGTGATTAGTGAGCTGAATCTTCGCTGACTGAGGCTTCGAGAGCCGCAGCGAAGGAGCGAGCCAACGCATGGCGCTGAGCAGGTGAAACACTGGAATTAATCAAGTTTGTTACCATATTACCGAGCACCATCAAGGAAAGATCGGTAGGAGCCTTGTCCGTTTCAAGGACTTTTGAAAGTTCGTCGAGAAGCTTCTCGACGCGTGAATCACTGTAACGGGATAACTGTGGCATAGTATCAACTAGTGTCGTTGTAAAAAGTAGCTATTCTACTGTAAAACATGCTTCATATCTGCAATTTTTCATCGAGATTTGCTCAGTAAATGCTGAAAGTAATGTCGAATCATCGTCTTTCACTTATTAGAAGTGATAAGCCTATGCTGCTAACCTTAGCAAATCTCATTGTCAGCCTAGAGACTGCATGATTCAATAGCGTCTCATTTGCTTAGGGAGTTATCTATGAGTCTGGATATTGACCAGATTGTGGTTCATCAGTTGGTTAAACGTGATGAAGAAGATCTATCGCTTATTCTACGTGATTCTTTACTCGCCCCCAGCCACGAAGTGGCAACGATGTTGGAAGAGCTGCATCGTGTCTACAGCGCGAAAAATAAAGCCTATGGGCTGTTCAATGAAGAGAGCGAATTACAGGTCGCCCTGCGTGAATGTCGTCAGGGGCAGCAAGATTTTCTCGCGTTCACTCGTGCGGCCACCGGGCGGCTTCGTGATGAGCTAGGTAAATATCCGTTTGCAGAAGGCGGAATCGTACTCTTTGCTCAGTATCGCTATCTTGCGGTCGAATACTTATTAATCTCTGTATTAAACAGCCAAGCGAGTATGCGGGTAAACGAAGCCCTAGAGATTAGTACCACACATTATCTCGATATTAATCACGCCGATATCGTCGCGCGTATCGACCTTACCGAGTGGGAAACGCAGCCCGATTCTACCCGTTATCTAACATTTTTACGCGGACGCGTAGGACGTAAAGTCGCTGACTTCTTTATGGATTTTCTCGGGGCGAGCCAAGGCCTGGATACCAAAGCGCAAAATAGAACACTACTGCAAGCGGTGGACGATTACTGTGAGGAGGCGAGTCTCGATAAGCAGTCGCGCCAAGATTATCGTCAGCAGGTCCATCAATATTGTAGTGAGCAATTAAAGTCTGGTGATGAAATTACGATAAACGCGCTATCACAGCAACTGCCAGACGTAAATGATCAAAGTTTCGCGGGCTTTACTGAGCAACAGGGCTATGAGTTTGAAGAGAGTTTCCCAGCCGATCGCTCAACCTTACGTCAATTAACTAAGTTTTCGGGAAGCGGGGGCGGTCTTACGATGAATTTTGATGCATTACTGCTCAACGAGCGTATCTTCTGGGATCCCGCTACTGACACGTTGACGATCAAAGGCACTCCGCCGAATCTACGTGACCAGCTACAACGTCGCTTAAAAGAACAATAAAAAAACGCCGCGAGAGCGGCGTTTCTTATCGATCGTTTTCGGCAATTATGCGCGAACGAAGTCGATGTGGTGCAGTTTTGGCTTGAACGGGTGACGTTGAACAGCCTGAACCTTGACTTTAGTTTCTTTACCGTCGATGACTAGAGTCAGAACGTCTGTATAGAATTCTGGCTTAGTTTGCAGGTTGTTAACGAAATCGTGGTCTAAAACTACTGATACTGCAGCTTCATTTCCGCCATAAACGATGGCTGGGAATTTGTTAGCTAAACGCAGACGGCGGCTCGCACCCTTACCCTGCTCTGTACGTACTTGTGCTTCGATAGTAAACATAATTTTTCTCTTAGAGTAATTCCGCTACAGGCGACCCAGCAACAGAAGGTTTATTCGATGGCGCTTCATTACAATAAAGCGCGCGGCATTATAGCGGTTAAACGTAGGTAGGGCAAATGATCTAACCTGCCGCGTCCGCGCGCCTGTAGCGTCCCTGATAATCAAAGACTTTATGGCGGATCTTCCAAAAGTGTTTTTGATGGTGTGCCACCACAAAATCAGGGTGGCGTAACCGTGATTGCTGAGCGACGATATCTTCTGCCGATTGCCATACGAGCGGGATGCCGGGTGCTCGGCTGTGTAAGTGAAGAAATTGTGTCGTAAAGATATGACGCTGCGCAGGGGAGCTCAGGCGAAACGTTTCGGGGATCTCGGCACCATCTTCGTCGATATAGGTAATGCGCAGCCACTCTCCTTTTTGATCGCGCCCGTGCTCCAGTACCATGCCTGAACAGCGCAATACTTTCGCATCACGCAGCTTAAGGGCTGCCTTTAACATGTCGTCAGGATCCACTAATACCGTATCGCACTGCTGACAGACTTTGGCGGCGATATCGTTTTCGGCGTTACACTGCGGACAAGACTTAAATCGAAAACGAAAATCACACTGCTCGGTTCGCCCTGACACCTCGACAAGCCCTTGGCAGCGTCGTCCGAAATGCTCGATGACGGTCCCATCGGCCAGTGTCTTTCCCCAAAATAGATTGGCGAACTGACACTGTGGACAGAACACCTGTACGGGTTGGTTATCGCTATCTCCCTGCGGGCTGCCGATTTCTGGTAGATAGAGATCATAATTATTACCTGCATAATCCAGGATAAGACAGGCCGTTTTCCCCGGATAGAGGCGTAAGCCGCGACCGATAATCTGCTGATAAAGACTTACTGATTCTGTCGGGCGTAAAATGGCAATAAGATCGACGTGGGGGGCATCAAAGCCCGTCGTCAGCACCGCGACATTGACTAAAAATTTAAGCTGCTGGGAGGTGAAACGCTGCAAGATATCATCGCGCTGTGCCCCGGGCGTTGCACCAGAAACTAATGCGCTATCGTGAGGAAGATAGCTCAAGATCTCTTCAGCATGGCGTACCGTCGCCGCAAAAATCATTACGCCTCGACAGTGCTCGGCGTGGCGAATGATTTCTGCGACGATAGAGGGGGTGACCCGTTTTTGCTGTGACAAGCTAAGGTTGAGCGCCTTTTCAGGAAAAAGCCCCTGTTGAGTGGCGATCAGCGATGAGAAGTCGTAACGGACTATCGGCATATCAAGACGCTGCGGCTCCACTAAATAGCCATGTTTAATCATATAGCGTAGTGGTAGCTCATAGATACATTGATGAAATAGGGCGTCTTCATTACCCCGCACCATACCGTGGTAATGGTGATGATAAATCCATCCTTTGCCAAGCCGAAAGGGGGTAGCCGTTAAGCCCAAGAGCCGTAACTGCGGGTTGCGCTGCGTTAAGTAGTCGAGAATTTGCTGGTATTGACTCTGGTCGTTATCCCCTATGCGGTGACACTCATCGACGATAACTAATGAGAAGGCCGCGTCGAATTTATCAAGGTGGCGAGCGACTGATTGTACACTACCGAAGACGACTTTTTTTTGACTCTCTTTTTGCGCCAGGCCGGCTGAAAATATATCTGCCTCTAGGCCCAGTGCGCGGTACTTGGCATGATTCTGACGGACTAATTCTTTAACATGCGCTAAGACTAATACACGGCCGCGCGCGATACGGGCAAGTTCTGCGATAACTAAGCTTTTCCCGGCACCTGTTGGCAGGACGATGACGCCAGGGCGCTGCTCTTGACGAAAATAGTGTACCGCCGCCTCGACGGCTTCCTGTTGATAGGGGCGTAGGGTAAAACTCATCGCTAATGAACTCGAATAGACGCAGGGTTACACACTGACAGTGGGTGTCGCTTCGAGGTATACTAGCACAACTTGATGTATAAACTCCGAATAGGCTTACAGATCCATGCGACTCGATAAATTTATCTCCCAACAACTCGAAATCAGCCGCGCCATCGCTGGCCGCGAAATTAGAGCACGTAACGTAACCGTTGATGGAGAAGTTGTGCGCGAAGCGGCATTCAAAGTTTTGCCAGAACACGAGGTTGCGCATGACGGTAACGTCCTGCTTCAACAGAACGGCCCGCGTTATTTCATGTTAAATAAGCCTGAGGGCTATGTCTGTGCGACAGAGGATGAGATTAACCCGACTATTCTCTACTTTATTGAGGAGCCGATGGCGTGGAAACTTCATGCAGCAGGACGTCTCGACATTGACACGACGGGTTTAGTCTTGCTTACCGATGACGGTCAATGGTCGCACCGCATCACCTCCCCCCGTCATCATTGTGAGAAAACCTACCGCGTAACCCTCGCGGAGACGGTCGAGCCTGAGCTGGTCACGCGCTTTGCGGACGGCATTATGCTGCAAGGCGAAAGCGAACTCACTAAGGCCGCAGTGTTAGAAATACTTGACTATAAACAGGCGCGCGTTACGTTAAGCGAAGGCCGCTATCACCAAGTAAAAAGAATGTTTGCTGCGTGCGGAAATCACGTCGTGGCGTTGCATCGTGAAAGCGTAGGGGACATTGCGTTAGATGAGGCGCTAGAGCCAGGGGAATATCGGCCATTAACGGAAGCGGAAATATTAAGTATTAACCTACCGCCCGAATTACAAAAGCCTTTATCTTAAATAATAGATATAAAAAAACGCTGCGAAGGACAGCGTTTTTTTTAGCGAACGTTTTTCAGACCTTATGAAAATTAACTGTGCGAGTTACTAAGAACTCTGC
>OFEI01000006.1_pt1 | contig 168070 bp, 160 predicted proteins | sample 1521041 | NCBI WGS metagenome assembly OFEI01 (sample SAMN05335687, study PRJEB24111) | insect metagenome | biome: ENVO:00009004; isolation source: gut from larvae fed green and black olives | host: Bactrocera oleae | place: Israel | collected 2011-11
TTTGGGTGAAACAAGCAAAGTAGCAGCGCTACTTTGAGACAGAATCGGTGGAGCGGTAGTTCAGTTGGTTAGAATACCTGCCTGTCACGCAGGGGGTCGCGGGTTCGAGCCCCGTCCGTTCCGCCACCTTTTTAGGGGCGTAGTTCAATTGGTAGAGCACCGGTCTCCAAAACCGGGTGTTGGGGGTTCGAGTCCCTCCGCCCCTGCCAGAAAGTAGAATCCTTTACATACGTAAAGGATTTTTTTTTGCCTATAATTAGCGTATTGATATTTATACCTACTAAAATAGGCGTTATCCGCTCTTCAACGTCTAACGCCTAACATCCAATCCCTAACCTACACTCACCGGAACCTTCGCTAACTGCTTTAATTCTTCTAAATGATCACTATTTTGCAGCCATACAGCATAAAGTGTCCTCGGGATAACCGGAGAGTTAACCATTTTTATAAGATCTGGGTATAACTCCTCCCAATAATCAGGAAGGAACGCACAACTTTGTGTTGAGCCAAGAAGTTCTCGGGCAATATTGGCAGAAGTGGTTGTCAGCAAATAAGAGTCATCGATTTCTGCGAGATATTCATCGTGATATTGGAAATCAGCGCCCCATTCAACTTTAATATACCGGTAATTTTCTACTTCTGTACTATTTCTGGAGCGAAATAGAGCCAAGTTTAACGACCCAATAGGTTGGCTAATGAGCTCATCCATTTTTGGTGCTTCGGTAGTAATTAATAAATCTAACTGACGCTCATGTATTTGCTTTACTAACAGGTGTCGCTGCGCGACCCTCGCTTCGATATGAAGCTCCTCATATTCAGCATATAACGTCTTAAGCCAATTAGTAAGATAGGCCTCCCACAATGCCGTGCTCGCTCCTACGGACAACTCATGGTGCTGTAGGGCCAGTGCAACATCCTTTTTTGCCTGTGCCCACGTGGCCATCAACGATTCTGCGTAAGGCCGAAGCTTTTCGCCAGCTGTAGTTAATCGTATATTGTTTCTATGACGGGTAAATAAGCTTACGCCAAGCTGATTCTCCAATTGCCTAATTCGAAAACTCACTGCAGATTGAGTAAGATAAAGCGCTTCTGCAGCACGGCCAAAGTGACGTGTGCGGCTCACTTCCAGGAAAGTTTTGAGTAATTCAGTATCCAAAGGACTTCTCCAAAAAAATTTATCGTATCAATTTAAATCTTTTGTTTTGCACTTTGTCAAGCCTAACTAATACTCCGCGGCATGAACTACTCAGCTAATAATAGAAGCAGGAGCGTGTTATATGGCGGAAAGCTTTGTAACTACCCACCGTTTTTTCGATAACAAGCATTACCCTCGTGGATTCTCACGTCATGGAGATTTCACGATCAAAGAAGCTCAACTGTTAGAGCGTCAGGGATTTGCAATGAACGAGCTAGATTTAGCCAAGCGCGATCCAGTGACCGATGAAGAACAACAATTTGTTGAAGTCTGCCGAGGCCAGCGCCCCGCGGTGACTGAAGCTGAGAAGGTGTGGTCTAAGTATATGGCGCGTATTAAACGCCCTAAGCGTTTTCATACCCTATCAGGTGGCAAGCCACAAATGGATACTGTCGAAGACTATAGCGACAGCGACGATTAATTAATTGGCCCACTTAAGGTGGGTCTTTTTATTCATAAAGCTGTGTCAAATACTGACTAATACGATCAGCATAGCGGTAACTTAATGCTTCTTGAAGCGATGTCCTACTAATTTCCGTGTCATTCTGTAGATCGGCAATTGTTCGAGCAATTCTTAAGATATGCAGAAATGCTCGGTGAGAAAGAGACAATTTTTCTAAACAGCCACATAGCCAATTCGAATCATCTGATGAGATGGCACAGTAGCGGCTTATTCCATTTGTAGACAACAATGCGTTTTCCATACCCTGCCTTTGCAATTGTACTCTCCGGGCAATCACGACTCTGTTACGGACCTCCAGGCTAGATTCACCTTTCGACTGCATGAGCTCTTTAGAAGGGGCGGTAACCTCGATAGAGAGTTGAAATCGGTCAGTTAATGCAGCTGATATGCTACGCTCAAGCTTATTCGATATATATTTTGATCTACATCCCCTAGAGTCTGATAAGCCATAGGATAAGGGGAGGTTCATCGCGGCCACTAACTGAAACCTCGCGGGATAGATAACGTGTTTTTTAGCCCGTGAAAGTGCAACGTAACCTAGCTCCACGGGTGTTCTCAAGGCATCTAAGGTTTTCCTATTAAATTCTAGAAGTTCGTCCAAAAATAATACACCTTGATGTGCAAGGGTTATTTCACCTAGTGACGAGGGATGAATGCTCCCAATCAATCCCGCTGCGGTAATACTATGATGTGGTGCTCTGAAGGGACGGGATAGGGGTAAATCAATATGACCAGTCGTTAAATTAACGACCTGTGCAAGCTCTAACCTTTCTTGCTGAGTTAAATCCGGTAGTAAGCCAGGAAGACAAAAGGCTAGGCTTGTCTTCCCCGTACCAGGAGGTCCAATCATAAGTAAACTATGGCCCCCAGCGGCAGCGATTTCTAGAGCACGCTTAGAATAATACTGTCCAGCGATTGTCTGTAAATCGTTTCCTAATAAGGGTGGGGTGTTGGATGCTGGTTTGACATGCCGTGCAGGCACAGGAAGCTCGCCCTGTAGATAGCGACAGACCTGTTTCAAGTTTTGTGCGTAGATAATGGATTCCCTGTTGAAGTTCAGCTCAGGGATATAGGCACTCTCCGGGACAATAATACAGTGGTTCACCCCAATGGCGGCAATTATCGCCGATATAGCTCCCTTACAGCTACTTAACGAGCCTTCTAGGGATAAGCCTGAGTAGTACTCGTAACCTTCCTTACGTCTCGATATAACCTGCCCTGATGCGATAAGAATAGCGATAGCTATCGGTAAGTCATAATTATTGCCCTCGTTAACATCCTCATCCGGCGTTAAACTCAATGTCATTTTTTTCGCAGGGAAGTGATACCCACTGTTAATGATGGCACTACGTACCCTTGCGCGAATTCCTCGTGAGGCAGCGCTGCTAAGGCCGATGAGGGTAAAACTGGGTAGGCCCTGACTAATATCAATCTCGATGGTAACAAGTGTGCTGTTGAGACCTGCATGTTGTCGAGTAAGAACCTTTGCAATTGCCATTGTCACCTCCGCTTTCATTAGAAGTATGCCAATAATCGAAATAGTTATTTGGGGTGTTTTAATTTTATTGGGAGATATCTCGATTAAATTCTTAAGAACTTACAGAAATACTTTTTTTTTACTTAGTACATAAAAATCAAATCGTTAACCATAATTTTTTAAAACTCCAATGTGGTTGGAAACAAAAAAATATTGCGTTATTGATAAAAACTATGATAACTCTGTAGGTATTGATTCCATTAAGATGAATATCTGAACTGATTATGAAAGCCCTTTTACGAGTGATTAGCCTTATTCTCATTAGCGTGGTGGTGATTATTCTCCCATCCTGCGGGGCTACGTTCGGAAGAGAAAAGGCTTAAAAATCAAGTCGTAATCTAAAGAAAACCCCCGCACTTCACAGTACGGGGGTTTTTTTTGGTCCAAACACAACAAAATAATAAAAGATAGGGTAGCAGTATTTTCAGCAGAAAGTTCTGTATAACCCAAAAAAGGCAGAGGTTTAACGATGACTGGTGCGCAGTGGGTAGTACATGCTCTGAGAGGGCAAGGAATTGAAACAGTATTTGGGTATCCTGGCGGCGCAATCATGCCGGTCTACGACGCTTTATACGATGGCGGAGTAGAGCACTTACTGTGTCGGCACGAGCAGGGCGCAGTTATTGCGGCGATAGGCTATGCACGAGCGACGGGGAAAACAGGCGTTTGTATCGCGACATCAGGACCTGGTGCAACCAATTTAATTACGGGTCTTGCTGATGCCATGATGGATTCAGTCCCAATTGTCGCCATCACCGGTCAAGTTTCTTCTGCGGTGATTGGTACTGACGCCTTCCAAGAAATTGATGTCCTAGGCCTCTCACTTGCCTGTACTAAGCATAGTTTCATGGTGCAAAATGCCGAAGAACTCCCACAAATCCTAGCAGATGCTTTTGCTCTTGCGCAGTCCGGCCGTCCTGGTCCGGTGTTAGTGGATATCCCCAAAGATATTCAAATGGGGGTCGCCGATTTTCATCCGGTACTAAGCACCGTCTCACAGAATAACCACACCTTCTCTGGCGAGTTGGATGAAGCAAGAGCTTTACTACTGCAAGCTAAAAAACCAATCGTCTATGTGGGGGGCGGCGTTGGTATGGCGGGAGCAGTCTCTGAACTACGTACATTTTTATCAGAGACCTCACTTCCCTCCGTTTGCACCTTAAAAGGACTAGGCTCCGTTCTTCACGATAGCGCGACTTATCTAGGTATGCTGGGGATGCACGGGAGCAAGGCGGCAAACTTGGCTGTACAGGAAAGCGACTTACTGATTGCCATCGGTGCTCGCTTTGACGACCGTGTTACCGGGAAACTTGATACTTTTGCACCCCATGCTGCCGTTATCCATATGGACATCGATCCTGCAGAGTTGAATAAATTACGCCGTGCTCATGTCGGTTTACAAGGCGACCTCGCGACACTGCTGCCGCAGTTGGCGATGACGCTATCGATCGCTCCTTGGATCGATCATGTGTCAGCGTTAAAGCGTGATACTCAGCCAGATTATAATCATCCCGGCGCACCCATCTTTGCCCCTGCTTTACTTAACCAGCTGGCGCAGAAAATGCCGTCGAATAGCGTAGTGACCACTGATGTTGGCCAACATCAAATGTGGACAGCACAGCATATGTTCTTCAATCAGCCGGAAAATTTCATCACCTCGAGCGGATTAGGCACCATGGGCTTTGGTCTGCCTGCTGCGATCGGCGCGCAAGTCGCTCGTCCTAACGATACGGTAATTTGCGTATCGGGAGATGGGTCGATAATGATGAATATTCAAGAATTGGGAACACTTAAACGTAAACAACTGCCGGTAAAAATCTTACTGCTAGACAACCAACGGCTAGGTATGGTCCGCCAGTGGCAGGAATTATTCTTTGAAGAGCGTTATAGCGAAACGTTACTCACCGACAACCCAGATTTCTTAATGCTCGCACGGGCCTTCGATATACCGGGCAGAAGTATCAGTAAGAAAGATGAGATTGAGTCCGCCTTAAACGAATTTTTAGCCGCGCCGACGGCTTACTTCTTACACGTACAGATCGACGAAAACGAAAATGTTTGGCCGCTCGTTCCACCCGGTGCGAGTAACACTAATATGATGGAGAAAAGCGCATGAACCAGCATCAACTCACTATCGCCGCGAGTCATCGTCCAGAAGTATTAGAACGTATTCTGAGGGTTGTGCGGCATAGAGGCTTCGAAATCAAAACGATGCAAATGGCACAAACCTCAGGGCCACAACAGGTCAACATTGAAATGACAGTCGCCAGTAACCGTGGTATTGAATTGTTATCGACGCAACTGACTAAATTAATTGATGTGGCTAGCGTTCACATCACACAACATCAAACACAACAAATACGTGCATAAATCGTAAGGGACAGACAATGAGTACAAAAAAAGCAGAGTTCATTTGGTTTAACGGTGAAATGGTGAAGTGGGAAGAGGCGAAAGTCAGTGTCATGTCGCATGCACTACATTACGGAACATCAGTATTCGAAGGCGTCCGTTGCTACGACTCCCACAAAGGCCCAGTTGTCTTTCGCCATCGTGAGCATATGCAACGCCTACATGACTCTGCAAAAATTTATCGCTTCCCCATTCAGCAATCTGTCGATGAGCTAATGACCGCGTGCCGTGAAGTGCTGCGAAAAAATAACCTTAAAAGCGCTTATATCCGCCCTTTAGCTTTCGTCGGTGATGTTGGGTTAGGCGTTAACCCACCCGATGGATTTAGTATGGACGTCATAATCGCGGCCTTCCCGTGGGGAGCCTACTTAGGCGCTGAAGCTTTAGAGCAAGGTATCGATGCAATGGTCTCTTCATGGAACCGAGTTGCTCCTAATACATTGCCAACTGCAGCAAAAGCCGGTGGCAACTACTTATCCTCTCTACTAGTGGGAAGCGAAGCGCGTCGGCATGGCTATCAAGAAGGGATCGCCCTAGATACTCAGGGCTATATCTCGGAAGGGGCGGGAGAGAATCTCTTCGAAGTCAAAGATGGTGTGCTCTTCACTCCACCGTTTACCTCTTCGGCATTACCCGGTATTACGCGCGATGCGATTATTACTCTCGCAAAAACGTTAGGTATCGAAGTCCGTGAGCAAGTGCTTTCTCGCGAATCTCTTTATCTTGCCGATGAAGTCTTTATGTCCGGTACTGCGGCAGAAATTACGCCAGTAAGAAGCGTCGATGGTATCACTGTGGGCGAAGGAAAACGTGGCCCTGTGACGGCGAAAATCCAGCAAGCATTCTTCGGGTTATTTACGGGCGAAACGGAAGATAAGTGGGGCTGGTTAGATCCTGTTAACGCGTAAACCCTTATTCATTTTATACGGGTATAACGTACCCGCTTTGTCGTTATTCGGAGTAGATTGAGCATGCCTAAGTACCGTTCAGCAACCACCACCCACGGCCGTAATATGGCTGGCGCCCGTGCCTTATGGCGCGCAACTGGAATGACTGACGATGATTTTGGTAAACCCATTATCGCGGTCGTTAACTCTTTTACCCAATTTGTACCCGGTCACGTTCATCTACGAGACCTAGGTAAACTCGTCGCAGAACAAATTGAAGCATCTGGTGGGGTGGCGAAAGAATTTAATACCATCGCCGTAGATGATGGTATCGCGATGGGGCACGGCGGGATGCTCTATTCCTTACCCTCACGAGAGCTGATCGCTGACTCAGTAGAATATATGGTGAACGCGCACTGTGCCGATGCCATGGTGTGTATCTCGAACTGCGACAAGATCACGCCGGGCATGTTGATGGCCTCAATGCGCTTGAATATTCCAGTCATCTTTGTCTCGGGTGGCCCGATGGAAGCGGGGAAAACCAAGCTTTCCGATCAAATTATCAAACTCGATCTAGTCGATGCGATGATTCAAGGGGCTAATCCGAATGTAAGCGATGCCGATAGTGAGCAGATCGAACGATCGGCCTGTCCGACCTGTGGCTCGTGTTCTGGTATGTTTACCGCCAACTCGATGAACTGTTTAACCGAGGCTCTAGGTCTGTCACAACCGGGTAATGGCTCACTCCTGGCTACGCATGCAGACCGCGAACAGCTATTCCTCAGCGCGGGTAAACGTATTGTGGCCTTGACCAAGCGCTACTATGAGCAAGATGACGCGAGTGCACTGCCGCGTAATATTGCATCGAAAGCTGCTTTCGAGAATGCGATGACCCTAGATATTGCGATGGGTGGGTCGACGAATACCGTATTGCATCTACTCGCCGCGGCCTTGGAAGGGGAAATCGATTTCGATATCTCTGATATTGATCGGCTATCGCGTCAAGTCCCACATTTGTGCAAAGTTGCGCCGAGTACACCTAAGTATCACATGGAAGACGTACACCGTGCTGGTGGAGTAATTGGGATCTTGGGCGAATTGGATCGTGCAGGGCTCCTGAAAACCGACGTTCCAAACGTTTTAGGTTCAACGCTAAAAGAAACCCTAGCACAGTACGACATCATGCAAACTAAAGATGACGCTATTAAAACGATGTATCGTGCAGGACCTGCCGGGATCCGTACTACTAAAGCCTTTTCACAATCTTGTCGCTGGGACACCTTGGACGATGACCGTCAAAATGGCTGTATTCGTGAGCGTCAATATGCGTTCTCGCAAGATGGCGGCTTAGCAGTACTCTATGGCAACTTGGCAGAGAAAGGCTGTATCGTTAAAACCGCAGGCGTTGATGAAGAGATCCTGACCTTCCGCGGCCCGGCTAAAGTGTACGAAAGCCAAGATGATGCGGTTGACGCAATCCTTGGCGGTAAAGTCGTGGCAGGCGATGTCGTGGTCATCCGCTATGAAGGACCGAAAGGCGGACCCGGTATGCAAGAAATGCTCTACCCAACCACCTATTTAAAATCCATGGGGCTTGGCAAACAGTGTGCCTTAATTACCGATGGCCGTTTTTCCGGCGGTACTTCAGGGCTATCAATCGGTCACGTCTCACCCGAAGCCGCGAGTGGTGGAATTATTGCACTGGTAGAAGAGGGAGATATGATTGCCATCAATATCCCACAACGCGGCATCACCCTAGATATCAGCGATGAAGAACTCGCTAAACGCCAAGACGCGCAAAATCAGCGTGGAGATCGTGCCTATACGCCACACAATCGCCAACGTGAAGTATCTTTTGCACTGCGCGCTTATGCTTCTTTAGCGACCAGCGCAGATCAAGGTGCTGTACGTGATAAGAGCAAACTTGGGGGATAAGTCGATGGCGACAGTTAAACCCTTGCCTGCTGAGCCATCAGCAGGCGAATACCTGCATGCTATTTTGCGCTCACCCGTCTACGACGTTGCTCAGGTAACGCCGTTACAAGTGATGAATAAGCTCTCTGAACGCTTGGGTAATACAATTTTAGTTAAGCGTGAAGACCGTCAGCCTGTACATAGTTTTAAGCTGCGCGGGGCCTACGCAATGATTGCGGGATTGAGTGAAGAGCAAAAATCCCGTGGTGTAGTTACCGCATCGGCTGGGAACCATGCGCAAGGCGTTGCACTATCAGCCGCAAAACTCGGTATCAATGCAAAAATCGTTATGCCGCTCGCCACTGCAGATATCAAGGTTGATGCAGTGCGCGCCTTTGGTGGTGAGGCAATATTGCATGGTGCCAATTTCGATGAGGCTAAGGCCAGAGCAATCGCTTTATCCGCGGAGCATGGCTACACCTTCATCCCTCCCTTTGACCATCCTTCTGTTATTGCTGGGCAAGGAACGTTGGGCATGGAGCTATTGCAGCAGGATGCGCATCTTGACCGAATCTTTGTACCCGTAGGCGGTGGCGGGTTAGCGGCTGGCGTTGCGGTACTCATTAAACAGTTAATGCCTGAAATTAAGGTCATTGCGGTCGAGGCGAGCGATTCAGCCTGCTTAGCCGCAGCACTGGAAGCTGGGCAGCCGGTCGAATTACCTCGGGTAGGACTCTTTGCCGAAGGGGTCGCGGTCAAGCGTATCGGTAGTGAAACCTTCCGCTTATGCCAGCAATACATCGATGATATCGTGACCGTCGATAGTGATGCTATCTGTGCCGCGATGAAAGACTTATTCGAAGATGTGCGTGCGGTGGCTGAACCGTCTGGGGCGCTGGCCTTAGCCGGAATGAAGAAATACATTCAACAGCACGGAATACAAGGTGAACGTCTAGCGCACGTACTTTCTGGTGCTAATGTTAACTTTCACGGCCTACGGTATGTCTCCGAACGCTGTGAGCTAGGGGAGCAACGAGAGGCGCTCTTAGCGGTAACGATCCCTGAGCAACAGGGGAGTTTTCTAACCTTTTGTCAAACGCTCGGCGGACGATCGATCACTGAGTTCAACTATCGCTACGCCGATGAGGGTAAAGCTTGCATCTTTGTTGGGGTAAGATTAACCCGAGGCGATGAAGAGCGTAAGGAAATCGTTGCTGAACTCCAGAATCATAGTTACCAAGTCGTTGATCTTTCCGACGATGAGATGGCAAAACTGCACCTGCGTTACATGGTGGGTGGACGGCCAAGCAAAGCTCTACAGGAACGTCTTTTTAGCTTTGAATTTCCAGAGTCCCCCGGAGCCTTACTCAAATTTCTAGAAACGTTAGGGACGCATTGGAACATCTCGTTATTTCACTATCGTAGTCACGGTACCGACTACGGGCGTGTGTTGGCGGGGTTTGAGCAAAATCCACGCGAAACCGATTTTGAACCGCATCTCAATGCCTTGGGATATGCGTATCACGATGAAACGGAAAATCCCGCGTTTAAATTTTTCTTAGCAGGTCGGTAACTACAGAAGGTTCCAAAATGCATCGATCAGCGGCTCGCGTAGCCGCTGTTTCTGCATGCAAATCCCCAGCTCTAAAGGGGAGCCTAAATCCTCACCTTCGATTAGCATTATACGGTTACGAACCATCTCTGGGCTGTTTTCAATAACTACCGCCGGGAGTAAGGCGACTCCGCATCCCAGTGCCACCATAGAAACGATCGCCTCATGTCCGGCTACGGTTGCATAGATTGATGGATTAGAAAGTCGCTGACGGCGAAACCACAGATCGATACTGCGTCTCACCGGTCCCTGTTCGGGGATAATAAAAGGGATTTCTTGCCATACTCTCGCTTCGTTATTCATGACTTGCTGGCGTACAGGACAAGGTAATGCGGGGGCTATCATAACCAGAGGCAAGGTCGCAAGGGGCGTAAAATCAATTCCTGCCGGGAGCGAAAGCGGTTTCCCTGCAATAGAAACATCCGCATGACCTGAGCTTACAATCTCCACAGCATCGGCGGGGTCGCCGGTAAAGAGTTTAATTTCGACCTGGGGGTGGACCACTCTAAACCGATCTAAGATCGGCGGTAGATGGCTATAGGCCGCGGTCACCGAACAGAAAATTTTCAATTCACCGCTGAGTGAAGGGCTATCAACTGCCATCGCATGTTTAAGTTGTTGATATTGCAGAGTAGTCTGCTGAGCAAATACCTTCAGCTGCTCACCTGCCTCCGTCAGTGTTACCGAACGGTTATCACGCAAAAATAATGGATAGCCTAGTTCATCTTCTAATCGCTGGATTTGTCGAGATAGCGTTGATGGACTGACATGCATCGCTCGCGAGGTCTGCCCGAAATGACAAGAATCAGCTAAATGAAGAAATAACTTTAAGTCGCGCAAATCCATGATCATCATGCCTTATTGTGTTGCGTTAACTGCAATGTAATGTTGTTAATATATCAATTTAAGCAATGCATTTCCTGTCATATGATAAAGACATAATGAAACGAAAGACGTTTCAATAACTATACAAAATACGCACAACATTATCTGGAGTAATCATGGCTAACTATTTTAATACGCTGAATTTACGCAACCAACTGGCGCAATTAGGTAAGTGTCGTTTTATGTCCCGCGAAGAGTTCGCCGATGAAGCAAACTACCTAAAAGGTAAAAAAATCGTCATTGTCGGTTGTGGTGCTCAAGGCCTTAACCAAGGCCTAAATATGCGCGATTCCGGCTTAAACGTTGCCTACGCATTGCGCAAAGAAGCGATCGATGAAAAGCGTGCATCATGGCGTAAAGCGACTGACAACGGTTTTAACGTTGGGACTTACGAAGAGCTAGTCCCTGAAGCCGATCTCGTTGTGAACCTGACTCCAGATAAACAGCACTCAGCAGTCGTGCAAGCGGTTCAGCCCTTGATGAAAGAAGGCGCAGCATTAGGTTATTCCCACGGTTTTAACATCGTAGAAGTCGGTGAAACTATCCGCAAGGATATCACGGTTGTTATGGTGGCGCCGAAGTGTCCAGGTACTGAGGTTCGCGAAGAATATAAGCGTGGATTCGGTGTACCGACCTTATTGGCCGTTCACCCAGAAAATGATCCGAAAAAAGAAGGCTTAGCGATTGCTAAGGCTTGGGCCGCTGCAACTGGCGGACATCGTGCCGGCGTTCTAGAGTCTTCGTTTGTCGCAGAGGTCAAATCAGATCTGATGGGCGAACAAACCATCCTGTGTGGCATGCTACAGGCCGGCTCGATTCTGTGCTTTGATAAACTCGTTGCAGAAGGGACTGACGCCGCCTATGCGGAGAAATTGATCCAATTTGGTTGGGAAACTATCACAGAATCCCTGAAGTTTGGCGGGATCACCTTGATGATGGACCGCCTATCTAATCCAGCAAAATTACGTGCCTATGCGTTGTCCGAGCAATTAAAAACGCTGATGGCTCCGCTGTTCCAAAAACATATGGATGACATTATCTCCGGTGCATTCTCATCGGGTATGATGGCAGATTGGGCAAATGACGATAAAGACCTGCTAACTTGGCGTGAAGAGACTGGTGAAACGGCTTTCGAAAATGCGGCGCAGTATGAAGGGAAAATTGCAGAACAAGAATACTACGACCAAGGGGTCGTCATGGTCGCGATGGTTAAAGCTGGAGTTGAACTGGCTTTCGAAACCATGGTTGATGCCGGTATCATTGAAGAGTCCGCGTATTATGAGTCTCTGCATGAATTACCTTTAATTGCGAATACCATCGCGCGTAAGCGTCTTTACGAAATGAATGTCGTGATCTCGGATACGGCAGAGTATGGTAACTACCTATTCAGCTTCGCGGCGGTGCCATTGCTGAAAGACTTTATGGCGAACCTGAAACCAGGTGATTTAGGTAAATCTGCAACGACCGACAATAATGTCGATAACGCGCAGTTACGTGAAGTGAATGAAGCGGTACGTCACCATCCAATCGAAGAAGTCGGCCGTAAATTACGCGGCTACATGACAGATATGAAGAGTATTGCTGTAGCGGGCTAACCGCAGACAAACCTCGTATAAACCCCTATATTGGTGACCAATATAGGGGTTTTTTTATGGATGACAGTTGGATTTATATCCCCCGCGATCCGGGGGATAATATTAGTAACCCTGTGCGGTCAGCACGGTATGCCGGGTCTCTTTACTCATAATTAGCGCGATCAATGTCAGTACAGCCATTGACGCGAGGTAGAGACCAACGGCAAAGAGTCCCCAATTAGCATTTAGCCAGGTTGCAATATAGGGGGCGATGGAAGCCCCCAAGATAGAGGCGAGATTATAAGAGAACGAGGCGCCAGTGTAGCGGACTTCGGTCGGAAATAATTCGGGTAGCAGGGCACCCATCGGGCCAAAGGTTAATCCCATAATGGTGAGACCAAGAGTAAGAAATACCATGACCAAACCTTGTGATCCGCTGGATAGAATTGTTGGAAAGAGCAGGGCAAATACAATGATCAATAAAGTGATCGCGATCATTGTGGGGCGACGACCGAAACGATCGGCTAAGATCCCGGCAATAGGGATCGCGATACCAAAGCCGATCACGGCCACCATCAACATCCATAAAAAGCTATTCCTCGAAAAACCTAATCCCTGCGGTACCGGTGCGGTTCCATAGCTCATCGAATACACCGTCATAATATAAAACAGAGTATAGGTAGCCAGCATGATGAAGGTACCGAGAACCATCGCTCGGAAATGCTTTTTAAATAACAGGCTAATCGGTAAAGTGACTTGCTGCTGGGACTGTTTAGCCTGAGTAAACACCGGGCTTTCGTGCAGTGATACGCGAACGTAAAGACCAACGATCACGAGCACTGCCGAGAGAATAAATGGGACACGCCAACCCCACTGCATAAACTGTTGGTCAGTAAGTAACCATGACAGCAGTAAAAAAGTCCCATTAGCAAAAAAGAAGCCGATTGGCGCGCCAAGCTGTGGAAAAGATCCGTAAAGCGCTCTCTTTTTTAGTGGTGCATTTTCTGTCGCGAGTAGCGCTGCGCCTCCCCACTCTCCGCCTAAACCCAAACCTTGACCAAAACGCGCCAGAGCCAGCAAGAGTGGTGCTGCTACGCCGAGAGTCTGGTAGCCGGGAAGTAGACCAATCAGTACGGTGGAGACCCCCATAGTGACCAGCGAAGCCACTAGCGTCGCTTTACGTCCGACTTTATCGCCGAAATGTCCAAATAGGGCGGAGCCGATAGGCCGTGCAATAAAAGCGATAGCGAAAGTCGCAAGCGATTGTAACGTTGCTACGGTAGGATCGCCCTGCGGGAAAAAGATATGGGGAAAAACAATCACTGCCGCGGTGGCATAAATATAAAAATCGAAAAACTCAATTGCCGTACCGACTAAAGAGGCGACGATCACTTTATTACGAGGATTTAAAGGTGGAGCATGTTGAGGTTGCTCACTCACCGTTTCTGAAGTTTGCATAATTCCATTTTCTTATTGTTGTAACATCGAAAATTCATCTTACGCAGCGACTACGCAGGGTTCAATTGACGCAAGGGAGCTTAGGACGAGAAGAAAGTGAATAATCGCAGTGTTGAGAGGTTAGGTAATACAAGTTATTGGCTAATAGATGAAAAGCTGGTGGGATCGACTGAAAAGAGGCTAAAAAAAATAGTTAATTTAATTTAGCCTCTGTTATATCAATCGGTGGCTGGCTCTTGTACTTCTTTATCCGAAGGAGGTGGCGTCGCAGTTGCTATCCATGCGGCACAAAATAGCGTTAGGCGTGCGAAGAAATAGAAGAACGCCATCAAGCCTAATACCGACCCAAAGGCTGCCCCTGAGGGTGAGGAAGCCAACTTAGGCAATGTAAAGGTCATAATAAACTTAATCAGCTCAAATCCAATCGCTGCCAATAAGGTCCCACGAAATAGTGCTTTTCTATGGGGCTTGTGGCGAGGCAGAATCCAAAATATCCATAAAAATATTAAGTAGTTACAGCCTATTGAGATACAGAGTGCACTCACGGTAATGAGGGGGCGTAACCAACTGATATGATCCAGCCCCAGCGCACTGATTAATGTCGATTGCGCGGATCCCGCGATTGAGTTCAGAGAAACCGAAATAACTAAGGCGATGACTAAGCCGGTTAACGAAATAAAATCGCGCAAATACTTATGCCATAATTTTTCCTGATCCTTCGGCGCTCTCTCCCAAACATCCCGCGATTGCGCTCTAATTGCCTCGCGTAAATTACCGACCCAGCTAATCCCGGAATAGAGTGCCAGTAGCAGCCCCGTAATCCCGACGGTAGTACGCTGCTCAATAGCGGTATTAACAGTACTTTTCAGCGTTGAGGTTAACGTAGGGTCGCTAATACTATTGACTATCTTATCAATTAACTCCGCAAGTAAAGCCTGATTCGAGGCGAGGATAAAACCCAGTGCCGCGAAGGAGACCATTAATATAGGAATTAATGAGAGAAATGAAAAATAGGTAATTGCTGCACCGAACTGGCTACCCAATCGGTCGTTAAACCGCTCGACCGCGCGCAGGAAATGGGCAACGGGTTTCAGTGCGGTAAACCACAGGTAAAAACGTGAAGCTTGTTTAATCGAATGGTCTACAGACGGATTCCCTGTTTTTATAGGAATAATTGACGATACCCGATCCTCGTCTTCCTTTTTTACTTTCTCTTTATTCTCAACCATAAAAATTCCATCATTGTGGTTTGGGCAGTAAATGAGTACTGATTACAGTATAGCTTATGGTTCACCACTATTTTCAACCGCGGTCGTTAAGCCTGGTGTTTGATATTCTTGTGCGGCAATTCCCGTCATTTCACATGCCAACTCGCCAGTACGACGTAGTGCATAGCGGTAACGTTCATCGAAAGGATAGCAGCAGGATAACCGTAATGCGTGGTGATAATGGTCGCTGAGGGAATAAAGAGAACCTGGGGTCACACAAATACGCTCATTTAATAATTGTTCAAACAGATCGACAGTATTAATTTCTCCGGGTAGTTCCGCCCAAAAAACGAATCCACCAGTAGGACGTGTCGCCTGCGTACCTTCTGGAAAATAACGTGAGATCATATCCCTGACTTTATCCATATTACTCGCATAGCGCCGACGCAGTGATCGCAGGTGATGGTCATACCCGCCATTCGCCAGAAATTCGGCAAGAGTATTGGTCAATAACGCCGATTCTCCTAGGGTACTAAGGCCTTTAAGCCGAGAAACGGCTTCGTGGAAACGGCCAGCCATCATCCATCCAATACGAAAATCAGGGGCTAGGGTTTTCGTGAAACTTGTGCAGTAAATTACCCACCCTTCTTTATCGAAACTCTTTATCGCCGGTGATGGGGGGGATTGGAACTGTAGCTCACTATAAATACCGTCTTCAATAATTGGCAATTTGTACTGTTGCGCCAAGTGTGCGAGCCTTTTTTTATCGGCGACGGAGGTCGTAAATCCTAATGGGTTATGGACGGTAGGGATGGTGAGAAGCGCAGAGATCCTTTTTTCCTTCAGCATTAACTCGAGGACGTCCATTTTGATCCCTGTACGGGGATCTGTCGGGATCTCCACAGCTTTTAATCCGAGTTCGGCTAACAGCGGAAATAGAAAGAAATAGGTGGGACTTTCGATACCAATACAATCGCCTGGAGAGGTAATGACACGTAAGGCTAATTGGATCGCCTCTGAGCAACCATGAGTAATAATGATCTCTTCTGCGGAAATGGATAAACCTGAATAGAGGGTACGCTTGGCAATTTGTTCGCGTAGAGGTTCTCCATTATTTGGCAGTGCGTAGGTTGAAATAATGTCAGGCTTTCTGCGTAATAGTGAGGCTGAGATTTTGGCTAGTTTAGCCGTTGGAAAGAAGTCCTCATGTTGCGGACAGGCTAAAGATATATTGGTATAAGCAGGATTACGCTGCGCGGAAAAAGCGGCTTCGATTAACGCCATTTTCTCACGGCCTAGCTGGCGTGGTTTTAATTGTTTTGGTGCAGATGCCGCAACTTCCGCGAGTACGCTACGAACATAAAAACCCGATTGTGGGCGGGCTTCTACTAAACCGCGATTCTCTAAACGCTGCCAAGCCGAGAGCACAGTATTGACACTGACTTGATGGGTTTGTGCCACGCGCCGAATAGCAGGAAGCCGTTGCCCCGCCTTAATTTTTCCTTGATGAATCAGCGTGGCAAATTCGTCAGCAAGTTGTTGATAGCGTGTCGATACCTCAGCCATGGATACACCTTATCCCTTATTTAATGAGTACAATTAACTATAATAAAAATTGTACTCATTACAATAATCATTTTTTGTCTCTGTTACCGTCTTTATCGCTGATGTAGCATAGCCTCAATCTTTTTTGCAGGATACCCATCATGCTTGATCCTTCTTACATCAGTTATGTCGTCGTTATGTCGGTCACACCGGGTCCCAACAATGTGATGTTGGCGACATCTGGTGTGAACTACGGTTTAAAAAAAACCTTACCTATGGTTCTGGGGATCATCGCCGGATGTCTTATTCAGCTCTTATTGTCCATCCTAGCCTTTGAACAATTATTGCATTGGATGGCAGTAATCCGCATCCCACTGACTTTATTGGGAAGCGGATACTTATTTTGGCTTGCTTGGAAAATTTTCCGCTCTTCAGCCCCCCAGTTAACACAGGCCTCTGCACCGATGAGTTTTGTGGGCGCAGTCTTATTCCAAGCCGTTAACCCAAAGGCTTGGCTAATGTGCTTAAATGTCGCGCTCGTTTATGCGGCAAACATTCCCCTGAGCTGGATGTTATTGAGCTACGGCCTAATGACGCTACCTTGCGTCGTGATTTGGGCGATGTTAGGCGATAAGATGAGTGGTCTTTTACAGGACGCAAGTAAACGCTGGGTATTCAATAGCGTGATGGCGCTAACCTTAGTGATGACCGCCAGTTGGATGTTGGTAGAAGTGATTAAGGCGTAGAAAGAGTGGCCTGCGAAGAGCAGGCCTTGATGAATTACGAAAGCATAGGTTCGGCTTGCGCCACTGAATGAGTTGTTACGCCCTCAACGAGTGGCTCACCTTCAGGTTCAGGATAAGCAAGACCCAATACTTCACTGGTATGTTTGAGTACCTGTTCAGTGGCTGGTTTATCCTCGTTAAGCGCGGTGTTCCAATAGGGGATCAGCTGCTTTATCTTCTGCTGCCAACCTTCTGAAACGATCTGATCCTTAAAGATCCGTCCCATCAGATCGAGCATTGCTTGCGCCGCGGTAGAAGCGCCAGGCGAGGCTCCGAGTAGGGCCGAGATAGTCCCATCTTTAGATGTAATAATCTCAGTTCCAAGTTTCAGCGTTCCGCCTTTACTGCCATCATTTTCGATAACTTGTACTCGTTGACCTGCAACGACAAGACGCCAATCTTCAGCCTTAGCGTGCGGTACATATTCCCGTAGCGCGTCGAGACGGTCTTTATCGCTTAACAGTACTTGCCCGATAAGATATTTCACCAAGCCAAAATTACGCGCCCCGACTTGCATCATAGGGACGATATTATTGGGTGTCATCGAGCCGAACATATCGAGTAGTGAGCCTTGTTTTAAAAACTTGGTCGAGAAGGTCGCAAATGGGCCAAACAATAATACTTGCTTGCCATCGAGTACTCGCGTATCTACGTGCGGAACGGACATCGGCGGCGCGCCAACGCTGGCCTTACCATAAACTTTAGCCAGATGCTGCTGGACTAAAGTGGGGTTCTCGGTGACTAAGAAGGAGCCGCCGACTGGAAAACCAGCGAATTTTTTTGCTTCCTCAATACCCGTCTTCTGCAGGAGAGGTAAAGCTCCACCGCCTGCTCCAATAAAGATATGCTTTGCAGTCAGCGTACGCGAAGTATTATTCATCAGGTTCTGTAGCGTCACTTGCCATAAACCATTCTCTAAACGTGTTATCGTCCGAACTTCTTGGCGAAGCGATAAACGAAAACTCTCGTGTTTGCTCAGACTGGCGATAAGTTGTTTGGTTAGCTCGCCAAAATTGACGTCTGTACCGAACGGTGAATGCGTTGCGGCAACGTTTTCACCTGGCCGACGACCTTTCATAATCAGTGGCGCCCATTGCTGAATTTGTTCAGGACTATCGGAAAACGCCATTCCACGGAATAAACAACTAGTCTTCAGACTTTCTGCACGCTTGCGTAAGAAATTAACATTGTCATCCCCCCATACAAAACTCATATGCGGGGTGGTATTAATAAAGCTATGTGGCTCTTCCAGCCGTCCCTGTTCGACGAGGGAGGCCCAAAATTGCCGAGATACGAGGAATGCTTCATTAATCGACACTGCCTTAGAGATATCAATCGAGCCATCTGTACGTTGCGGGGTATAGTTCAATTCAGCTAACGCAGAATGACCGGTACCGGCATTGTTCCAGCCATTAGACGATTCTTCAGCTACACCCGGTAGGCGCTCGACCATTTCAATGCGCCAAGTGGGTTCTACCTCTTGTAGAAGTGTTCCCAGTGTTGCGCTCATAACTCCTGCGCCAATGAGTAGCATATCAAGAGGGGATGATTCGGGTGTATTCGCAGTCATAGCAGGGCTCGCACTCATAGAGAGTGGTAGATGTAGTGATGGTTTCGACATGAGGCAATATCCTCTTCTGTAATGCGTATATCCGCTTACAGCGTGGTGACGGAAAATGAAGCTATCGGTAAGATATCGATAAATATAACATTTCCCTGTCGAATTTAAACACTAGCGCTAAAGTATTTTTTTGGAAGGAGAATAAGAAACAGTAAGCTTAAAATTGGAAATAAAATTTATTTTTTCTTATGTTTTACAGTGATTTAACTATTTTTTATTGTTATATAATCCATTAGTAGGCCCGATACCCATTGGCCTTTGTTTATTTAGGTGAAATTAATTAACCTATTGATAATAAAAGTTTGTTTTTTGTATCAAACATAAATTGCTCATTGTCAAAAAACAGTTAATTAAGTGTTAAAACCAACACTTTTTGCCTACGCTGCAGAGGCAATAAAACGCCGCCAAATAAAACGAATAAGAAAATATTCGACGGTACCTAAGAAGAGAAACCAGAGTGCGAAGACGATAGTGTAGAGTTGATTAAGATCCATCAAGTGAAATACTTTCATCATGGTTTGAGCGAGGCTAAGACCAAAGCTAGGCACGGGAAGTAATAGCGCAGACAGAAAACCTAATAGCAAAATTCCGGCCGGTATGAATAGTGTTTCAAGAGGGTTTTTCATATGGGACTCATATTTTCTTAAAGACGAAGGCTAGGATAGTCGAGCCTGATTCAAAAAAATAATTTTACCAAGAATATCCTCGGCTTGCGCCTCGTTTATGTAGGAGGGTTAAAGTTATAGCCTTTGCTATACTTAACTGCATGATTTTATTGCTTTTTTATTTTAATGATAACGTGATAGACTCCGTGTAAAACGAATTCTCGTATCGAATATTACTGTTACTTTATTAATAACTCTGATCACTATGAACATACTTACGACACTTATCTTGGCCTTAGGCATGTCTATGGATGCTTTTGCTGCTGCATTAGGCAAGGGCGCCGTTCTCAAGCAAGTCACTTGGAAAGAAGCACTACGAACAGGGTTGATCTTCGGGGTTATCGAAACACTTACCCCGCTGATCGGTTGGGCGTTGGGCCTTGCCGCAAGTAAATATGTCATGGCTTGGGACCACTGGATTGCCTTCGTATTACTTACGGTTTTGGGCGGACGGATGGTAATTGGCGGGCTTCGCCAACGTAATGATGAAGACATCGCTCAGCCAGAGCGTCACGGGTTTATGGTACTCGCCCTCACGGCGGTGGCGACAAGTTTAGATGCGTTAGCGGTAGGTGTTGGGCTAGCCTTCCTTCAAGTTAATATCGTCCTGACTGCATTGACCATTGGGATAAGCACGACCATCATGGCAACCACAGGTATGCTGATTGGGCGTTTTATCGGCCCAGTACTCGGGAAATGGGCCGAGATCCTAGGCGGTGTTGTGCTCATCGGGATTGGTACATCGATTTTAGTTGAGCACCTTGGCCTACTAGGCTGAGCACTCAACTAGTTTGCACCTCTATAGTGAGGAAGTATGAAAATAAGTAAGAAATTATTAGTAGGCGCCTTAATGTGTTCAGCGTTTTCTGTATTTGCCACTCCTATCCCGCAGACACTTACCGGTGTGAAAGGTAAAGTGGTCGAGTTAGCGGTGGAAAGTAATCCTACTACCGGTTACCAGTGGATGATAAAGCAGCTCCCACCCGAGTTAATTTTTGTGGCAAGCGATTATCAACAAACCTCTGACTGTCCGAAGGGCGCGGTGGGTTGCCCAGGAAAACAGACGTTCACCTTTATCGCTCAACACGCTGGAACCGGAACGTTACAGCTGATCTATGGCCGCTCTTTCGACAAAACCTCGTGGAAAGAGAAAGACGTCCTCATCACCATAAAATAATCGACGATTTATCTTCACGACACTTTTTATGAAGCCAGCCTCTTAATCGAGGGCTGGTTATCTTCTGAGTCTCTGCGTAGGTCGCGACCAATATTCTCCGCTTGAGGCGGAAGTTAAGCCTTTTTTAAAGTAAACTTATTAGTTCATGCACTGCGTAGAGTCGATATAGTTATGATTTCTGAGCGTTTTGAACGATTAATTGATATTTTTCGCGAGCCGCCGAGCCTCGCACCGCCTAAGGACATTGGCGCTTTCTATCTTTACTATCTACGCCAAGTGTGGCCGTGCTTTGCGGCATTACTGGTTGTTGGTTTCTTGGGCGCACTTATTGAAGTCGCGCTATTTAGCTACCTTAGTACTATCATCGATTTAGTTAACCAGAGCCAGCCGGCCACACTCTTCCGTCAACATTGGCCAATCCTGTTATGGATGGGCGCGGTAGCGTTACTTATTCGTCCTGTGATGATCTGGTTGCACGATTTACTTATCCATCAAACAATTAATCCCCGCATGACGAGCATGATCCGCTGGCAGAACCATCGCTACGTGTTACGCCAAAGCCTCTCCTTCTTCCAAGGAGACTTTGCGGGGCGTATTGCACAACGGATCATGCAGACCGGTAATTCTGTACGCGATTCTGCGGTGCAGCTGGTGGATGCAATTTGGCATGTAGTGATCTATGCCGTGACCTCTCTGGTACTTTTTGCAGAGACCGACTGGAAGCTAATGGTTCCACTCATTATCTGGATGATTGTCTACGTTTCGGCACTGCGCTATTTCGTACCGAAAGTAAAGCAACGCTCTGTCGTTTCTTCAGAAGCACGCTCCAAATTAATGGGCTTTATTGTCGATGGTTACACCAATATAGCGACCTTAAAACTCTTTGCGCACAGCGCACTGGAAGAGCAAAACGCACGAGAAACCCTACAGGATCAGACTGAAAAGACACAGTTAGCGGGACGTATGATTACGGCTATGGACGTCACCCTCTCTACGATGAATGGGGCGCTTATCGTTACGACTACCGGGCTTGCGTTATGGCTCTGGAGTCAGTCGCTAATCTCTGTAGGAGCGATTGCGCTCGCCACAGGACTGGTTATTCGTCTGGTTAACATGTCAGGCTGGATAATGTGGGTCGTGAACGGCATCTTCGATAATATAGGTACCGTACAAGATGGGATGAAAACCGTTTCTCAGCCGTTGAGCGTGCAGGATAGCCCCACCGCGCAACAGTTGAAGGTAACACAAGGCGAAATCGTCTTTGACCACGTGCGTTTCGGTTATTCTAAAGAGCGAACCATTATCGATGGATTGAACTTAACCCTTCATCCTGGCGAAAAAATCGGGTTAATTGGCTCATCGGGTGCTGGGAAATCGACGCTCGTTAACCTGTTACTGAGAATGTACGATGTCGACGACGGACAGATCAGTATTGATCAGCAAAATATTGCCACGGTGACTCAGGATAGCTTACGCAGCCAAATAGGGATGATCACACAGGATACTTCTCTCCTGCACCGTTCGATTCGTGACAACCTACTCTATGGACGTCCGAACGCCACGGAAGAAGAACTTGCGTCAGCGATACTCGGTGCACGGGCCGATGAGTTTATTCCACAACTCTCCGATAACGAAGGGCGTGTGGGACTTGACGCACAAGTCGGTGAACGGGGTGTGAAACTCTCCGGCGGTCAGCGTCAGCGTATCGCAATAGCGCGCGTCTTACTGAAAAATGCACCGATACTCATTATGGACGAAGCGACCTCCGCGTTAGACTCGGAAGTAGAAGCCGCCATCCAAGAAAGTTTAGAATCTCTAATGAGTGGTAAAACGGTCATCGCCATTGCACACCGTCTTTCAACGATTGCCCGGATGGATCGGCTGATCGTCCTACATCAGGGTCGTATCGCTGAACAAGGTACGCACCAGCAACTCTTGGCGCAACAGGGTATATATGCGCGTTTATGGCAGCGTCAAACGGGCGGGTTCGTCGGCGTTGATGAGTAATCGATAACGATTAGTGGGTCAGTTTAGGCATTCAATTTGCTACAATGACCCACACTTCTTTTTAGTTGCTTGGATAATTATGGAACGTTTTGTCGAAAATTTAATGTATGCCACTCGCTGGATCCTGGCACCTGTCTACTTTGGTCTATCGATTGGATTACTCGCATTAACCGTAAAATTTTTCCAAGAAGTCATCCATGTCCTCCCTGAGCTCTTCTCGGTTAGCGAAAATGATCTCATCTTACTTCTCCTCTCGTTGATCGATATGTCGTTGGTAGGAGGATTACTGATTATGGTGATGCTATCGGGTTATGAAAACTTTATTTCGCGACTGGATATAGATGAGAGCAAAGAAAAACTAAGCTGGTTGGGGAAGATGGATGCTGGGTCGTTAAAAAATAAAGTTGCCGCCTCTATCGTGGCGATTTCCTCAATCCATTTATTACGCGTTTTTATGGAAGTACGCACCATTGAAAACAGTAAAATACTCTGGTACGTCATTCTGCATGTGACCTTCGTCTTTTCAGCATTCGTGATGGGATATTTAGATAAATTATCCCGCCACGATAAGTCCGCGCATTAATCACTAACGTCTTTGTCTTGGGACGGTTTATACTCAGGTCCCAAGGCTTTGATAATAAATAGACAGCGCTCATGTTCCTAACACCGGTGAAATATCGACTCGCAGCAGTATCTGCAATACTGTCGATTTTACTGCTGTTTATCGCCCCGCTGATCTCCTTGTCACTCTATCTCTCTCATTCCCAATCACTCCTAACTGCTGCTGAAACTCATGCGCAAAGGATGAATAACGAAGAGATGCCAGGGATGGACATGCCGCACGGTATGGCTATGCAGAAGGGCGACCATACTATGTCACCTGAGTCGGGAATGCTCTGTGGCTACTGTGAGTTATTGGTCCACTTTCCCTTCTTCGCGTGGATCGCCGCCGCGGTGCTTTGGCTAATCACGGCATTATCCCGCTTTTCCCCATACTTACCCTACCGAACAATCGTTCTACTTCCCTGTTATCCGCCACGGCTATCAAGAGGCCCCCCGCGCGTCTTAAGTTAATCAACGCTGCACTCAATGAAGTGCGTAGACTTTCTTTTTGACAAGCGAGATCGCTATGACTCACTCTGTAAAAATGACGTCGGATAACACTAGTGCATTTATGCTACTGCTACGTCGTTTACATTTCTATATTGGCCTATTTGTTGGCCCATTTATTTTTATCGCGTCATTAACGGGGATGCTATATGTGGTAACGCCGGGTGTAGAGCGCGCGCTATATGCCTCTACCCTCAATGTCGTTCCAGACGGCAAACCCCATTCGCTCGCCGAGCAAGTTACGGCTGCACAGCGCGCAGTACATTCGCCCGGAAGTATTACGGCTTTACGCCCTGCGCCTACCGCGACAGATACGACACGCGTACAGTTCTCGCAAGCTGGATTGGGACCTTCTGAAACGCGGGCAATCTTTGTCGATCCTTATCGACTCACCATCACTGGGGACTACACGGTCTATGGAACCTCGGGGATATTACCGTTGCGCACCACACTTGATCATCTCCATCAAAGCTTATTACTGGGGAATATCGGGCGAGCGTATAGCGAACTCGCTGCGTCATGGATGTGGATTGCCGCAGTAGGTGGATTGATCCTCTGGGTAGCCTCTTACCGGCGGTTAAAGATGGCGGCAGGTCGCTCCCGTTTCAGCCAACGTTGGCATCGGCGAATGGGGGGTATATTACTGCTGGGAATGTTATTTCTTTCGGCGACTGGCATCACGTGGTCGCAATGGGCGGGTGAGAACGTTAATCGTATGCGTCATGCTTTTGGATGGTTGACGCCTCAAGTGACCGCCATCGTCGGTGTTCCTGCGCAACAGCAGCCGCATACTGCGCACGCTGAGCACCAAGCGATGGATATGGGGAGTATGCCAGGTATGGATATGAGCACCCCCTCGCCGACACCTCGGCCGACCTATAACGTGGCAGATAATGAATGGGACCGCATACTGTTAGCCGCTCGTCAGAGTGGAATTCATGCCAACAAAATCGAAATTCGACCACCGAAAGATAGCCATCATACCTGGACGGTATCCGAAATTGATCATCGTTGGCCAGTACAGGTAGATGCCGTAGCCCTAGACCCCAAAACACTGGCGGTTATTGATCACGTCGAGTTTCGTCATTATCCGCTTCTGGCAAAATTGACCCGCTGGGGAGTGGATGCACATATGGGGCTACTCTTTGGCTGGGTAAACCAGCTGATGTTAGCCCTTTTTGCACTCGGACTTTGCGCCATGATTATTATGGGGTATCGATTATGGTGGGTACGCCGTCCTGACCCGGCCAATCACTCGCCAGCAGTAACCTTAAGTGAGGCTTGGCGAAACTGTCCTATCGTGACACGAAGCCTAGTCATTGTGATAGCTGTACTAGTAGGTTATGCCTTACCCGTTCTTGGAGTAAGCCTAGTACTCTTTGTACTGATCGACATATTACGCTGGAAGAGGGCGAAAACCATGCAACTCACGCCGCTAGACGAGCTACCGCTTGCGACAGCTGAACAGAAGCAAAAGCAGAGAAAGAAACGTCATTTTATTCGTGGTGTCATCGCTATTTGGTTAATCACCTGTACGGTCATGACAAGGGCGATTATAGGGGGGCGTTATTGATGAATATCATATTCCCTTTACGGAATGGTCGGGCGGGATGTATGCAATACAGGGTATGATGATTATCATCTACACCAGTGTATTCACCGGATTGATGTCGATTCCGCTCTGGTACTTCTTCTTAGGCGAGAGTGACCCACAAGGAGAGTAGCTTGGCCAAAAAAAACCACCCGCGGGTGGTTTTTTAGTATGTATATCAGCGCATGGTGACAAATTCTTCTGCCGAGGTAGGGTGGATCGCGACAGTGTTATCGAAGTCGCTCTTCGTTGCCCCCATCTTCAGGGCAACGGCAAACCCTTGCAACATCTCGTCCATTCCATAGCCAATGCCATGGATACCGACAATTTTCTCTTCTTTGCCGACGCAGACTAGCTTCATACGACAAGGCTGACGATATTGCGTAACCGCCGTATACATCGCGGTGAATGACGAGGTGTATACCTTAACCTGCTCGTCACCGAATTTTTCGCGCGCATCCGGCTCGCTAAGTCCGACGGTACCGATCGGCGGATGGCTAAAGACTACCGTAGCGACGTTTGAATAATCGAGATGTTCGTCAGGCTTATTGTTAAACAGACGCTCAGAAAGACGACGACCCGCAGCAACAGCGACAGGGGTCAGCTCGATCGCTCCCGTATTATCGCCGACTGCATAGATTCCTGGCACAGAGGTGTTTTGGAACTTATCGACGTTGATATAGCCTTTATCGTTAAGCTCCACACCCGTTGCTGACAGATTAATCGCATCCGTCGACGGCGCGCGCCCAATGGCCCAAATTAAGCAATCGGTATTATGTTGTTGTCCGTTGGTGAAATGGATCGTTAAACTACCATCACTATTTTTCTCGATACGCTCAGCCTCGCACTGCTTGTGTAGGTGCGGCCCTTCTTTTTCCATTACCTCTACTAGCGTATCAGAAAGCAGCGGATCGAAACCACGCAACGGCTTATCCTTACGTAAGAAGAGGTCGGTTTCTGCTCCTAGGGAATTGAGCACACCGGCGACTTCCACGGCGATATAGCCCGCACCGATAACGGCAACGCGCGCAGGTAGTTCTTCAAGCTCAAAGAAACCATCCGAATTAATGCCATATTCAGCGCCTGGAATTTCTGGTAAAACTGGGTGGCCACCCGTAGCGATCAGGATATGATCAGCAGTATAGGTTTCGCCAGCCACTTCAACGGTATGGGCATCGACAAAGGTAGCAAACCCTCTGATAACGTCGACATTATTTTTTCCTAGCACGTTATCGTAGGAAGTGTGAATACGGTCGATATATGCAGAGCGATTTTTGATCAGGGTTTTCCAATCAAATTTATTTACCGTGGTATCGAATCCATAATCAGGGCCGTACATATGAATAGCTTCAGCGATCTGTGCTGCATGCCACATGACTTTCTTCGGTACGCAGCCCACGTTTACGCAGGTTCCGCCAAGCGCTTTCGCTTCAACTAAGGCACATTTTTTGCCATGCATCGCAGCGCGGTTAATAGAGGCAATGCCACCACTCCCGCCACCAATAGCGAGATAATCATAATGTTTTGTCATCGTTCCTTCCATCTCAGTTGAAGTCGGTCGTTAATAAGTATCTCGGCACAGTGTAACCTGTGGCGGAAAAACTATGCAAAGTTTGCTTCTATAGCTGTAATAGGCTTAGATCATTAAATAAACTTCAATCGGACACTGTGATGCATCTAACTTTTCTCGGAACCTGTGCAGGAGCACCTAGTCTACACCGCAATGTCACCAGTATAGCACTGACCTTCTCACCTAAGGGGGAGACGTGGCTATTCGACTGTGGAGAGGCAACTCAGCATCAGTTTATGCGTACCGCACTAAAGCCGGGGCGATTAGAAAAAATCTTTATCACTCATCTTCATGGTGACCATATTTTCGGCCTACCTGGCCTATTAACGAGTCGTTCGATGAGTAGTATCGTTACGCCGCTGACCATTTATGGTCCGGAAGGGCTAAAAACCTTTATCGATACGGCATTACAAATCAGCGGATCTTGGGTAGATTTCCCGCTTACAATCGTCGAAGTGGAGCCTGGAATCGTCGATGAAAACGATGAGTTCCGAGTGATTGCTCAGCCTCTAGACCATTCTATCACCTGTTTTGGCTATCGGGTTGAGCAGAAAGATCTCCCCGGTAGGCTGGACCAAGACCTATTAAAAGCGGATGATATTCCGGCAGGTGTTTGGTTACAGCATCTTAAAAGAGGGAAAGATGTTCGCCTACCCGACGGACGTGAGCTGAGTGCTCAACGTTATTTGGGCCCGGGTAAGAAAGGGAAGGTCGTGACTCTCCTCGGCGATACCGCACCCTGCGAAAATGCCATCTTATTGGCTCAGGACGCTGATATTCTGGTTCATGAAGCGACTTTGGAAGCCGCGATGGCGGAAAAAGCGAATGGAAGAGGGCACTCCACAACCGCGCAGGCGGCAGAGATAGCACAGCGCGCACAGGTAAAAAAACTGATCGCGACCCACTTTAGCTCTCGTTATCGCCATCATGACATGCCGCGTCTTTTGGCAGAGTGTCGCGCAGTATTTACGAACACCGAGTTCGCAGAGGATTTCATGGTCGTAGAGATTTAGGCCTAGCGAGTGTGGGATTAAGCGCTACGTCGATAGTAGCGCTCAGAGTGCATTATTCAGGAACGATCCATTCAACCGAGGTATGACCAATCCCCTGAGGGACTAATTGTTCATGCAGCCAAGGAAGTACCGCTTTCATCTGCTGCTCTAACTTCCATGGCGGATTAATCACAATCATCCCTGAAGCGGTCATTCCACGTTGATCGCTGTCTGGTTTGACCGCCAATTCAATTTGCAGGATACGACGGATCCCGGTGTCTTTAAGATCGGCGACCATACGTTTAATTTGTTGGCGTAATACTACTGGATACCACAACGCATAGACGCCGGTAGAAAAGCGCTTATAGCCTTCAGCTATCCCTTGGACGACCGCTTGATAGTCGGTCTTAATCTCATACGGAGGATCGATAAGGATCAGGCCGCGGCGAGACGGAGGGGGAAGCTTAGCCTTTAGCTGCTGATAGCCATCGCTACGCGAAACCACTGCGCGCTGATCTTTTTGGAATTCACCGCGTAATAGCGGGAAGTCGCTAGGATGCAGCTCTGTTAGCTGCAACTGATCTTGCTCGCGTAATAAATGGCGGGCAATCAGCGGAGAGCCTGGGTAATACTTAAGTTGCCCAGAGGGATTCAAATCACGGACGGCTTGTAAGTAAGGCGTCAATTCTGCAGGAATATTGCTCTGCTGCCAGATCCGGGCGATCCCTTCGGTATATTCGCCTGTCCGTTCAGCGTGCTCGCTATTAAGAAGATAACGGCCAGCTCCTGCATGAGTATCCAAGTAGAGAAAAGGCTTATCTTTCTCCTTCAGCGCCGAAATAATAAGGCTTTGCACAGTGTGCTTTAAAACGTCGGCATGGTTACCCGCGTGGAAGCTGTGGCGATAGCTCAGCATGTGATGTCCTTTATTGCAAACACATATAAAAACGAGACAGGTATAGCTGTCTATGAAGGGTAAGTATAACAAATTGCATCCGCAGGCAGTAGCATTACGCGAGATAGTCAGGAGAGCGATTGATATTTGTATATCTGTCCCCATATCTTAAAAATACGCTCAGCGTCTAACTCAAACTTCTATAGGATGGTGCTATGACAAACCCACTACTCACCCCTTTCGGCTTGCCTCCTTTCTCAGCAATAAAACCCGAGCATGTTGTGCCTGCGGTCACGGCGGCCTTAGACGAGTGCCGAGCAACGGTGGAACGAGTCGTCGCCCAACCTGGCCCCTATACGTGGCAGAACCTTTGCCAACCGTTGGCCGAAGCGGACGACCGCTTAGGGCGTATTTTTTCGCCGGTCAGCCACCTCAACTCGGTCAAGAACAGCCCCGAGTTACGTGAAGCCTATGAAGGCGCATTACCACTACTTTCTGAATACGGGACTTGGGTGGGACAACATGCCGGTCTTTATCAAGCCTACCGTAGTTTGAAGGATGGCCCTAACTATGCCGCTTTGTCAGTCGCTGAGCAAAAAGCGGTCGATAACGCACTACGCGACTTTGAGCTTTCTGGAATCGGCTTACCGAGCGAGAAACAAAAACGCTATGGCGAAATCTCTGCGCGGTTATCAGAAATCGGTGCGGCTTATAGTAACAATGTCCTCGATGCGACGATGGGCTGGAGCAAGCTCATCACTGATGAAAATGACCTAGCGGGCATGCCAGAAAGTGCCCTAGCCGCGGCGAAAGCCCAAGCGCAGGCGAAGGAACAGGATGGATGGCTACTGACGCTGGATATTCCGAGCTATTTGCCAGTCATGACGTATTGCGATAACCAAGCGCTACGTGAAGAAATGTACTGCGCCTACAGCACTCGTGCTTCAGACCAAGGCCCGAATGCCGGTAAATGGGATAACGGCCCGCTGATTGAAGAAGAATTAGCACTGCGCCACGAAATCGCACAATTACTTGGTTTCGGCTCATTTGCAGAGAAATCGCTGGCCACTAAGATGGCCGAATCGACGGATCAAGTCATCGGCTTCCTTAACGATCTCGGCGAACGCGCTCAGCCACAAGGCCAGCGAGAGCTTGCGCAATTACGTGAGTTCGCTCAGCAACAGTATGGCGTTAGCGATCTCCAGCCTTGGGATATCACGTGGTACGCCGAAAAACAAAAGCAACATCTCTACACTATCAGTGACGAACAACTGCGACCTTATTTCCCGGAAGCCCGTGCCCTAAGCGGTTTATTCGAGGTGATTCGCCGTGTCTATGGTCTTCGTGCGGCAGAACGTCATGATGTCGATGTTTGGCATCCAGAGGTTCGGTTCTTCGATCTATTTGATAGCAAAGATCAGTTGGTAGGTAGCTTCTATCTCGACCTCTATGCGCGTGAAAATAAGCGTGGCGGTGCGTGGATGGATGATTGTGTCGGACGGATGAAAAAAGCAGACGGGTCGCTACAAAAACCGGTCGCCTACCTTACTTGTAACTTCAACCGCCCAATTGGGGATAAACCAGCGCTTTTCACTCATGACGAAGTCGTTACTTTGTTCCATGAGTTTGGTCATGGTCTACACCATATGCTGACTCAAATCGATACCGCGGGTGTGTCAGGTATTAACGGTGTGCCTTGGGATGCGGTCGAGTTACCGAGTCAATTCATGGAAAACTGGTGCTGGGAACCTGAAGCATTAGCCTTTATCTCTGGCCATTATGAAACAGGTGAACCACTGCCTCAGTCATTACTTGAAAAAATGTTGGCAGCAAAAAACTATAATGCTGCAATGTTTATTCTGCGCCAGCTAGAGTTCGGTCTCTTTGATTTCCGTTTACACGCGGAGTATCAACCGGAAAAAGGCGCTCGCCTACTAGAAATATTACAAGACGTGAAACAGAAGGTTGCCGTCATGCCGTCGCCAGCATGGGGACGGTTCCCACATGCCTTCAGTCATATTTTTGCTGGTGGCTACGCGGCAGGTTACTACAGCTACCTCTGGGCGGATGTGTTAGCCGCCGATGCATGGTCGCGTTTTGAAAAAGAAGGGATTTTTAATCGCGAGACCGGTCAGTCCTTCTTAGATAACGTCCTAAGTCGCGGCGGGTCTGAAGCTCCGATGGAACTCTTCAAGCGCTTTCGCGGACGTGAGCCACAGATCGATGCGATGCTGAAGCAGTATGGAATAGAAGGCTAGGTAAGTGAACATTTACTTACTTGATGAAATGGGCGCCCAATCGGGCGCCCTAAATGCTATCGCTGAACGCTGGGAATTAGTGCACGACGAGAATGCTCCATTAGCGCTAGTACTAACACCCGAACATTTAGAATTACGTAAACGTGACGAACCTAAACTAGGCGGCGTATTTGTCGATTTCGTTTCTGGGGCGATGGCTCACCGACGTAAGTTTGGCGGTGGTCGCGGTGAAGCGGTCGCCAAAGCGGTGGGGATTAAGGGCAGTTATCTCCCGGAGGTGGTGGATGCAACGGCTGGACTTGGCCGGGATGCTTTTGTTTTAGCATCGTTAGGCTGTCGGGTAAGGATGATTGAACGGCATCCCGTCGTTGCGGCATTGCTGGAAGATGGGCTACGCAGAGGGTATCAAGATCCAGAGATTGGTGAGTGGTTACTACAGCGTTTAACGCTTATTTACGGCGCGAGCGCGCAGCAACTTAGTACTCTGACACCTAGACCTGATGTCGTTTATCTTGACCCCATGTATCCACACCGCCAGAAAAGCGCGCTGGTCAAAAAAGAGATGCGGATATTTCAGTCGCTAGTCGGGCCAGATGAAGACGCCGATGCTCTACTGGAGCCAGCTAGAAAATTAGCTAAAAAGCGCATCGTAGTGAAACGTCCCGACTATGCGCCCGTACTTGATGGCGTGGAGACCAGCGCAGCGGTGGTAACGAAAAGTCATCGGTTCGATATCTATCCGTCACTCAATCCAGAAAACCCTTAATAAGCGCTCCCGATCGGTATTAATACGACCGGGAAGCGTTCACTAATTACTCTTCGTCGCGAAACGGTACGATAAGCATATCGACGTGGACATTATTGATAAGTTGACGTGCCGAAGACATCAATTTACTCCAAAAATCTTGATGATGGCCACAAATGACTAAATCGATATCATATTTATTTATCGCATCGATCAGCACCTGAGCTAGCTCGCCTGTCCCGCTTAATATCTCACTAAAAGGGTAACCCGCTTGGTTGGCGAGTGTTGTCAACGCCTGCGAGGTCTCTTGCGAGATGCGCTTTTGCATATCTCCCAAATTGACATCGATAAGCCCGGTATAAAGGTCGGAGTAGTTGACATCAACATGGATAATAGAAACTTTGGCATTATAAGGTTTTGCCAGAGACACTGCTTTCTGGACTAACTCTTCGCTTTCTGGTGAGAGATCGACCGCCACCAAAACATGATGATAAGACATGGTAAACTCCTTGTTAGCGCAATAGCCACGACACCAAAGGCCGCTCGTATTGATGTTTCTATGAAGTCCAATCATAGCCTTATGCGTAAGGACTGTCATGGTGAAACACGATAATTAATTAATAGAAGTATAGTGTGGCTTAGCAAGAAAGAGGGAGAATGTGCGGGGAAAGTAAGACACAGATCAATGACCTGTGTCTTATTGTCTTTAGAGAAGCTGTAATGCTATCCAGTACAAGGCACCTGAAAGCAAAATGGAGACAGGTAACGTCAGTACCCACGCTAACGCAATACTGCGTATCGTTTTAGACTGAACACCGCCGCCATCAACAATCATGGTACCTGCCACAGAGGATGACAGGATATGGGTGGTTGATACCGGCATTCCGGTATAACTCGCAAGCCCTATCGATACTGCAGCCGTAATTTGTGCTGACATACCTTGTGCGTAAGTCATACCATTTTTGCCAATCTTTTCACCGATGGTCGTCGCCACACGACGCCAGCCCACCATTGTCCCTAAGGATAACGCAAGCGCGACGGCCAAGATAATCCAGATCGGCGCATACTCAATAGTACCGTTGAGATCGCCCTTTAAATTACCTAAGAAACGCTTATCGTCTGAAGATGTTGCTGGCAGCTTAGCAAGCTTATCGGTGGTATCCGACATACACAGGAGTAGACGGCGGACTTGGGCGCGATTCTCTACGCTCAATTGGTCGTAACTCGAGAGATTATTTAATAAATCTTGTGCATGATGAACGGTGGCAAGCCCATTTTCACTATTACAGTGGAAGGGTTCGTTACGATCAATCGCAGCGTTGGCAGCAGCTGGCGGTGCGATAAGTGTCGCGACTTGCGGGTTATGCTGCTGGTAATACTGCTCAAGGTGATTCACCGCGTCTCGCGTACGTGTAATATCATAGCCTGAGGCATTCATATTCACCACGAACCCGGCGGGAGCAACGCCGATCAGGACTAACATCACCAGACCAATGCCTTTTTGACCATCATTAGCACCGTGCGAATAGCTCACGCCGATGGCCGAAACGATTAGCGCGATACGCGTCCAAAAAGGCGGTTTCTTCTTACCGTCTTTCTTTTCACGTTCGGCCGGTGTCATATGATTACGGCGACGTTTCTTGGTTCCACTCCAGTACTTACGGAGTAAAAAGATCAAAAAGCCTGCGATAACCATGCCGACGATAGGCGAAAGAATAAGCGATAAAAAGATATTGATTACTTTAGGGAGGTTAAGTGCTTCGACCAGTGAGCCGCCCGTTACCAATGCATTCGTCACGGCTATACCAATAATGGCGCCGATTAACGTATGCGAACTGGAGGCCGGTAAGCCAAAATACCACGTTCCCAAATTCCAGATAATCGCCGCAAGCAATATCGAGAAAATCATCGCCAGCCCATGGGCTGATCCAACATTGAGAAGTAGATCGGTAGGCAGTATATGCACTATCGCATAAGCGACACTCAGGCCGCCGAGTAATACACCGAGGAAATTAAATAAACCCGCCATCAACACGGCGAGTTGTGCACGCATGGCACGGGTGTAAATAACGGTAGCAACCGCATTTGCCGTATCATGAAAGCCATTAATTGCTTCGTAAAACAGAACAAATAGGAGCGCCAAGACTAAGAATAGACTGGTACTCAAATCAAGACCGGTAAACAGATGGAACATAATGTTGCGCCATTTTTAGGGACATACCCGAGGCATTATCAGTGAGTTAGGCCCTTACAGGAAAGTAAAATATCTAACTTTTTTACCTCTCCTTACCATCGAGCTAGGGGGAATTCGAGATTTTCCTATAAAAATGAGTAAGTTATTTAATTATTATTTAACTTTTTTTTTTCTGACTAGCCACCAGCGACTTGGGTCACTACAATCTGGACTTTTAGTCGGGGGGTGATGTGGAAAAATTCGATGTAGTAGTAGTTGGGGCAGGGGCTGCGGGGCTATTCTGTGCGGCTCAGGCCGGGCAGTTAGGGTTGAGCGTCTTAGTGGTGGATAATGGTAAGAAAGTTGGACGTAAGATACTGATGTCTGGCGGTGGACGCTGCAATTTTACTAATCTATACATCGAACCCGCGGCTTATCTCTCTCAGAATCCTCATTTCTGTAAGTCAGCACTTGCTCGCTATACGCAATGGGATTTTATCGACCTAGTTAACAAATATAAGATTAACTGGCACGAGAAAACGCTTGGCCAGCTATTTTGTGACGACTCTGCGCAGCAGATTGTGGATCTTCTCATTGCGGAGTGTGAGCTGGGTAAGGTCACAATTCGTCTACGTAGCGAAATTATCGATCTGCAGAAAAGTGTTACGGGTGAGTATCTGCTCAAATTAAATGGAGTGGATGTAAGTACCCGCAAACTTGTCATCGCCTCCGGTGGACTCTCAATGCCAGGTCTGGGTGCAACCCCTTTTGGTTATAAAGTTGCGGAGCAATTCGGTTTATCGGTTCGTCCTGTGAGTGCAGCATTAGTCCCGTTTACTCTTCACAAGCCTCTGCTTGAAACGCTACAACAGCTCTCCGGAGTTGCAGTGCCAATCACGATCGATGCGGTAGAGGGAACTCGCTTTAAGGAGTCGATGCTCTTTACTCATCGTGGTCTCTCTGGGCCTGCGGTATTACAAATTTCGAGTTATTGGCGCCCCGGGCAAGCCGTTACCATTAATCTATCCCCCGATACTGATCTCAACGATTTTATCGACGCGCAACGCCGTGAACATCCTAATTTATCATTGAAGAACAGCTTGGCTCGTGTACTACCCAAGCGCTTAGTTGATAACCTAGTGGAACTGACGTTAATTCCAGAATTAACGCTTAAGCAGCTGACGCCGCGCCAACAGCAACAGGTTGTTGAGCAGCTGACCGCTTGGCAAATTTACCCTAATGGCACAGAAGGTTACCGTACGGCCGAAGTCACGTTGGGCGGCATTGATACACAACATCTCTCATCGCAGACCTTCGAAGCCCGTGAAGTACCAGGACTTTACTTTATTGGTGAGGTGGTTGACGTGACCGGTTGGCTAGGGGGTTATAACTTCCAATGGGCATGGAGTTCTGCTTGGGCCTGCGCCCAATCACTAGCAAAAAAATAGATTAATAAGCGTCAACCTATTACTTTAATTGATAAGATTAATAATTTTAATCCGTTTCTGAACGCTTAGCAGACCGACTATAGTGCCTCTTATCGGGAGGGACTTATGTCGTTAACTCTAAAAAATAGCTATAAACCCTTTGGCCATTTAGGCTCACTCACTGAGATCATTCGTTTTTTCACCCCTAATTGGTTTGCGGTAACGATGGGAACGGGGGTGATTGCCCTCGTTTTGGCGCAAACGACGACGGCAAATACGCCTCTATTTACCCTGGCGCGTACGCTATGGGGCATAAATATTGGCCTCTTTTTACTCTTTATCTTGCTCTATGCTGTGCGCTGGTTAGTCTACCCGCAAGAGGCTACAAAAGTTCTGTTTCATCCCCAAATGTCGATGTTTTTGGGTACTAACCCGATGGGGCTGGCAACCATTATCAATGGATTTATCAGTTTTGGTTTACCGCTGATGGGCGCGACGGCAGTCGTCATTGCCCAGCAGTTATGGAAAGTCGATGCCGTGCTCGCCATACTTTGTGGTGTTGGCCTACCGTTGATGATGTTCACTCGGCAATCCCATCCGTTGTCCTCGATGACGGCTTTATGGTTACTGCCTATCGTTACGGCGGAAGTCGCGGCGGTAAGTGGATGGATCGTGGCCCCCTAGATCGCTGATCCTGTACAGCAACAGGAAATGGTTATTTTCAGCATGTTACTCTGGGCGTTCTCTGTTCCTAGCCCTATCTATCTTGGCGATCCTGTGGTTGCGTATGGCCTTACACAAACTTCCACCGATTACCCTTTCGGCGACAACATGGTTGGCATTAGGACCGATAGCGACGGGATCACCTGGGATGTTTTACTTAGCTAGCAGAGTGTGCTGCTCAAGGGTCATGCTGTCCTCGGAGAGTATTATACAGTGCTATCAGGAGTTGCTTGGGTAACGGGTATTTTGCTGTGGGGGCTGGGGGCTTGGTGGTTGTTACTTGCTTTAGGCGTAACGGCTCATTATGCGAAACAAGGTATTCCATTCAATTTAGGCTGTTGGGGTTATACCTTCCCGCTGGGAGTGTTTACCCTGGCTAGCTTCAAGCTTGCACAATTAACCTCAATAGCCGTTTTTTCATCGTTATCGCTAGGTCTGCTGTTACTGTTAGCGGGAGTGTGGGGCGTCGTGATGACCAAAACGTTACAAGGCGTATGGAGTGGCAGGCTGTTTGTTGCTCCATTTTTACAGAATAATCAAAGCCGTAGCGAGGAAAAAAAAGAAAAGTTATCGTAATGAAACGTTGATGTTATTAGATGCAACAGTATAATAACGGCTCTTTTTTTATTTTTGGCAGGAAATTCCATGGGAAACAAACTTCATAAGCCATTATGGCTTAAGGTAGTGACCCGCTTATACGGCCTACTCGTACTCTTAACCGCGCTCTTCTTTGTTGTCGAGGGTGGAAAGCTAGTGAGTTTAGGCGGCAGCGGGTACTTCCTAATTTCAGGTATCGTACTGTTGATCAGTAGCCTACAACTCCTGCGCTTACGCGCTTCTGGGGCGGTACTTTATCTACTCTTCACCATAGGCACCGTGATTTGGGCGCTCGTTGATGTGGGCCTCGTCTTCTGGCCGCTCATCTCCCGTCTGATGTTCCCGGGCGGTCTCGCCATTGTCGCTCTTATCTTACTGCCACTATTACGTCAGGCACCTACGACGCCTACCTTCCGTACAGGTAGCTATATCCTTGCACTGTGTAGCGCAGTCGGATTCGGTGCGGCATTCTGGGGGATGTTTCAGCCGCACGATCCCGTCGCTTTCCAGGGTGAACCAAAGCCTCTAGTACCGGTATCCAAGCAAGCGCCATTGACTAATTGGGATAACTACGGAAATACACCGGGAGGGAGTCGCTTTGTCGCCGCTGACCAGATTAACCGTAATAATATTCAACAATTAAAACCTGTTTGGACCTTTCACACCGGTGATATCCCGCTTAGCCCAGACGGTAATGGTGCAGAAGACCAGCAGACCCCGCTGCAAGTAGGCGATAAAGTTTTCTTATGTACCCCGCATAACAATGTCATTGCCGTAGATGCCGACAGCGGTAAAGCGCTATGGAAAGCAGAAATTAATGCGAAATCTTCAGTGTGGATGCGTTGCCGTGGGTTGGCTTATTTCGATGCCACGAAGTCACTGCCTCATCCCGAGCTACCGGGCAGCAGTCAACCTCTTGCCGTAAATAGTGCAGAGATTGCTAACTGTCCTCGTCGTATTTTAATGAATACCATCGACGGGCGTCTGATTGCTCTAAATGCAGATAATGGACAGTTCTGCGCAGGGTTTGGTGACCATGGTACGGTAAATCTATTGACAGGAATGGGTAAAGCACCCGACCCGCAGTATGTATTAACCTCGGCGCCTACGCTTGCCGGAACGACTGTCGTGGTCGGTGGGCGTATCTCGGATAACGTAAGTACCGATATGCCGGGTGGGGTATTACGGGGTTTTGATGTGATGACCGGGGCCTTACGTTGGGCATTCGATCCGGGTAATCCAGATCCTAATGCGACCCTACAACCGGGGCAGCACTATGTTCGCAGTACGCCAAACTCGTGGGCACCTATGTCTTACGATCCACAGTCCAATACGGTATTCATGCCGATGGGTAGCTCTTCCGTGGATATTTGGGGGGCAAACCGTACGCCGTTGGATCATAAGTATGGCGCATCTATACTCGCGGTCGATGCGAATACGGGCAAGGAAAAGTGGGTTTATCAAACCGTCCATAATGATTTGTGGGACTTTGATATTCCAATGCAACCGAGCTTAATCGATTTCAACACTCCCTCGGGTGAAAGTCGTCCGGCAGTAGTCGTAGGAACGAAAGCGGGGCAGATCTATGTATTAGATCGCCTAACCGGTAAGCCCTTAACAAAGGTCGAAGAAGTTAAGGTTAAACGGAGCACTATACCGGGTGAGCAATACAGCGATACGCAGCCACGCTCCGTAGGAATGCCACAGATTGGCGCTCAGACACTGAAAGAGTCGGATATGTGGGGGGCAACGCCTTTCGACCAACTCATCTGTCGAGTCAGTTTCAAATCGATGCGTTATGAAGGTCTCTACACGGCACCGGGTACCGATAAATCCTTGAGTTTCCCTGGGTCGCTGGGTGGAATGAATTGGGGAAGTTTATCGACCGACCCGAATAACCACCTGATTTTCGTTAATGATATGCGTCTAGGACTGTGGCAGCAGCTGATTAAAGCCGATCCTAATGCCGCAACGGCAGCGAATACTGGTGGAGAAGCCGTCAATACCGGTATGGGCGCAGTACCGATGAAAGGCGCACCTTACTCGGTGAATAAAAACCGCTTTATGTCGCCTCTTGGCATCCCTTGTCAGGCACCGCCTTTCGGTACACTGTCAGCTATCGACATGACCACTCAAAAAATTGTGTGGCAGGTTCCACTAGGGACTGTACAGGATACCGGACCGATGGGAATTAAGATGGGCATGAAGATGCCGATCGGTATGCCGTCACTAGGTGGTAGTCTCGCCACGCAAGGTGGATTGGTCTTCATCGCGGGTACACAAGACTATTATCTGCGAGCCTTTGACAGCTCAACCGGTAAAGAAGTGTGGAAAGCACGTTTACCCGTGGGCAGCCAAGGTGGGCCGATAAGCTATGTCTCGCCGAAGACCGGTAAACAGTACATCCTGATTTCAGCGGGTGGGGCGCGTCAGTCTCCCGACCGTGGTGATTATGTGATTGCTTACGCGTTGAACTAAACGGTAGTTAACGACGTTATAGACCAAATGCCCCGCGAGTTGGCTAACCAATTAGCGGGGCATTTTCGTTAACCAGGAAAAAACTAACCATCTTCCCCATTAGCCGCTTCACACTACTCAGATCCAGCTTAAGCTACGCACGCCATAGTCGGAGTGAGTGTTCGCTAGTATTGAGCGCTATTTCATCGATAACTTATCGCGAGCAGAGTAGTGATCTGCGCTCTGTTCGATGATGAACTAAGCTTAATTATATATTCCTTCAAAAATTAGGAGTAATCGATGACCCATCAGTCAACGCTACAGATCGCGGGTAATACCCTTCCTAGTCTCGGCATGGGGAGCTGGCGTTTGGGACAAGGACGTTATGACTCACAACAAGAAATTCAGGCGTTGCAACGCGGACTCGACCTCGGGCTACGCGTGATCGATACGGCGGAAATGTACGGTGAAGGGCAATCTGAAACCTTAATCGGTAAGGCTATTGCCGATCGTAGAGATCAGACCTATCTAGTGTCGAAAGTGTACCCTTGGAACGCCACCGAAAGAGACCTGGAAACTAGCCTTGATGCCTCCCTCTCACGGTTGCGTACAGACTTCCTCGACCTTTATCTTCTGCATTGGCAGTCAGGTAATGATCTGCAAGAAGTGGTTAGCCTGATGGAGGCGATGAAGGCAAAGGGAAAAATTAAAGCGTGGGGGGTCTCTAACTTCGATTTACCAGCCATGCAATCGCTCATTAGCGTCGAAAACGGTGCCAACTGTGCGGTAAATCAGGTTTTTTATAATCTAGCGGGCAGAGGGATCGAGTACGATCTCGCACCATGGTGTGCAAAGCAGAACATCGCGATGATGGCTTATTGCCCCCTCGGCGGAGCAGGATCGCACCTACTCGACCTCGACGAAGTGAAAACACTGGCTGAAAAATATCACGTCAGTCCAGCCACCTTATTGCTGGCTTGGGTCATAAGGCAGAATAATATTCTGGCGATCCCCGAGTCAGGGAGCCTCGCACACGTTGAAGATAATGCCCGCGCTCTACAACTCACGCTGAATGAACAAGATTGCGCGCTACTTACACAGTATTATCCTGCTCCTCAAACCGCAGAACCGCTCGAAATTCGTTGAATAGCAGCAAAAGAGGGGGAGTTTTTAGCGAAAGGACGGTGAAAACATTAGCTGCGTGATCGTCGGGCTGATAGAATCAGCCGCTCACGACGTCACCATCGCAATGCTCATCCATTTCGGGCGGATATGACGATTTTCTACTAGACATCAACGAAAGCCGAATTTTATGCAGGTATGTAGCTTTATTATTAATAGTAGCGGCCATGAAACCTTTGGTCTGGTCAGCGAACAAGGTGTGATCGACGCAGGTAAACTGCTTGAATACCGTGATTTAAAACACCTACTGGAAGATGATGGGTTAGCAGCATTACAGGCCCTTTCGACGCGTACTGTGGATTATACGTTTGCCGAAATCAGCTTCTTGCCGGTGATCAAGACCCCGAATAAAATTTTGTGTGTAGGGATGAATTATTCAGAAAAACGTATCGAGTTTGGGGAAACTAACCCTGCGCCGACGCTATTCATTCGTTTTGCTGACAGCCTTACCGCGCACTTACAGCCGATCCAAAAACCGGTCAGTAGCGAGCAATTTGATTACGAAGGCGAATTAGCGGTAGTGATCGGAAAGGCTGCGCATCAGGTGACTGAGACTGAGGCTTTAGACTATGTGGCAGGCTATAGCTGCTTTATGGATGCGACTGTACGTGATATGCAGTTTACGTGGTTCACAGCAGGAAAGAACTGGCCAGCAACGGGTGGTTTTGGACCTTGGATGACGACGCACGATGAAATTCCCGACCCGCAGCAGCTCGAACTAAAGACCTTTTTAAATGGTGTGCAGGTTCAGAAAGACTCGACTCAAAACATGGTGCACAGTGTGGCGGCGATTATTGCTTATGTCACCCACTTTACGCCGCTATCACCTGGAGATGTCATTATTACCGGTTCACCAGGCGGTGTCGGTAAATCCCGTACTCCACAACTCTTTATGTTTCCGGGCGACGATGTTGCTGTAGAAATCAGTAAGATTGGCCGCTTATCACATGTTATTCGTTAAAAAGAACCGATAGCAGGGGAGCCACTATCGGTTGAAGTGCGGTAAGTTACCTTACCGCGAAACCTTTAATTAACGATTAGACGCGGCGATCTGCTTTCCCGGATGGTTTACGGCCTCTTCATCAGGCTGGATATCACATTGCTTAGGCAGCATCATAGATAGGATAGCGGCAATCAGCAGCGATACCGACAGGGCATAGATTGCGACGTTATGGCCATAAAAGTTAATCATCACACCGACCAGATACGGACCACAAAATCCGCCTAAATTCCCCAATCCGTTAATCACCCCACGGGCTGCACCTGCCGCTTCCGCTGAGGCGATCCGCCCTGGAATACTCCAGAAGGGGCTGGTTGCTGCTTTCAAGAAGAAACCACAGACGACCAAAGCGATATAGGCGGCAACAATATGATGGCGGAGTACGACTGAGGCGACGAGAGACGCGGCGAAACAGAGTAGTGAGATACCTACCCACATCCGACGCTTTCCTGAACGATCACTCAGCAGTGAAATGACATAAATACCTGCCAGCATTGCAACGAACGGTAGAATCGCAAGGCCGCCAACATCCGCCATATTACCACCGGTAAGGTTTTTCAAAATGGCCGGTAGCCAAAGCGTATAACCGTAGTCGCCTGTTTGATAAAAGAAGTTGAGGAAAATAAGTGTCACTAACCCACGGTTTTTGAAAACATCTCTTAACGGTGCGTTACTAACCGCAACCTTTGCTTCACGGGCTTCGCGTTCGGCCTTTAATTGCGTTAGTAAGTATTCACGTTCTGTTTCCGGTAACCACCGTGCTTCTTGTGGGCGATCGCTAATTAGTGCCCACCACAACATCATTACGATGGCGGACAAAATCCCTTCGATAAAGAATAACCAGCGCCAGTCCAAGGCAGAGATAATCGCACCAGAAACCGGTGCGGTAAAAATGCCACCTAGTGGTGCGAACATCATCACGATAGCATTGGCTCGCCCCAGCTCTTTCTCTGGAAACCAGTTACTAACCATTGTTAAGACGACGGGGAGCATTCCGCCCTCAGCGATACCTAAGAGGAAGCGTAAGAAGAGTAGTTGGTATTCGTGTGTGACGAACCCCGTAGCAATTGAGATGAAGGCCCATGCAGTGAGTGAGGCAGCAATAAATTTCTTACCGCTACCATGTACGGCAATTCGTCCACCGGGGATCTGTAGAAAGAGATAGCCAATAAAGAAGATACCGCTGACGACACCCGCCATCTGGCTAGTAATCCCTAAGTCTTGATCCATTCCGCCAGGAAGCGCGAAACTGATATTCACCCGATCCATGAAAGAAATGATACAGGCGATTAATATCGGAACAATAATCCGATACCAACGGGTTCCTGGAACTTTATGACTCATAGTACTCCTCCCCTCAGAAAACACTGTCTCTGAAAAAATCTTCGCTTATCTTCCATGAAAAATTATCCTTTATCATCGTCATTCGGTTATGAATTTATAAGCATAGTCACTATATTCTTCGAAAGGACGGATATTTTGTGACTACTATGAAACAATGTTTTTACAAATGTTTTTGCGAGCTAAGTCACGCTGAATCGTGTTAAGAAATGATGTTACGGATAACGTGATCCGGCAGGGGTTAGACGGACGCTCTATTGGGTTGAGAAAGTGTCTCCATTAAGAAAGCGCGTCTCAAGAATGACTTGGCAGGGGGTGGTAATACCTTGTACGCGTTGTAGTAATAATTCTGTTGCGCGTTGACCGACCTCAAAACGTGGAGTATGAATGCTGGTTAAGCGTGGTGTCGTGATTTGTCCGATCTCTAAACCATGGAAGCCGACGATGGCGATATGCTGCGGGACCTCGATAGCAGCCGCTTGGCAGGCACGTAACACCCCTATCGCTAGATCATCGTTCGTACAGAAAATCGCATCAAGTTCCGGAACGGAGTGCAAGGCTTCTTGCATCATGGTCGCGCCAGTTTCAATAGACGAGACCCTTTTAGGGCTGATATGAGTAGAGGGTAATCCCGCCTCGTCCAGCGCAGCACAATAGCCTTGATAACGCTGTTGATCGCGCAAATCTGACATTGAGCCAAAATAGGCAATATGTTTCCTACCCGAGTCGATAAGCGCTCGTGTCGCTTGATAACCCGCCTGTAAATTATCAAACCCAACGTTGATCCTGTCGGGATGCGATGCAATTCCCATCACTTCAGCGATAGGGATCTTGGCTGCTTGTAGGTACTTTTCGGCTCGCAGGGTGTGTGCCGTATCGGTCAAAATCAGCGCTTTAATATTAAAAGCCAGTAGCGCCGCGATTTGCTCCTCTTCTTTCTGTAAGGAGTAATCGTAGGTAACGACTAAAGTCTGAAAGCCTTGCGCTTCAGCGACCGTCTCAATCCCAGCCAACAGATCGCTAAAAATCTGATTATTAAAGGACGGGATAAGCACGCCGACTCGCGGGATGGATTGGCTCGTAATATGAGGATTATCTGGATCGGGTTCGAACCCAACCTCTTCAATGACGCTGGCAATACGCTCGGCAGTCTCAGACTTCACTTTTTCAGGTGTGCGTAAATAGCGGCTTACCGTCATTTTAGTGACCCCGGCAAGCACGGCAATATCATTTAGGGTAATACGTTGTTTTTTCATAGATTACGCATTGGCAGCAGAGGGACTTATTATGCCGTGGGTATACCGAAAAAGATATGTTCTGCCGAGAGACCAATAAGTTATTTTTACTTGTCCGGACTGGCACAGACCTTGCTTCAGTTAACGCCTATCACGAGGGAGGAAAACTGATGAGCGTGCAGACTGAAATTAGCCTTACCCCTACGCAAGTTCGACCTGCGCAAAAGTGGCAACAATTGGCTCTGGGACTACTGTGTATGGCCTCAATCTCTAGTCCTCAGTACGTCTGGACGCTTCTGACAAAGCCTCTCTTGGAACGGCTTGATGTCACGCTGCCAGTCTTACAGGTGACGTTTTCGTTATTAATTGTTTTTCAGACATTCCTCTCACCATTACAGGGCAAATTAATTGATCGCTATGGTGCGCAGCGGTTAATCGGGCTAGGTACCTTGCTGACGGGGTTCAGTTGGATAGGTGCGGCGGTTAGTCACTCGTTATGGATGCTGTACCTGATGTATGGCGTAGTCGGTGGTATCGGGACGGGGATTGTCTACATCGGTATTATAGGGCAAGTTGTACGTTGGTTCCCGCACCAGCGCGGTTTCGCGGCAGGGATGGTCGCGGCAGGCTATGGTATGGGGGCTATCGTGACAACCTTGCCCATTTCTACTTCGCTCGCTCACCATGGTTTAACGGCCACCTTAGCCACGTTTGGGGTAGGTTTTACGGTAGTGGGAGGATTAGCTAGTCGTGGACTGCGCGAGGCACCTGTCGTGAAGGCAACAGCGGACGTTAATCTTCCAAGGCAACGCAACTACTCTTCCTCACAAATGCTTAAGCAGCCCTTATTTTGGCTACTCTTTTTTATGATGGCGTGTATGTCTACCTCTGGGCTGATGGTCACCTCGCAACTCGCGAGTTTTGCTACAGATATTGGAGTCGGACAGGCGCTGATTTTCGGTATGGCGGCGCTACCGCTGGCGATGAGTCTTGATCGCCTCACCAACGGCCTTACCCGCCCCCTCTTTGGGTGGGTCTCTGATCGTATCGGGCGCGAAAATACGATGTTTGTCGCCTTTATCCTAGAGGCATGTGCCATGACGCTATGGCTGACCTTCCGGCAGGACCCGCTATTATTCATCCTACTGTCGGGGGTCGTATTTTTAGGATGGGGAGAAATATTCTCTCTTTTCCCCGCAACCCTAACCGATACGTTTGGCCAGCAACATGCGACGAGCAATTATGGTTGGTTATACCTATCTCAGGGGGTGGGATCGATCCTCGGTGGCCCACTCGCCGCGTTACTCTATCAAGCAAGCCACGGGTGGGTACCGGTTTTTAGCCTAGCCATTGGGTTGGACGTGCTCACCGCACTCTTAGCGATTACAGTGCTCAAACCTTGGCGTAAGCGTTTTATTGCCCATTCGTGAGGGCTGACTGCTGTTGGGCCAATGCCTGAATATCTGTAGGGGAGGTTCGGCAACAGCCGCCGATCAGCCGTGCGCCTGCTGCCAGCCAATCAGGGAGATAGTCGCTCAGTTGTTGACAATGGGTACCGCCCTGGTGCCACGTTTTACTTGTCGCATCGTAGGTCTCACCAGAGTTGGGATACACCACGAGCGGCAGAGCGGTTAATCGGTGTAAATGCGCGAGTGCCGCTGTTGTTTCTGTCAGTGCGATACAGTTAATCCCCAATGCAACGACCTGAGGTTGCGTCGACAGGAAATTGGCGACGGTTGCTAACGGGGTACCATCGCTGAGGTGCTGAGCATCTTTAAGGGTAACGCTAAACCACGCTCTCGCCTCGGGAAATTCTTGTATCAGCTGACATAATGCTTGGATCTCAGCGAAAGAAGGCTGTGTCTCGCAGGCGAGTAGATCTGCACCCGCAGCCAGCAGTTGTGTAATGCGGGGGCGATGAAAATCAATAAAAGCTTCAGTTGTTAACGAGTAATCGCCGCGGTATTCCGAACCATCCGCTAAAAAAGCGCCATAAGGCCCGACCGATCCCGCGACTAGGGGGCGGGGTGCCGTTGGCTGTTCGCGAAGAAACTCAGTTCGTGCTTCTATGGCCAGCGTCACGCTACGGGCGATGAGTGCTTGCGCCTGTTCAGTATTCAGCCCCCGCCGAGCAAACCCTTCAATCGACGCCTGATAGCTAGCGGTGATGGCACACTGTGCACCGGCCCGAAAATAGTCGAGATGCACCTGACGGATAATTTCTGGCTGATTAATTAAGACATTGGCTGACCAAAGGCTATCGGTAATCTGGCATCCCCGCGTTTCCAGCTCGGTAGCCAGAGCACCGTCCAACACAATAAAGGGGTGCTGAGTGAGTAACGAGGTCAGGGGATTAGTCAGAGACATGCTTCACGTCCTTAGCTTTTTTTGCAGAGGTTAGGTAGTAGGCGGCATAGCAACACGCAACGAAGGGTAGGCCACACCATAGCGCAATTCTCTGGCTTGGGTCGAAGGCCAATCCTAAACAGGCGATAAGACACAAGGCAAAGCCAAGAATAGGGAGTACAGGAAAGCCAGGGGCGCGATAGGCAAGACCCTCGATCGGCTGGCCGGAGGCAATATAGTGGCGACGGAACCGATAGTGGGAAGCACAGATACTCAGCCATACGGCGACAACGGCGAAGCCAGAAATGGCCGAGAGCGCGACAAAGACGGTATCAGGCGCGACGATACTCGAAAAGAGCGCTAACACTCCACCCAACATACTAATACTAATAGCAAATACGGGTATGCCACGACGATTAACCCGCGCAAATGCACGCGGTAGCGTCTGTTGGTTAGCTAATGACCATAGCATCCTTCCCGATGCATACAGACCAGAGTTAGCGGCGGAGAGGATTGCGGTAAGGATAACAAAGTTGAAAATATCAGCCGCATAAGGGATACCAATCTTCTCGAAGACCAGCACGAAAGGACTTTTCTCAACCCCGGCTTGCTGCATAGGGATGAGCGCTGCCAACACAAAGACGGTTCCCAAGAAAAAGATCACGAGTCGGGCAATCGTCGTACGGATCGCAACCGGGATAACCTTCTCCGGATTTTCAGTTTCACCCGCCGCAATCCCGATAAGTTCCGTGCCTGAGAATGCGAAGTTCACCGCAACCATGGTCATGAGGATCGGTAGCGTGCCATGGGGAAACCAGCCTCCGGCGGTAATAGTGTGTAAAAAGGGAGGTGGCGTCCCGTCATGCATCGGTATTAGGCCGAAAATGGCAGCGCCCCCCAAAATAATGAAGACTAGGATCGTAATCACTTTCACGATCGAGAACCAGAACTCACCCTCAGCGAAAAAGCGCGTAGAGATAATATTGAGACCAAAAATAATGACGCAGAAGAGTAAACACCACTGCCAGATCGGGACGGTTGGGAACCAATACTGCATACAGAAGCCAGCAGCGGTGAAGCTCGACCCCAAGGCGACGGTCCAGGTCAACCAGTAGAGCCAGGCAACCGTATAACCTGTGGCGGGGCCGAGATAACGCGTAGCATAGACATGGAACGCACCCGTTTCTGGCATGGCGACTGAGAGCTCTCCGAGACTTTGCATCACTAGCCAGACCACCAAGGCCCCAATTAAATACGCGAGTAACGTTCCCGCCGCACCTGTACTGGCGATAATGTAGCCGGTATTAAAAAATAGTCCGGTACCAATCACCCCGCCAAGAGAGAGCATGACGAGATGACGGGCTTTCATCGTGCGCTGCAATGAACCATTCTGTTTAGCTTCTGATTGCATGTGACCTTCTAAACGTTTAGACATCTAAATAGCTATCAGCATGTTATACGTTGATTTTTTTTATAATGCAAAAGCCAGCGACTTCCTAAGGTCCGAATTTTTATATTTTATTTATATCTCCTCGCCAATCTTTACGATTTTTTTATCTTAAAAACCTTAATATTCAGGAAGTTAAAAAATCTGGAGTTAAGCGTATGTCACCAGCCTTTATGATCGGAACTGTGCTCATCCTCGCCTTATTAGGCTACTTATTTTATACCTTATTTCATGCGGAGAATTTCTGATGCCCAGTCAAGCCGCGCTACTTATTGCGAGTTTTCTGGTAACGGTGTTGGTCTGTGCCAAACCTTTGGGTAAATTGTTAGCTGCGATGATCCACGATCAGGCCTTCGTCGGATGTGGCGCTATTGAAAAGGGGCTATTCGGCCTATGCGGTATTCGGCGCAACGCGATGAATGGCTATCACTACCTCGCCGCTATCTTGGTATTCAACCTACTCGGTTTTCTATTTCTTTTTATAATACTGCTATCACAGGCATGGTTACCGTTTAATCCGCAACATCTGCCTGGCTTGAGTTGGGACCTAGCGCTCAACACGGCAATAAGTTTTGTGACAAATACCAACTGGCAGGCCTATGCTGGAGAAACCACTATCAGCTATTTCAGCAGCATGGTGGGTCTGACCGTTCAAAACTTCCTGTCGGCAGCCACAGGTATCGCCATACTGTTCGCCCTAGTCCGCGGATTCATCTGGCGTGAACAGACACATTTGGGGAATGCATGGCGCGATTTACTGCGTATTACGCTTTTCTTATTACTCCCACTCTCACTTCTCAGCGCACTCTTCTTTATCAGCCAAGGCGTGGTACAGAGCCTACATAGCTACGTGGATTACACCTCGCTGGAAGGCGTTAAGCAGAGTCTACCGCTAGGGCCGGTTGCCTCCTTAGAGTCGATCAAACTATTGGGGACTAATGGCGGCGGTTTCTTTAACGCTAACTCGGCCCATCCGTTTGAAAACCCAAATTTCCTGACTAACTTTGTACAGATGGTGTTGATCTTCCTTATTCCCGCAGCCCTCTGTTTCGCCTTTGGCGATGTGGTTAAGGATAAACGGCAGGGCAATGCGCTGCTGTGGGCGATGAGTCTAATGTTTATCGTTGCCGTGGTAGTCGTGATGTACGCTGAATTGAAAGGAAATCCGTCTCTGACGCTGGCCGGTGGCGACAGCGCGTTTAACTGGGAAGGTAAAGAGAGTCGCTTTGGTCTCTTAGCCTCGTCGTTATATACCGTGGTGACGACGGCCGCGTCTTGTGGGGCGGTTGTTGCCATGCATGACTCGCTCACCGCATTAGGGGGGCTAGTACCTTTATGGTTAATGCAGATAGGTGAGGTTGTATTCGGTGGGGCAGGCTCGGGCCTGTATGGCATGCTGATTAACGTTATTCTTGCCGTATTCATTGCCGGACTGATGATTGGGCGTACCCCCGAATACCTCGGGAAAAAAATCGGCCCCCACGAAATGAAAATGGCGGCACTCTATATCCTAATAACACCGTTATTAGTGCTTGCCGGAACCGCCCTAGCGTTAATGACGGAAGCAGGACGTGCGGGCATCAGCAATCCTGGTCCGCATGGTTTTACCGAAGTTCTTTATGCACTTTCTTCTGCAGCAAATAATAACGGTAGCGCATTCGGTGGGCTCTCTGCGAATACCTCCTTCTGGAATCTGTTACTGGGTCTCGTCATGCTGCTGGGGCGCTTCCTACCCTTTATTCCGCTACTGATTATTGCCGGGCGACTGGTAAAACGTAATATTCAGCCACGTAGTGCCGGTACTCTACCCACTCATGGGGCTTTATTCGTCGGGTTATTGATCGGAACGGTATTACTGACCGGAGCATTAACCTTCATTCCTTCTCTCGCGTTAGGCCCAGTGGCCGAGCATTTACAACTTCTTACTCAGTCTGCGGCTGGGAGTCATTAATATGCGGAACTCAACGACCTCTCGTCAGGCTCTATTACAAGCCTGCAGTGACTCATTCAGAAAACTCTCCCCCGTCACTCAGTGGCGCAACCCGGTGATGTTTGTGGTATGGCTAGGTAGTGCGCTCACTAGCGTGATGGCCCTCTTCGCATTGGCACAGCAGCAGTGGTCGGAGGCTATTTTTACCGGTGCGATAAGTCTATGGCTATGGTTCACCGTCCTCTTCGCTAATTTCGCGGAGGCCTTAGCCGAAGGGCGGAGCAAGGCGCAAGCGGAAAGTTTAAAAGGACTAAAACAAACGAGCTGGGCGAAGAAGCTCGAACAGCCGACTGAGCATGCTGCGTTTACCACGCTGTCCGCTGAGGCGTTACGTAAAGGCGATTGGGTACGGGTAGACGCTGGCGACATTATTCCTTGCGATGGGGAGGTCTTAATCGGCGGGGCATCGGTCGATGAAAGCGCGATTACCGGTGAATCTGCGCCCGTTATCCGTGAAGCCGGAGGTGACTTTGCTTCGGTAACCGGCGGAACGCGGATTTTATCAGATTGGCTGGTGATCCAATGTAGCGTGAACCCCGGTGAAACGTTTATTGACCGGATGATCACCATGGTTGAAGGCGCAAAACGACGTAAAACCCCCAATGAGGTTGCCCTCTCTATCCTATTGATATCTCTGACCATCATCTTTGTTATCGCGACGGCAACGCTCTATCCATTTTCGTTGTGGGGAGGGCATGCTATCAGCGTCGTGGTATTGGTCGCTTTATTGGTTTGTCTTATTCCGACGACCATCGGCGCACTCTTATCCGCGATCGGTATTGCCGGGATGAGCCGGATGCTTAACGCCAACGTGATCGCGACCAGCGGTAGAGCCGTCGAGGCGGCAGGCGATGTGGATGTCTTACTGATGGATAAAACCGGCACGATCACATTTGGTAATCGCCAAGCTTCCGCCTTTTATCCGGCCGAAGGCGTGACTGAGGAGGCACTCGCCAATGCCGCGCAACTCGCTTCGTTAGCCGATGAAACGCCAGAAGGACGGAGTATCGTCGTCTTAGCAAAACAGCGCTTTAATTTACGCGAACGTGAGTTGAGTTCGCTGCAAGCCACCTTTATTCCCTTTACCGCTCAAACCAGAATGAGTGGAATAGACTTCGCACAAACACGCATTATGAAAGGTGCGATGGAGGCGGTGCGTGACTATGCCCGCCAGCAAGGCGGTAGTTTCCCTGATGAAGTTGTGCAGACGGCGGATGAGATCGCACGTCGTGGTGAGACCCCGCTGGTAGTGATTGAGAATCAACGCGTCATGGGGGTGGTCGCCCTGAAGGATATCGTCAAAGGCGGAATTAAAGAGCGTTTTAGTCAGCTACGTAAGATGGGGATTAAAACGGTGATGGTAACGGGGGATAACGCCCTGACAGCAGCGGCGATTGCTGCTGAAGCCGGTGTCGATGACTTCCTGTCGCAGGCGACTCCAGAAGCTAAGCTCGCGCTAATCCGACAATATCAAGCGGAAGGACGAATGGTGGCGATGACCGGTGATGGGACGAATGATGCCCCAGCACTGGCGCAGGCAGACGTAGCGGTCGCGATGAATTCCGGTACTCAAGCGGCAAAAGAAGCAGGAAATATGGTCGATTTGGACTCGAACCCGACCAAGCTACTGGAAGTCGTACATATCGGTAAACAAATGCTGATGACCCGTGGCTCACTCACCACCTTCAGTATTGCTAACGATGTGGCGAAGTATTTCGCCATTATTCCTGCGGCCTTTACGGTGGTCTATCCGCAATTGGCAGAGTTGAATATCATGCATCTTCACTCTCCCTCCTCGGCGATTTTATCTGCCGTCATCTTTAACGCGCTGATCATTGTTGCGCTGATCCCTCTAGCGCTACGTGGTGTCCCGTATAAAGCAGTTTCTGCGTCGGCCTTATTACGCCGTAATCTATGGATCTACGGGCTAGGCGGACTCATTTTACCCTTCCCTGGAATCAAGGTCATCGACCTGTTATTAACCGCGCTGGGTGTGGCTTAGGAGAGTATGATGAACATTTTTCGACCTGCTGTTTCGCTATTTCTGCTGTTAACGCTACTTACGGGGATCGTTTATCCTCTGCTCACTACCGTCGTGGGTAATCGACTATTTCCCCAACAGGCGCAGGGATCGCTGATCAAACAAGGTTCAGTACTGCTAGGTTCCACGTTAATTGGGCAAGATTTTACACAAGCGGGATATTTCCATGGCCGGCCCTCTGCGACGGCAGGGCATGCGGATAATCCTCTCGCCTCCGGTGGGAGTAACCTCGCAGTGAGCAATCCACAACTTGCGCAACGTATCGATCAACAGGTGAGTCTACTACGCTCACAGAACCCCCTCGCCAGTCGTGCAGTACCGACCGAGTTGGTGACCACATCAGCGAGTGGGCTTGACCCTACGTTATCGCTTGCGGCGGTAGAGTGGCAGATCCCACGTGTCGCGCAGGCGCGGCACCTTGCGGTAAGCGACGTGAAAAAGCTCGTCAGTGCCTATACGGAACAACCACGACTGTCCTTTATGGGGCCAACTGTGGTAAACCTAGTCGCACTTAATATAGCGCTCGATCAGCGCCTAGTGGGGAAGTAATGCATGACTGACGACGATCGCCGTCCAACACCAGAAAGCTTGTTGCTCGAAAGCCAACAAGCGGCACGCGGTAAGCTTAAAATCTATTTTGGTGCTTGTGCGGGCGTTGGAAAAACCTGGGCGATGTTGCAAGAAGCCCACCGCCTACAGGCGCAAGGTATCGACGTGCTGGTCGGGATCGCCGAAAGTCATGGGCGAGTGGCAACCCAAGCATTACTGCAAGGATTGACGGTTCTTCCACGGCAAAAAGCCCGTGGGCAACTCTACGATGAGTTTGATCTCGATGGTGCGTTACGGCACCAGCCGAGTATCATTTTAATTGATGAGCTTGCCCACTCCAACGCGGCAGGGAGCCGCCATCCCAAGCGCTGGCAAGATATTGATGAACTGCTCGATAGCGGCATCGATGTCCTGACAACCCTGAATGTTCAGCACCTTGAGAGCTTGAATGATGTAGTCAGTGGCATCACAGGGATCCAAGTCAGAGAAACGATCCCCGACCCATTCTTTGAGCAAGCTAACGAAGTCGTATTGGTCGATATCTCTCCCGACGATTTACTCGAGCGCCTACAACAAGGCAATGTCTACGTCGGCGATCGTGCCGAGCGTGCGATAGAAAATTTTTTCCGCAAAGGTAATCTTTTCGCATTACGCGAATTGGCCTTGCGACGCACGGCAGAGCGGGTCGACGGACAAGTCCGGGCGTGGCGAGATAGTCGGCGCTTAGACGACCGAGTGTGGCATACGAACGATGCACTGTTAGTCTGTATTGATGGCCGCATAGGGAGTGAGAAGCTCATTCGCGTCGCGGCTCGGCTAGCAAGTCGCCTTGGCTGCGAATGGCATGTTATTAGCGTCGACGTTGTCGGCTACCGCTCTCGTTCTCGGCTTCAGCGCCATAGGGTATTGCAATATTTACGGATTGCGGAAAATCTTGGCGCGCTAACATCGGCCCTCTCGGCTGATGATCGCGTTACCGCTATCGTCCGTTATGCCCGCGAGCATAATTTGGGTAAGTTAATTGTTGGTCGTCAGACAGGAGGCGGAGCAATCACCCAAGCGTGGCGGCAACGCCTCACCCGACAACTCGGCGCTGCCGCCCCCGATCTTGATGTACTGATTATCGCTTGCGACCACGTCAAAGATACATCGTCTTCCTCGTCGTTCAGTCAAGGTTTGGGTCCTCGGCCTTGGCTCGGCTATCTGGCTGCGACGCTTGCTTGTGCCGCGATCACCACACTCTTTAATATCTTTATCCCACAATTTTCGCCGATTAATGTGGTCATGGTTTACCTACTTGCCGTGGTCTTGATTGCGCTGAAGTTTGGTCGACTGCCTTCTGTGTTTGCTTCATTGATCAATATCGTTGTATTTGATTGGTTTTTTGTGAATCCGAAAGGAGAGTTGGCGATCTCTGACGCCCAGTATGCCGTCACCTTTTCCATCATGTTGGGGGTCGGTTTATTGATCGGTAACCTTACCGCCGGGCTACGCTATCAAGCGCGGGTTGCCCGATCGCGAGAAAAACGCAGCACACAGCTCTACGAATTGGCGCGTGAATTAAACCAACACGGTGAAGCACAGGAGATTGCGCTAGCCGGTCAGAAGGCAATCGGACGTGCCTTATCAACGACCTGCGAAATATGGCTGCCTAATCAGGACAACCAGCTACAGCCCTTAGCGGGAACCCTCAGTGAATTATCGCCGGATCGCGCCATCCTACGCTGGTGTTTCGAGAAAGGGCAGGCGGCAGGCGCCGGGACCGATACGCTCGCAGGTGTCCCTTATCGGATGCTACCGCTGCAGAGTAATAACCAAGTTTATGGGGTGGTGGTGTTAGCGACCGTTAGCCCACAATTTCTTGTCAGCCCGGAGCAGCAGCGTTTATTAGAGACGTTAGTACTCCTTATCGCGGGAGCGCAACAGCGTGTGATGTTGACGCAGCGTGAACAGTTTTCACGTGTCGCCATTGAAAGGGAGGCGTTACGCAATTCCCTACTCTCGGCGTTATCCCACGATCTCCGTACGCCATTGACGGTGCTTTTTGCCCATACAGAAATGCTGACGTTAGAACTCGGTGAACAGCCTAGCGATATCATGGAACAGCTGGCAGCGTTACGAGAGCAAACGCTGAGTATGATCCGTCTTGTCAGTAATATGTTGGATATGGCCAGAATTGAGGCGGAAGGTTTTCGCCTCACCGCGGATTGGCTGAGCATTGAAGAAGTGTTACAAAGCGCATGCGAGGCCATCGAACGACTATTTCCTGAGGTGGAAATCCGCTACCTTAGTCCAGAACACGTCATTTTAGTCCGTGGCGAAGGACCTTTATTGGAACGTGTGTTTGTAAATCTCTTTGAAAATGCTATTAAATATGGATGCGGTAGGACAGCGCCGATCACCGTGGGTATTTATCCTGATGCCCACCACGTTCAGGTAACGATCTGTGATCAAGGCCCGGGCCTGCCGCAGGGTGACCCTGCGCGATTATTTAGTAAATTTAGCCGTGGCGAGAGCGAATCGGCGATCCCCGGCGTCGGGATGGGCCTTGCGATATGCAAAGCAATTACCGAATTGCACGATGGCCATATTTCAGCACAGAATGGGGCAGAGGGTGGGGCCTGTTTTACGTTAACCTTACCCGCTCAGTACCCTCAGGTAGACTAAGATGACAACTCTGTTAATTATTGAAGATGAAGTACAAATCGGTCGCTACCTCAAGCGGGTGCTTACCGCCGACCATATTAAAATCTTTCATGCAGAGAACTTACACCGTGGACTCGCCCTCGCCGCCGCTCGCCCCCCTGATCTTGTGTTACTTGACTTAGGACTCCCCGACGGAGAGGGCTTGGATTTTATCCAGCAATTTCGCGGATGGAGCGATAAACCGATAATCGTACTCTCTGCCCGTCATGATGAATCAGTTAAAATTACAGCGTTGGATCGAGGTGCCGATGATTACCTGACGAAACCCTTTAGTGTCGGTGAGTTACAGGCGCGGGTTAGGGTCGCACTACGCCGGAGCGAGCGTGAGGTGGAGGACGTAAAAAAATTCGGTGAGATTGAAATCGATAGGCAGGCTCACACCGTTAAGCGGGCGGGAGAGCGAGTGCATCTGACGGCGATGGAATACAAGCTTCTGCTACTGCTCGCTAACCATGCGGGTAAGGTACTGACGCAACATTTCATCCTGACCTCACTCTGGGGGCCAAATGCCGAAGATAGCCAGTATTTACGCGTCTATATCGGCCATCTGCGTAAAAAACTAGAACCCGATCCACGCCGTCCACAGCACCTATTGACCGAGAATGGTATTGGCTACCGATTTGTGGAATAAGCGCCTATCGCTCGAAAATAATCCAAGGATCGTCGCTTTTAGCGATAAAGATCACTATACCTGGTGCGAAGCTGTGGTTAATTGAAAAAGAGCAGGGATGACATTTGTAATAAATATGTTAATAATCGCATCACAAATGTTTTCCTGGTGAGTCAGCCCTAACGCTTCACAGATAAGGAGCGCAGTAGGGTGCCCAGATAATAAGTAAAGTGAGCTGAAGAATGTCGACAAAACCCTTTTTTTTCCAAGAACCCTTTCCCCTGTCAGAAGATAACACCGACTATTACTTATTGAGTACTGACCACGTCTCCATGACTGAGTTCGAAGGCCAATCGATCCTGAAAGTCGATCCGGCCGCGCTAACCTTACTCGCACAACATGCTTTCCATGACGCATCATTTTTACTGCGTGCGTCTCACCAGCGGCAGGTAGCAGCAATCCTCGATGATCCTGACGCCAGCGAAAACGATCGCTATGTCGCCTTACAGTTTCTGCGTAACTCCGAAATTGCCGCGCGAGGGATATTGCCAACGTGCCAAGATACCGGAACGGCAATTATTGTCGGGAAGAAAGGGCAGGCCGTCTGGACCGGGGGGGGCGACGAAGCCGCGTTAGCGCAAGGGGTCTATAACACCTATACCGAAGACAACCTCCGCTATTCGCAGAATGCACCACTCGATATGTATAAAGAAGTGAACACCGGCACGAACCTCCCTGCGCAGATCGACCTCTATAGCGTTGATGGCGACGAGTACAAATTCCTTTGCATGGCCAAAGGGGGCGGTTCCGCGAATAAAACTTACTTATTCCAAGAAACCAAGGCGTTGTTGTCGCCAGGTAAACTCAAGGACTATTTGGTAGAGAAGATGCGTAGTCTAGGCACCTCTGCCTGCCCTCCGTACCATATCGCGTTTGTGATTGGTGGAACCTCTGCGGAAGCCACGCTAAAAACCGTTAAACTCGCCTCGGCTCATTATTACGATAACTTACCGGCGGCAGGTAACGAGCATGGACAAGCGTTTCGTGACCATCAACTCGAACAAGAATTATTAGAGGCGGCCCAGAACCTAGGGATAGGCGCGCAATTTGGCGGTAAATATTTTGCCCATGATATCCGTGTTATTCGCCTACCACGACATGGTGCCTCCTGCCCTATCGGAATGGGCGTTTCATGCTCTGCTGACCGTAATATCAAGGCAAAGATTAACCGCAAAGGAATTTGGATCGAAAAACTGGAAGCTAACCCCGGACGATTCATCCCAGAAGCACTGCGTCAACAAGGCGAAGGCGATGTGGTGAGTATCGACCTGAATCGCCCGATGAGCGAGATCTTGGCACAGCTTGCGCAGTACCCGGTCTCTACGCGGCTCTCGCTTTCAGGCACAATTATTGTTGCGCGTGATATCGCACATGCGAAATTAAAAGAGTTACTCGACAGCGGGGAACCCCTCCCGCAATACGTGAAAGATCATCCCATTTACTACGCAGGGCCGGCAAAGACTCCTGAAGGCTATGCATCCGGCTCCTTAGGGCCAACTACCGCAGGACGGATGGATTCCTATGTCGATCAGCTACAAGCGAACGGCGGCAGCATGATCATGCTGGCGAAAGGCAATCGTAGCCAGCAAGTCACCGATGCGTGTCATAAACATGGTGGCTTCTATTTAGGGAGTATCGGGGGACCTGCTGCGGTGCTCGCTCAACAAAGTATTACCAAATTAGACTGCGTAGCCTATCCTGAACTGGGTATGGAAGCTATTTGGAAAATCGAGGTCACTGATTTCCCGGCGTTCATTTTGGTCGATGATAAAGGCAACGATTTCTTCCAAAATATTCAGAACAACAAATGCCAGGGCTGTGCGATTAAAGGCTAAAACCACCAGGCGTGCTTTGCGCGCCTTATTGCTCACGAGAGAGGTCACCATGTTTAGTCACGTTATGGTCGGTTCCGACGATATTGCAGTATCAAAAAAGTTCTACGATGCACTGTTTACGGTTATTGGTGCAGATGCACAGGGTGAGGATGACAAGGGTCGTCTGTACTACATCAAAGGGCAACAAATGTTTCTCGTCACGCCACCGATAAACGGCGAAGCGGCTACCGGTGCTAATGGCGGAACTATCGGCTGGGCGTTACCGAGTGAAGATGCGGTAAATCAATGGCATAGCGTTGGTTCTCATGCAGGGGGAAGCGCGATAGAATCGCCTCCAGGCTTACGCACCGTGGGACAGCGAGAACTGTATCTTGCCTACTTACGCGATCCCTTCGGCAATAAGCTCTGTGGATTGTATAGCCCAACTTAAAACTCGCTGTAGGTTACTGGATTGTTGAGTTTCGACCGCATTTGCTAAGGATTTACGGCTGCATATCTTACAGCCAGAGGGTATACTAGCCTCCACTTTTTTTAGCGTATCGCGTGCGGAACTCACAATGCAAAAGTTTGATACCAAAACCTTTCAAGGACTGATCCTGACACTACAGGATTACTGGGCGAATCAGGGCTGTACTATTATCCAGCCTTTGGATATGGAAGTTGGCGCTGGCACCTCTCATCCAATGACTTGTCTGCGCGCGTTAGGGCCAGAACCTATGGCGTCGGCCTATGTCCAGCCCTCCCGTCGTCCTACCGATGGCCGCTACGGCGAAAACCCTAACCGACTACAGCACTATTACCAGTTCCAAGTGGTGATCAAACCCTCGCCCGATAATATCCAAGAACTCTACCTTGGCTCATTAAAAGCGTTAGGCCTCGACCCGACTATCCATGATATCCGCTTCGTAGAAGATAACTGGGAAAACCCAACGCTTGGCGCTTGGGGTCTAGGTTGGGAAATCTGGCTAAATGGTATGGAAGTCACGCAGTTTACCTACTTCCAACAAGTGGGTGGCCTAGAGTGTAAGCCGGTGACAGGCGAAATTACCTACGGATTAGAACGCTTGGCGATGTATATCCAAGGGGTCGATAGCGTTTATGATCTCGTGTGGAGCGATGGCCCGCTGGGTAAAACGACTTACGGCGACGTTTTCCATCAAAACGAGGTGGAGCAATCGACCTATAACTTCGAACATGCGGATGTTGATTTCCTCTTTAGCTGTTTTGAACAGCATGAAAAAGAGGCGCAACACCTGCTGGCTCTCGATACACCGTTGCCGCTTCCTGCCTATGAGCGGATCCTCAAAGCGGCACATTGCTTTAACCTGTTAGATGCTCGTAAGGCGATTTCGGTAACCGAACGCCAACGCTATATCCTGCGTATCCGGACCCTAACGAAAGCAGTGGCCGAAGCGTACTACGCTTCACGTGAAGCCCTTGGCTTCCCAATGTGTAATAAAAATAAATAAGGGGTAGGGATGAGCGACAATACTTTTCTGGTAGAAATCGGTACTGAAGAACTACCACCTAAAGCCCTGCGCCAACTGGCTCAGGCATTTGCCGATCAGCTCACGCAAGAAATCGATGCGGCTGGGCTTTCTCACCAACAGGTTGAATGGTATGCGACCCCGCGTCGCCTTGCGGTTAAGGTACTGAACCTTGGCGCCAAGCAAGCGGATCGTGTCGTCGAAAAACGCGGCCCTGCCTTAAGTGCGGCGTTTGATAGCGAAGGGAATGTGACGAAAGCGGCGCAAGGCTGGGCGCGCGGTAATGGAATTACGGTTGAGCAAGCTGACCGTTTAGTCACAGATAAAGGCGAGTGGCTGGTATACCGGGCGCAAGTCGCAGGCGAATCAGCGGCTGCGTTGTTACCAGAAATGGTCGCAAAAGTCTTAGCTAAGCTACCGGTTCCTAAGCTCATGCGGTGGGGGGCCAGCAGTGAACAGTTCGTTCGCCCAGTGCATACCGTAACCTTACTGTTGGGTGCCGACGTGTTACCTGCCACTATTTTGGGGATCGCCTCAGGACGGACTCTGCGTGGACATCGTTTCATGGGGGAAAGTACCTTCGAGATTGCGCACGCCGACCAGTATCCTACTATCCTCGCCGAGCGTGGTAAGGTGATAGCCGATTACGCTACGCGTAAAGCGCTGATCGAGTCAGGTGCCAAGGCTGCCGCCTTACAAGTAGGGGGCATTGCGGATCTGAGTGATAGCCTACTCGAAGAGGTCACCTCACTGGTGGAGTGGCCAATCGTCCTTACCGCGCAGTTCGAACAGAAGTTCTTAGCCGTGCCGAAAGAGGCGTTAGTCCACACAATGAAAGGCGACCAGAAATATTTTCCGGTCTACTCTGCACAGGGCGAACTCCTGTCACACTTTATCTTTGTGACGAATATCGAGTCGAGCGATCCGTATCAAATCATTTCTGGTAATGAAAAGGTCGTACGCCCGCGTTTAGCCGATGCCGAGTTTTTCTTTAATGCCGACCGTAAAGTCCGCCTAGACGACCAACTGCCTCGTTTAGAAACGGTCCTCTTTCAAAAGCAATTAGGAACGTTACGCGATAAGACTGATCGTATTCAAGCGCTCGCGGGCTGGATTGCCGGTCAAATCGGGGCCGATGTCACGCATGCCACGCGCGCGGGGTTACTATCAAAATGCGATTTAATGACCAACATGGTGTGCGAGTTCACGGATACACAAGGCATCATGGGGATGCACTATGCGCGCCACGACGGTGAAGCGGAAGATGTCGCGGTAGCATTGAATGAACAGTACCAGCCTCGCTTTGCGGGTGACGCACTACCGTCAAGTCTAGTCGCTTGTGCATTGGCGATTGCCGATAAAATGGATACGTTGGCAGGCATATTCGGTATTGGTCAGCACCCGAAAGGCGATAAAGACCCCTTCGCATTGCGCCGCGCCGCACTGGGCGTGTTACGCATTATCGTCGAGAAGGATTTACCGCTGGATCTTCAGTCTCTGACAGAAGAGGCAGTGAAATTATATGGCGATAAACTCACTAATAGCGCGGTGACCGAAGAGGTTATCGACTTTATGTTAGGACGGTTTAGAAGCTGGTACCTCGAAGAGGGGCATAGCGTGGATACCATCCAAGCCGTTTTAGCCCGTCGACCGACTCGCCCCGCAGACTTTGATGCCCGTATGAAAGCGGTTTCCCATTTCCGTACTCTACCTGAGGCGGAAAGTCTTTCGGCGGCTAATAAGCGCGTCTCGAATATCTTAGCGAAATCAGACGTAGCGCTCGATACTGCCGTGCAAGCCTCTCTGCTTAAAGAGAATGCGGAGATTAAATTAGCCACTTATGTAAGCGCACTGAATAGCAAACTACAGCCTTATTTTGAACAAGGACGCTACCAAGAGGCGCTTATCGAACTCGCACAACTACGCGAAGCGATAGATAACTTTTTCGAACAAGTGATGGTTAACGCGGAAGATCAGGCTATACGTGTAAATCGCCTAACGCTACTCGCGAAATTACGGGAACTCTTTCTACAAGTTGCCGATATCTCGCTGCTTCAATAGCGAGTATCGATAGGATGACCGAGCCCGAAGAAATTCTTCGGGCTTTTTTTTGAGGGCTGAAAGATGACAATGAAAACGTTTTCTGTTGCTGAATGGTCACCGACTGGAATTAAGAGGCAGGACGATATTCTCGCTGAAGAGGTTGCGGTCGCCCTGGTTTATAACGGCATTTCTCATGTCGTGATGATGTGTACTCCCGATGCGTTAGAAGCCTTTGCGATAGGGTTTTCATTATCCGAAGGGATCATTGACCGTCCGGAACAAATCTACGGTATCTCTCTCACCGCGCACCGATTGGGTATACAAGTGCATATAGAGCTGGCCAGTAGCTGCTTTATGGCACTTAAACAGCATCGTAGAACGTTAGCTGGACGAACAGGATGTGGTCTTTGTGGCACCGAGCAGCTCGACATGCTTAGCCAACCGAAACACCATTTACCCTATACACAAACCCTCGCGTTATCATCCCTCGATATCGCCCTCAAACAGCTAAAAGATCTGCAGCCAATTGGCCGACAAACGGCGTGTACACACGTAGCGGGATGGCTAGATACTGCCGGCAAGGTGCAGGCAGGCTATGAAGATATTGGGCGACACGTCGCACTAGATAAACTACTCGGAGCTAGGGCCACCGCTGACTGGGGATCTGAAGGGGGGGTACTGATCTCTAGCCGAGCGAGTTATGAGATGGTGCAGAAAGCGATTAGTTGCGGTGTTGAAATTCTCTGTGCGGCCTCGGCAGCAACCCAGAGGGCGGTTGATATCGCTCAGGAGTATGGGCTAACCCTGGTAGGCTTTAGCCGGGGAACGCGTGCGATTATCTATACCCATCCTCAGAGGATAGTCAGTGAGGTTAAGTACAAATAAGTCTACCCATAGTCATTATTAATAATAATCAGCGCTAGTCCCTAAATGCAGTGAACATCGGCTATTGTCGTATAACATGAGTGCATACCAATAAAGTAGTATAAACCTTGTAAACTGTAGGGCATTGTTTCTTCTTTTCCAGATCAATTATTTAACTATAATGGATGGACAGTCTGAGCAGTTTCTATCTAATGACACTGTATGATAAACACTTAATTGGAGAGGTTGAACATGAGTTATTCACTGCCATCCCTGCCGTATGCTTATGATGCGTTAGAACCACATTTCGATAAAGAAACGATGGAGATTCATCATACTAAACATCACCAGACTTATGTAAACAATGCTAACGCTGCCCTCGAAGGCACGCCGTTTGCCGATCTGCCGGTAGAAGAGCTGATCACGCAATTAGATAAAGTCCCTGCTGATAAGAAAGTCGTATTACGTAACAACGCAGGCGGCCACGCAAACCATAGCTTCTTCTGGAAAGGCCTGAAAACCGGCACGACTCTGCAAGGTGACTTAAAAGCGGCAATCGAAAAAGATTTCGGTAGCGTGGAGAAGTTCCAAGAAGAGTTCGAAAAAGCGGCGGCAACGCGCTTCGGCTCAGGCTGGGCGTGGCTGGTTAAAAAGGGCGATAAGCTTGCCGTCGTTTCAACGGCTAACCAAGATAGTCCATTAATGGGTGAAGCAATCTCTGGCGCATCAGGGACTCCTATCGTGGGCCTCGATGTCTGGGAACACGCTTACTACCTGAAATATCAAAACAAACGTCCTGATTACATCAAGGCGTTCTGGAACGTTGTAAACTGGGACGAAGCTGCTGCGCGTTTTGCTAACGTAAAATAAGCCACGTATCTCGTTCAACCTCATAGCCTCCTAGCGTAGGCTATGAGGTTTTTTATTTTTTAGTCTTTATCGCATTTTATTTAGTACAAGTTTAGTCAATTAGACATAAAATCGACTCAACACTCATTATTTAGCCTTAGAGAGACCTATGTCTACTTCGATCTCTTCGAACAAGCCCCTTACCCACAAGCAACTTATGGTCGATTTGCTTCTGCGTAAATACAAGCCACATCGGGCTTGGAAGCGTGGACGCTTTTATAATAAATTTATTTTTCGCAGCGTCTGTTCGCCGTTAGTGAGTTACCGCTATCTGACCTCGTTGACACGATTAACTGACTTTCCTCGAGTCATCGAAACCCATGGCATTATTCCTGCCAAGATCCATCGACCTTATCTAATCGGTGGCTTGAGTGCCTCACAACGCGCCGAAAAAATCATTTCTCATTACCAGCGTATTGAACAGCTCGGACAGAGCGAACTTACGGCTTTTTTAGCGGGACAACGTCGCGATAAACCACTCTTAAGCTGGTTGGGAAAGAACGATGAACCTATTGAGATTTATTGCGTCCCCGCGATTTTTGACCGCGAGGGTGAATTGACCTTACTCTTTCGCTTTCGTACTGAGGATATTACGAGTCTTAGTTTCTCTTTAGCCGATTACCAGCATCAGCCTAGTGTTATCATCGCAGGGCTACAAGGCCCAGGCCGTCACCTCGACCAAAATATCATTCGTGATGCAACGAAAGCTTGTGAGGGACTCTTTCCTAAGCGGCTGTTACTCGAAGCGATTATGTTGATTGCCAGAGCCTGTCATCTCACACAAATTTGCGCAGTCGGCGATAACTCTCATATCTTCGTCAAAGAGCTTCGTTATCGCTTTAGTAAGCGCGAGCAGATTCATGCACGTTATAATGAATTTTGGACGACGTTGGGTGGGGAAGAGCAGTCGAATAAGCTGTTTTTGCTACCGTTGAATCAGCCTCGAAAAAGTATCGAAGACATCGCCAGTAAGAAACGCGCGGAATATCGCAGACGCTATCAGTTATTAGACGACTTACAACAACAAATTGATGTGAAAGCCGCAGAGTAACCGAGTAGGAGAAGCCGAGAACGGGTTCTCCTATCAGCACAAAAATTAGAACTGCTCGCGGGCAAAGCCTGTTACCGTCTCTAGGCCCATTTCACGGCCTAGCGCAGTCATTGGGTGAACGACAATAATACCGCGAACACGTTTCTTCAATGCTCCCATATCAGCCTGCTCTTTTTTCGTAATTGCGCGCTGAAAACCAAGCTTCTGCAGTTTTTGTGCTTCTTTGCTCAGACCGGCAGTGTGCTCTTCACGCAAACGCTGAAGTTCTTCCTCGATAGTCTGTTTTTCTTTCATCATCTCGCCAAGTTTTTCCACATTACCGCTTTCTAATACGGGTTGCGATTTATGGTTGATACTGTCGAGTTGATCGCTGAGACGTTTAATTTCAGCCTTGATAGGGTCTTTCATGATGGGCTCCTTTCTACTTTGAGACAGGATACACGAAAAAAGTGCTGGGGACAGCGTAGGTGGAGTAGATTCCACCTACGACAGGGCGATTATTGCTGAATTAATCCTTTAGCTTGGGTCAGAGCATTCACGTGGCTACTGATATTACCCACTAACGTGTTGTATTGATTGACTTGGTCTTGAGTTGGGAACTGGACCGCATTGTTATTGAAGCTTAGGCGTGAATCTTGAGCCTGTAAGAAGTCTGCTGTATCTAACACGGCTTGCGTTAATGCCTGTAACTCAGGTAAAAGCGGCTGCAGGTTATCAGCAGGTGTCGTTACAGTCTTCTTGTAAGCGTCTTCATAGACTTTTTGTAGATCTTCTGGGAGCTTCAACGAGGTTTTGCTGCTGTCCGCTAAATTACGTGCATTTTGCACTTGCTGAGACACGACGTTTAGAGCACCGCCCGCTTGGCGCAGTCCATCGCGTTGCGTTAAATAATCTTGCGGAGTATGAATAGCGGACAGCTGGTCAGTAACAGGACGGATACCATCATTTAAAGCTCGAGTAAGCTGCTGTGAAAAGCCATACAGAATTGCATAGTCGCCGACGTAGTTTCCGAACAATTTTTTCTGGTTCTCACTAAGAGCAGGCAGCTGAGTGCCGCTACGCATCACGGTGTTTTGTAGGAAATCGCCAAACGCTTTACGTTGATCCGCATCTTTATCGCCACAGGCAGTGAGTTGGCACATCACCATCAGTAACGCAATTAACCCACCTGCTTTTTTTATCATCTGTGAAAGTCCTGATGTCATTGATTACAACTCCTGTATTAAATCGGTTTGCAGCCTCTGAGGTATCTCAAGTGCATGGTGAGTAGAATAGAGCAAACAGTCGTCAACGCCAACGGGGCAATACGAAAATTACATGAAAAATTAGTCATCGTGCACCCTATCGGTTCATACTCTCCTCACGTTAGGCGAAGTAAAGCGAGTCACTGAATATACATTTATTCATTTAGCCTGATGGTTTTGAGTTTTTTTCTTATTTTTTTGTGCTTTTTTATTTTTTTTCGAACTGATCTTTATTCTTGGACTCTCAGTTTGCGTCTTATCAGTGATAGTTTTTTTACAAGTTGGGTGTAATGATTAAAGTTCGTAGTTTGAGCCAAACGCAAGTCTCCGTCCTTCTCGCTGCTTATGTGGGATGGTTTTTAAATAGTGCTATCTTTTATCGCCACATCAAACTCGTGGTTCAACAACCGACGCTACTCGCAGGCTGTTCTATCGCCGCGGAAATACTCGCCACCTTCTTTGCAACGTTTTTCGTCCTGCGTTTAACGTCTTTAGGCGGAAAATGGTGTGCTAAAATCTTCTCCTCTGTACTCGTGTTGGTCTCAGTCGCTAGCGCTTACTACATGTTCATGTACAACATCATCATTGGTTACGGGATTATCGCCTCGGTACTCACAACCACTGATACAGACCTAACCAGTGAGGTGGTGGGAATATGGTTTTATCTCTGGCTCCTATTGCTTGGGTTACCTCCGCTTATCATAATCTGGTTGAACGATGGCAACGCAGGGCTCTTGATACAATCTCGACGGGTAAAATCCGCATTACGTGGCTGGGGGGGCGTTCTCTTGGCGGTGGTACTGGCGTGGTTGCCAATCCGTACGCTGGATAAAGCTTATAAAGCCCAAGAGCATCAAACCAATCGCGACATGCCAAGCTATGGCGGCATGGTTGCTCATAGTTACTTACCGTCTAATTGGGTCTCATCACTCGGTATTTTTGCCTGGTCACGCTTAAATGAAGACGTTTTTTCAGAAGAGTTGCTCGATCCTGCAGAACGTTTCCACTATACGGCACCGGAAAGCCTAGATGACACGTACGTCGTATTCGTGATTGGTGAAACGACCCGTTGGGACCATATGGGCATCTTCGGTTATCGTCGAGACACGACGCCTAACCTGGCGAAAGAGAGTAATCTTGCAGCCTTCAGGGGCGAGTCGTGCGATACGGCGACGAAGTTGTCACTACGTTGCATGTTTGTTCGTGAAGGTGGGGCGGCTAATGATCCTGGGCGTACGCTGAAAGAAGAAAACGTTTTTTCCGTATTGCGTGAGCTAGGCTTTACGTCGGAACTCTATGCCATGCAGGGAGAGGTATGGTTTTACAGTAAGACCGATGCGAACAATATTGAGTTTCGTGAACAGATCGGTTCTGAGCCGGAGAATAGGGGTAAGACCGTCGATGATATGCTGCTGGTACCGAAAGTGGCACAATCGGTCAGCCAGTTTCCGAAAGGAAAGCACCTCATCATTCTACATACCAAAGGCTCACACTATCTTTACTCCCAACGCTATCCAAGGAGTTTTGCCTACTATACGCCAGAGTGTATTGGCGGCAACGACTTCTGTTCTAAGGAACAATTGATCAACGCTTATGATAACTCTGTCCGCTATGTTGATCATACCTTAGACGCTATCTATGACCAGCTACGCGATAAGAAAGCGATTGTGTTTTATGTCGCCGATCATGGCGAATCGATTAGCGATAATATGCATTTTCATGGCACGCCGAGAGAAATGGCTCCGCCAGAACAGTTTAGAGTGCCGATGATTGTATGGGCGTCTAACCCGTTCTTAGCCGATAGCGAAAATCGACAGCGCTTTACTCTGCTGCAACAGCAGGCAAAAGCAGGCGTACAACATAAGCATACTGAAATATTCGATTCGCTCATGGGATGCTTAGGCTACCGTTCGCAAGATGGTGGGATCAATGCTAAGAATAATTGGTGCGATCGGACGACTGCCGAGGCGGCGATTAAGGCTGCAACGTCGCAGCACTGATCATTGCTCTGTTTTTAGGCATTCACACAGGTAGCGAGTAAATATCGGTTGACGCTAGGCGGGGAGCGCAGTAATATGCGCCCCCATCGGCGAGTAGCGCAGCTTGGTAGCGCAACTGGTTTGGGACCAGTGGGTCGGAGGTTCGAATCCTCTCTCGCCGACCAAATTTAAGAAACCTGAACATTTGTTCAGGTTTTTTTTTGCCTGTTGTTTTCCCTCATAGCGCATGCCGGGTATCTGATAAAAACCTTTCGTGCCAGATTCTCCACTTTTTATAGAGCCTTTTTTTATAAAAGCTTTCAACTAAACCTCCGCGCTTTTGTAGTGCAATCATCTAGTGTTCACCCGATATCTGGTGGACGGACATTCGGTAGGTTGATGGTAAAAGGGCAACATGCCATCACAATTCTGTTACCGCCCTCCGTATTCTCGCAAGATTTATTGACTTCCTCCCCACTCTTTGACCACATTGGCATTATCCAGCCGGAGATTAGGCTGTAAGCATCTCTATTTCTGAGCGCACACAATAATAATTCTAACTTACCGCCAGCATCGTCGGCGGATTAATGCACACAACACTCGTCATTTCTGGAGACACAATGGTTAATAACAGGTTCCGGCTACGTCAGTTATCGTCTTTAGCGTTTCTTACCGGTGCTCTAATGCTGAGCGGGGGAGTGAGCGCTAAAACGCTCGTCTATTGCTCCGAAGCCTCTCCCGAAGGCTTTAATCCACAATTATTTACCAGCGGCACGACCTACGATGCCAGCTCAGTACCTATCTACAACCGTCTAGTTGAATTCAAAGTCGGTACGACGGAGCTACAACCTGGCCTTGCAGATCGTTGGGAGGTGAGTCCTGATGGTAAGACGTATACCTTTCATCTCCGTCCAGGGGTTAAGTGGCAAACTACCAAAGATTTTACCCCTAGCCGAACACTTAATGCCGACGATGTCGTGTTCTCCTTTGAGCGCCAGTTAGATAAAAATAATCCTTACCATAACGTGTCGGGAGGTAGCTACGAATACTTTGAAGGTATGGATATGCCTAAGCTGCTTCAAAGTATCGAAAAGGTCGATGATCTCACCGTAAAAATCACACTAACTCGTCCGGAAGCCCCGTTCCTCGCGGATTTGGGCATGGACTTTGCCTCTATTCTCTCGAAAGAGTATGCGGATGCAATGCTTAAAGCGGGTACGCCGCAGAAAGTCGATCTCAGTCCTGTCGGGACAGGCCCCTTTATTTTGCAGCAATACCAAAAAGACTCGCGTATTTTATACAAAGCGAACCCTGATTATTGGGGACCTCACGCTAAAATCGATCGCTTAGTCTTTTCAATCACGCCTGATGCCTCCGTTCGTTATGCAAAATTACAAAAGGGTGAATGCCAAGTGATGGCCTTCCCTAACCCTGCAGATCTTGCGGGAATGCGGCAAAACAAAGCCATTACGCTATTACAGCAACCCGGTCTTAATGTTGGTTACCTATCATTTAATACCGAGAAAAAGCCGCTAGATAATGTTCAAGTCCGACAGGCGCTTAATTACGCTGTAAATAAAGAGGCAATTATCAAAGCGGTCTACCAAGGGGCGGGGCAGGCAGCTAAGAATTTAATTCCACCCACGATGTGGGGCTACGACTCAGCAATTAAAGATTATGGCTATGATCCTGACAAAGCGAAGTCTCTTCTTAAAGCTGCCGGGCTAGCAAATGGCTTCACCATCGATTTATGGGCCATGCCTGTACAGCGCCCCTATAACCCCAATGCAAGACGTATGGCTGAAATGATTCAAGCCGACTGGGCCAAAATTGGCGTTAAAGCTAACATCGTCACTTACGAATGGGGTGAATATCTTAAACGTGCTAAAGCGGGTGAGCATCAAACCGTCATGATGGGCTGGACCGGTGATAATGGGGACCCAGATAATTTCTTTGCAACGTTGTTTAGCTGTACGGCGGCGAAGGATGGTTCGAACTACTCCCGTTGGTGCTACAAGCCTTTTGAAGATCAAATTCAGCCAGCCCGCGCAGAAAGTGATCATCAAAAACGTATCGCTTACTATCAGCAGGCTCAAGTGATTATGCATGAGCAAGCACCAGCCCTCATCATTGCCCACTCTACGGTGTACGAATCGATAAGTAACAAGGTTATTGGTTACCTTGTCGACCCACTGGGTAAACATCATTTCGAAAATGTTGACATAAAAGACTAGTCCCTGCGCACCTGGCTATTGACTGCCAGGTGCCAGCTATTAGCGGCTTTTCGCCGTTAGCATGATGAGCGATGACCCAGCGTTACGACTGGGAAAATAATGAGATTTTTTATGCTGCAATTTATACTTCGACGCTTAGGGTTGGTGATCCCCACCATTATCGGTATTACGCTGTTAACCTTTGCTTTCGTTCATCTTATCCCCGGTGACCCCATCATGATTATGGCGGGTGAGCGGGGGATCTCGCCGGAACGCCATGCGGCGCTAATGCATCAATTTGGTTTAGACCAACCTATCTGGGAACAGTACTTCACCTATATCCAAGGGGTTCTACACGGCGATTTAGGTATCTCACTAAGTAGTCGTACGCCTGTCTGGAATGAGTTTATTCCGCGTTTTCAAGCAACACTAGAGCTGGGTATTTGTGCAATGGTGTTCGCGGTCATTGTCGGTATTCCTGTTGGGGTATTGGCCGCGGTTAAACGAGGGTCAGTCTTCGACCATACTGCCGTGAGTATCTCCTTAGCCGGTTATTCCATGCCGATTTTCTGGTGGGGAATAATGTTAATTATGTTCGTTTCCGTAAAGCTCAATCTTTTACCCGTTGCTGGGCGGATCAGTGATGTTGTCTTTTTAGATGAGAGTAAACCGCTAACCGGGTTTATGTTAATTGACACCTTATTATGGGGTGAACCAGGGGATTTTAAGGATGCAGTCCAGCATATTATCTTACCCGCCATCGTCTTAGGGACCATCCCTCTCGCGGTCATCGTACGCATGACCCGTAGTGCCATGCTGGAAGTCTTAGGTGAGGACTACATCCGTACCGCTCGAGCCAAAGGGTTGACGCCAGTACGGGTCATTCTCGTGCATGCCTTACGAAATGCCATGTTGCCCGTGGTGACTATTATCGGCCTGCAAGTGGGCTCCCTATTGGCCGGAGCAATCCTTACCGAGACGATATTTTCGTGGCCGGGATTGGGGCGTTGGCTTATCGAAGCGTTACAACGCCGTGATTATCCTGTCGTACAAGGCGGTGTCTTACTCATCGCGATTTTAATTATCATGGTGAATTTCATCGTTGATATTTTATACGGGGTGATCAACCCACGTATTAGACATCAGAAATAGGAGGCAGGTATGTCTATTCCAGATACGCATAGTGAGACAATCGCCATGAAGCCTCTAACGCCGTTTCAAGAGTTTATCGTCTATTTCTGTCAAAATAGAGGGGCTTTAGTCGGGGCGATTTTCATTTTCGTCATGTTACTTGTGGCTATTTTTGCCAATATCCTTGCCCCTCATGGCTCCGCCGAACAGTTTCGAGACGCGCTGTTACATCCACCGGTATGGCAAGAGGGGGGAAGTTGGCGGTTTATTTTAGGCACCGATGATGTAGGGCGCGATATTCTTAGTCGACTGATGTACGGTGCGCGTCTTTCCTTATTAGTGGGCTGCCTAGTCGTTTTACTGTCGCTAATCTTTGGTGTGGTTTTTGGGCTGGTAGCGGGCTACTTCGGCGGAATAATTGATGCGGCGATTATGCGTATCGTCGATATCATGTTAGCACTGCCTAGCCTATTACTGGCTTTAGTACTGGTAGCGATCTTTGGCCCCTCTATTTGGAATGCTTCTATAGCGTTAACCTTTGTCGCGCTACCACACTACATAAGACTAACGCGTGCAGCGGTCCTCGTGGAGACGCAGCGAGATTACGTGATTGCTTCGAATGTTGCTGGAGCCAGCGCCTATCGTCAGATGTTCATTAATATCCTCCCCAACTGTTTAGCGCCATTGATTGTTCAAGCGTCGTTAGGCTTCTCTAATGCCATTCTGGATATGGCCGCGCTGGGGTTTCTTGGTATGGGAGCACAACCGCCGACCCCTGAGTGGGGGACGATGCTATCGGATGTCTTACAGTATGCCGCGAGTGCATGGTGGGTAGTCACTTTCCCGGGCGTGGTGATCCTGCTGACTGTTCTTGCTTTCAACCTAGTCGGCGATGGCTTACGTGATGCGCTCGATCCTAAACTCAAACAATAGAAGGCATCGAAATGACATTATTAAACGTAAATAATCTTTCGGTGCAGTTTGGGGATCCCGCCGCACCGTTTAAAGCCGTGGATCGCATCAGTTACCGTGTCGATGCTGGACAGGTGATTGGTATCGTTGGCGAGTCAGGTTCTGGTAAGTCAGTGAGCTCTCTGGCCATCATGGGGTTGATTGACTTCCCTGGCAGAGTCCTCGCAGAGGGTCTCCATTTTGGGGCCAAGGATCTACAGCAAATATCAGCAAAGCAGCGACGTAAAATCGTTGGTGCAGATATTGCCATGATTTTTCAGGACCCAATGACGAGCCTAAACCCTTGCTTCACCATAGGTTTTCAGATTATGGAAGCGATTAAGGTACATCAAGGAGGGAGTCGACGAGGCAGACGACAACAGGCGATTTCTCTATTGGAACGAGTCGGTATTCCTGATCCGCAATCGCGACTCAATGTCTACCCACATCAGCTCTCTGGTGGAATGAGCCAACGTATCATGATTGCAATGGCGATCGCCTGTAAACCGAAACTATTAATAGCGGATGAACCTACTACTGCTTTAGATGTAACGATACAAGCACAGATTATCGAGTTACTCCTCGAGTTACAGCAGCAAGAAGACATGGCGCTGATCCTCATTACTCATGATTTAGCGTTAGTGGCACAATCGGCTCAGCAAATTATCGTCATGTACGCGGGGCAAGTCGTCGAAATTGGTAGGGCGGAAGACATCTTCACGACTCCCCGGCACCCCTATACCCAGGCGCTACTCAATGCACTACCCGAATTTTCTACTGATAAAGCGAAACTAGACTCTTTACCCGGAGTGGTCCCAGGTAAGTACGACCGCCCCCTAGGCTGTTTACTCAGCCCGCGCTGCCCTTATGTATCGGATATTTGTCGTCGACAAGAGCCAGAAATTCGTGAATACGAAGGTCGCCAAGTGAAATGTCATTATCCATTGAATACATCGGGGAGGCCGAGTTATGACGCATAACGGCGAACAACCATGGCTTATTGAGGCAAAAGCATTAACAAAATATTATCCGGTTAAAACAGGCCTCTGGGGACAATCGGCTTTAGTGAAAGCCTTGGACGGAATCTCATTCACGCTGGCGAGAGGAAAAACGCTGGCAGTAGTGGGGGAGTCTGGTTGTGGTAAGTCGACGCTGGGTCGATTACTAACAATGATTGAAGTGCCTACCGCGGGTGAGCTGTATTGGAATGGCCGCGATCTACTACAAGCTGACCGTCAGGCACAAATATTACGCCGGAAAAAAATCCAGATCATTTTCCAAAACCCTTATGCATCGCTGAATCCAAGAAAAAAGATCAGCCAGATTCTCGAAGAACCACTGATCATTAATACTGATTTGTCTAAGGCGGAACGACGTGAAAAAGTATTAGCGATAATGAGTAAAGTCGGCCTTAAAACCGAACATTATGAACGATATCCACATATGTTTTCAGGAGGACAGCGGCAGAGAATAGCGATAGCACGCGGCTTAATGTTAAATCCGGAGGTCTTGATTGCAGATGAACCGGTTTCTGCTTTAGACGTGTCAGTGAGAGCGCAGGTGCTCAACCTTATGATGGAACTCCAGCAAGAGTTAGGGCTATCGTATATTTTTATCTCTCACGATCTTTCCGTGGTGGAACATATCGCGGACGAAGTTATGGTGATGTATCTTGGACGGTGTGTAGAAAAAGGTCCGAAGAAATCGATATTTAAGCAACCTTTGCACCCTTATACGCAGGCCTTACTCTCGGCCACTCCTCGATTAAACAGCCAGGACAAGCAAGTGCGGATAAAATTAACGGGGGAGTTGCCGAGCCCCCTAAATCCACCTACGGGTTGTGCCTTTGCCGCTCGCTGTCGCTTCAAAATGGCGAAATGTGAACAGCAACAGCCATTATTAAAAGATTATGATAATCAAAGTGTTGCCTGTTTTTATGTCGAGGGATAATAAGGGTATCGTTAAGGATTGATCCGTAAGCAAGGAAGCTATCTGCCATTTTCAAAATTTAAAAATAATTAATCAAAAATACTAGATTAATGGATAATTCCTGACACTTAGGGTAAAAGGCTGGGATATACTTAATTTTGAACAATTTCTGTAATTCGAGAAGGATGGCTATCCATTGCGCGTGCACCGCTCACTGACAATTAAACAAATGGCAACAGTTTCCTCTGTGGTCATCGTGGTTGTCTGTATCTTTACTGTTATTCAGCTCTTTCATTTTGTTGGCCAACGTCGCATTGAATACGCGCAACAAATGGAAAATATTGCACATACAATTCGTCAGCCTCTGTCCGATGCGGTATTACGTGGAAACATTGAAGACGCTCAGCGCTTATTGAATTCGCTAAAGCCTGCCGGGGTTTTAGGTAAAGCGGAAATCACTCTTCCTGATGGTTTTCAAGCATTGCAGGTCGATTTTACTGATTATGATACGGTTCCTGCGCTGATCGCCCACCTCTTTAACTTACCAGTAATCATTTCGTTGCCCCTCTACTCACCGGAACATGTCGGCATGCCCAAGCCGCTCGCAACCTTGATGTTGGAAGCCGATTCGACACGCGTCTATCAGTTTATTCGTTCAACGATAGGGACTATGGTTGTCACCTATTTGTTACTGGCCCTAGTACTTTCGATATCGATCAGTTGGTTCATCAACCGGCTTGTTGTATATCCATTACGCCATGTCGCGCGTTCGCTTCAAAGCCTACCGTATTGCGGGTCCGAAGTAGAAGTACCTTTACCTGCAGGGCATAGAGGCGATGAAATCGGCGTGTTAGTGCGCGGAATTAATCATCGACAGCGTATGAGTGGTACCCTCTATGAGCAGCTTGAGCAAGCGACAACGCGTGACCCCCTGACAAAATTGCCGACTCAAGCACTGGTGCTGGAAATTATCGAGCAGCATATGGCGATACAACCTAGCGAAGTTGCAGTAATGGTGGTGAAAGTCGCCCCGCTCGATAGCCTTCTTGGGTCAGAGACTCAGCGTGAAGTGAAACAGCTATTTGCTAAGAAAATAGGTGAATTGGTCAGTGAGGATATTCTTGTTGGACAGTTAGCCGATAACCAATTCGTTTTAATTTTCAAGTATTCACCGGCACCTCTCTCTTTAATGAGGCTGGCGGAAACCTATATAGCCGCCTTAACGGCTCCTTTCACTGTTGATAACCTGTATTTACAGGCACAGGCGCATATCGGCATCGCCTATGCGACACCGGATAAGATGAGTGCGGCGTCGCTCCTTGAGTTTGGGGTAGCTGCGATGCAGAGTGCAGTGGCGAAGGGGATTAACCAAGCTCTGTTTTTCGATCAAGAAATGACGGAAAAATCGCATCGGCGACTCCGACAAATAAAAGAGATCTTAAAAGGTATTCAAGAGAAGCAATACGCACTTTTTCTGCAACCTCAGGTCGATATGAAGACTGGACACATTACGGGAGCGGAGGCACTGCTGCGCGTTTGTCGCGATGATGGGCGTTACTCTTTACCCGAAGACTTTATTACGACCGCCGAAGAAATTGGTGTCATGCCAGAAATCGGCCGCTGGGTATTTCAAGAGGCTTGTCATATTCTCGCGAGTTGGCAAGCGAAAGGCATCAAGCTGCCATTAAGCGTCAATCTCTCAGCTGCCCAATTACGCGATAGCTCGACGGTAGAGTTCCTTAAGCAACTCCTGATGGACTACAACATTCAACCGGGAACCTTAGTACTCGAAATTACAGAAACCGCGCAAATTACCAATACCGCCTGGGTGATGAAAGTGCTACGCCCCATCGAACAAGCGGGTGTCTCCATGGTTCTAGATGATTTTGGGATGGGATACTCAAACTTACATTACCTGCATCAGTTCCGTTCTCTCCCTGTACGAAGAATCAAACTCGACCGGAGTTTTGTTTCTGACCTGCCTGTGGATGATAAGATGGTACGCGTAATCGCCGCTATTTCAGATATCATTCATCTCGACGTTGTAGCCGAAGGCGTAGAAACAGAAGTACAGCGTGATTGGTTGCTTGAGCGCGGCATACGTATAGCACAAGGATACCTCTATTCTCCGGCACTACCCGAAGCAGAATTTACTCAGCGGTGGTTATCTTAGTAGGACGAGGGGCGAATAGATGCTTTTTTCTCCGCTTTTACTCTTTTTTCGTTAAAAGATGTTTATAGCGAAGCGAGAGGCTTGCCCTTGTGGCTGAGAGTTGGATAATGGCGATAGGCTAAGACTGCTCTTTTTACTCGCCGGTGAATATTTGGCGTTTCCTGCGGTCTAAGTAGCTACACAGTCCTATTCTCACTATTAATCCTAGAGGTCCTCATGCCGGGCATTAAATCGCTGCTCTGGGTTGGCGGAGTGCTATTTTCAGCGTTTAGCTTCTCCGTTAACGCAGAACCTTTACATCCTGATCCGGCTTGGCAACAAGGTCAGTTGAGTAACGGTTTTAGTTGGCAAGTGCTGACTACTCCCCAGCGTCCTTCAGACCGTGTTGAATTACGGTTGGTCGTTAATTCAGGCTCTTTAAGTGAAACGCCTTCACAGCGTGGATTCAGTCATCTCATTGCTCGCTTAGCGATGGTGCACAACGCCGCGTTAACGCCTGATCAGCAACGTACGCTTTGGCATGCCGATATGTCAAAATCAGGTGTATTACCGCCGGTTATTACGTCGTACAATTATACGCAGTACAACTTAAGCTTACCTATCAACCGGCCGGACTTAATCAAGTCGGCACTAGAGTGGCTAGCGGCGACCGCTGGTGATATGCAAGTTACGTCCACTACGGTCTCGACAGCACTCAAGGCTTCTGACCCGACGGCGACCTGGCCTGATAATACGCAAGATTCTTTATGGCGTTACCGTCTACAAAATTCTGCATTACTTAACCATGATCCCAGTGAACAGCCAAGTGCGTTAACTAATACACAGCCACTGCTCCAGTACTACCACCAATGGTATACGCCGGATGCGATGACCCTCTATATCGTTGGCAATATCGAAAATAGGGCGATCATAGAACAGATTTCTAAAACCTTTGGTGTACTAAAAGGAAAAAGAAAGGTACCAACGCCGGTTCCTGTGCTTTCCCCTCTCTCTTCTCAACCCATCAGTGTCGTGGACAATGGCCTACGAACCCCGCGCTTGGTGATGAATTGGGATGCTATGTGGTTGCCTGTTCAAGATTCACAAAGCCTAGAGCATTACTGGCTTTCTGACCTCACCCGTGAAGCGCTATATTGGCACTTACAAAGTGGTATCGAGCTAAAGCAGACAGAGATTGAACCGGTCGATTTACAATGTCAGATCCTCTTTGCGCGTGCGCAATGTGGGCTAAAAATCGATGCACAAGGGGATAACTTATCGAAGCAATTAGCAGCGGTAGGGCATGAAATGGTTAAGCTACGTGATCAGGGCCTGACACAAGCTGAATTCGACCAATTACTCACGAAGAAAACCACCGAACTTAATGGGCTCTTTGCGACCTATGCCCGCACGCCGACTGATATGTTGATGATGCAACGCTTACGGTCTCAGCAAAACTCGATGGTTGATATCGCCCCTGAGCAATATCAGAAGTTACGCCAAGAATTTCTCGCTAGCTTGACGCTTGAAGCGGTAAACCATGAATTGCATCAGCAACTCTCTCAACCCGCTAGCCTAGTTTTGTTACATCCAGAGACTGCTCAGGGGCCTACCGTTGAGCAGTTACAAGCGGAATATAACGATGTGATCGCCGATGGCGAGGAAAGTCCAAGTGAGGCGACGGGCACGTCTTTGGCTCAAGGGCATTAATTACGCCATAACACCTTGATGATATGGTAACCAAAAGCGGTTTTTACCGGTCCGTATGGCGTTAATAACGGGCAGGTAAAAGCTGCTTTATCAAAAGCAGGCACCATCTGTCCCCGTCGAAACTCGCCAAGATCGCCACCCTGTTTAGCGGAGGGGCAGGTTGAATGTTTCTTTGCGAGTGTCTGAAAGTGCGCACCTTGCTGTAACGCCGTCAGTAACGTTTCCGCTTGTGCCTTCTGTTTAACTAATATATGTAACGCGGCTGCAGTTTTAGCCATGATATTTTTTCCTAACCATCGTAAGTGTATACTTACCGCCCTATATACCACTTTCTTCACAGTTCATTGAGCGATTTTTTTATGCGTCTTAATCCCAGCCAGCAGCATGCGGTTGAAGCCGTGACCGGTCCTTGCTTAGTTTTAGCTGGTGCGGGTTCAGGTAAAACACGTGTTATTACTAACAAAATCGCTTGGTTAATTAGGCAGAGCGGCTATCAAGCACGGCATATTGCCGCGGTGACTTTTACCAACAAAGCGGCACGAGAAATGAAAGAGCGTGTCGCACAAACCTTAGGGCGCAAAGAAGCACGCGGGTTACAAATATCTACGTTTCATACCCTAGGTCTGGAAATTATTAAACGTGAAGTTAAAGCACTGGGTATGAAAGCTAACTTTTCGTTATTCGATGATAAAGACCAACTCGCGTTATTGAAAGATCTCACTCAACCTTGGTTACAAGAAGATAAGGATCTCCTTCAGCAACTGACGTCAACGATTTCAAATTGGAAAAACGACTTAATCGATCCAATGCAGGCCGCAGCCATCGCTCGTTCGGAGCGTGACCAACTTTTTGCGAAGTGCTACCACTTATACGATCAGCATTTGCGCGCGTGCAATGTGCTGGATTTCGATGATCTCATTCTTAAGCCCACCTTATTGTTACGTGACAATGAGGAGGTACGTGATCGCTGGCAACAACGGATTCGTTACCTCTTAGTCGATGAATATCAAGATACCAATACCAGCCAGTATCAATTAGTGAAGTTGCTCGTTGGCGCCCGGGCACGCTTTACCGTAGTGGGCGATGATGATCAGTCTATTTATTCTTGGCGCGGTGCGCGGCCGCAGAACCTCGTGCTACTTAAAGAGGATTTTCCCCAGCTCGAAGTGATTAAACTTGAGCAAAATTATCGCTCCTCTCAGCGGATCTTACGGGCTGCCAATATTTTAATTGCCAATAATCCGCATGTCTTTGAGAAGAAGTTGTTTTCTCAGCTTGGTGAGGGTGAGACCTTAAAAGTGATCCATACCAATAATGAGGATCATGAGGCTGAACGCGTGGCCGGAGAGCTGATTGCGCACCATTTTATCAACAAAACACAGTATGGTGATTACGCCATTCTCTATCGAGGCAATCATCAATCACGGGTGTTCGAAAAGCTACTGATGCAGAACCGTATTCCTTACCGTATTTCCGGGGGGAATTCCTTCTTTTCTCGCCCCGAAATTAAAGATGTGTTGGCCTATCTTCGTGTAATGACTAACGTCGATGACGACAGCGCCTTCTTACGGATTGTGAACACTCCACGCCGTGAAATTGGGTCAGCGACTTTACAGAAGCTAGGAGAGTGGGCCAATCTCCGTAATAAGAGCCTATTTCGGGCGAGTTTCGATCTCGGCTTGACGGAAACGCTATCAGGTCGCGGGCTAAAGAGCCTACAAGGCTTTACCGAGTGGTTCTCCTCAATCATCCAGCTCAGTGAGCGTGAACCCCTTACCGCAGTCAGAGATCTGATCCATGGTATCGACTACGAGAGTTGGTTATATGAGAACTCGGCGAGTACCAAGGCCGCGGAGATGCGGATGAAGAACGTCAATATGCTATTTCAGTGGATGACAGAAATGCTTTCTGGTTCAGAGTTAGACGAACCAATGACGTTAACACAGGTCGTTACTCGCTTTACCCTACGCGATATGATGGAGCGGGGGGAAAGTGAGGAAGAGCTTGACCAGGTACAGCTAATGACGCTACATGCGTCGAAAGGCCTTGAATTCCCTTATGTCTACTTGGTTGGGATGGAGGAGGGTCTGCTACCGCATCAGAGTAGTATTGACGAAAACAACATCGATGAAGAGCGGCGATTAGCCTATGTTGGGATCACTCGAGCGCAAAAAGAGCTTACATTCACTTTATGTCGGGAACGTCGGCAATATGGCGAGATTAATCGCCCAGAACCGAGCCGTTTTCTACTTGAGTTACCCCAAGACGACCTTCACTACGAAGAGCAGAAAAAAGCGCTAAGCAGTGAAGAAAGAATGATTAAAAGCCAGAGTCGAGTCGCGGGTTTGCGCGATATGCTTAATCGCTCTAAAAACAATTAGAGACTAAGCGTAAAAGCCCAATGAACGTAACTTTGTAAATGCTCTTCCTGCTGTAAGAGTTCTAAGCGATAGGGATGGCTCTGTGCCCATTCCTTGTTGAGATGTAATATTGAATGGTTACCTTCTCCCGACAGGCGAAAGGTATTCACATCGACAGGGGAACGGGTACTGCAAAGTATAATCGCTAAACGGAAGAGCCGACAGAGCTGCTCTGCTTGCTGTAAGGGTAGCGCGCTCTGCTGGCTAAGGCTTGGTAGGTCAATATTACCCTTTTGGTTGGCAATAATCGCGGCGACCAGCTGCTTCTGAGCAGGAGTGAAGCCGGGTAGCTCTAACTGCCTGATGAGATAGGCGCTATTTTCAGTCCCATGACGATAATTGATGGCTAATCCTAACTCATGTAACGCAGCAGCACTAAATAAAAGCTGCTGGCAGTATTCGCTAAGCGGCCAGTGACCCGTGACTTGTTGCAGTAATATCGAACAGGTTGCTTTGACTCTCTCTGCTTGCTCAACATCTATCGCGAAACGTTGCTGGGTAGTCTCCAGTGTCCGTTTACGGATATCTTTATCGACGGGTAGGGTGATCATCCCATAGATCAAGCCTTCTCGCAGAGCGCCTCCCGCTAAGCTCATCCGTGTGATAGAAAGCTCATGGAAAATAGCCAACAGGATCGACAAACCGCTTGGGAAGACGAGCGCACGTTCGAGAGTTAGGCCGTCTATCTCAAGCTCCTCCAACTTTCCGCATTGGATGGCGCGTTGTTTGAGTTGCTCAAGCTTAGCAAGCGTAATCTGCTCATCCATGCCCTGGGCAACCATGATCTCTTGTAAGGCTTGTACTGTTCCGGATGCTCCGACGCAGATCTGCCACCCTTTAGCGATCAATGTTTGTTTGACTTTACTAATTTCCGCTCTCGCCGCCGCCTGCGCACGATCAAAATTTTCTTGCGTGAGGTAGCGGTCGGTAAAGTAGCGTTCCAGCCAAGTTACACAGCCCATGGATAGGCTAAATAGCGCCGTCGATTCAGTGCCGATACCGGTCACTAATTCGGTGCTACCTCCACCAATATCCACGACTAAGCGCTGGTCAGGCCCACTCGTAGTTTGCGCTACACCTTGGTAGATCAGCTGAGCTTCTTTTTCGCCGGAAATAACCTCGATCGGTAAACCCAATATAGCGCGTGCACGGATAAGAAAATCTTCCGCATTGCTGGCAATTCGCAACGTTGCAGTCGCCACCGCGCGAATTTGTGTCAGCGGGACGTGTTCAAGCTGCTCGGCGAATAAGGCTAGGCAATGTAGCCCGCGCTGCATTGCCTCTTCAGAGAGCCGATTGCTCGAATCTAACCCTGCCGCTAAACGGACTTTACGTTTTATCCTGGCCACCGTTTGGAGTGACCCTGAAATCTCGCGCACCACCAACAGGTGAAAACTGTTTGAACCCAAATCAATGGCAGCATGGAGTGATGATGCGCTTCGCATGGTGGTTAGCCTGTACGTTTGTTGCGGTTATTGTTACGTGGCTGGTTACCACGGCGATTACTGTTATTCCCACGACGCTGATTGTTTTGGGAACGCGGACGAGGAAAACGCTTAGGTGCCGGGAGGTCGGTCAATAGGGCATCACTGTTGTATTTACTTACAGGGATATTGTGACCAATGTACTCCTCGATACCAGGAAGGTTTAAGGAAAACTCTTCACAGGCCAAGCTGATCGAATTTCCGCTCGCACCCGCGCGCCCCGTACGGCCAATGCGGTGCACATAGTCTTCTCGATCATCAGGGAGATCGTAGTTGAAAACGTGTGTCACTTCCGGGATATGTAAGCCGCGCGCCGCGACGTCAGTTGCCACGAGGATGTCGATATTACCTTGCGTGAAATCTTCAAGGATACGTAGACGTTTTTTCTGTGGAACATCGCCGGTTAATAGCCCGACACGGTGTCCATCGGCGACAAGGTGGCCCCAAATATCTTCGCAGCGATATTTTGTGTTAGCGAATATGACTGCCCGATCTGGCCACTCTTCTTCGATTAGCGTTTGCAATAAGCGCATTTTTTCTTCGTTAGAAGGATAAAATAGCTCTTCTTTAATACGATGGCCGGTTTTTTGTTCAGGCTCGACTTCTACATACTCAGCGTTATGCATATGCTCGAAAGCCAGTTCACGCACACGGTAAGACAGCGTGGCCGAGAACAGCATGCTCAAACGTTGCGTTGCCGGTGGCATTTTACGAATTAGCCAACGAATATCTTTGATAAACCCAAGATCAAACATACGATCGGCTTCATCAAGAACCAATACTTGTAATCCACCTAAATCGACGTGGTTTTGTTTGACGTAATCAATGATGCGGCCTGTCGTCCCGATAAGAATATCGACACCTTGGGCGAGCACTTTTAACTGTTTGTCGTAGCCATCGCCGCCATAGGCAAGGCCGATTTTTATACCAGTTTCCTGCGCTAATGGCTCTGCATCAGCATGAATTTGAACCGCTAATTCACGCGTCGGTGCCATGATCAAGGCGCGGGGTTGGTTGACTTGACGCGCTTCGGTAGCAGGTCGAGTTAAGAGATAATGAAACGTTGACGTTAGGAACGCCATCGTTTTTCCGGTACCGGTTTGCGCCTGACCTGCGATGTCATGCCCAGCAAGAGCATAAGGCAATGTTAACGCTTGGATAGGCGTACATTGCGTAAAGCCTTTGGTATCAAGGGCTTTAATCACCAGAGGGTGCAGGGCGAAGTCGGAAAACTTCTTTTCTGTTAAGTGTGTTTTGCTCATAGTGTGGTAGAATATCAGCTTATTGGCGCTTTACGAAAGCGTATAAATTGAAATAAAGTTAACTATATTGATTTTATAGAAGCCGATTCACCAGGCATAAATTTGTGGAGCCAACTATGAGCAGCGAAAAAATTGTTCACCTAACCGACAGTAGCTTTGATACTGATGTACTTAAAGCTGAAGGCGTTACCCTGGTCGATTTCTGGGCTGAGTGGTGTGGTCCTTGTAAAATGATTGCCCCAATCCTCGATGAAATCGCCGACGAATACGAAGGCAAACTGACTATCGCGAAACTCAATATCGACGATAATCCAGAGACTGCGCCTAAGTATGGTATTCGCGGTATCCCTACTTTACTGCTTTTCAAAGCAGGCGAAGTCATCGCGACCAAAGTAGGTGCATTATCTAAAGGCCAGCTGAAAGAGTTTTTAAACGCTAACCTCGGTTAATACTCTCTGAGATGCCAGTGATGGTTTATTTTTGTGCTATCACTGGACGTCTCTTGAGTGACATGCTAAGTTATTATTACTGCATTACGATCTTACCTGTAGTCAGAATCTAGATTTCTCATCAAACGTGTTGTCCATCATCGAGTTTTAACAGGTTTGGTAACATCAGTGGAATCTCCACTTTAATAAATAATGCAGCCTCATCGCTTTCTGCGAATGACCAAGGCTGATACTAAACGATATTATCGATAACAGGCGTGGGACAGTTCCGACCACTCATGACTAACATTCCAAGAAGTACCCCAAGTCAAGAATCCATCACTATGAATCTTACCGAATTAAAAAATACTCCAGTGTCTGAATTAATTTCACTGGGTGAAAATATGGGGTTAGAAAACCTCGCGCGCATGCGTAAACAAGACATTATTTTCGCCATACTGAAACAGCATGCGAAAAGTGGCGAAGACATCTTTGGTGATGGTGCGCTGGAAATATTGCAGGATGGATTTGGTTTCCTCCGTTCCGCAGACAGTTCCTACCTCGCCGGTCCCGATGATATCTACGTTTCTCCAAGTCAAATTCGACGTTTCAACCTTCGTACAGGCGACACCATCGCCGGCAAAATCCGTCCGCCTAAAGAAGGTGAACGTTATTTCGCGCTACTGAAAGTTAATGAAGTTAATTTCGACAAGCCTGAAAACGCCCGTAATAAAATCCTATTTGAAAACTTAACACCTCTGCACGCGAATAGTCGCTTACGCATGGAGCGGGGGAATGGTTCGACAGAAGACTTAACGGCTCGCGTATTAGATTTAGCGTCGCCGATTGGTCGTGGCCAACGTGGATTGATCGTGGCACCGCCTAAAGCGGGTAAAACGATGTTGCTGCAGAATATTGCGCAAAGTATTGCTTACAACCACCCAGACTGCGTCCTGATGGTTCTACTGATCGACGAACGTCCAGAAGAAGTCACCGAGATGCAACGTTTGGTTAAAGGCGAAGTTATTGCCTCGACTTTCGACGAACCGGCTTCTCGCCACGTCCAAGTCGCCGAGATGGTTATCGAAAAAGCTAAACGCTTGGTTGAGCATAAGAAAGACGTCATCATCCTATTGGACTCAATCACACGTCTGGCTCGTGCTTACAACACCGTTGTCCCTGCCTCAGGTAAAGTATTGACCGGTGGTGTTGATGCAAATGCTCTACACCGTCCGAAGCGCTTCTTCGGTGCTGCACGTAACGTAGAAGAAGGTGGTAGCCTCACTATCATCGCGACTGCTTTGGTCGATACCGGATCTAAGATGGATGAAGTCATCTACGAAGAGTTCAAAGGTACCGGCAACATGGAACTTCACCTCTCACGTAAAATTGCTGAAAAGCGTGTATTCCCTGCTATTGATTACAATCGCTCAGGAACACGTAAAGAAGAGTTACTCACGTCTTCGGAAGAATTACAGAAAATGTGGATTTTACGTAAGATTATTCACCCGATGGGTGAAATCGATGCGATGGAATTCCTTATCAATAAGTTAGCGATGACAAAAACGAACGACGAATTTTTTGATATGATGAAACGTTCGTAATTCTGAGAAGCTAAACAAAGCGTTTAGCGCAGATTTATTGTAAAGTTAAGAAACGTCACGTGTTTACGTGGCGTTTTTTTTTTAATGCATATAGCATTAACGTCCTGAAATGGATTTACTCCGCACGTGTTACGATAGAGAGCTTGAATGTGAATGTGCTCAATATGAGTGTTGAATTAGGACTGACGTTTCTCTTTTCATTGATTTTCCTTTTTTTGGCGCGCAAGGTTGCTAAAAAAGTGGGTCTAGTGGACAAGCCTAATTTCAGAAAGCGGCATCAAGGAGCGGTACCTCTAGTCGGAGGCATCTCCGTCTTTGCTGGCGTGTGCTTTGCGTTTCTTATTACCAATTACTATCAACCTCATGACATGCTATTCCTCGCGTGCGCAGGGGTATTGGTGTTCGTCGGTATGATCGATGATAAATTCGATATCAGCGTTAAAATCAGGGCATCGGTACAAGCGGCCATCGCTATCATCATGATGGTGGTTGCTAATCTCTATCTTCATTCATTAGGTTGCATACTGGGCCCTATTGAACTACGTGTCGGGCCTTTCGGTTATGTCATCACCCTGTTTGCCGTATGGGCGGCGATCAACGCCTTTAATATGGTCGATGGTATCGATGGGCTGCTAGGTGGGCTTTCTTGCGTCACGTTCGGTGCACTCGGACTGATCCTCTATAATCAAGGTCAACCAAGTCTCGCATTTTGGTGTTTTGCCCTGATTGCCGCCATCCTCCCTTACATACTATTAAATCTGGGTATTTTGGGCCGTCGCTATAAAGTGTTTATGGGCGATGCCGGCAGCACAATGATCGGCTTTACCATCATTTGGATACTGCTGGATGCTAGTCAGGGAGAGCAACATCCGCTACGGCCGGTCACCGCATTATGGCTGATCGCTATCCCATTAATGGATATGGTAGCCATCATGTACCGTCGTCTGCGTAAAGGTCAAAGTCCTTTCACTGCAGACCGTCAGCATATCCATCACTTGATCATGCGAGCGGGTTTTACCTCGCGCCAGGCCTTTGTTCTGATCACGTTAGCTGCTGCTCTATTGGCGGCGATTGGTGTGATGGGCGAATTTTTCGATTTCATTCCAGAATGGTTCATGATGCTGCTCTTTCTCGTGGCATTTTTTGTTTACGGGTATTGCTTAAAGCATGCTTGGCGCGTCTCGCGCCGTATTCGGCGTAATAAGCGGGCATGGCAACTACGCCGTAAAGCGCGTGATGGACAAATAAAGGATTAACTCATGCATTCTTCTGCTATCGATAACGAACTTGATGTGAAAAACTGTCTTCAACGCCTCTGGCACGGAAAGCGCTGGTTAGGGTTGGGGCTGTTCTTAGGTCTGGTATTAGCGTGGGCGTATACGCTGGTAGCCCCCCAAAAATGGGTGACTGTGGCGCAAGTCACACGGCCGGATTTGACAAAGATAGCCGACTATTACCAAGAGTTATCAAAACTGAGTCAACTCAGCACATATTCTGAGCCCGCGGCTGATGGCGATACACTTAACATAGATACTGTTATAGACGCTGTGTACCAACAGTTCTTACAACAGCTTGCCTCGGTGGATAATCGTCGTCGGTTCTGGCTGCAGCAAGCGAGTAAGGATGGAGGGAAAACGCTCACTCCGCTATTACTCGATCGTGAAATTATCAGTATGCAGTTTACTGCGGGAGATAAACTGCATGGCACGGTGGATACCATAACGCTAACTGCAGATAGCGCCGCGAAGGGGAGCCAGCTTCTCACTCGTTATTTGACCTTCACGGGTCAACAAGTCGCCAGCCAAGTTCAGCAGGATCTGTTAGCCACGTGGCAAGCACAAGTGGCAAAAGTAGAACAACAAATTACCTTTGAAAAAGCGGCTAACCAAGCAGCGTACGACCAACAAGTTCATCAGCTCAGAAGCGAAGCGGCACAATCGGCAGATAGCCAGACTAAGGCTGCTATCGCTATTTTGGAGCAGACCGGCCCCGTTGCGTCAGAGGGTCTGTTACATGACCAAGCCCGCTTAGCGGTACTCCTCGCCGGGCCTAAACCGATCAAGTCCTTCACCAGCTGGTCATATTTACAATCACCAGAACCCCCTATTAGCCGACAAAGCCCTCGATTATCGCTACTGCTAGTGATGTGGGGATTAGTGGGAATTATTATCGGTGCAGGTATCGCCCTGACTCGGCATACAAAGAAAAAGGAATAGCACAGCGTGAAGGTATTAACAGTCTTTGGTACTCGACCTGAAGCAATAAAAATGGCGCCGCTCGTCCAAGCGTTACAAAATACCCCAGAAATCGAGTCTCGACTCTGTGTTACCGCGCAACACCGTGAAATGCTAGATCAAGTATTACAGGTCTTTCAACTGCGCCCAGATTACGACTTAAACATTATGCAGCCGGGGCAATCGCTCAGCGATATTACGAGTCGGATCCTGAAAGGAATGGCAGATCTTTTTCAGCATTACCAACCCGATTTAGTTCTAGTCCATGGCGATACGACGACGACACTAGCGGTCAGTTTAGCGGCTTATTATCACCAAATAAAAGTTGGTCATATTGAAGCAGGGTTACGAACCGGTAATCTCTTCTCGCCGTGGCCTGAAGAAGGTAACCGTAAGGTCGCGACCCATCTCGCCTACTGGCATTTTGCGCCAACGGACCATGCGAAACGGAATTTATTGACTGAGAATATCAGTGAACAATCGATAACTGTCACCGGCAATACCGTCATTGATGCACTGTTATGGGTACGGGATAAAATTATCGACGATACGCATTTAGAGCAAAGCCTTGCAGCGGAATTTCCTTACTTAACTCAAGACCGCCGAATGATCTTGGTCACCGGTCATCGACGTGAAAGCTTTGGCGGCGGCTTTGAACGCATTTGCCAAGCCTTAGTCGCCTTAGCGAAACGCTATCCGCTCGTTGATATTGTTTATCCTGTGCACATGAATCCCAATGTACGCGAACCGGTAGAACGATTATTACAAGGTGTGGATAATATTCATCTAATCCAACCCAAAGAGTATCTACCTTTCGTGTGGCTGATGAATCGCGCTTATCTGGTCCTCACCGACTCAGGTGGCATCCAAGAAGAAGCGCCATCCCTAGGGAAACCGGTATTAGTGATGCGTGATACAACAGAGCGTCCGGAGGCGGTCGAGGCAGGTAGCGTTCGGTTAGTGGGGACAGATAGCGCGACGATTATTGAACAGGCGTCACGACTGCTGGACGATGAACAGGCGTGGCACGCGATGAGCCAAGTGAAAAACCCCTACGGTACCGGGCAAAGTTGCCAGAAAATTGTCGAATTTATTAAACACTCATGGGTTGAGCATGCACACTAAAACTGTCTCTATTTTTGGCCTTGGCTATATAGGTTTACCCACTGCTGCGATCCTTGCAGAAGCGGGATGCCATGTGATAGGCGTTGATATCAATCCCATTGCAGTAGATACCATCAATCGCGGTGAAATTCATATCGTCGAGCCTGAACTGGCTACGGTAGTCGCACGTAATGTAGCAGAAGGGCGCTTACGGGCGACGTTAACCCCGGAACCCGCGGATGCTTTTCTTATTACCGTACCGACGCCTTTTGAGGCCGATCATCAGCCGGATCTGAGCTATGTTAAAAACGCGACTTTGGCGATCGCACCACAATTAAAAGCGGGTGATCTCGTTATTTTAGAATCGACCTCTCCAGTCGGGGCGACCGAACAGGTCGCGGCGTGGATTGCAGAGCTACGGCCTGAGCTTCAGGTTCCCGGTCATAGTGAGCATCCTAATATCGCAATCGCCTACTGCCCAGAACGTGTGTTACCTGGCAAAGTGATGGCCGAGTTGGTCAGTAACGATCGCGTTGTAGGGGGGATCACTCCGCAGTGTTCGGCGAAAGCCTCTGAACTCTATCAACTCTTTTTACAAGGTCAGTGTGTAACAACGAATGCACGTACGGCGGAGATGTGTAAGCTCACCGAAAATAGTTTCCGCGATGTCAATATCGCCTTTGCGAACGAGCTTTCTCTCATTTGCCACTCGCTTAATATCGATGTGTGGGAGTTGATTCGTTTGGCCAACCATCACCCGCGAGTGAATATTCTGCAACCGGGTCCGGGCGTGGGGGGGCACTGTATCGCGGTCGATCCTTGGTTTATCGTCTCTCAGTCGCCGGAATTAGCGAGGCTGATTCGTACGGCGCGCGAAGTCAACGATAGTAAGCCATTCTGGGTACTCGATCAGGTTAAAAAGGCGCTGGCCGATTGCCTGATGGCGAACGGAAAGAAAGCGGCGGATATTCGTATCGCTTGCTTCGGTCTCGCGTTTAAACCCGATATCGACGATCTCCGTGAAAGCCCCGCTATGCAGGTTGCCGGATTGATCAGCGACTGGCATCAGGGTGAAACATTACTGGTTGAACCACATATTCGCCAGTTACCCCCGAAATTTATTAATAAAGCCTCTTTGGTGAGTACCGAGCAGGCGCTTGAGCAGGCAGATATCCTCGTGCTGCTCACCGACCACCAGGCCTTTAAAGACTTAGACTACGCTCAATTCACTACCGATTTCGTGATCGATACCCGCGGGGCTTGGGGCAAAAAGAGTGGGAGTTAAGGAGCTCGCGTGGGAGAGTGCCTTCTTTGCACAACGAATTGGTAAGGTCGACCTCTCTCAGCTCGATACCCTTACGTCGGCGGAAGCTAACGCCTGGGATCTGGTTCAAGCCAAAGTCGCGAGCGCGGATTATCACAGCCTCGATGCACTGAGCCGCCAAGATTTCGCGTTGGTTGAAGGGGAAGCCGAATTAGTCATCGCCCTCGGTGAGACGATGCGGCAACCTGGGATCCGTGTTGCGCGATATTCTCATATTGAGGCACTACGCCAATTGGCAGGCCCTTTATTTACCGAGAGTCGGTTTCGCGCACCATGGTTTGATCAAGATCTGACTCAACAGTTTTATGCTCAGTGGATCGACAATGCTGTACAAGGCATCTTCGACCATCAATGCCTGATTAGCGTCGATCAGCAAGGGGCGATTGCGGGCTTCGTTAGCCTACGAGAAGTCGATGAGGGCGCGCGGATTGGGCTACTCGGCGTGGCGAATACCCATCGAGGCGCCGGTGTTGGTCGTCAATTATTATTGGCTGCGGCAGATTGGGCGCGTAGCAAAGGGCTTACCGAACTGCATATCACGACCCAACTGAGCAACCTCGCCGCGATGCGTCTCTATTTACGTCACGGCGCTCGCCTAACGTCTACGAGCTATTGGCTCTATAGGAAAAGAGATGATTCCGTTTAATGCACCGCCGATAACAGGAAGTGAATCTGACTACATGCGTTCCGCAATGGAGAGCGGTAAGTTATGCGGAGATGGTGGTTTCACCCGTCGTGTTCAACAGTGGTTTGAGCAACGTTGTCAGGTGCCAAAGGTATTATTGACCCCCTCTTGCACAGCTTCCCTTGAGATGGCGGCTTTATTAATCGATATCCAGCCAGGCGATGAAGTGATCATGCCTAGCTATACCTTTGTTTCTACCGCGAATGCTTTTGTCCTGCGTGGTGCAAAAATTATTTTCGTGGATATTCGTCCCGATACGATGAATATTGATGAAACGCTGATTGAAGCCGCGATCACCAGCAAGACACGCGCCATTGTCCCGGTGCACTACGCTGGGGTAGCGTGCGACATGGATCAGATCATGGCGCTAGCGGATAAATATCAACTCTACGTAATCGAAGATGCCGCTCAAGGGGTGATGAGTACATGGAAAGGGCGAGCGTTAGGAGCGATTGGGCATATTGGTTGCTTTAGTTTTCATGAGACGAAAAACTATACGGCGGGTGGCGAAGGTGGAGCGACGTTGATCAATGACCCTAAATTGATCGAACGTGCGGAAATTATTCGCGAAAAAGGCACCAACCGTAGCCAATTTTTCCGCGGACAAGTCGATAAATATACGTGGCGGGACTTGGGATCGAGTTACCTCATGTCCGATCTACAAGCTGCCTATCTGTGGGGGCAACTGGAACACGCTGACGTGATCAATCAGCGGCGTTTAGAGTTATGGCAGCGCTACTACGAGGCATTACAGCCGTTGGCTGAACAGGGGCGGATTACCTTACCGACGTTACCAGAGTCCTGTCAGCATAATGCACATATGTTTTATCTCAAATTACGAGACCAAGCGGATCGCGATCGTCTGATTGCCTGGCTCAAAGAAGCAGAGATCCTGAGCGTCTTTCACTATATCCCACTACATAGCTCGCCAGCAGGCCTGCAATTCGGTGAATTTAATGGCGAAGACCGTTACACGACGCTAGAAAGTGAACGATTACTACGGATACCGATGTATTTCAATTTGACTAATAACCAGCAAAAAATTGTCATCGGGTCGCTACTGAGCTTCTTTTCCTAATGTCGTTTGCTCGAGCCTCACTATGGACCGCGAGTTCTACGCTAATTAAGATCCTCGGTGGTCTCGTTATCGTCAAGTTACTCGCCGTGACTTATGGCCCTGAGGGGATTGGGTTAGCCAGTAATTATCGGCAATTGATCACCGTGCTCAGCGTCATGGCAGGGGCGGGGATCTTTAATGGCGTAACACGCTATGTTGCGCAGTATCAAGACGACTCGCAGCAGTTGCGACAGCTTTCGGCTACCTCGTCCTCCCTAGTCCTAGGGACGGGGCTGCTTATTGCCTTCCTACTCCTAGTCTGTGCCGAGCCGATCAGCCAAGGATTATTTGGTGATCGACGCTTTGCCAACGTCATACGCTGTCTCGCTTTTCTACAGTGCGGTATCGGTTGGGCGAACCTCTTACAAGCAAAACTAAAAGGGATTAAGGATGCACGGAGTAATGCCTTAACGATTATCGTTGGCAGCCTATTAGCGATCCCCGGTTATCTAGCTTGTTGGGCGGTAGGTGGTTATGCAGGAGCGTTGATTGGTTTGGCCGTCGTACCGTCCATTGCATTACTGCCTGCTCTCTTTTTCTACCACCGACGAGCTGACAACTTATTAGGGCCGTTACTTCCGGGATGGGATAAGGCGATGGCCGCTCGTTTACTGAAGTATACTGTGATGACGGGAATTACCGCTGTAACGCTACCTGTCGCTTGGGTAGTGATGCGTCATCAGTTGGCGAGCCATAGCGACTGGCAAGCGGTCGGGTTATGGCAAGGGGTAGCGAGTGTTTCCGATGCCTATCTACAATTTATTACAGCGACCTTCAGTGTATGGCTGCTACCTGCCTTAAGCCGATTGCAAGAGAAAAGGGCTATTGCCGCAGAGATCAAGCGAACGCTATTGCGTGTGATTCCGGTAGTGATGGTGTTGAGTTTTGCGGTGTGGCTAGTGCGCGATCTCGTGATCATCACACTCTTTTCGTCGAAGTTTATGCCCATGCGCGATCTTTTTGCCTGGCAACTTCCGGGGGATGTTTGTAAAGTCGCCGCTTATGTCTTCGGTTATCTGGTTATCGCACGTGGCAGTTTACGCGCCTACCTCTTGACCGAGTTAACACAATTTATTCTCTTATTAGTGACCAGCCATTGGTTAATTGCCGAACATGGCGTATTGGGAGCGGTACAAGCTTACTGTGTCACCTATGGCTGTTACCTGTTTTTAGTTATTGCAGCATTCTTTTATTGGTATCGAAAATAATGGCGATCATTCATGTACTGGGATCGGATATTCCTCACCATAACACAACGTTATTAACGTTTTTTGATCGGGTATTGGCGACTGAATTACCCAGTTCACAAAGAAGACAATTTATTGTAGTGAGTCAAGATACCGCTATCGTTGAGCAATTTCCAAATCTCAGCATCGAGTGTTTTGCAACTAAGCAACACTTGGCTCAGCGGATAATGGGCATCGCTAAAGACCGGCAAACGGTATTCTTCTGTCACGGTCAATTTAATGCATATCTATGGCTGGCTTTACTCACTGGTAGGGTCAAGAAACATCAGTTTCATTGGCATATCTGGGGCGCAGACCTCTATGAAGCGTCACAGGCGCTGAAATTTAAAATGTTCTACGCCTTACGGCGTCGTGCACAAGGCCGGATTGCTGGCGTCTACGCGACGCTTGGTGACCTGAGTGTTTATCATCAAAGATATCCCAAGGTCCCGAGCCATAAACTGTATTTTCCCACCAAGATGTCTGCTACAGAGCGACCTAAGACGGCGACCGTACAGCCTCTAACGATTTTGTTGGGCAACTCTGGCGATCCGACTAATAAGCATTGCCAAGCGTTAACGCAAATTGCGCAACAGTTTGGTCAACAGGTGAAAATTATTATCCCAATGGGCTATCCGCAAAATAACCAGCAGTATATTGCTAGTGTACAGACACAGGCGGCACAGCTATTTGAGGCAGACCAGGTTGAGATCTTAACCGAAAAATTAGATTTCGAGGCCTATTTGAAGGTCGTCGCACAGTGTAACTTGGGTTATTTTATTTTTGCGCGGCAACAAGGTATCGGTACGCTTAGCGTATTGATCGATAATAATATTCCCTTCGTTATCAGCCGAAAAAACCCCTTCTGGCGAGATCTCGCCGAGCAACAATTACCGGTTTTATTCGATGAAGACTCCCTTGATCACGATGTGATCCAACATGCTCGTCAACAACTCATCGACCACGACAAAACCGGCATTGAGTTTTTCTCTCCCGCCTACCTAAGGGGTTGGCGCGAAGTATTACAGAATTTGGAAGGCAGGGAGGCAAAATGACGGGTGGTCAGTTTATGGGTTTGGCCTTAGTGTATGGACTTTCTCTGTGCTTCATCTTAACGGTAATGGTGAAAGAATTTCGGCGTGAGCGCTTCAATTTCCATTTATTTTTCTCTTTACTCTTCGTACTGACATTTTATTTTGGGTTCCCCCTGACCTCCATATTGGTGTTTGGTTTTCAGGAGGCTGTCGTTGATCCGCTCTATCTGCTACAAGCCTTATTGTCAGCAACGGGTTTTTATGCGATCTACTATGTTACTTATAAAGTTCGATTAACCCGCAAGCCGCCGGCACCCATAACCGGTTTTTTCTCCATGACTCGTCTGGAGACGCTTATTTTCTCCGGGCTGCTCGTGTTAGTGGCATTAGTGAGTTTGGGGATCTTTTTTGCGCATAATGGATTACTATTATTTAAGTTGACGTCTTATAGCCAAATATTTTCTAGTCAGGTAGCGGGCGTCGCGTTGAAGCGCTTCTTCTACTTTTTTATCCCCGGCATGTTAGTCATTTATTTTTTAAATCCGACTTGGCGGCGATGGTTTTTTTTCCTCTTTACCACGGTGGCCTTCGGGCTTATCACTTATATGGTGGTAGGGGGAACACGTGCCAATATTATTATTGCCTTCGCGCTCTTCTTGTTTATTGGCATCAGTCGTCGATGGATCACGCTTTCGATGTTACTTGGTGCCGGTGCCATGTCAATCGTGGGGATGTTTTGGTTAGCGTTACGTCGCTATAACTTAAATGTGGCTGGCCCGGAGGCATGGTACACCTTTCTCTATCTGACTCGTGACACCTTCTCGCCATGGGAAAATCTGGGGCTTATCTTCAGCCATTATTCACAGCTCGATTTTCAGGGGCCGGCGCCCTTATGGCGTGATTTCTATGTTTTTATCCCTAGTTGGCTATGGCCGGATCGCCCCTCAGCAATATTGAATAGCGCTAATTATTTCACGTGGGAAATTCTAGATAATCACTCGGGATTAGCGATTTCTCCAACCCTGATCGGTTCTTTATTAGTGATGGGGGGCGTGTGGGCATTGGTGCCTGGTGCACTCTTAGTGGGTCTGATTATTAAAGGTTTTGATAGCCTCTATTATCGAGCGCAGCAAGAATCCAATCGCTATACCGCCGCGCTAATTAATAGTTTTTGTTTTGGTGCTGTCTTTAATATGATCGTTCTCGCGCGTGAAGGACTCGATGCATTCGGCTCCAGAGTTGTTTTTTTCGCGATTATTTTTATCCTGTGTCTGGCTATCACTAAGCTTCTATTTCGGTTTCTTCAGCGAGCAGGACTCGTGAAAACGCGGTCTCAGACAACTCTTTTATCGTCAATGAATCCTCTCTACTCAGAACATAAGGATATCCGTGAGTAATCATCAGATAACGCGCCCTTGTTTTACCATTCGGCAGATCCCTGTGTATGGGTTTGCATCGATGGAGGCTTTCATCGATTTTTTATTGCCGAATCATCATGTTCATACTGGGCGTCTTATCGCATTGAATGCTGAGAAGGTATTAACCTCTGAGCAGAATGAACAGTTACAGCAGATTTTAATGAGTGGGGGGATTAATTACCCCGATGGGATTAGCGTCGTTCGTTCAATTCGTAAGAAGTACCCCGATAGCCAAGTGGTACGTATCGCCGGAGCTGATCTATGGCAGTCCTTGATGCAGCGAGCGGGGGACTTAGCCATACCCGTCTACTTGGTCGGGAGTCAGTCTCAGGTTCTGGAGCAAACGTCAGAAAAGCTGCAACGACAGTGGCACGTGCCGATAGTGGGTCAACAAGATGGCTATTTTACCGAGTCAGACGTTGAAAGCGTGATACAGCATATCAAGGCTAGTCGGGCGAAAGTGGTTACCGTTGCGATGGGATCCCCGCGACAAGAGCTGTTCATCCAGCGCTGTTACGAGTCTTACCCTGACGCACTCTATATGGGGGTAGGCGGTACCTACGATGTCTTTATCGGTAAGGTAAAGCGCGCGCCACTGGTCTGGCAAAAATTAGGGCTAGAGTGGCTGTATAGATTGATAAAGCAACCTTCGCGGTTAAAGCGTCAATTAAAACTCTTGAAGTACCAAGGTTACCACTGGCGTGGCGAACTTTAAGCCAAAAAGTACCGCGAGTGCTGAAACTTCACACAAACTGCACAAAGCGTAAGCAAACAGAAATTATATTTAAAAAACCACTAGACAGCTTGGCGACTCTACCGTAATATCCGCTTCCGCAACGGCGCTAAGCGCCCGTAGCTCAGCTGGATAGAGCGCTGCCCTCCGGAGGCAGAGGTCTCAGGTTCGAATCCTGTCGGGCGCACCAGTATTATCGGTGTCGAGCTGCGGTGGTGTTTTACCGCGTTAGGCTGATGTGTTAACATCAGTGGTAGTAAGAAGTTAGGGGTGGTGGCTATAGCTCAGTTGGTAGAGCCCTGGATTGTGATTCCAGTTGTCGTGGGTTCGAGTCCCATTAGCCACCCCAATTTTTATCTGATGAGCGACGGTGGCGGAATTGGTAGACGCGCTAGCTTCAGGTGTTAGTGTCCTAACGGACGTGGGGGTTCAAGTCCCCCCCCTCGCACCAGATAAAAAAGTAAAGTAGTACCGCAGTATTTCGGCGAGTAGCGCAGCTTGGTAGCGCAACTGGTTTGGGACCAGTGGGTCGGAGGTTCGAATCCTCTCTCGCCGACCAAATTTAAAGAAACCCCGCGAAAGCGGGGTTTTTTGTTTTTGGTGTTATCGACGTTCTCCTCCTTGGGATTAGCGTTACAGCACAGTCACATCACCCGTAATAATAGTGCTTGATCGGCCCCCGACAAAAATTCTCCCTTCGAACTGTCTAATCTCCACGTCGCCCTCGGCGCCGACGTAAGCCCCTTGCTGCGCGCGGTATTGGTGAGGCAGTTTACCCGCACCGATCAGCCACTGTGCGAGAACGGCCTGTAGACTCCCTGTCACCGGGTCTTCCACCGCGTCACCACCGATAAAAGCACGTACGACCAGTCCCTGAGAGTGCTCTTTAATGCTACACACCCCTAGCTTAAGGTCTGGCATGGCAGAATAGTCGATATTAATCTCCATTAGACGTTCGACGGAGTCGACCACTATGCAGTGCCAAGCGGGGCCATTGCATAACAGTGAGGTAGCGATTATCTCTGCTGAACGAAGTCCAGTTGCGGCGAGACAGCGACGAAATTCGTCATCTGTGAAAGTGCGCTGCTCAATGATAGGCGGAGCCTCGAAAAAAAGCTGATCATCGACTTGTCTAATTTCGACGATACCTATCGCCGATTGTTGATAGGTGACGGCCTGCTTGCGTCCATTTAACCAGCTATGGCACGCCCCTAACGTTGGATGCCCGGCGAAAGGCAATTCTTCAGTGGGAGTAAAGATCCTAACGTGGTAATCGGCACGCGGATCGCTGGGCGGACTGATGAAAACCGTTTCGCTAAGTTGGGTCCAGCGGGCGAAAGCTTGCATTGTCGCGTCTGAATAGTCATGAGCGTCGCAATATACAACCGCTAATGGATTCCCTTTTAGAGGGTGAGTAGAAAAAACGTTAACTTGCTCGAAGCGTGCGGTCATAACAATGATACCGATAGAGGAATTCGAGTCTTGATAACATCATAGATTACGCACTGCGGCAAGACAGGGGGCAAAGAAGGCGGCTGCAGGCAGCCGCCTAGGGAAGGGGCGATTATTGATCCGGGTATTTCTTCAGAGTGAGGTGTAAGCCTTCGCGACGCATTTTTGCGGCCTCTTCGGGACGACGCATTTTGTCGTAAACATCGGCGAGCCAAGCATAGTCGAAGCTATCCGGGCGCTGAGCTAGCGCTGAATTGAACGCTTGCGCAGCCTGTTGCCACTCTCCCCGTCGCATCAGCAGTTGCCCTAAGGTACTCTCTAGCAGAGGGTTGGATCCTTGCTGTTTGATGAGCTGTCGTACCAGCTTCTCAGAGTCCTCGCTGTTTGCCGTTTTAAGCTTGGGTAATACGAGCACTAAACTTTCGTTATAGCCCCGTTTCAACCCATCCATCACAATGACCTGTGCCATCTCATGGTCGTTACATTCAATAAGATGGTTCGCCATTGCCGACTGAAGGCGTGGGTCGTGGCGGGTTTTACGTGATTGGTGTCCCCACCACTGTTTTAACCCCTCACTGCCGCCCGATGCCATAGCTTGTTCCATCAGCCCAAGCCACGCGGTATGAGAGAGACCTGCGGCGTCCTCTTTGGTCACAAGCTGCTCTTTTTCAAGAGAGGGTAAAATATCCAGCAGTGCAGACCAGGCACCTGTGCGTAAGTAGGCGGTCTGAGCAAGGCGCAAGACCTCTGGATGGCGCGGAGCGACATCGAGCAAACGGTCGATAGTGTGACGTGCGGCGTGGTTTTCCTCACGCGCGAGTAAAATACGCGCCCGCGTAATCTCGACGGGAATTTGATTATCAGTGCAGAGCTCGGCGGCGCGCTCTAAATGTTGATTTGCGCGGATCTCATCGCCACGTTGTTGCGCGGCCTCGGCGGCGAGCAGATAGTTGGCCACTGGCGTATCAGAATGATCGGCATGGTTAGCCATCAACTTTTCAACCTGCCGATAATCGCCCTCAGCCAGTTTAATGAGTGCATTATTAGTATGCTTCTGTGCAAGGCGATGTTTACGCCCCGCAAACCAGCGGCGGGTACGGGAACCCGTCCGACATAGGCGGCGTATTACCCATTCAATCAGAAGAATAACGATTAACGCGACGAAGAGAATAATAGCCAAACCGGTCACGGAGGTTTCAATATTCCACTGCGAGGTTTGGATCAGAACATAGCCTTGTTTTCCTGCTAAGACAGGCCCTAGGACAATCCCCGCAATTAATAAAATAAAGAGTGCTAAGACTTTTATCACCTTAACCTCCTTGCGGCGACGTGGTCGCAGGCGATGGTGTAGGCTGCGCATCGTGATCACTTGGGCTACTCATTAAGCCGCGCACACGATCTTGCATTAACTTATCGATTAACCCTTGGCTCGCAAGGTTATCGGGGAGATCCATCGCAATTGTGGTTTGTGTTAATTGATCGATCTGCGTTAAGAAAGCTTTAGTTGTCGGGTCATCGGTGTTGTACCAGGCCCGTACCCATGTCGATACTGCCTCAAGAGACTGTTTATAAATATCTTCTTGGTGACGAGGAATGGCTTGCGAGGCGATCAAGAGCCGAGAACGAATATTTTCACGCAAGTAGATGTCTTGATTCGGTGCCAATAAAGGCTGTGCGCTATTATCACGACGACGAACGGTAATGAAGTTATCCATAAAGTCGTGCCAGCTTGCCACCAAGTTATGACGCCATTGCGCGAGAGAGCCTGAAACATCATGGCTGTCTTTATCCATCGGCGCATTATTATCGCTGTCGTCTGCTAAGCGCAGATCGTCGACGTTATTCGCTAATTGGCTGAGTTGCAAAATAATACCGTCGTAATCAACCTGATTAAGGTTAGCGAGGGTTGAGATATCTTGATTCAGCGCGCGGCGGACGGTGATCACACTCGGGTCGTCCATCTTCGCTAAGCTGCGATCCGCGCTTTTCAGTAGCGCAAGAGAGGTGGTGACATCTTGATCACTCCATAACTTTCTGCCCGCTAATTTTACCAGGTAGTCGGCCTGTGAGACTAACCAGACACCCGTATCGTTACCGGTGAGCGAATTTACTTTATCGCGCAGACCTTGAAGATCTTTTTCCGTTTCCTGCAGCTGTGATTGCGAGGCCTTTAGCGCCTGTTCAGTCTGTGAAAGCTGCTGAGATAACTGCTGTTGGTTATTTCCGCTCTGCTGTTGGACATCGGTAAGTTGGCGACCTAAGGCTTGTGTTGAGCTGGCTTGTGAATGGTTAACATGATTAATATACCAAGCGCTTCCTAACCCAGAGGCGAGAGCAATAACGATGGCTAAGAGTGCGAGTTTTTTACCATTATCCGCTGTAGTAGCCGGTGTCGGGGAAGGTGTTAAAGATTTATTTTCGTTTACTTCATCCGACATGGCGGAGGGGGCTTTTTGTTCCGTCATAGAGGCTTATCCCATTAGTTTAAATTCAGCGTAACGCACGTAATAACGCATCGTTATCCGCACCATCAGCAACAATAATATCTCGCCAACCGAAGTCGGTGGCGATTGTCGCCAAACGTTCACTGACGACGATAAGTCGGCAGTGGAGTAACCATTCGTTCCGGTCGACAGCAGGAACGAGTTCATAGAGTAGGTTTAACATCTCACCACTTGTCACAATTATGGTTGAGATCCCTTTTTGTCGCCAGTGAAAAGCCTGCTCAGGCCCGTGATAATTTAGGGCGACGCGTTGATAACACTCAAAATAGCGTACCTTGGCTCCTCGGGACTGTAACGTTTCTCCGAGCAGTTCCCGGCCCCCATTCCCACGCAATATTAGGCAGGTTTTTCCGGATATGTGTTCCAAGCAAGGGAGGTCTATCAAATTCTCACTCAGGGTTATCTCAGGAAATTCAACGGGTTGTTGACAATAGTGATGCAGTGCAAGCGCACTACTTTTGCCGATCGCTAAGTAATTAATATGACGCGGCCAACTGTGTGGCTGCGCGAGCATAAAAGGGCCTAGGTAGGTGAGGGCACGGCCCGATATGGTAATCACGATATCGTCATCGTTCAGTGTCGCGAGACATGATGTGCATTCGGATAGCTGGCGACCGGGTAAAAATTCGATAAGCGGTAGATGCCAAGCTTGGCGTCCAGTCAATCGGAGCCGCTCAACGAGCTGGTTGCCTTCGGGTGCAGGTCGAGTCACCAGAATGCTCATCGTATTATTGTCCTTGGTAGACTTTGCGTAAAATCTCTCCGGCCCCGCGAGCCAGAAGCTCCTCAGCCAGAGAAATCCCTAACGCTTCGGCTTGTTCTGCCATACCATGGCGTTCACTCGCAATAATTAGGTCGCCTTCTGGCGAGCCGACTAGGCCACGTAGCCACAGTTTATCTTCGTTGAGTAGCGCATAGCTTGCGATAGGTACTTGGCATCCGCCCTCTAAGCGTGTATTCATTGCGCGTTCCGCTTGTACACAAATTGCGGTCGCTGGATGGTTTAGTGGTGCGAGCAGTTGATGTAATGCGGCATCATCATTACGGCATTCAATGCCGACGGCACCTTGGCCAACGGCAGGCAAGGAGACTTCTGCCGGGAGTGACATGCGGATCCGGGAGGTTAGCCCCAAGCGAATAAGACCCGCTGAAGCGAGAATAATCGCATCGTACTCGCCAGCATCGAGTTTGGATAAACGCGTACCGACGTTACCACGTAGTGAGCGAATAACGAGATCCGGCCGTAAAGCACTTAACTGACACTGGCGCCGTAGGCTAGAGGTCCCGACTATTGCCCCTGGCGGCAGTGCATCCAGATCCTCGTAATGATTGGAGACAAACGCATCTAATGGGTTTTCACGTGGGCAGATAGCCGCCAATCCTAATCCCTGCGGAAATGCCATTGGCACGTCTTTCATGGAGTGAACGGCTAAATCGGCGCGGCCCTCCAACATTGCCAATTCGAGTTCCTTAACAAACAATCCTTTTCCTCCCACCTTCGACAATGGGCTATCTAGCAATATATCGCCCTTGGTCACCATGGTGACCAACTCGACGCGCAAACCGGGGTGATGAGCGATTAATTGTTGCTGCACATATTCTGCCTGCCAGAGGGCAAGCGGGCTTTGTCGGGTGGCAATTCTGATTGTTTTGTCAGTCATACTCGAAACCATACTTTTATGTTTAGCTATTATCCTAACATCTAAACGCAGGATGTGGCAGTTTGTACCCGCTAAATCCCAACTGTTCATTTTTTAATCCAAGCACATGGATTGTTCAATGGTAAACCGGTCGACATGGTAAAGTGTGAGCGTCAACACGCTTTACCGGATGGGATGGCAGTGTTAGATTGACCGACCGCGGTATGTAGTGCGAATTAAAACCGCTTTTATCTTTTCTTGTATCAGTCCGGGTGCGATGCCTTGTATCTTTATATAGAGACACTTAAACAGCGAGTAGATGCGATTAATCAGTTACGGACTGATCGTGCCACGGCAGCGATGGGCGCGGCTTTTCGTCATATCTATAACTTGCTGCCCGTTTTGCTCCATTATCATCACCCGGATATGCCAGGCTACCTCTCAAACAATACGCCGTATGGGATTAGCGCGTTCACCCCAGACGAAACGCAGCTAGCATTACTCAATACCTTCTTCTCCAGTGAAAGTCATAATGCAGTGTCGCCGCCAGAGAACCCCCCTATTTTAGGGTTGTACTCGATGGGGAGTACCTCGTCCGTCGGGCAAAGCAGTGATTCGGATCTCGATATCTGGGTCTGTCATCAATCTTGGCTAGACAATGCAGAGCGACAAGCGCTTCACAATAAATGTCACCAATTGCAGCAGTGGTGTAAGAAGCAGGGGGTTGAGATCAGCTTCTTTCTGATCGACGAAAATCGTTTTCGTATGAACGAAAGTGGTGCGTTGGGGAAAGAGGATTGTGGTAGCACACAACATATTCTGCTGCTGGATGAATTTTATCGCAGTGCAGTACGCTTAGCGGGTAAGCGTATCTTATGGAATTTAGTGCCTAGCGAACAGGAAGAACACTACGATGAGTATGTAACCGACCTGTACGCTAAGGGCGCGTTGATGCCTAACGAGTGGCTTGATCTCGGCGGGTTAGGCACGCTATCGGCAGAAGAGTATTTCGGGGCGAGTTTATGGCAACTCTATAAAAGTATCGACTCGCCCTATAAGGCAGTATTAAAGACTCTATTATTAGAAGCTTATAGCTGGGAGTACCCGAATACGCGGCTATTGGCGACGGAAATAAAACAGTGTTTGCACGAAGGCGAAATTATTCATTTCGGGCTGGATCCTTATTGCATGATGCTGGAGCGGGTCACCGCATATTTAGAGGCCATTAACGATAGCACTCGGCTTGACTTAGTCCGTCGCTGTTTTTATTTGAAGGTGTCAGAAAAATTAACCGCGGCAAGTAGCGTTGAACCTTCACAGTGGCGCCGCGAGATCCTCGCACAGCTGGTTGAACGTTGGGGGTGGGATGAAGATCGCCTGACCCAACTGGACTCCCGCGCTCACTGGAAAATAGAACAAGTCCGTATCGCCCATAATGAATTACTGGATGCGATGATGCAGAGCTACCGTAATCTCATCCGCTTCGCACGCCGTAATAACCTGAGTGTCAGCGCAAGTCCGCAAGATATCGGTGTTTTAACCCGTAAACTCTACGCGGCATTTGAGGCGCTTCCGGGTAAAGTGGCCCTTCTTAATCCGCAGATCTCACCCGATCTCTCTGAGGATCATCTTACTTTTATCTATGTGGCCGAGGGACGAGCGAATCGGCGGGGCTGGTATCTGTATAACCAAGCTCCTGAAATGAATGCGATTATTAGCCATCAACCCTTAGAGTATAACCGTTACCTAAATAAACTCGTGGCTTGGGCATGGTTCAACGGGCTACTGACTGAAAAAACGCATTTACACATTAAAGGGACGAGCCTATGCGACCTGCCTCGTCTACAAGAGTTAGTTCACGATATTGCGGTGCACTTTCCTATTCGCTTGGCAGCGCCTACCCCTAAAGCGTTATACAGCCCTTGCGAGATTCGTCACCTTGCTCTGATGGTGAATCTGGAATCTGATCCGACCCAAGCGTTACGTGACCAGGTGGTTCATTTCGATTTTCGTAAAATGGATATCTTTAGTTTTGGGCAGCAGCAACAGTGTCTTATCGGCAGTGTAGATCTCCTCTATCGTAACTCGTGGAACGAGGTGAGGACCCTGCATTTCGAGGGGGAATCAGCGATGATCGAGGCCCTTAAAACGATCCTCGGTAAGATGCATCAAGAGGCTCTGCCACCCGACGCGGTTGAGGTCTTCTGTTACAGCCCCTATTTACGTGCATTGATTCGGACCCGTGTCTTACAGCTTATATCAGAGTGTATTGACTTACGTCTCTCCAGTAATCGTCAAGAAACCGGACGCTTTAAGGCATTAAAATTAGCCAGCGATACGTGGGGACTATTTTTCGAGCGAATGGGTGTATCGGTACAAAAACTCAAGAACGCCGTGGAGTTTTATGGCGCAATCTCCAGTAATAAATTACAGGGCCTATCGATTCAGATGGACTCTAAACAGGCAAAACTGCCTACGGTGGTCAAAAACTATGCCAGTGAAGGGATCATTCAATTCTTCTTCGAGGACCACCCGCCAGCGGAGAGCTTTAGTATTTATGTCTTGGACGAACACAATCATGCAGAGGTCTATCAACACTGCGAGGGGAGTAAAGAGGAGTTAATGCGCGATGTTTGCCGTTTCTATTCTTCTTCCCATGACCGGCTGACTTTCGGGACAACATCGATTAATTTCAATTTACCGCAGTTTTACCAAGTGGTAGCGCAGCAGGGGCGATCACAAATCATTAATTTTCATTCACCGAGTCAAGATGAAGTTACGGAGAGGGTTTCTCCGCAACTCGGTCAAAATATCCTACCGCGTTCGCCGTATCGTCCCTGATATTAGAACCTGACCGTCTCACCGGCTTGCACACTACAGGCTTTGGCAAGGAGCGCCCAAAACTCGTTACCGGTGCGATCACACACCCACTTATCGCCCTGCAGGGAGAAGTGGTAGCCGCCAGCTTTAGTTGCTAGCCAGACTTGATGTAGCGGCTCTTGTCGGTTGACGATAATTTTGCTGCCATTCTCGAAACTGAGGGTCATGACATTGCCATGGGTCTCATAATCAATATCAGCTTCGCCATCGTGCTCGTCTAAGCGTTCTTCGATCGTTAATAATAAACGGTCTGCTTGTTGATGAAATTCGCTGTCGTTCATACTTGCTCCTATTTTTGATTAGTATAACGATTGCTTAACGATGGATCATCTGAGATTTATCGCTTAGGCAAGGTCATCCCTCGATAACACGATTTTCAGTTGCTTTTCCCGGTTCAACTGCGATGATACGTAGAATAGAAAGTTAAGTGAGTAAATGATAATGAAGAACGTTGTAGCGAAATGCACGCTGGTTATTGCCGTTATCGCCTTAGCAGGCTGCGGACTAAAAGGGCCTCTTTATTTCCCTAAAGATAGTAGTGGTAAACAACAAGGTCAAAATACCGGTTACGACCAGGGTATTTTCAAAAAATCGAATAAAAAATCCGACAACTTATAGTCAGCCGATACGGCATTGGGGTGAAGCATGCAGTTCTCTAAAATGCATGGTCTAGGTAACGATTTCATGGTAGTGGATGCCGTTACTCAGAATGTGTTTTTTTCGCCAGAACTAATTCGACGCTTAGCCGATCGTCATTTAGGGATTGGTTTCGATCAGTTATTGGTGGTTGAGCCACCGTACGACCCAGATCTTGATTTTCATTACCGCATTTACAATGCTGATGGAAGTGAGGTCGCGCAGTGCGGTAACGGAGCACGCTGTTTCGCGCGTTTTGTTCGCCTAAAGGGACTGACGAACAAAAATAGCATTCGTGTCAGCACGCAAGCGGGACAGATGGTCCTGACGGTCAATCGCGATGAGGAAGTGGAAGTCAATATGGGAGAGCCCAATTTTGAGCCCGCTAACGTTCCATTCAGAGCGAATAAAGCCGAAAGTCTCTACCTACTGCGTGTCGAAGAGAAAACCGTCATGTTTGGCGCGGTATCGATGGGTAACCCGCATTGTGTTATCCATGTTGAGTCGACGGCAACGGCGAAAGTCGAAGTCTTAGGACCGATTCTGGAAAGCCATGAGCGTTTCCCTGAGCGTGTTAATGTCGGCTTTATGGAAGTGATCAGTCGTGATCATATTCGTTTAAGAGTGTACGAGCGCGGCGCGGGTGAAACTCAAGCCTGTGGGAGTGGCGCGTGTGCGGCAGTAGCCAGCGGAATTCAGCAAGGGCTACTCAATGAGAATGTTCGGGTTGATCTGCCAGGAGGGAGCTTGCATATTAGTTGGCAGGGATCGGGTACGCCTCTTTTCATGACCGGGCCCGCCACTCACGTTTATGATGGATTTATTCATTTATGACCACGCATCCAGAGCAGACACCGTTACCGCTTCCACCTATCGACGACGACAGCGTTAGCGAGTACTTACGCGAACATCCAGATTTTTTCATTCGTAATGCCCGTCAGGTTGAACAAATGGTGATCCCTCATCCGGTAAAGGGGAGCGTATCACTGGTCGAGTGGCAATTAACGCGCCAGCGACAGCAAATCATTAATTTAGAACAAGAAATAACCCTGTTGATGGAGCAAGCGCAAGCTAATCAGCACCTTTTCGGGCAGCTCCTTTATTTACAATCTCATCTCGCAACAGCGAAAGACTTAGCCGAGTTACAGGGGCGTTTACACTACTGGGCCAAAAGCCTAGGGCTGGCGGGCGCGAGTTTCCGCTTATTTACCGATAGCTGGCAGCTTGCGGCACCCAGTGGCTTTCATCATCTCGGGTTAGAACGCCATACTTTTACTCCGTTTCAATTACAGCGACTCGGCCAGGACACGCATTATCTTGGTCGTCTACAAGGTCCAGAACTCTTACTACTCTTACCCGAAGCGAAGGCAATCGGATCCGTGGCCCTCTCATTGCTTATCGATGAAGGTCAGGAGGTCGGCGTACTGATATTTAGTAGCCGTAACAAAGACCATTACCATCCCGGTATGGGGACTGAGTTACTCGATTGTATTGCTGGATTTCTACCTAGTTTGCTGACTCGCTGGATGAGTCGGTCATGAGTCCTCTCGGTGAGGCTCTATTTCAGCGCTGTGACGAATACTTACGTTTCTTACGCGTAGAACGGCAATTGAGCCCACTGACCGTCGCAAACTATCAACGGCAGCTACAAGTGATCTGCGACTTCTTCGCGGCAGCATCGCTGACAACCTGGTCGCAAATTACCCCTGTCTTGATCCGTGCGATGGCCGCAAAATCACGGCGCGAAGGATTGAAAGCATCCAGCCTCGCCTTACGCCTCTCTGCATTGCGCAGTTTCCTCGATTGGCAAGTCTCCCAGGGTTTTTTAGTCGCGAATCCGGCGAAGGGGATAGCGACGCCGCGTGCGGGAAGACCGCTCCCCAAAAATATTGACGTAGATTCTGTTAACCAGCTCTTATCTATCGACCTAAACGATCCGTTATCTGTTCGTGATCGGACCATGCTTGAAGTGATGTATGGTGGGGGGCTACGTCTCTCTGAATTGGTTAATCTAGATTGCCAGCACCTTGAGTTAGAATCGGGTGAGGTATGGGTAACGGGCAAAGGGAGTAAGGAACGTCGATTACCCATTGGGCGTACCGCGCTGGAGTGGTTGGGGCGTTGGCTGGAGATGCGCGAGCTGTTTTTACCCGAAGATAATGCCGTCTTCGTTTCTCAGCAGGGTAAACGGATTTCGACGCGTAACGTACAGAAGCGTTTTGCCCAATGGGGCGTCCTGCAAGGGGTGAATACGCATATTCATCCGCATAAGCTGCGACACTCCTTCGCCACGCACATGCTAGAATCTAGTGGAGATCTGCGTGCGGTTCAGGAACTTTTGGGCCATGCGAACCTTTCGACGACGCAAATCTATACCCACTTAGACTTTCAGCATCTTGCTTCGGTCTATGATGCCGCTCACCCCCGTGCTAAACGAGGTAAAACCTAATGCGATTTTATCGACCGATCCACCGCCCACAGGCGATCACCTTCGACCTAGATGATACGCTGTACGATAATCGGCAAGTGATCCTTACCACCGTTGAGAAAACGCATCAGGCACTGCAGGCGTGGCATCCGTGTCTTGCATCAATAACGACCGGCGATTACGATCAAGCACGGCGGGAAGTCGAGCTACAAACGCCCGCTATTACCCATGATATGACTGCGTGGCGCCACGCCGCGCTTAAGAAAGTGATACTACAGGCAGGCTTAAGTACGCAAGAGGCAGAGTCTGGGGCGGCGGCAGTCATGGCGGTATTCCACCAGTGGCGCAGTGCGGCACATATCTCACCCCTTACGCATCAAGTACTTGCTGAGCTCGCAACCAAAGTCCCATTAGTCGCCATTACCAATGGTAATGCCGACGTCGAACAGTTAGGGATCGCCGATTATTTTACGTTGGTGCTGCGTGCGGGGCCAGATGGCCGAGCAAAACCAGCAGGGGACCTCTACCAGATCGCTGCGCGTGGTTTAAGCCTATCCCCTAACCACATCTTGCACGTTGGCGACGATCTGATTACTGACGTACAAGGCGCATTAATAGCCGGATATCAAGCTTGCTGGATTAATGATCGCCAACAAAATATCGCCACGACTCGCCTCGCACGGTTACTTCCCCATCTTGAAATTTCGCGGTTGGATTCACTGACCAGCTTGCTATAATAGCTGTAGATATATACAGCCTCTTTCTCTTACTTATGCAACGGTGCTTATGGACGTTTCTGAACTGCTCGACGGCTTAAATGATAAACAGCGCGAGGCGGTAGCCGCTCCGCGGAGTAACTTATTGGTTCTAGCTGGCGCAGGCAGTGGTAAAACGCGAGTCTTAGTGCACCGTATTGCATGGCTATTAACCGTTGAGCGTTGCTCCCCTTATTCAATCATGGCTGTGACATTTACCAATAAGGCGGCAGCCGAAATGCGCCACCGTATTGAAGAAGTCGTTGGAACCAGTCAAGGAGGGATGTGGATCGGCACCTTCCACGGACTCGCACATCGGCTTCTACGCGCGCATCCTCTTGACGCGGGTCTGCCAGCCGATTTCCAAATTCTCGATAGCGAAGATCAGCTACGTCTGCTTAAGCGGTTAATTAAGGCCCTAAACTTAGACGATAAACAGTGGCCTGCGCGTCAGGCCATGTGGTACATCAATGGTAAGAAGGATGAAGGCCTACGCCCGAAACATATCGATAGCTACGGGAATCCTGTCGAGAAAACTTGGCTATCCATTTACCAAGCCTATCAGGAAGCCTGTGACCGTGCCGGGTTAGTCGATTTTGCAGAATTATTATTGCGCGCTCACGAACTCTGGCTTAACAAGCCACATCTCCTCAATCACTATCGTGAGCGTTTCACCAATCTGTTAATCGACGAATTCCAAGATACCAACAATATTCAATATGCTTGGATCCGCATGCTGGCCGGCGATAGTAGCAAAGTGATGATCGTGGGGGATGATGACCAATCGATCTATGGATGGCGCGGTGCACAAGTCGAAAATATTCAACGTTTTCTCAGCGATTTTCCTGGAGCGCAGACGATCCGGCTCGAGCAGAACTACCGCTCAACGCGCAATATCTTGCAAGCAGCTAACATCCTTATCGCTAATAACTCAGGGCGATTGGGTAAAGAGTTATGGACGGAAGACGATCCCGGCGATCCAATTTCACTGTATTGCGCTTTTAACGAACTGGATGAGGCACGCTTTGTCGTCAATCGTATCCGTCAATGGCATGAGCAGGGCGGAGCGCTAGCCGATAGCGCCATTCTTTACCGTAGCAATGCCCAGTCTCGGGTTTTGGAAGAAGCTTTACTACAAAGTACTTTGCCTTATCGTATCTACGGTGGCATGCGCTTCTTCGAACGCCAAGAAATCAAAGATGCTCTAGCCTACCTACGGCTGATGGCGAATCGTAACGACGATGCGGCGTTCGAACGCGTAGTGAATACGCCGACAAGAGGGATTGGCGATCGTACGCTGGATATTGTACGTCGATTTGCTCGCGATAGACAGATGATGCTCTGGCAAAGTGCGCGTGAATTATTGCAAGAAAAAGTACTCGCGGGGCGAGCCGCCTCTGCGCTACAACGTTTCATTGAGCTTATTGACTCGCTGGTCTATGAAACGGGAGAAATGCCCCTTCATGTACAAACTGACAGGGTCATCAAGGACTCTGGTCTGTGGATTATGTATGAACAGGAAAAAGGCGAGAAGGGTCAAGCTCGTATTGAGAACCTTGAAGAACTCGTCACGGCGACACGACAATTTAGCTACCAAGATGAAAATGAAGACTTAATGCCACTTCAAGCTTTCCTCTCCCATGCGGCGCTCGAAGCGGGGGAAGGGCAAGCCGATAAGTGGCAAGATGCGGTACAGTTGATGACGTTACACTCTGCTAAAGGCTTAGAATTTAGCCAAGTCTTTATTGTGGGCATGGAAGAGGGGATGTTCCCGAGCCAAATGTCGATCGAAGAGAGTGGGCGTTTGGAAGAGGAGCGCCGTCTTGCTTACGTCGGCGTGACGCGGGCGATGAAAAAATTGACCCTAACTTTCGCAGAAAGCCGACGTCTATATGGTAAGGAGGTCAGCCATCGGCCCTCCCGCTTTATCGGCGAGCTTCCTGAGGAATGTGTGGAAGAGGTCAGGTCACGCGCGAATATCACTCGGCCTGTTGATACAAAACGCATGGGCGCGCCGGTTATTGCAAACGATAGCGGCTGGACACTCGGGCAGCGCGTGCAGCATGCCAAATTTGGTGAAGGAACGATTATTAATTTAGAGGGCAGCGGCGAGCATTGTCGCCTGCAAATTGCCTTCCAAGGACAGGGCGTGAAATGGCTTGTTGCAGCCTATGCACGTTTAGAAACAGTTTAATGGTTAGGGTTCTTGACGATATTTTCGTCTCAGCGTAACATGCGCCCACTATAATTCTTAGAGGACAAAGACCTTGGACACACCCAGTCGATGCTGGATCAACTTCCTACGTACTAGGAAAAACTGCTAAGGTTACCTCTCTCTGACCGGTGAACTTAGCTGTTTACCGGTGATTATTTCCCGTCATCATGATCGTCAGCGCTGATATTTTCACAATCTGTGAGCCCCGTGTTCGAGTTCAGCTAACCTACGCCCAGTAATGGACGAGTATTAGCTTTGTCTTGTCCCTGCCGATAAGCAAGGGGAGTCATACTGCTATGTTAAGTGCTTTCAAACTCGAAGAAAATCGTTTGAGCCGGATGGAACCTGAAGAGAGCAATATCGCGCTTTCGAATGCCGTTTGGGTCGACTTGATTGAGCCAGACGAAGATGAACGTGATCTGGTACAGCAAACATTAGGCCAAGGCTTAGCCACTCGGCCAGAACTTGAAGATATCGAAGCCTCCGCGCGTTTTTTTGAAGACGAAGATGGTTTACATATTCACTCCTTCTTCTTCTATGAAGATGCGGATGACCATGCAGGGAATGCGACCGTCGCGTTTACCATCCGTGATGGACGTCTTTTTACACTCCGTGAACGTGAGCTTCCTGCTTTCCGCCTCTATCGTATGCGCGCGCGCAGCCAAACACTTATTGATGGGAACGTGTTTGAAGTTTTACTCGATCTATTTGAAACGAAAATCGAGCAGCTTGCTGACGAGATAGAGAATATCTATAGCGCATTAGAAAAGCTGAGTCGCGTGATCATGGAAGGCCAACAGGGAGAAGAGTACGATGACGCGCTCTCGCGTCTGGCCGAACTGGAAGATATTGGTTGGAAAGTTCGCCTCTGTTTAATGGATACGCAACGCGCCTTAAACTTTTTGATCCGTAAAGCGCGTCTGCCTGCTAACCAATTGGAACAAGCTCGTGAAGTCTTACGGGATATCGATTCACTGCTACCGCATAACGAATCCTTATTCCAAAAGGTTAACTTCCTGATGCAAGCGGCAATGGGTTTCATTAGTATCGAACAAAACCGTATTATTAAAATCTTCTCAGTCGTATCGGTCGTATTCTTACCGCCAACGCTGGTGGCATCGAGTTATGGTATGAACTTTGAGTTTATGCCGGAGCTGAAATGGTCGTTTGGCTATCCTGGCGCAATTCTATTAATGATACTGGCCGGCTTAGCGCCTTATCTGTACTTCAAACGGAAAAACTGGCTTTAACTCTTATTACGGCGCAGAAGCGCCGTTTTTTATTGCGCTATCTCAAGTTGGCGGGTAGACACTGCCCTCGTTTACTTAAGCATTTATCACCATTGATATTGTTTCTTACCCTCTACTCCCTGAGTTGTTACCCAACAGATTGATATAAAAGGGGAAGATTAAGTGTGCTCTGAATTTTTTGTGATTCAACTCTAGGTTTGTAAAAAAATATCTTAGCAATTGATAAGTTTTAATTCAGTTTTTTACAAAACGAAATGCTTAATTACGGCCAAACATGTACTTTTATGGCTCACACCAGGAGAGCCATAATTATGAAAAAAATAACCATCGCGATGCTTGCTGTACTTGCCTTACCGGCCGTAACCTCTGCTAAAAGTATCTCTGTAACCGATGTTTCGTTACAAGGCGCCGAAAATAAAATTATGCAGATCGCGGATAATCATGGAGCTGAGTATAAAATTACTGGGGCGAGTTCCGGTAATTTTGTAAGGATGACTGCTATATTACATAACGTTCAAGATGTTGCAGGGCTCGGCCGTAAAAATTAACGTCGGTTATTGGAGGGAGATCATGACTTCCCTCTATTTATCGATATTCTGCTCGTTGTTCTCACTCATTCCTTCCCCGTCCTCGACTAAAAATAGTCAACGCGTTCATAGTGTTACTGTTGCTACTATTTATCATCATATTCTGCTGTCATAAAAAGCGATTTCAGGTCAAAATTATACCCTTAAGAAAGTCTTTTTAGGTTTCTAGCCAAATTTTATTCATTACAGGTGATAGGGATAACTATGCAACGAAAGTATTTGGTGCTGGCAGCAGCGCTAGCGTTACCTTTGGGGGCTAACGCGCAAAGTAGTGGGTATGACGTCGGGGTACAAAACAACTCGCCAGTCGATGGCAGCATTATCTCAAATTTACTACAAAAACATGATAGTGCTTTTATTTTGTATCCTTACGAAAGTAACTACGTGCTGTACACCTATACCAGTAATATGAATAAAGGCGCTATTGAAAGCTACAACTGGGGTCATAACGCACGTAAGGACGAGCTTAAGTTCCAATTGAGCCTCGCCTTTCCAATCTGGCGCGGTATCCTCGGCGATAACTCGGTCTTAGCCGCATCATATACCCAACGATCGTGGTGGCAAATATCCAACAGCAAAGAATCGTCTCCATTTCGTGAGACGAACTACGAGCCACAACTTTTTGTCGGCTGGGCAACGACTATTCGCTGGGCAACTGGACGCTGCGTGACGTAGAGACAGGCTTTAACCACGAATCGAATGGACGGAGCGATCCGACCTCGCGGAGCTGGAACAGAGCCTACCTGCGTTTGATGGCGAAAAATGATAATATTACCGCTGAAATCAAACCGTGGGTTCGTCTTGATACGGGCGGTGGCGATGACGATAACCCTGATATCATCAAATATATGGGCCATTATCGTGCTAAATTAGGCTACAAATGGGGCGAAAGTGTCTTCAGCGTCGAAGGCCAATATAACTGGAACTCAGGATACGGTGGTGCGCAGCTTGGATGGAGCTATCCAATCACGCCTAATGTTAGGTTCTACACCCAAGTCTATAGTGGTTATGGCGAATCGTTGATTGACTATAATCACCGCCAAACCCGAGTCGGTATTGGTCTAACCCTTAACGATGTTCTCTGATTAAAACAGGTAGCGTGTGGCAACATTGGTAGAAGCGGACCGGGAGGTAAGTGCCATCCAGGTCCTGCAGGAAACGTTCGGTTACCAGCAGTTCCGGCCCGGTCAAGACAGTATTATACACTCGGCAATTGCTGGACAAGACTGCCTTGTCGTCATGCCTACTGGCGGCGGCAAGTCCCTGTGCTATCAAATACCCGCGTTGGTCCAGCCGGGACTGACGCTGGTCGTCTCTCCGCTTATCTCGTTGATGAAAGACCAGGTCGATCAACTGCGTGCTAATGGCGTCAGTGCAGCAAGTCTGAATTCTAGCCAACCTAGGGAACTACAGCAGCAGATTTTCCAAGCCTGCCAGCAAGGTGATATCAATCTACTGTATGTGGCACCAGAGCGCTTGATGATGGAGAGCTTTCTCGACACACTCAGCGGCTGGCAACCCGTGATGATAGCAGTAGATGAAGCCCACTGTATTTCCCAATGGGGGCATGATTTTCGTCCGGAATATGGGGCGATAGGACGTCTTCGCGAACGCTTCCCACAGCTACCGATTATGGCCTTAACGGCAACGGCGGATAGCACGACGCGGCAAGATATCCTGCAGCGTCTCCAGCTACATAATCCTTTTATTCAGATCAGTAGTTTCGATCGTCCTAACATCCGCTATACGCTTGTCGATAAATATAAGCCGACCGAACAGTTGCTCACTTATTTACGGGAGCAGCGTGGAAAATGCGGCATTATTTACTGTAACAGCCGAGCTAAAGTCGAAGATATTACCGCTCGCTTGCTCAGTCGTGGGTGGAGCGCTGGCGCCTATCATGCGGGGCTAGACGCCGATGAGCGAGCCCGTGTACAAGAGGCTTTCCAGCGCGACGATCTACAAATCGTTGTGGCAACGGTGGCCTTTGGGATGGGGATTAACAAACCTAATGTTCGCTTTGTTTTCCACCTCGACATCCCCCGTAATATTGAATCCTATTATCAGGAAACCGGGAGAGCGGGCCGGGATGGTTTACCCGCAGAAGCGATGATGCTCTATGACCCTGCTGATATGGGATGGTTACGACGTTGTTTGGAAGAGAAAAACCCGGGCCTCAGCCAAGATATTGAACGACATAAGCTTAATGCGATGGGGGCTTTCGCTGAAGCACAAACCTGTCGGCGTCTAGTGCTACTTAACTACTTTGGGGAAAGTCGACAAGCGCCATGCGGTAACTGCGATATCTGTTTAGATCCGCCTCGCCGCTACGATGGCCTGGTGGATGCGCAAAAGGCGTTGTCGACGATTTACCGGGTAGGGCAGCGATTTGGTATGGGCTATATCGTCGAGGTGTTACGCGGCGCGGCGAATCAGCGGATCAAGGATCTGGGTCACGACAAACTGCCGGTGTATGCGATTGGCCGTGATCATAGCCATGAGCATTGGGTTAGCGTATTACGACAACTGATCCACCTTGGATTTGTGACACAAAATATTAGCCAGCATTCAGCCTTACAGCTAACAGAAAGCGCCCGGCCGGTGCTACGCAGCGAGTCTACGCTACAACTCGCGGTGCCGCGGGTTATCGTGACAAAACAGCGTCCTGCTACCCATAAATTATTGGGGGGCAATTACGATAAAAAACTGTTCGCTAAATTACGTAAACTACGTAAAGCGATCGCCGATGAGGAAAATATCCCCCCTTATGTGGTCTTTAACGATGCGACCCTCATTGAGCTATCAGAGCTACAACCCATCTCTGCCTCTGAGATGTTGGGGATCAACGGTATCGGGCAACGTAAATTGGAGCGCTTCGGGCGTCCGTTTATGCAGTTGATAAAGCAACACCTAGACGATGAATAATCATCCCTGGCAGTAATGTCATAACAAGGAGTTTCTATGATTTCCCTCTTTCTGACCGTTGCATTAGTTCAGATCGTCGCGTTAGCGAGCCCCGGGCCTGACTTCTTCTTCATTTCTCAGACTGCCGCGAGTCAATCGCGACGTGATGCGTTTAAGGGCGTTATCGGTATTACGCTTGCCGTTGCCATTTGGGCAGCCGTTGCGTTGCTAGGGCTGAACCTTATCCTGAAACAGATGGCATGGTTACACCAGCTTATTCTGCTGGGCGGGGGTGGCTATCTGATGTGGATGGGAATACAGATGATTCGATCTGCTCGGCAGCCGCACAGTGCGGTCGAAGCGACGAGCTCGTCACTCGGCGGCGGCCGTAAGAAAAATACTTTTTTACGGGGACTACTTACTAATCTCTCCAACCCTAAAGCGATTATCTACTTTGGGAGTATCTTTTCCTTGATCGTTGGTGATGATGTCAGTAGTGCGACACGTACTGCAATCTTTGTCTTGATCGTAGTCGAAACACTGGTCTGGTTCAGCTTAGTCGCGACCTTATTTTCATTGCCTTGGGTGAAAGCGAAATATCAAAAACTTGCAAAATGGATTGATGGAATCGCGGGCACGCTATTCGTCGCATTTGGTCTGCACCTGATCTTCTCTCGCTAACGATGAAAAAGCTGCAGTCGCAATGGACTCACAGGGAGAAAGCGTTCTCTGCGTTCGTCACCGGTCCTTTATTATCGTTTTGGCGTCAGCGACAAGAACGATATTTTTTGGGTAAAGACGGGGTAACTATTCGTTACGTCCGTTTAACATCGCCTTCGCATAAAAAAGCGATAATGATCGTCCCTGGACGTTCAGAAAGCTACGTCAAATACCCTGAGTTAGCGTGGGATCTGTTCAACTGTGGCTACGATATTTTCATCGTCGATCACCGAGGACAAGGGCTATCAGATCGGTTACTTGAGGATTCTCAGTTAGGCCATGTGGTGCAGTTTTCTGATTATGTCGACGACTTAAGCCAATTATGTCAGTTAGAGTTACCTGAGGGGCGCTATCAGCAGAAATTTGCGCTGGCACACTCAATGGGCGGGGCAATAGTGACGCTCCTCTCGCAGCGTCACCCTACACTCTTTACGGCAACCGCCTTAGTCGCCCCAATGTTTGGGATAGTTTTACCGATGCCGGAATGGGTCGTCGAGCGGATACTCAATTGGACGGCGATGCGCCCGCATTTACGGGAAGGTTTCGCATTCGGTACGGGCCGTTGGCATGCTACGCCCTTTGGTATCAATACCTTGACGCACAGCCGCGTTCGCTATCAACGCACTATACGGTTCTACGCCGATCAACCCGAGCTTCAGCTAGGCGGCCCCACGACTCACTGGGTGCGTGAGGCGATGTTTACCGGTCGCTATATCGAGAGCATCGCCTCAGAACTAAAACATCCTGTTTTACTCTTACAGGCGAGCGATGACCAAGTCGTCGATAATCAGGCCCAGAATAGGTTTGCACTCGCGAGAATGCTTTCTGGCTCTCCCTGTTACGGCGATCATCCTCAAGTGATGGAGGGCGCTCGTCATGAGATTTTGTTTGAGAAAGACGAAATCCGTGCTGCAGCGCTACAGATGATCACTGAATATTTTTTAACGTTCCAGTCAAATACACTTTAATTTCCAGGTTTGAAATAGTTTCCAGCCTGTACAGTTGAGAGGTCGTCATGTACCAAATAGTTGCTTCTGATCTCGATGGCACACTGCTTTCGCCAGAGCATTCACTGACCGAGTTTGCTACGCAAACCCTGCAGCGGGTCACAGAAAAAGGGATCTCCTTTGTCTTTGCTACGGGGCGTCACCACGTCGACGTCGGCCAGATCCGTGAAAAACTGGGTATCGATGCCTATATGATTACGTCAAATGGGGCTCGCGTTCATGATATGCAGGGTAATTTGGTCTTTGCCCATAATCTGGATCAGACTATCGCGAAGGAACTGATTGCGCTGAGTTATCAAGATCCCGATATCCTTACGCAAATTTATCGTGACGATGAGTGGTTTATTGCCCGCGAGTGTCAAGATGAAGCTTCGTTCTTCATGGAGTCAGATTTTCGCTATCAGCTCTATCAACCAGCAGATTTCTCCGTCGAAGGCGTGAGTAAAGTCTTCTTTACCTGTAACGATCATCAGCGCCTCGTCGTCCTTGAAGAGGCATTGGTCGCCCGCTTCGGCGATAGCGTTAACGTCAGCTTTTCGCTGCCCATCTGCTTAGAAGTTATGGCAGGCGGCGTCTCTAAAGGCCACGCATTGGAGAACGTCTCCCGCCGGCTGGGTTATGGATTGCAGGACTGTATCGCCTTTGGCGACGGAATGAACGATAAAGAGATGCTCAGTATGGCGGGAAAGGGATGCATCATGGAGAACGGGCAACAGCGTCTAAAGGATCTATTACCTGAGCTGGCGGTTATCGGTAATAATGGACAAGATGCTGTGCCTCGCTTCCTAAGACAGCTCTATGCCGTTGCCGAGTAAACATGAGTTAAGGCTGCCCTATAAATCAGCAGCCTTTATTACTCAGTGTGAAAGTGGGTGGTTGGCCAGCCATGTAACTGCTTTATCAGGGAAATCGGTAAATAACCCTGCAACATCGGCTTGTTGATAGAGGATTTGATATAACTCGTCGACGTTGGACACGTAACTCGGGAGCTGATCGGCACGAACGGTATAGGGGTGAATAGGTAAATTTGCTCGGTGTGCCGCGGCCACCATTGGTGTTAATTGGATATGGCCGCGAGAAGAACCCTTATCAATTAACATATGGTAATCAGGGCCGATGCCATCGACGGTCTTAGAGAGCTTATCGATGCCTTCAGGCGTCATCATCCATCCGTAATCATAATTACGCCACTCACCGTTCTGCAGTGTCTGCGTCTCTTTGTCCTGCGTATAGGCAATCAATTGTACCCGTTTGAGGTCCATGCCCAACTGCGGCTCCAGCGTTTGTTTTATTCGCTGTAACTCGTCATAGTCAAAACATTGCAGCCAGACATTATCGGTAGTTTTCGTGTAGCCGTATTCTTTGAGCGTGGTGAGTATCGCCTTACTAATGTCTTTACCCTCTTTTCGATGGAACCACGGCGATTTAATTTCGGTATATATCCCGATATTCTTCCCCGTCGAGTGGTTAAGTCCTTGGATAAAGGCTAACTCCTCAGCCAAAGTATGAATGCTAAACGTTGAGTGATTCATCGGGAAACGACCGGGATAGTTCTGTACCTGTTGCTTACCTTCGAGATGAAATCCCTCGGTAAAGTGTAGCTGTTTGATTTCTGCCAGGGTGAAGTCGATAGCGTAGTAGCGGCCATCTTGACGATGGCGCTGGGGAAACTGCTGTGCAACGTCCGTCACGCGATCCAGATAGTGATCGTGTAGCACAATCAGTTGATCGTCTCGCGTCATGACAACGTCCTGCTCAAGGAAATCGGCGCCTTGTGCATAAGCCATCGCTTTAGCGGGTAAAGTGTGTTCCGGTAGGTAGCCACTGGCCCCGCGATGGGCGATAACCAGCTTTTCTGCGTCGGCTTGTGCCACTAAGCTACAGGACAGTAGTGCTAGACCGGTAAACAAGTATTTCATTCTGCTCTCCTATCCCTGTTGTTGAAGTTTCGCTTTATGCTTCTTTTCGCTCAATGTCGTCAGCAGCAATAAAAAGACGGCCAACACAGATCCTACAATCATGACTAAGAAGCCACCATCCCAGCCAAAGTAATCGACGGTATAGCCGACGATAGCACTGGCTGCGACAGAGCCACCTAAATAACCAAAGAGTCCGGTAAAGCCAGCGGCGGTACCCGCTGCCTTTTTAGGTGCCAGCTCCAGCGCATGGAGTCCGATCAACATGACGGGTCCGTAAATCAGGAAACCGATGACGGTCATACAGGCCATATCGATACCGGGATGCCCAGCAGGATTTAACCAATACACGATGGTCGCGACGGTAACCAAGCTCATAAAAATAACGCCGGTAATCCCCCGGTTTCCCTTAAAGACTTTATCGGAAACCCATCCGCAGAGTAACGTGCCTGGAATACCGGCATACTCATAGAAGAAATAGGCCCATGACGATTTATCGAGGGTAAAATGTTTAACTTCTTTCAAATAAGTCGGCGACCAGTCGAGGATGCCGTAACGCAGCAAGTAGACAAATACGTTCGCTAAGGCGATATACCAAAGAAGCTTATTAGGCAGAATGTATTGGCTGAAGATCTGCTTAGTGGTGAGTTCGGTCTCACTCTCGGCGCTATAGTTTGGCGGGTAATCATTTTTATAGGCCTCGATGGGCGGAAGGCCACAAGATTGCGGGGTGTCACGCATTAGCGCGAAGGCGATGAGCGCAATGATAATCGCCAAAAATGCAGGCATATAGAAGGCTGCCTTCCAATCTCCGAACCACATCATCCCGAGCAAAAAGAGCAGTGGTGGAATACCCCCTCCTACATTGTGCGCGCAGTTCCATACCGAGACGATTCCGCCACGCTCTTTTTGTGACCACCAGTGAACCATCGTTCTCCCACAAGGCGGCCAACCCATCCCTTGAAACCACCCACATAGAAAGAGTAAGAAGAACATCACCATGATGCTAGAGGTTGCCCAAGGAACGAAGCCCATCATCAACATGACGAGTGCCGCTAAAATAAGTCCTGCGGGTAAAAAATAGCGGGGGTTAGAACGATCCGAGACAGATCCCATAATGAATTTGGAAAATCCATAGGCGATCGAAATGCCTGAGAGGGCAAAGCCAAGATCCCCGCGACTAAAGCCTTGTTCGACCAAGGAAGGGATCGCTAAGGCGAAGTTTTTACGGACTAAGTAGTAAGCGGCATAGCCAAAGAAGATCCCAATGAAGATTTGCCAGCGCATGCGCCGATAAGTGGGATCGATAAGCTTCTCAGCGAGGGGTGGCACGTGTTGGGCCGGTTTAAATAGAGTGAACATCGTCTTCTCCCTAATCGGATGGACACGAAAGAGACCTTTCGTGTGGGCAAACCGCAAGGGTAGCGATTATTGGGGTAAGGAATGTTGACCGACCCCGCAAATGTTACAAAATATTTAAATTTGTGTGTGCTTAGGCGGTGACTAACGCACCCGATGCATCACGCACGAATGGAAGTTGCCGCGCGTGTTGTTGGGCATGACTAATAAAGGCTTCGATCATCGGCTGACGATTTTCACCTTCGCGAGTTGCCGCATAGAGACGGCTCCATAAGCCGTTATCAAGCGTTCTCGTTACCACTAGCTGTTGTCGTTCAACATTCTCTACTACCCAATGGGGGAGGGCGGAGATCCCCATATTGGCGGAAACCATCTGAATAAGAAGTAAGGTGTTATCGACGGTTTTCAGAGAGGGAACAATGCCTGCCGGCTGTAGAAAATGCCGCCAGATATCCATTCGTTGGCGCTGCACCGGATAGATGAGTAGGGTTTCGTCGTGAAGATCCTCGGGCAGAATAACGGGTTTTGTTGCGAGAGGATGCCCGACCGCTACGACTAACCTGACTTCATAATCGAAGAGGGGCGTATAGTGTAAGTGACTTTTGGGTAAGATGTCCGAGGTTAATACTAGGTCTAACTCGCCTTGCTGTAACGCGGGTTGAGGATCAAACGTCACTCCCGATGCGAATTCAACGGAAACCTGTGGCCATTGTTCACGGAAACTATTTAAGGCTGGGGTCATCCACTGAATACAGCTGTGGCACTCTATCGCAATGCGTAAGGTAGTGCGTTGCGGAGCCTGACAGGCCTGAAGCGCTTGATGGACTTGGGGTAAAACACTATCGGCGAGTTGGAGTAATACCTCGCCCTGACGAGTAAAGCGTAATGGCTGGCTTTTGCGGATAAAAAGCTTGAATCCTAACCGCTGTTCGATATCGCTGAATTGGTGCGATAACGCTGATTGAGTTTGATGCAAATGAGCGGCTGCAGCAGCTAAGGAGCCTGTCTGTTTTAAGGCCTGCAGGGTTTTCAGATGCTTTATCTCGATCATGACTGGGCTATACCTTAGGAAACATTACTCTTCTCATCGTAGCAACTACTGTACTGATTATTATTAGGTGTGTAAACATCTGGATGTCTAAACATCTACGATAAATTATTTCAGTTTGATAAGGAATTTTCCTCAACTTACCGGCTAACCACCGCAGTGAACGCGTCGTTGAGAGCCCTTGTTTTATTCAGGCCCCCTGAATCTTGACGTTTAGCCATTGATTACATAGATTTTAGGGAAGGAACCGCTGAGAAAGCGTGAGCGCCAATTTTACCCTTGCGGATGGCTGCACTAATGGACAATCACTGAAATGATTAAGGAAAAACGATAACACTATGGATAACAATCAGTTAATGCTCTGTGAAGCGACCCGGACTCATAATGCAGAGTGGGAAACCTATTTAATGTGGGCGGCGGACAGCTTCCAATTGAGCTTAGGCGGGCTTGCTACTCGCTCCCTGTTAGAAAATAAAAAATTAACTCAGCTCATTCCTACCTCGACATCCGCTGCGGCTCAGCACGATCTCGCTCTGTTAGAATCTTTTGAGGAGTATGAGTATCCTAATGAGATTGGCCCGTGCATCTATGATATCCACGGTGGATGTTTGGCGGAGAACGAGTGGTTCGTACAACGATTAGACAGTGCGCGATAATCCCCTGCCTCACCCATCGATTGGGTGCAGGCAGAAGTTCAACGAGGCGTTATTTTTTGATTTGATTGCGGGCGCTGCATCCTACAACGTTACCCTTTTTACAGGCTAAGATCGCGTATTGACGAGCCTTCGCTGGGTCCTTGTCGATACCGCGGCCATAGCGGTAAAGATTAGACAGATAGAGGTAAGACGTTGCATCGCCCAACTCGGCGCCTTGCTGATAAAGTTCGCGCGCGCGCGTAAGATCCTGCGGTACGGCGTAACCATTCTCAAACATATGACCGAGTGCGCTGTAAGCGGCCGGTTGTTTTAGCCCGGTTGCTAACTGGTAAAAGCGCAAAGCCTGCGAATAGTAATGACTTCCCCGTAGCTCGTACATCGTTCCCGCCGCAATACACTCTTCCCCCTGTTGCTGTTCACAGGCTTTTATATGTTGGTCCAATTCGGCTTGTTGAGGATAAACCGCAGTGGGGGAGGAGGACGAAAAATAATCCATAAAGTGGTGATAGGTACTACAGCCCGAAAGGGTTAATGCCAATGCTGCCACACTGGCAGGGAGTGAAAATTTCATAGGCCCTCTCATTTATCATTGATCTTGCAGGCAGTCGAGCCCTGCGGTGAATGAGAGGAGTTTACTCCTATACAGCATGAAACGCTTTGCGTAGCTATCTGAAAGCGCTCGATGTGACTTGAAAATTTTTTTTTACGTCAAGTGTCCGCGTATTGTCACTTCACGATCTTCAGGCACCTCATTGTAGGACAACACAAAGAGTTCAGTGGAAAAAGAACGTGCGTAACGTGCCAGTAACGGTCTTAGGGCCGGTGGAACAATAAGTACCGGGGGTAAATTTTCTGCTTTCATTTGTTGGGTAATCAACGGCATATTCGTCTGCAGTTGTGACAGCAAATGGGGATCGAGCGGAATATTATCCAGTTCCTTATTACCGGCTGCTTGTTGCGCTCTTAAGAGTAGATTTTCTAGCTCATCGCTTAACGTAAAGACGGCGAATTGTGGGCGATCTTTATTGATGCCTTGTACGATTTGTCTGCGCAATGCATAGCGGACGTCGGCGGCAAGCAGTAGTGGATCTTTGGTCACCAGGTGGCCCGTCAAGAGTGCGGTCGCGATAGTCACGATATCTTTTAGACTGACTCCGTCGAGGAGTAAGGAGCGGTAAATACGTAATTGCTGCGAATAGTTTAACGCGTGGAGTAAATCCTCGCTTAACTTAGGCGCCTGTGCAGATAAGCGCTTATGCAGCTGGGTAATATCATCGTACTGAAACAGTTCTGGGAGATACAACTTGGCGACTTTGTTTACATGCGTGGCGATAACACTCGCACAATCCACCACTTGATAACCGAAGCGTAAGGCTTGGCTTTTTTGTGACGGCTCGATCCATATTGCGGACATCCCATAGGCTGGATCCGTTCCTAATATTCCATCCAGCTCACCGTAAATTTCGTTACTGGCGAGCGCCATGAGTCTATCAGCATGGACTTCGCCGACGGCGGCTTGAATACCTTGTACGCTGATACTGTATTGCGTGGGTTTTAAACGAAAATTTTCTCTTACCTGTATCTCTGGTAATAAGACGCCGCTATTTTCTGAGAGGATCTGGCGTACGCCACTAATCCGTTGTGAGAGCAATCCACCCTGCGGTTGGTTGATGAGGTTAACTAACTTGTAGCCTAAGTTTAGGCCGAGCGGCTCGGTCTGAGAGAGGTTTTCCCACTCTAAGCGAGGAGCCTGGATGTCGGCCTGTTGCTCAATCTCCATCGGGGCCATCGTGTTTGCCGCGACGACACGTTTCGACTGACGCCAGCCCGCAAAGGCTAGCAATAAGGTGAAACTAAGAAAAGCGATGTGCGGCATACCCGGTACTACCGCCATAGCAAGCATAATGCCTGCGACGGTGTAGAGTACCGTCGGTTGAGCTAGCAGCTGCTCGCGAACCTCGTGACGAATATCCTGTCCATCACTGACTCGCGTCACGATAATGGCTGCGGCGGTAGAGAGTAGTAAAGAGGGCAGTTGTGCCACAAGACCGTCACCAATGGTCAGTAGGACATACTGCTGAAAGGCGTGGCTGGCATCGAGCTGATACTTCACCATTCCGATGGCAATACCGCCTACCATATTGATTACAAGAATTAACATGCCAGCGATAGCATCACCGCGCACAAACTTGGATGCACCATCCATTGAACCATAGAAATCGGCTTCACGAGTCACTTCAGCTCGGCGTTCACGTGCCTGCGCTTGGGTAATTGCCCCTGCATTCAGTTCGGCATCAATGGCCATCTGTTTGCCAGGCATGGCATCAAGGGTAAAACGGGCAGAAACCTCAGAAATACGCTCCGCACCTTTGGTGATAACGACGAAGTTAACAATCATCAAGATGATGAAAACGACTAAGCCAACGACGAAATCCCCCCCGATAACGACTTGGCCGAACGCCTCGATAACCTTACCGGCAGCCCCCTCGCCCTCATGGCCATGGAGCAAGACCACACGGGTGGAGGCGACATTTAAGGATAGGCGAAGCAACGTCGTGATCAGCAGTAGCGTAGGGAAAATACTAAAATCGAGTGGACGCTGAGCATTCACCGAGACGAGAAGTATTAAAATGGCTAATACGATATTAAAGGTAAAGAGGCAGTCGAGGACAATCGGCGCTAGAGGTAAAATGACCATGGATAGGACCGATAGAATGAGAATCGGTAGCCCCACAGGAAATTTCTTAGCGGCACTGAGCCACGGGGTGAGTTGGAATTTATTCACTAAATTGTCCTTCGACGGGTAGCGATAATGATTGATTGATACGTGGTTTTTGTAACGTCTGATCGGCACGCCAGCGCTGAAGCTGCATCACGTAAGTGAGCACATGAGCAATAGCTTGATATAGCTGGTGGGGAATTTGTTGGTTAACCCGTGTTGAGGCATAAACGGCTCTTGCGAGCGGAGGAAACTCAACAACTTCAATAGCATGTTCTTGGCCTAGCTGGCGAATATAGAGCGCGAGGTCGTCAATACCTTTTGCCACGACGTACGGGGCCGAGGCTGCCTGCGGGTCGTATTTGAGTGCCACCGCATAATGTGTTGGGTTTGTGATGATCACATTCGCTTGCGGCACGCTAGTGCGCAATTGGCCTTGCGCGATTTGCCGCTGTAATTGCCGTAGGCGCCCTTTTATCTGTGGGTTACCCTCGGTATTTTTAAACTCATCTTTTACTTCTTGCCGGCTCATTCGCATTTTACGCTGAAACTGATAGCGACTTAATGGCCATTCGAGTAAAGCAAAGCCACACATCAGCAGTACAAAATAGCCAAAGAGCTTAACCGTCAGTTTCAAACTTACCGCCAGCACTATCGGCCAACTTAATCGTGAAAGAAGCATTATCGCGGAGAGGTTGTGACGAAGTAGTAGCACTAACATCGATAAGATAATAATGCTCTTAACGATCACTTTGCTCAGTTCAACGAGATTATCCACTGCGACAAGACGAGCGAGACCAGAAAGTGGATTGAGTCGCTTCAGATCAGGAAGTAATTTATGGAGACTGAATATCCAGCCGCCGCTCATTAGCGCCACTAGGCTTGCAATGAGCGGAACGCTACAAAAGCTCAGCACGATCAGCAGTATTAGCCGCAATGCGCTCCCAACGATTGAAAGTAGAGTATCGTCAGTATAGGGAGTCGCAAGTTCAAGAGGGAGGCGTCGGAAAAATTCAGCGATCAGATGCCAGTACCACGGGGCCAAAATAACTAGCGTGGCAAAGGCACTGGCTAAAGAGACGGCAGAAGAGAGTTCTTTCGCACGACCGGCGTCACCTTTTTCCCGCGCTTTTTTGAGCTTAGCGGGGGTGGCTTTTTCTGTTTTATCACTGGCCTGAGACATTTGCCCCCCGCAAGAGATCAAATTGATGAATTATCTGGTTGGTGAGGGAGAGGTAGTGTTCGGATAAAGACGGTATGAGCAAGGCTATGCCGACAATCCCAGCAAGGGTCGCTAATGGGAACCCTAATGAGAAGAGATTGAGGGTCGGAGAGACCTTATTTAATAATCCGAAACCCGCCTGAATGAGTAACATAATTACCGTCGAAGGCAGGGCGATGATCACTGCAGCGGAAACAATCCAGCCGAAACTACTGATATACACCTGATACGTCGGCCAGCTAAGCGCAGCGCCAATTGGCCAGTAGATAAAGCCTTTATACAGCACAGTGACCAGAAGCAGGTGTCCATTGGCCGCGAAGAAAATAAGCATCATCGTTAGGTTAAATAGCTGAGAGATCAGAGTATTACTCGTACCATTAACAGGATCGTTTTGAACGGCCATCGATAGTCCCATATTCATGGCAATAATCTGTCCAGCCGTCTGTAATGATGAAAAGGCGAACTGTAGCAGCTGGCCAAAAATGGCTCCCCAACCGATTTGTTCTACGACTAACCAGAGCATGGTACTCGAGAGCAGCGCAGGTAATGGCGGCGGATTGAGCAGGGGGCCAATCAATGCGGTGAGAACGAGCGAAAGAAGTAACCGAATTTTCCGAGAAATCAGCGAACTTTCAGCTAATGGACTGAACTGTAAAAAAGCCAATATCCGTACCCAAGGCAGCAGTAGGGTAAGCAATTGACTATAAAAGCCGGTTAAATCGAGCATGAGTGACTATCCAGTCAGAGAGCCAGCTTGATGAAATAACAGCTCAGTAAAGTCGATCAATTTGATCAATATCCACTTACCTGCCACGATCAAAACCAGTAATGTGACCACTAAGCGTGGGAGAAAACTCAGTGTCTGTTCGTTAATTTGTGTCGCTGCTTGGAAAATACTGACACATAAGCCTACCACTAACCCGGGCAAAATAATTACCGCTGAGATGAGCAATACCAATTGAATAGCGCTTCCCATCTGGTCGCTAATACTGTCCAGCGTAAACATGTCAAAATCCCTGAATACTATGCGTTAACGTACCCGTGATTAACGTCCAGCCATCACACAATACAAATAGCAGGAGTTTGAAAGGAAGAGAGACGACCATCGGCGATAACATCATCATACCCATTGCCATTAAAATACTGGAAACGATCAGGTCGATGACTAAAAACGGAAGATAGATCATAAAGCCGATTTGAAAGGCGGTTTTTAGCTCGCTCAATAGATAGGCGGGAGTGATAACCGTTAGATCTAGGTTCTGTGGGTCGCCACTAACCTTGGCAATACTCATGATTTGTGCGAGAGCCGGCTTGCTGGTTTGGGCCAGCATAAACTTCTTTAGGGGGGAGCTGGCTCGCTGTAAAGCTTCGGTTAAAGAGATTTGTTCAGCCTGGTAGGGCTGAATGGCTTGCTGGTTAATGGTCGTCCAGACCGGGCGCATGACCAATAGCGTGAGGCACAATGCGATACCAGTGAGTACCTTGTTAGGCGGAGTTTGCTGTAAGCCTAAGGCTTGACGTAGTATCGCTAATACGATGATAAAACGCGTAAAACTTGTCATCATCAGTACCATGATCGGTAAGAGTCCCAGCAATGTCATCAACGCCAATATTTCTATATTAACGCTATATTGCTGAGTACCGTTGGCACCCTGTGTCGTAAACAGCGGTAACCCCGCATCTGCGGCGAATGCCGGAAATGAAAAGAGTAATGTTAACGCGAGTAATCCACACAGTCCCCGAGTACCGAGATTCATGGTGCTAGGTCACTCAACGATTGTCCGGTGAATTCTATAATTCGTAATCCATACTTATCATTGACGACGACAACTTCGGCTTTACCGAAGAGGACACCGTTGACTTTTAAATCGAGTGGCTCGCCCGCCATCTTATTTAATTCAATCACAGAGCTATTATCGATTGCTAAAAGCTCCGCTAATGAGACATTCACTGACGCAACTTCGAGTGTTAACGTCAAAGGGATACGATTGAATAGCTGTCTTTTTCGTTCTTCGACTTTTCGTTGCGTGTGATCGCTGCTCCCTACGGTATCAGCGGAGGGAGCAGTCAGATCGTCCAAGGTGATGTCGTCCAGAGAAAAAGCGGACGGAGTATTATTATCATCGTAGTTCATGCTTTACCTGGTGTAATGGTCAATAAATTCTGACAAGACAAGCTGTCCTTGATGCTCAGAAACTTTGGCTTGAAATAGGACTTCATCACCAAGGATAACGGGGACTGATTCGGTCAGGAAAATAGGTAATACATCGTCGACCTTCAATGCCAGCAGCCGCTCGAGTGTAATAGGAAGACTCGCGAGTTGAGCATTTAGCGTAAAAGGAACTCGTCGTAATTGCCATTCAAGCTGTCCATCCGAGACAGAAAACTGGGCTGGCGAGTCGCTCTCTGGCCTTAATTGGGCAAGGATTTGATCAATTAGCTGATGATCGAAACGTAGCGTTATCACGCCTTGTGAGTAGCCGCGTAACTGAAAAGAGAGTGACCAAGCCCAGTGACTATGTTGCTGGTTATGCTGGGGCTGTAGAGTTACCGGTAATCCCAAGACTTCGGGTGTTAGAAATATTTGGCTGAGTTCGTCACCTAATCGTTCTTGTAATCGTAACTCAGTCTGGGTGATCTCATTGGCGTTTGAGATATCGAGGCTATCGGCTACCCCATAAAAATCGTGTAATAATTTTAATAGTAAAGGGCGGTCAATTTCGAAGGCTATTTTACCGGCGGAACAAGAATATATCTGATGGCACTTTTTATTTTCTTCTATAGAAAAAATAATATTAACTAGCGAAGTATTTATTCTAAATTTAGTTAGGAAATATCGGCTCACACTGACATCAAAATTATCGTAGTTCTTATTAATATGTTCCGCGAGCTTATGCCAAGGCTTGCCCAGCTGATTGACGGCGAGGGGCAATACGTTGTCGTCAGCCTGAATATTCAGCTTTTTCAATGTTTCTCTGGCAAAAACCATCATCAGCTCAGCGTTTTTATGCGTATTAGATAAATAATACTTAGCATTTAGTAAAGAATTGTTAAGAATATTATGAGATATCGGTTGCGGCTTGCAAGGGTTTTGTTTAAATTTGCATCGGAAGATTCTGGAAATAGATCTATAAGTGAGCAGGTTTAGCGTAATTTATCAGCACAAACAGGCGTATCGACCTGAAGCTGTGACAATCGTTACCGGCAACGCTTTTATTTCGCATAATAAAATAATTCTTACTCAGATCTGCCCATAAAACGAACAAATAAAATCACTATTGCTAATTTGAATGATTAATAAAAATTAGCAAAAAAACTTACTTTACACTTGGGAAATATCAATGAGTACTTATTCTTCTGGGATAAATACTGCTGATGCCGATCTTATTTCGTGCGCTGCGAAGAGCAACGAAACCTTACGTCTAGCGGAAAAAATCGCCAAAGTTAGTGTTCCCGTCCTAATCTATGGTGAGTCCGGTACTGGCAAAGAGTGTGTTGCTCGGTATATACATCGGCAACAATTTGGCACCCTGACGGCAGCACCTTATATCGGTGTCAACTGTGCCGCGATCCCTGATAGTCTATTGGAAGCGACGCTATTCGGCTATGAAAAGGGCGCCTTCACGGGAGCAGTTCAGGCTATGCCAGGTAAATTCGAGCAAGCGAATGGCGGGACGCTACTCCTCGATGAGATAGGCGATATGCCATTATCTCTACAAGTTAAACTGCTAAGAGTGTTACAAGAGCAAGAAGTGGAAAGGTTAGGCAGCACTCGGCGTATCAAGCTCAACGTTAGAGTGATTGCGGCAACCCATCAAGATATCCCGCTGGCTGTCAAAGAGGGGCGATTTCGACAAGACCTCTATTACCGATTAGCCGTATTACCCATTACTATTGCCCCTCTGCGTGAGCGGCCTGAGGATATTCTGCCGCTGGTCAATCATTTCATGCAGAAATATCGCGCCTTTTCTACCACCCCACTCTCTATCCCTGCGTATGTGAACCATGCACTCGTGAGTTACGAGTGGCCGGGTAATGTTCGAGAACTTGAGAATAAGGTACAGCGCGGGATGATTCTTTGCCAGGGTGACACCCTGACAATTGAAGATCTTGGTTTACCTGCAACCCACATATCCTTCAACACACTGCCTAGACTACCCGATGCGACCTCGGGTATCCGGCAGATGGGGAAACAGGTCGAGCAGCAGTATGTCTTAGACGTACTTAAACAATTTAACGGTAACAAAACGCTGACGGCTGAGAAGCTGGGTATCACCCCGCGAGCTTTACGCTACCGACTAAGCTCAATGCGCCAAGCCGGTTTATATCGTTAATTGGGCAGAGGATGTAATAAATGATTATCGATCCCAAAATGTCACCCTTTTCGCCCGCCATCCCGACGGAGACGCTCAGCGCATCATTGCCGATCATTGCTCCACCGTCTAATGATGGGGTGGGGAGCTTCCAGTCCGTATTCTCGCAGGCAGTCGAAAAGGTCAATCAACTTCAGCTAGAAGCCAGTTCGCAACAGCAGGCGATCAATTCTGGTCAGAGTGATGATTTAGCTGGGGCAATGGTCGCCAGCCAACAGGCTAATATTAGCTTTAGCGCGTTACTGCAAGTTCGAAATAAGTTGAACAGTGCACTCGACGATATTTTAAATACCCCTCTTTAGCGCGGAAACTTGATGTTTGATTCTCTTAAATCGTGGCTGATACAACGTAATTTAACGGTCGAGTTACTGAAAAAACCCTGGGTATTGACGCTCGCTGGTGGACTATTAACGTTACTTATCGTCGCCACCTTGTGGCGTGGGCAGGTCGACTATGTTCCGCTATATGGTGCTCATCAGCATGTCTCTACTGAGGCGGTGACCAGCGCCTTAGCGAGCGAGAAAATTGCTTTTCGGATTAACCCAGATAACGGTCAAGTCTTGGTTGCCGATAATTTACTCCCGCGCGCACGTATGGCACTCGCGGCAAAAAATATTCAGCCGATCGTCGCACCGGGCTTTGAGCTACTTGATAAGGACGAGGTATTAGGCGCAAGCCAGTATATTCAAAACATCCGTTATCAACGCGGCTTAGAGGGCGAGCTCGCCCGCAGCAGCATGTCGCTACAAGGGGTAGAGGACGCTCGCGTTCATTTGGGGATTCAAGCCGATAGCGGTTTCGTCCTCTCGAATCAACCGGCAAGTAGCGCGTCGGTTATCATCACGCTGACCCCAGGCATGCGCTTAACTCCGCAGCAAGTCAGAGCGGTGACGCAGCTCGTGGCGGGAAGCGTCCCGGGATTAATCGCGGCAAATGTGCATATTGTTGACCAGACGGGGGCATTACTTGATGCCGCTGCAGACGATACGCCCGCGATGGATGCCGATCTTTTACGTAACCTGAGTCAACCGATCACCCAAAACTTGGTGCAAATTCTCGATTCGGCAGTGGGGCAAAAGAACTATCGCGTTACCGTAATGCCCGATATTGATTTTAGGCATACCGAAGAGACGCAAGAAAGCTATCAAGGCGATCCCAAGGTCTTAGAAGAGCAACTCAGTAACGATACAAGTGGTCAGACTGAGGCATCAGGCGTCCCTGGTACATTAAGTAATCGCCCTACGACGGCGACGGCGAGTACGACTGAAGGGCAAAATTCGCAACGTAATGTTAGCCAAACTCAGCGTAAATACGCCTATGACCATCAAATCAAACACATCAATTACCCTGCACAGCAGCTCGCAAGGCTACAAATTGCCGTGGCGTTGAATACCGGAACAGATATCGTCGCGAAAATGTCTGATAGCCAGCTCACCCAGCTCAAAAGTTTATTAGAAAATGCAGCGGGGATAGATAGCCAGCGCGGCGACAAGCTAACGCTCGATAAACTCGCTTTTGTTGCCCCGCCTTCTGTATCGCTACCTACGCTGTCTTGGTGGCAACAGCCCGATATTCAATTTTGGGCGACCTGGGGAGGCGTCGGTGTATTACTCGTCTTACTGATCCTCGTCGTACTCCGTCCCGGAATCAAGGCGCTTATCGGTAAACGGGTCACTACAGCCTCCGAGGAACAGACGCTCGCCACGGAACAACGTTCGACGTCAGTAGGCGAGAAGCATCAGTTTGAAACTGAATCTGACTTGCCGCCACGAACATCGGGGATTGAAGATAAAGTAAGCTACTTACAACAATTGGCCGCCAATGAGACCGACCGAGTGGCTGATGTAATCAAACAGTGGATAAACAGTAATGACCGACCCCGCGACAATGTCTGACGTTTCACTCCTTACACGGCAACGTAATCGTGTCGAGCAAGCAGCCATTCTTCTGCTGAGCATTGGAGAAGATGCCGCCTCACAGGTTATGCAGAAGCTTTCTCGCGAAGAAGTGATCGTATTGAGTGAGACGATGGCTCGCTTACAAGGGGTGAAAATCTCGCAAGCCCACCAAGCGCTCAACCACTTCTTCGACGATTATCGACAACAAAGCGGGATCCATGGTGGTTCTCGCGCCTATTTACAAAATATTCTACAGAAGTCGCTGGGACAGGAAATCGCCACCAGTGTGATGAACCATATTTACGGTGATGCGATTCGTTACCGGATGGCCCGGTTACAATGGGTCGATACGACTCAACTCTCGGCACTTATTAGTCAAGAGCATGTCCAGCTACAAGCGATATTCCTAGCGTTTCTTCCACCCGATGTGGCGGCAGAGGTCCTCGCTATGCAGCCTATAGACATACAAGATAAGGTCCTGTTTAGGATTGCTCGCCTTGATGATATTAATCGCGATGTTATCGCAGAATTGGATCGTCTTATCGACAGAGGCATCTCCACCATTTCAGAGCATGGCTCGCGTATAACAGGCGCAAAACATGCGGCAAATATTATTAATCGGCTACCTGCACAGCAAGACCAATTACTGGCGCAAATGAAACAACACGATGCAGAGATATTCAAAGCACTTGAAGACCAGATGTATGAATTCTTCATCCTGAGTCGGCAGAGCGAAGAAACATTGCAACGCTTGTTTGATGAAGTCTCCTTAGAAGAGTGGGCCGTTGCGCTAAAAGGCGCTGAACCCGTCTTGCGGGAGGCACTCTTTGGAATTATGCCTAAGCGGCAGGTCGGCCAGCTAGAGCAGGCCTCTACCCGTTTAGGGCCTGTTCCGATCAGTCGGATCGAGCAAGTTAGGCGTGATATTATGACCACGCTACGTCAATTGGCGGAAGAGGGGGAAATTACCCTCCAAATGTATGCTGAACGAACGGTTGAGTAACACATGAAATGAAGAGTGACGAACTAAAACCCTATCGATTTCCACCGTTAACGTCAGCCGATTATCTGGCCGAAGAATACGTTGCCTCCCCACTACCTGTCGATAACGATTCGTTACTTGACGAGGCAAAACAGGCTGGATTTCAACAAGGGCTGATAGAGGGCCGAGCGAAAGGCATCGAGCAAGGTTTTGCGGAAGGCCGGCAGCAAGGTTACGACGAAGGGCACGCGACTGGCTTAACGACCAGTAAAACGCTGTTTGAAGAAGCAAGCTTACCCATTGATACACTCATGCAGACGCTCAACGATTTCTATGCCCGCGCTGAACATCAACAGCGCGAGGCGACGTTAGCGCTAGTCACTCGTATCGCAGGGCTGGTTATTCAGCAAGAAATCGCCACACGTCCAGAGCTATTATTGAGCTGGATCGACGATAAATTAGCACAAGAGCAGCTGCAAGGATCTGCCTTCTCGGTGCGTGTCTGCGAAGCCGACTTTCAAGCAATAGAGACGTTAGCCCCCGAAAAAGTGGCCGAATGGCGATTACTTGCACAAGCCCATCTGACTCGTGGCGAGTGTATTATTGATACGGAACAGCAGCACTTCGACCTTGGGTGCCAACAACGCCTCGATACGTGCCTCTCGACGCTAGCACAGAGTCTGAATACTTCGGATCCCGTGGCATGAAAGGGCTTGAGCAAGCACTTTCCACGCTGGGGACGGTCCCTCTTAGCCAAGATTTCGGTAAATTATGTCGTGTCACCGGGTTATTGCTCGAAGTCAGCGGCTGTCCATTAGCGATTGGTCAACGCTGCGAAGTGGCGACCGCGGATAAAAAAAGTATCCTCGCGGAAGTGGTGGGGTTTAATCGTGAATTAACTTATCTAATGCCTCTCCACAGCCTCGATGGACTGAGAAGTGGCGCCCGTGTCCTTCCCTCTAGCCAACTGTCGAGGTTAACGATCGGCGAGGAATGGCTGGGGAGAGTGTTCAATGGTTTAGGTGAGCCGGTGGATGGGAAAGGGCCGGCGATGGGGAACTTCTCGCTTCCCCTGCGTCTTCCCCGCATATCCGCACTCGATCGGCGGCCTATTTCTCTGCCCTTGGATGTAGGGGTTCGTGCGATTAACGGTCTACTCACCCTAGGACGTGGTCAGCGGGTAGGCTTGATGGCTGGCAGTGGGGTAGGGAAAAGCGTCCTACTCGGGATGATGGCGCGGGCGACCGATGCACAGATAGTGGTTGTCGGTTTGATTGGCGAGCGCGGAAGAGAAGTTAATGAGTTCTTATTGCATACTCTTGGGGAAGAGGGGTTAAAAAAGGCGATTGTTATCGCCGCACCTGCGGACGAAAGCCCTTTAATGCGCTTAAAAGCCACTGAGCTCTGCCATACGATTGCCGCTTTCTTTCGCGATCAGGGGTTTCATGTTTTATTGATGATCGATTCTCTCACGCGGTATGCGATGGCACAGCGCGAAATCGCACTCTCCCTTGGTGAAGCTCCCGCAACCAAAGGCTATCCAGCGTCGGTATTTTCGTTGATCCCACGCTTAGTGGAAACGGCGGGTAACAGTGCCAGTGCGGGTAGCCTCACTGCCATCTATACAGTATTGGCGGAGGGGGATGATCAGCAGGACCCTATTGTCGATGCGGCGCGCGCCGTATTAGATGGTCATATTGTTCTCTCGCGCACACTCGCGGAGAGGGGCCATTTCCCGGCGATTGATATCGGTCAATCGGTGAGCCGCTGTATGAATTTAGTGACGACGGTAGAACACCGCCAGGCCGCGCGACGCTTGAAGCAACATTACGCGCGCTACCAAGAGATTAAACCGATGATAGCGCTAGGCGGCTATATACCTGGCGCAGATCGCGAAGTCGATCGTGCGGTTGAGCAAGCGCCACAGATTTTGCAATATTTACAGCAGGACGATCGACAATTAAGTCTTTATACGCAAAGTCTCGATGAACTCTTGTCGATGCCGCAGGGCGAATAATGAGTCGTTATCTCACTGAACAACTTAAATCTCTCGAACGCCTAAGGCAGCAACGCCGCCAGCAGTCGCAATACAAAGTGATCGAGCAACAGCAGCGAGTCGAACAGATGCGGAGCAAACTCGATACGCTGCAATACTTCATCGATTCGCCAACCCCCACACTGCTGGGTGGACTCGCGCTAAAAAATCATGAGAATTATACGCAAGATCTGCGTCGCTTGTATCAATGGCAACAGCAGCAGCTTCAGGCTGCTGAACAAGAATTACTGCAACGTAAAGCGCAGCTTAGCCTTAGCCATCTTCAAGAAAAACAGTTAGAACAGCACAGTGACAGGATGAGGAAAGCCGAAGAAGAGAGTCGGCAGAAGTCTGCGCAGAAGCAGAGTGATGAATTGGCTATGCTACGTTTTGGGCGTAAAAACTAGCGCCGCGCTTAAGGCTGGTAAAGCCAAGCTGCGGTATCTGGCTCGGGGAGGCAGTCGACCAAAAGCCCGTGCTGCATATCGAGGAGTTGCTGATTGTAGCGATTAGCTTGTTGGCAACGCTGTAGTTGTGTCGGCAATTCACGCCAAACCTTTAATAAATGTTCCTGCGCGGCGGGGGCTAGCCCAATCAGGAGCTGAGTCATACCCGAGTGATCCGGTGTAAGATCCAACTGTTGTAAGCCACGAAGACGCTGCTGAGCGTGCTGATGTATTTGCCGATAGTGTTGCATTAATGCGTCGGTATGACTTTCTAGTTGCGGTTGGGCAAACCTCAAAATAGCCTGGCGCTGGGCAGACAACAACGTCTCAATCGTCTGAAAACGCTGATAGTCGTCAAGTAAATCGGCCAGTAACTGCCGGACTAGCTCAAGACGTTTCATTCCGACCTCTGATAAAAGCTAAGGATTGAGTGAGCTAACGCCTCGCCATCGAGACTAATTTCCCCGCGACTTAGCGCCGCTTTTACCTCTGCGACCTTATTCAGATCAACCTCGGGAAGTTGGCCAAGACTCTGGCGAGCATGGGTAAGGACTTGCTCGGTAGAGGGGGAGACGCTCTTCGTGATGCTCTCTTTTTCACTAGGCTCCCTCGTCGCCGGAGCGGTTAGGGGGGTGCTCACTCTATCGTTAGGGGTAGCAGGGGTTAGTTTTATCATAAAAAAATCTCCGTTTATTACCTACAACGACATGGTGGAGTGAAAAATTAAGGCATAACGCTAATTTTATTCAATCGCGCGGATCATTACCTGTTGCGAGTCGATTACCGTTCCACTTAATACTCGACCACTACGACTGTTTTTGACGCGAATCGTCGCCCCTTTTCCCCCATTCTGTAAAGCTATTCCGCTGGTGGCTAGGGCTAGACCTTGTTGTTCAATCACCAGCGTCACCGGCTGATTCCGCGAGATGAGGCGTGGCGTGCTTAACACTAGCGTTGAGAGTGGCTGGTTCTCAGCAATGGTTCGCTTAACGGTCATCTGTAATACATCATTCGGGTCTACGATAACATTCATCCGCATCGCTGGCGTGAGGAGAATGGGTGCGAGTTTACTATTCTCTGCGGTGACCACGGTTCCAGGAGGGAGGAGTTCGGCGGCAACGACTGCGGTTAAGCGTATCTCAACATCCGCCTGTGCCCTGATTACCCACGTAGGATTCGCCGTACCGCACTGAATGGTCAACGGAAACCGCGTTGGCGACTGAGTCAATGAAGGGGCGATGAATTGTAGCGGCGTATCGCAGGTGGAGGCACGCCCCTTCAGGTTAAAGAGTTTTATGTTCGGGGTAACCTGCAGTAACGACCAGGTTTGCTGTTGGCCCAACAGTTCAATCTGCGTTTTAACCCACTGCGATGCTGCCGGTTTCATAATTTTAACCCATTGAATTACAAAACAAAAATAACTTTTATTTATTGGCATGGAAATTGCTTAAAGCTTCTTAGGGACCGGTTAATGTGGGCATTTTAAATGAGCATCTCTTTCAGCCGTGCGTTAGGCAATAACGTGCAGGCCATCGACTTACGATTACAACGAGCTGAAATACTAAGCAGTAACTTGGCCAATGTCGACACTCCGCATTATCAAGCCAAAGATATTGATTTCTCGGCTGAAATGCAACGCCAGGGTCAAGCGCTGACCTCTCAACCTGCACACGAGCTGTACCGGGTTCCGCAGCAAATTGGCGCGGATGGGAATACGGTCGAACTGCATAACGAACAAGCCGCATTTGCCAGCAATAGTCAGAGTTTTCAGGTCAGTTTATCTTTTCTTTCCATGCAGTTTGCAAGTATGCAAAAAGCGATTGAGGGGAAGAGTTAATGAGTCGAGGTCATGATGGGATTTAATGCTATTTACCAAATCGCGGGCTCTGCGATGAATGCTCAGATGATTCGCTTAAATACGGTTGCCAGTAATCTCGCGAATGCAGATACACCCGCCACCTCTGCAGATGGCGTCTATCAAGCCCGGGTTCCAGTGTTTAGTACGGTATACCACCAAGCGGCACAGGCTGACACGTCATCCGCAGGTGTTGCCGTGACGGCAATAAACCAGCAGCCCGGTTCTGTCGCGCGTTACGAGCCGAATCATCCCTTAGCGGACGCACAAGGGTATGTTTATTATCCGGCCATCAATACCGTCGATCAGATGGCGGACATGATGTCGGCCAGCCGTAGTTTTGAAACTAACGTCGATGTACTGACTAACGTTAAAAGTATGCAGCAGAGCTTATTACGCCTAGGTGAGGCCACTTAATGAATATTAATAATAGCTCGGCAGCGACCGCCACTCAGACAAATAGCGCTACCGCGACTACCAATAACCAAGTTAGCGATATGTTCTTACAGCTGCTGGTTGCACAAATAAAAAACCAAGATCCGACCAATCCTACGGATGGTAAAGAGTATGTCAGTCAACTCGCTCAATTGAGCCAGGTCCAATCGATGGACAGTATTTCGAGTTTGATGACCAGCACCTCTCGCCAAGTCAGCTCGTTACAGAAACAAAGTATTGGCGCGTTGACGGGACAAAAGGTCATGGTTGCCACGGATCAGCTATCGACAGATGGCTCGACGGCCGTTGCGGGGCGCACGACCTTGGCGCACGCCGCCTCTCAGGTCACGGTTACTCTGAAAGATACTGTAGGTAATAGTTACCCGTTCTCGCTTGGCGCAGCTTCCGCTGGCGATGTGAACTTCACCGTCGATCCCAAAACGTTAGGCCTTCCTGCAGGCACTTATAGCCTGAATGTGACGACAGACAATAATCAAAGTGGCTTGACGACCGAATTAATGGGGAAAGTGCAGGCCGTACGCTTTCCGCTGTCAGGGAGTGACCCGGTGTTAAGCCTACAAGGAATTGGCGATGCCAATTATAGCGCCATCACCCAATTTACCATGGCGTAGCCTTCGACAACGATTTGAGGAAATAAAAAAATGAGTTTTACTATCGCGGTTCGTGGGCTAAATGCAGTGAGCGCCCAACTCAATACTATCTCTAACAACATCGCGAATGCGGATACGGTCGGCTATAAGTCGGGGCGTGAGAATTTTTCGGCATTGTACGTCGATGGCGTAGGTAACGGTGTTCTCGACCAAGGTGCCCAGCAAAGCCTCGGCACGAATGGTTCGGTCGTTAATGGGTCGAGTAGCTTAGATTTGGCGATTAGCGGAAAAGGCTTTTTCGTCTTACAAGATACAAATGGTAGTCAAAAATTTAGCCGCGCGGGCTACGTCCAAGTTGATAAAGACGGCTATCTGGTCAACAACAATGGGCTGAAATACGAAGGCTATGCAGCAGGCTCGACAGGCGGCGCAGTGTCTCCGTTACTTATCCCACAAACGCAAAATAATGGCACATTGAGTGGCGTCAATCTCGATGAAAAGGGTAATGTGCAAGCGACCTATACTAACGGTGAAACCGTCCCGTCGGGACAAGTCGTCCTCGCGAGTTTTGCCAATATGGATCAACTGCAATCCGAAGATGGTACCGTCTGGCGCGCCACACAATCTTCAGGCGCTCCACAATTCGGCATTGCACAAACCGGCGTATTCGGAAGCTTGCATAACGGCTCTTTAGAATCTTCGAATGTCGATTTAACCAGTGAACTGGTTAATTTGATGAGCGCACAACGCAACTACCAAGCAAACACTAAAGTTATCAGCACTGATAGCAGTATGTTTACTGCGCTGTTCCAAGCGATCTAATGGATAGATTACTCTACACCGCACTGAGCGGGGCCACTGTTGCGCAGCAACAGCAGCAGATCCACGCCAACAACTTGGCTAACGTTAATACGGAAGGATTTCGCGCCGATCTCGCGTTCGCACAGCAGCAAGCTCTGTCACAACGTCAGAATGAAACGCGCATTCTTAGCGCCGAACAGCCTTCGGGCGTCGACCTCTCGGCTGGCGCTATCCAGTCGACCGGAAGAAATCTGGACGTCGCGATTCAGGGTGAAGGCTATCTTACCTTAGTCACGGGGCAAGGGGAGGCCTATACACGGGATGGCCAGTTGACGGTAGATCAGCAAGGGCAGATGTTTGCACACGGCTATCCGGTAGCGGGCGATAATGGCCCGATCGTTTTACCCCCTTTCTCATCGGTGAGTATTGGTGCCGACGGCATTGTGTCGATTGTGCCGCAAGAGAGTGGTAATACGACGCCGATCGAGGTTGACCGCATTAAGTTGGCCAGCCCTCCCGCCGCCAGTCTCTCCAAGAATGAGCAAGGATTACTGGTGAGTAGTAACCGCACTAATCCGGTCGATGAAACGATCAGCCTCGTCTCTGGGCACCTCGAAGGATCGAATGTTTCAGCCATCAGCGAAATGCTTGCCAGTATGTCCATCAATCGACAGTTCGAAGCACAAATCAAAATGATGAAAACGGCTGATGATTTAGCTTCTAGCGGTAATCAGTTACTTAGAAATAGTTAAGCGAGAGTGAATCATGAATCCAGCGTTATGGATCAGTAAAACCGGACTCAGCGCCCAAGATGCTCGGCTGACCTCTATTTCCAACAATCTTGCAAACGTTAATACCACGGCGTTTAAAAAAGATCGGACGTTATTTGCAGATCTTTTCTATCAGAACCAGCGTGCGGCGGGGAGTCCATTAGATCAGCAGGATAATACGCCCACGGGTACGCAGTATGGAACGGGAGTAAAGATTGTCGGCACGCAGAAAGAGTTTAGTGTCGGGAATATCCAAAACACCGGGCAAAAGCTGGATGTTGCCATTACCGGAGACGGCTTCTTCCAAGTCCAGTTGGCAAATGGGGATACGGGATACACTCGCGCCGGCAACTTTCAGCGTAATCAAGATGGTGTGCTCACCACCGCACAAGGCCTGCCACTACAGCCACAAATTGAAATCCCCGCCAATACGACGGACATTCAGATTGGTAAGGATGGCACGGTGCGCGCAACCGTCGCAGGTCAGACCGAGCCCGAAGAGCTAGGGCAGCTGACGCTGGTTAATTTTATGAATCCAGCCGGACTCTCTGCGCAAGGCGATAACCTTTATCAAGAAACGGCAGCCAGCGGTGAACCTACCGAAGGAACCCCGGGAGAAGATGGGCTAGGGCAGCTTGAGCAAGGGGCGCTGGAAGGATCTAATGTGCAAGTCGTTGAAGAAATGGTCGACATGATAACGGTACAGCGTGCGTATGAAATGAACGCCAAAATGGTTTCCGCCGCCGACGATATGCTGAAATTCGTGACGCAGACGCTATAGGAAAGATGATGCGCTACTCAATGCTACTCGCCGCCGCGATGATGTTTTTACTCTCAGGATGTGAAAGCTCCCCTTATCTAGTGAAGAAAGACGATGAGGCTTACGCTCCTCCTGACGAAATACGCCGCCGCCGTTTCTCAAGGGAATTTAACGGTTACCATTCGCGAAACAGCCAATATTAGCCAACCGGGACCGTTAAGTAATGGCCGCACCGCGGTTACGCCACAAAGCGAGTTACGTGTGAACCAAGGGAATGGACATAGCGTTGTCATCCCAACCTCTACTACGTTACGTAGCATTGTCAACGCGCTGAATAGTCTCGGGGCAACGCCGGACGATATTATGTCGATTCTGCAGGCACTGCACGAAGCGGGCGCTTTAGACGCTGAGTTGGTCGTGATATGACATCATCAATAACATCCTCAATGGGTATCACCGATGCCCTGTTACCAGGTGATATTGGGGACCAACGAAAACCCCATTCATTGCAACAAGCGGCGGAACAGTTCGAAAACCAGTTTCTTCGGCAGATGATTAAAGAGATGCGGCAAGCAACGGAAGCCTTGGCGAAAGATTCTCCGTTTGATAGCAAACAACAGACCATGTGGCGAGATTTTTACGACGATCAACTCAGCGCAGACTTGGCCGCCACCCATTCAAACGGATTGGCGGAAATGATCGTTAAACAGCTTTCTCCACCCGCTTCCCCTTCAGAATCAGGGCAAGTAGGTCGTTCTTTACCGATAGAACCGAAAAAAACGGATAAAGACCGATGATGAATCTTTTCAACATAGCGGCCCAAGGCGCACAGGCCGCCCAGAATCAGCTTTCTGTGGCGGCAGGGAATATTGCTAATCAGCAAACCGCCGGTTACTCGCGCCAGCAGATCACCCAAAGTGCGACAATGGCCGCTTCTGTGGGGAATGGCGTTAGAACCAGTGACCCTAGCAGGATCACCGACCAAAGCCTTAATCAGGCGTTGTGGCGAACCGAGAGTTCAGTCGGTTACTATCAATCGCTGAATAGCTGGGGGACATCGTTAGAAAAGGTTATCTCGTCAAGCGCCTCACAACCCTCGACGCTATTGACCTCCTTTTTTAATTCGCTCAGCGCCCTCACGAATCAGCCCGATTCCACTGCGTATCGACAACAACTGATGACAAGTGCGACGAGCTTGGCTAATGGGCTCTCGCAAACCAGTGCCACAGTTGCGGACCAACAAACGAGTATTCGTCAGCAACAGGTGTCAACGACTCAGCAAGTGAATCAATTAACGGCGCAGATAGCCGATCTCAATCAGCAGATCGAGCACTTAGGGGCGGGATCGGAAAGTAATAGTTTACAGGACCAACGCGATCAGCAGGTCAAGACCTTAAGTGGACGCATGGCCGTATCGGTAGAGAAGACAGATACCGGTAGCTATACCCTGACAACGCAAGGCCTAAAACTGGTCGAGGGTAAGCAAGCAGCAGTGATTTCTGTGAGTCAGAATTCACAAACAACAGGCCAGTTACAGGTCGATTTTGAGCAAAAGTCCTCCATGCTCTCAACCGCGATCGGCGGCCAGCTGGGCGCCTTGTCTGATTATCAGCAGCAGGTGCTCACTCCCTTGCAGACACAGGTAACAGGCTTAATGAAATCGGTAAGCAGTAAAGTGAATGAAACGCTTGCAAAAGGCTACGATCTTCAGGGGGAAAGTGGTGCCGCACTATTTAGTTTCACTACCGATAACGCTGGCGTCGCACACTTGTCGACCACCGCCTTGACACCTGCGCAGCTGGGGCTGTCGCTGGATAAAAAGAGCCCAGCCAACGGTGATAATCTGGCGGCATTAACCGGGTTACGGGCTAAGAGTGAGATCAACGACTCAGCCTCGGCGATAACGAGCAATTTGGCACTCGCCAATAGCCAAAGCAGCAACCAACTCTCCGTTGCCAGCGCCGTCAACCAGCAGTGGCAACAGCAGCGCGATAACTTAAGCGCAGTCAATAAAGATGAAGAGGCGGTTAATTTGCAGACCTACCTACAATCTTATCAAGCCAACATGAAAGTGATGTCGGTAGGTAACCAGTTATTCAGCGACTTGCTGACTATTTTCAGCTAGTAGGGGGCTCGTCATGCGCATTAGTAGTCTTAGTCAGCCACAAAGAATGTTGACGACATTAGAAACGGGTAATACCCAAATACAGAAGTACCAAGATCAGCTTGCGACGCAGCAAAAGCAGACACTTCCTTCAGAAGACCCGCTAAATGCCAAGCGTGTAGCACTGCTAACACAGCAACAAGCTACCACGAGTCAATACCAGAAAAATATTACTACGGCGAATGACGCACTGACTCAGCAAGACACCTTACTCAGTAGCATGAGTGACCTGGTTCTATCGCTACAAGACCAACTGCGCAGCATGAATACTGCGACAAAATCGTCGACGGACTTCACGACTCAGCTCTCAACCCTAACCGAAGGTATGGTTAACCTCCTGAATAGCCAAGACGCAGAAGGGCATTATATTTTTGCCGGGACGAATCGGGATAATCCTCCTGTAACCAAAGTCGCGGGAAAATATCAATGGCAGGGGAATCAGGAAGGGGTGAGTGTCCAAGTTGGGCAGCAGCAAAGCATCAGTGGGAGTACAGATGTGAGTACGCTGTTTGCCGCCAATGACGATCCATTACGTTTTATCAACAGCCTTAGCCAGCTCGCTCAGTCGACCAGTAGCGCCTCGCCGGATAGCACGACGCTCTCAACCCTACTACAACAGAGTAGCGAGGTATCTGCTAAGGTGGGGAGTGCGAGAGGCTCTATCGGTAGCCGCCAAAATCAACTGACTCAGCTCACGGATATGTATACCGATCTGACGGCGGCGAACAGCGAAGTACTGAACCAATTACAAAGCCCGGATACCGCAGAAACGACACTTCAGCTACAATCTTGGCTAAAGACCGTCGAGTACAGCAGTAAGGCGTATGGCTTAATGAACCAGTTTTCCATGTTTGATGTGATTTAATCATGTTATCACCCCTCTCTTCAGGCACATTCCATCGTCCGCTTAGCGGTGACAGTACGCCGCACTTGCCCGCGGCGTCGACCTCCAATGAGTTACTCGAGCGTGTTGCGGCTCCCCATCGTGCATTGCGATTTCCCGATGAGTTATTCATTAGCCGCGATCCGCAGCGCTTTAATACCCAGCTTAATCAACAAATCACCGCGGTGCAGCGTGCTGCCGATTACTTGGTAGAAACGGAGTCCTCGTTAAGGGGCTTAGCGCAGCCGATGAGCCGTGATATGCGACACGCCCAATTACGGCGCACTCGGCAACTGTTAGAACGCCGCATACGGCAATCCGGCGGTACGGTGGATCGAAATTTCCACGCGTGCGTCGATAGGCCTGCTCAGATCGTTTTCCATTGCGCAGCATTAGAAGCCTTACTCTTTACCGATCAGCGAGAAATTATCACCTTTGGCTTAGGTGAGGGAACATTTCGACGCTGGGTCTCCTTGGTGATAACTCCCGATATGCCATTGATGCAGCGAATTTTTGCGTTAAATCGAGCGTTAGGTCAGCTATCAATATGGGCGGTCTACGATCTTCCTCAGCAGCGTCTCGTCTTCACCCTACCTGAGAGCCGTTGGCCGCAACTGGCGAGCTGGGTGGTGCGAGGCGGTGGTGGTTGCTTTGCCGCGGATAGTTTAACGTTGCTACAGCCATTACCTATCGCCTGCTTCGAGCAGCAATTACAGCAGCTATTAGACGGAAATACGCGCGTCGCCGGATTGAGCGCCGATCAGGCGCTACGCTATTTACAGCAGGAACGTCAAAAGCTACAACAACAACGCCAGCAGGTTGACCGTCAACTGACGCAACATAACAGTTCGCTGGAGAGCCAGCAGGCATTACGTTTAGCAAAACAGATACGCCAACAGTTGGCGGCAAGCCACGGTAGTTTTCGCGGATTAAATCAAGCCTTGCAGTGCCAAGCTCATTTACCGCAAGCCGTGGTACAGCAGCTGATGGTAGGGAAATAAAATAATTTTACGCTAGCCCTTTATTTTTACCGGACGACAGTCGTTATTAACTTTTGTTATCACTCATCGTCCACTTTTAAAGGAGCTGCTAGATGGCTATTACACTATTTACTAACTCATCCGCGATGTCTGCCAGTAATGCACTACAAAAAGCGAACTCTACGTTATCGAGCGCGATGGAACATCTCGGTACGGGTAAGCGCATCAATAAAGCATCTGACGATGCGGCTGGCTTACAAGTGGCGACCCGTCTACAAGGTCAAACCAATGGTATGGCCGTCGCGCAGCGTAATATCGCGGATGCCTCAACCATGCTGCAGACCGGTGAAGGGGCGATGGATGAAGTGAGTAATATCATGTACCGCATGAAAGACCTAGCGACCCAAGGTGCAACGGATACCAATACCGCGGATAGCCGTAAGGCGATCGATACCGAGTTAACGAGCCTGAATACTGAGTTATCCAGCATTATGGGCAACACGTCCTATGCAGGAAATAAGCTATTTAGTGATACGACTGGCAAGGACGCTAATGGTGCAACTACTACCACCGCTACCGCGAAAATGGGTGCAGCGATGACCTTCCAAACCGGCTCTGAAAGTGGTGAAACCACCAAAGTCGATGTTTCAGCTCAACTGAAAAACGTATTCACCAGTATCAATGCATTATCTTCCGCTAGCGTTCAAGATACCGCTGCTGATACCACGAATAACGTTGATGCTGTATCGGGCACGACCAAAGCTAACACCCTAATTGATACTTTGAACACCGCGTTAGATAACGTTTCTAGCCTACGTTCTTCTTTTGGGGCATCCATCAATGGTCTTAGCCATGCCTCGGCTAACCTGACCAATATGAAAGACAATACCGATCAAGCGCTGGGTAACATCCAAGATGCGGACTTCGCGTCGGAAGCGTCGAAAATGACTCGCAGCCAAATGCTAGCACAAACCAGCACCTCGATGCTTAAGCAGTCGAACAGCATGTCGAGCCTAGTAATGAGCATCTTGGGCTAAGTACTCTAGTAAGAGGGAGTGACCCTCGGCTTTCCTCTTCATCAATAAAGCGGAAGATCCTCTTCCGCTTTGTCGTTTCTTATCAACCATAATGCGGCGCTTGATAAGTTGGCACGATTGTTGCTTATCAGAGGCTTGTGAAGCCGATGCCACGGCATGTTGATGAGTCTTACAAGCGGGTATAACCACCATGACCGATATCAGTTCTCTTGATCCGCAAACCCTCGCGACGCAAATGGCCGGATATGATATTCAAGCGTCGCAAAGTGCAGCCACCAAACAGCAAAGCTCTCTGACTACGCAGAGCAATAACCTCAACAAATTAAAAACGTCCCTCACTACCTTTCGTAGCAGTCTAGCTAGCCTAAATAGTTCGACGCAAGGGATGTTGGTCAACTCTGCCACTCTAAGTCAATCGACGGTGGCGACAGCGACGACCACTTCGCAAGCCAGTCGCGGGACCTATTCACTCAGCGTCAGCCAGCTTGCCTCGGCCCAGCAGACGGCTTATACCGGTTTGACTGATGATATGGTCAAACAGGCGACGGGGTCGTTGACCTTAGCTATCCAAGATAAAAGCATCTCGATCGATATGAGCAAGCTCAGCTCATTGGCGGACTTAGCAGGCGCCGTCAACCAAGCGACGGGTAACCCCGGCGTCACTGCCTCGTTAATTAAAACCGACGGTAAAGTCCAGCTGATGTTGAGTAGCGACGAAAGCGGTGTTGCCAACGCCTTGGCCTTAACGACCAGCCAGTTGGACAGCCAAACGGCGGCGGCACTGAACCAAGGCGTAGAGATTTCTGCGGCGAAGGATGCGAAAGTGAGTATTGGCTCTCTGGCCTTCAGCAGCAGCTCTAATAAGTTAGATTCCTTGATTGAAGGGGTTACCATCAATTTACAAACCGTTACCGCGGCAGATACCCCATTAACCCTGACGGTCGGTACAGATACCAGCGGCACCCAGAAAAACCTTCAGAGCTTCGTTGATGCGTATAACAGTTTACGCTCAGTGCTGGATACGCAAGGGTCGGCCACTGGCGGCAACGATGGGTTAGTCTCCTCGCTGAATACTGAGTTAAACAGCGTGATCCGCACAACGGCGAATGGCTTCGATATGACACGCTTTGGCTTGACCTCCGATAAAGACGGTAAACTGACACTGAACAGCGACACCCTGAAAACACAATTGGGGAAAAATCCACAATCGATTAATCAATTTTTTAATAGCCAAGGGCTGCTCTCAACGATTGATAAATCGATGAATAACTATCTGAGCAGTAGCCATGGCGTACTGCAAAATCGACAAGAGGTGTTAGATCGCCAACAGAGCGATGTTACCGACCGTCAAAGCAAAATCACCACCCGCTACAACGATGCTTATAACCGCTACCCCACATCAGTTAGTACTGATCATGTTTGAGGGATTAATGGACGAATTGGTCCGGGCGAAAAGCCATATTCAGGCGAAACGCTACGAACAAAAGGCTCACAGTGTTAATCGCTGTATCGATATTCTTAATGCCTTAAGTAGCGCGTTAAACATAGAGCAGGGGGGGGAGCTAGCCGCTAACCTAGCGAGTCTTTATGACTACGCGGTACGTTGCCTGTATGAGGCGAGTCATCAACTGTCGGTAGATAAAGTCACTGAAGTCGAACGCTTATTGACCGAAATCGAAGCCGGCTGGCGTGAGATGGCGGTATAGGATGGTCGATGAGCAGCGCTTTGAACAGTTACTTTCTGCGGTGAGCGAGGCAATACGCCTGCAAGACTGGGATAAGCTTATTCTTGCGAACCAGCAGCTAACGTTTGCATTACGTGGGCCCGAGCTATCTGAACACCATCGCCTGCAGATACGGGAGTGTTACCAAGCTGGGCTAGCAGAGTGCCAACAGCACGCCGATAGTCTGTGGCTGAAAATTCAGAAAACCCTGTGTGAGCGCGAGGCAATGGCGGCTTATGCCAGCTTCGGCGATGCAGAGAGTTTTTCGGGGTAGCGGTATGACAACGTTGCCGCTAAGCCTATCGATACCGTCTGTGACTCGAGTCACGCTATCGGGTCAATGCGGCTCAACATCGGCGACCGACGAGCCAGTCGCGACTCCTTTTCAGCTAGAGAACAGCGATGCGGCACCTACAACGTCAAGCCAGCCCTCACCGCCTGAACCGTCGCGATTAACCGCTGCAGATGCGCAACCGTTAATCGATAGCTTTCAAGCCCAGTTTGCTTATCAAGGTGATAGCAAGCCGCTGCCGATTAATCATGTATTGCCTCAATCCGTAGGGGAGGGGCAAGCCGTACCGCTATTTGTTCTGCCGGGAACAATGATGCCTATACAAACGCGAGTCACGGCTACCGGACAACAAGAGCCTGTCGCACAGGGCGCTAGCAAATCGGTAGAGAAAAGACAACGCGAGGATACTGATGGGCAGGCATTGGTTAACCTACTCTCCTTCATCCCACCTTTAGACCCTCCGTTGGTAAGCCTTTACGACTCTGCTTCTGGAGCGAGGGGGCAGGCAGAGACTAACCAAACCACCAGCGTAATAACGCTTGACCCGCCAGCCATGATTGATCCGGGGCTGCAGGAGCAACCCTCGATGCTAGTGACGACACCTTCTTTAGCGAGCGTTGACGCTACGCTAAAAGCTAGCCAGCCGCTAGCGCCTACTCTGTCGCTGAGCCTTGAGCATGATCAGCGCGGCTATGCGCAGCCGTTAGTCAGCGCATTGAATGGACATGTTACCTGGCAGCTTACACAACAGCTACAAAGTGCTGAATTACACCTACACCCAGCAGAGCTTGGTGCGCTAACCGTCAACATCCATATTAATAACGGTTCTCTACAGCTTCATATCAGCGCAGATACGCCTGAGACACAGCAGTTATTACACCAAACGGCGAATGACTTAAAAGAGAGTTTAACGCTTAGCCAAGGCGGCCAGGTAGAGGTCGATGTCTCTTCTCAAGGCCATCAGCAGCGCCGTCAAGCTGCGCAGCCTGATAATCCCGAGTTACCTTTGGTAAACCACTTTGCCTTCTCCGATACAGAGGCATCGGCGACCGACCACTCAATCTTAATTACGCTATAAGAGTACGTCATGAAAAAAACTTTAATTATTCTATCGGTAGTCCTCCTCCTCATCATAATCGGGGGAGCAAGCTGGTGGTTACTGACCCCACACGGTGACGCTAAAAAAAGTTCACCAAGTACTAGCGGATGGTTTGCCAGCACGCCTGTGCAGGCCAGTTTTGTCGAAGTGAAAGACTTAGTTATCACTCTGCAGGCTGAGGAAAATCGTCCCCGTTATCTGTTATTAGATGTGGTACTGGTAGTGAGAGGGGAAGAACAATCGACACAAGCCGAGGCTTTTGAGCCGGCGGTACGCAGTGCGACGGTCGCTCTACTGAATAACCAACCTTTTGATGACGTACGCACGCGCACGACTCAGACGTTACACGACCAATTATTGAAGCGCTATCAAGAGGCGGCAAGCCAGCTCGGCCTGCAAACCGTCCCTTTTGACGACATTATGATTAGCAAAATGGTTTTTCAATAAGTGGACGCCATGTCAGTCACTGAATATATGCAAGCCGCCCCGCTCAGTGCAGAGCAGGAGGCGACTTATATTCAACAGTACCTTCCCTTAGTGAATCGAATCTTACGCCAGCTAAGTTTTCAGGCTAATACAGTGATTGATAGCCACGACTTACAGCAGATTGCATTGATCGGTTTATTAACGGCGTTACGACGCTATGGGGTACCGGATGCGGAATTTCCAGGCTATGCAAAATACCGTATCCGTGGCGCGATTTTGGATGAATTACGGCAAGCGGATTGGCGACCGCGGGGCGTTCGCCAAAAAACGCATCAGCTGTCGCAACATATTCAGCAGATAACCCAGCAGCTGGGCCGGGAGCCTGAACTCGGTGACTTACAACAGCGATTAGGGATCGATGCACAGACTTACCATGACTACCTACAAAACAGCTATCTGGCGAGTGTCGAGAGTCTTGATGCGGTTATGGAAGGCGAGGGTGAGGCGCAGTTTGGGACTCATCGTGACAACCCAGAGCGCTTTTATGCGAGACAACAGCAACTGACGCAGGCTATAGCCATTCTCGACCCTAGGGAACAGCTGATCCTTACGCTCTATTACCACCATGAGATGAACCTAAAAGAAATCGCTTTGGTCCTCGAGGTGAGCGAGGCCCGTGTTTGTCAGTTAAATAAGCGATTAAACGATAAATTAGTCGATCATATAAAAAAAAGTGAGTCAGTATGTTAAAGATAGGCGGGATCCTGATTGTATTTATCTGTTTAATCTGGGGATACCTTCACTCAGGCGGGCGCTTAGTCGCATTTTGGCAGCCGGGAGAAATTGTTATTATTCTGGGATGTGGCATCGGGACGTTAGTCTTAGCGAATGCGGGGACAGTATTGAAACAGATCCTTGCACAGCTCAAAGAAGTCATGCGTAAAACACGCTACAACGGCGAATATTCCCAGCAACTTTTGATGTTAATGTATGAACTCTTGGACAGTGTCCAGAATGGCGGCCTAAGAAGCCTCGATAATCATATTGAGAATCCTAGCGACAGTGAGTTATTTCAGCGTTATCCATTAGTTGCCAGCGATGCCGAACTCTGTACCTTCATCGCCGATAATTTTCGTATGATGGCGATGGGTAAAATTAACGAGCATGAGCTGGAAGGATTGTTAGAACAAGAGCTTAACTCGGTAGAAGAGAACCTCCTTCAGGCTTCACGTTCCTTACAACGTGTGGGTGAGGCCATGCCAGGGTTTGGCATTTGCGCAGCGGTGCTAGGAATTGTTATTACCATGCAGTCTATTGATGGCACTATTGCCGTGATCGGCGTGAAAGTGGCAGCGGCGTTAATCGGCACATTCCTCGGGGTATTTATCAGTTACTGTCTCATCGACCCCTTAGCGAATGCAATGGAACAATTGGTAAAGAAAAAAATGACTTCGTTCGAGTGCTTGCGCACCATCATGGTTAACCAAGTTGCCGGAAAACCGCCGCTACTTGCCGTTGATGCGGGTCGGAAGATGCTACCCGTCGAGAATAAGCCTTCGTTTACTCAACTTGAAAGTTGGGTCGATGCACGTCAGGAAGCCTCCGCAGGATGAGTGGACGTCAAAAGGGCCATACGACGATTATCAAGCGTAGTTCGCGGCGTGCGCATACCGGGGGACATGGCGGAGCATGGAAGGTCGCTTTTGCTGATTTCATGCTCGCACTTATGTCGCTATTTATGGTGATGTGGATCATGGGCCAGGTCTCAGAGAAAGATCGTAAGGCCATCATGTATACCTTAAATAACCAGTCTATTTTTGACAGTCACTCCTATAGTCCAATTTCTTTTGCTGCTCATGATCCGTTGCCATCAAGCGCCCCCGAAGTAACGCCGAGCGTCGTCGGAAGCACATCGGGTATCACTCAAACCGATGCCTCGACGGCTCATAACGGTAAAAATCCAACAGGTGAAGCGACCGACGCCGACCAAAAGAAATTACAGAGCGCGTTACAAAACCTGATGGTCGGCAAGCAGGCACAAAGTAATATGCGTATCGAACGATTGGCCCAAGGGATTAGAGTTGTGGTGAATGACGATCAACACCGTATGATGTTCGAACGAGGCAGCAGCAAAATGACGCCTTACTTTCAGCAACTTTTATCGAGTCTTGTTCCAGCCTTAAAGCAGAGCGGTTCGCATCTGATGATCATTGGCCATACGGATGCGACGCCTTACCAACAAAACCCGTTTTATGATAACTGGAGCCTGTCGGTTAATCGTGCGCAAGCCGCGCGACAAGTGCTGCTGCATGCAGGCTTTGAAAGCGATAAGGTTGTACAGATTTCGGGGGTGGCGGATCAGAAACTTCTTGACCAACAGCAGCCGACTAACGCGATTAATCGACGTATTGAATTTATCTTGCTCTCAGCGCAAGGATTATCTGCATGGGAGAAGACCTTTTCAACGCCTGCCACCCACTCAGTACTCGCCTCTGCGGCTAACCAATAACTTGATGTAGATCGGGGAACAGCGTGCAGAAGAAAGTTGTCGCTCTATGTTTGTTACTGTCACTCTATGCTCAGGGAGTCAATGCCACAGCGAAGAGTGACACCCCCAGCACTAAGCTTCAACGTGAGCATAATCGCTTACGATTATGGCAGCAGGTACCGCACCGGGAACTCCCAACAAAGAGTACCTCTTTATCCCTCGCGGCTACCGTTAAGAAACACCAGCGACAAGCCTCGCTCGCGTTGCTGAATAGAGGGATTATTCCAGGAAGTCATGAGTTAAGCTGGGCACTTCTGTCGCCTGATGAGTTAGTACGCGAAACCGGCTCGCCCCAATTACTGGCCACGCTTGAGAAAGTCATCGAGATATTGCAGGCCCAGATTGGCCTACCATACCGCTGGGGCGGGCAAACCCCGAACCAAGGCTTTGATTGCAGTGGCTTGGTCTGGTTTGCGTTCCGTCACTATGTTAATTGGCCCCTGCCACGGACGGCGAGTACGCTTTTCAACGATAAACGGATGTCGGTGGTTACCGCTGGGCGACTGCGTCGTGGCGATCTTATTTTCTTTACTATCCATCGGCAAAATACGCCGGATCACGTTGGCGTCTACCTCGGTAACCAACAATTTATTGAGGCACCACGTACCGGACTCGCCATTCGTATAAGCCAGCTCGATGCTCCCTTCTGGCAGCAGCATTTTGCGGGTGCTCGACGTGTTTTAACCGAGACAACGTTACGCGATTAATGGTGTATGCAGGATTGGTTGATGACTAATTTTGAGAACGTAATCGATTTTTCTGGCAACAGATGTTGGCCTTCGGCTAGGGTAGCTTAAGATAGGTTCCTATAATTCTCAGTATAAGCGAGGGCAGTATGTCGAAAGCAGAAGTATTTCACCTTGGTTTAACGCAGGCCGATTTACAAGGGGCGACCTTAGCCATTGTCCCGGGTGCACCGGAGCGAGTCCGTAAAATTGCTGAGCTGATGGATAATCCGCAGCCACTGGCTTCACATCGTGAATTCACTTCATGGCGTGCCGAAATCGATGGGCAGACGGTTATTGTCTGTTCCACGGGGATCGGCGGACCTTCTACTTCTATCGCTGTTGAAGAGCTGGCGCAATTGGGGATTCGTACATTTTTGCGTATCGGTACCACCGGTGCTATTCAACCGGAAATACAGGTTGGCGACGTTCTTGTCACCACGGGCGCGGTGCGTTTAGATGGGGCAAGTCGTCATTTCGCGCCGATCGAATTCCCTGCCGTCGCCGATTTTGCTTGTACCACTGCGCTGGTTGAAGCGGCAAAAGCACTAGGAGCATCGACCCATGTTGGGATCACTGCGTCTTCCGATACGTTCTATTCAGGTCAAGAACGTTACGACACCTATTCAGGTCGTGTCGTGAGTGCGTTTCAGGGGAGTCTACAAGAGTGGCAACTGATGGGCGTCCTTAACTATGAAATGGAATCCGCGACATTGTTTACTCAGTGTGCTAGCCAAGGATTACGGGCGGGGATGATCGCCGGGGTAATCGTTAATCGTACCCAGCAAGAGATCCCAGACGAAAGCACGATGCAGAATACAGAAAGTATGGCCGTGCGCATCGTGGTTGAGGCCGCCCGTCGGTTGTTATAAACCGCTCTCGCTTTATTAACTAGAAAACGTATAGTGTTGCTATTAGCCTCTTTAACCTGAAGGTAAAAAGTGATAGCGACACTCTTAGCGTTTAGCCTTGCGGCAATGCTTCTAACCTTAACGCCTGGGCTCGATACCGCGCTCATTTTACGTACTTCAATTGCCGAAGGCCGCAAAAATGGCTTTAAAGCAGCCCTGGGTATCAATGCAGGATGTTATTTGTGGGGAACTGTTGTCGCCTTTGGGCTAGGCGCGCTACTCGCCGCTTCACAGGTTGCCTACGACTGTTTAAAATGGATCGGTGCCGCCTATCTACTCTGGTTAGCTATCCAATTGCTACTTGCACGTCCGCAACCCCTCACATTGAACGCATCGACAGCTCGTTCCGCCAAGTCCACGAATTGGTTTCTGCGCGGGTGCTTAGGAAATGTTTTAAACCCTAAAATCGGCATATTCTACGTGAGTTTTCTTCCGCAATTTATCCCTGCAGGCCACTCACCTGTAATCTGGACGTTCCTCCTCGTGTCGATCCACGTCTTGATCGGCACGCTATGGTCTTGTGTATTGATTAACCTAGCCGCTAAAGCCTCCGGCTATCTACAGCAACCGAAAATTATTCGCTGGATGAATCGCGTCACAGCAGGAGTATTTGTGTTGTTTGCTGCAAAACTCGCTTTTAGTTCTCGCTAAAGCCTACAGAAATTACGAGGGTTATCTTGGATTTTCAAAGTGTCATAGATGTCGCCTTGGTACTGAGTGGCATAGTACTGGGGTGGATAATTGCCGTTTTACGTTTAGGACGTTCTAATGCCGTAAAAGAGGTGGAATACACGCACCTTCTTGAAAATTTTCAGCACAGCGAGCAGCGCGGCGCTGTCGCACAGCAACAGCTTCAACAGTTACAGTTGCGGCATAGTGAGTGGCAAGCAAAGGCTGCGGCGGCACAAGAAAAGCTTCAGCAGCTCGACTATTGGCGTCAGCAAACAGAACAGCTTAACCAAGAATTACGTCATCAATTTGAACTTAACCGTACGCAAGAAGCAGAGCTACGTGAAGTTACGACGCGTTGGCAAGAGTCACAACGGGCGATGGAAGAGAAACATCAACTCTTAACCGATAGCGAAAAGCGTCTTACCACTCAATTTGAAAACTTAGCGAGCCGTATTTTTGAGCAGACTCACCGCCGTGTAGATGAGCAAAATAAGCAAAGCCTTCATGGTTTATTGACGCCTTTACGTGACCAGTTGGAGGGTTTTCGACGCCACGTCAGCGATAGTTTTAGCCAAGAAGCACGTGAGAGACATATGCTTACCCACGAAATAAAACAGTTACAACAATTGAATAGTCAGATGGCTCAAGAGGCGCTTAATCTTACCAACGCCCTAAAAGGCGACAACAAAATCCAGGGTAACTGGGGAGAGGTTGTCTTAGCGCGGGTGTTAGAGGCTTCTGGATTACGTGAGGGCTACGAATATCATACGCAAGTCAATATCCAAAACGAGCAACGGCGTTATCAACCGGACATTATTGTGCGCTTACCTCAAGGAAAAGACGTCGTAATCGATGCGAAAATGGCCTTGGTCGCCTACGAGCGTTACTTTAATGCTACGGACGACACCGTGCGCAAACAAGCCGCTCAAGAGCATATCTTGGCTGTACGTCAACATATCCGTGGACTTGGACGAAAGGACTACCAGGGGTTACCCGGCTTGCGAAGCCTCGATTATGTCCTAATGTTTATTCCCGTTGAACCTGCTTTTCTGTTGGCGCTTGACCGTGAACCGGAACTGATCAACGAAGCGCTCTCTCATAATATTATGTTGGTCAGTCCGACGACACTGCTGGTCGCCTTACGCACCATTAATAATTTGTGGCGCTACGAACACCAAAGCCAGAATGCACAAAAAATCGCAGATCGTGCGGCAAAACTCTACGATAAAATGCGTCTATTCGTCGAAGATATGACGGCGTTAGGCGGCACGTTAGATAAGGCCCAATTTAGTTATCATCAGGCGATGAAAAAGCTGACTCACGGGCGCGGAAATATGTTGGCGCAAACAGAGGCCTTTCGCCAATTAGGGGTTGAAGTGAAACGCCCCATCGATAAGCAATTAACCGAACAAGCCATGTCAGATGAGCCGGACTCTGATACACTTGATACAGACGCATTGACTAAGCAGGTAAATACAGATGGCAGATAATTCCAAGGATACTACCCACTTTGGCTTCCAGACAGTTGCTAAAGATGAAAAGGCCGGCAAAGTAGCCGATGTATTCCATTCCGTTGCGGCAAAATATGACCTAATGAATGACTTAATGTCGATGGGTATCCACCGCATTTGGAAACGCTTTACGATCGACTGCAGCGGCGTGCGTCGTGGTCAACGTGTGCTCGACCTTGCCGGCGGAACCGGCGACTTAACCGCTAAGTTTTCTCGGTTGGTAGGGGAGACGGGCGAGGTGGTCCTCGCGGACATCAATAGCTCAATGTTGAAAATGGGTCGTGAAAAACTCCGCAATCTCGGCGTTGCAGGGAATGTCAGTTATGTGCAAGCTAATGCAGAAGCGCTGCCTTTTCCTGATAACTACTTCGACTGTATTACCATCTCATTTGGTTTAAGAAACGTTACCGACAAAGATAAAGCCCTAGCCTCGATGTTTCGTGTCTTAAAACCGGGTGGTCGCCTGCTAGTTCTAGAGTTTTCTAAGCCCCTATTAGAACCCTTAAGTAAAGTCTACGATGCATACTCTTTCCATATTCTGCCACGTATCGGGCAACTGGTCGCCAATGATGCAGAGAGTTATCGCTATCTTGCTGAGTCGATTCGCATGCATCCTGATCAAGAAACCTTAAAGCAGATGATGGAAGACGTCGGGTTCGAAAACAGCACTTATTACAACCTTACTGGCGGGATTGTCGCGCTACATCGTGGGTATAAATTTTAATGCCAACCATGCCAATGATCACCGCGCTACTTGAGCAAGGACTTAATCGCACGCTCTGGCAGGATCGTGGGGCTAAAAGTACTCGACAGCGCTTAAAGGGAAAAGTACTGACGTTTGTTATTCGTGAACTTAGTCAGCCAATTGTGCTGCATTTCAGCGAACAGCAAATAGATGTGTTAAGTACAATCACGTCGGACAGTGATTGTACGGTTTCTCTGAGTGTTCAGGTGCTTCCTAAGCTTCAGGACCGCAAAAACCTGACGACCCTAATTAAAAGTGGTCAGGTTGAGGTCGAAGGTGATCTGCAGGTCATTCAGCTATTTTCGACACTTATCGACTTAGCAGAATTTGATCCTGCGGAATACCTCGCCCCGTGGGTCGGTGATTTATTGGCGCACTCTGTCGCGCAGACAGGTAAAAACATCACTAACTTTCTACAGCGCACCTTCATTCGGCGACAATCGCAAGTGAGTGACACGCTTATTGAGGAGTGGCGAGTGGTACCGGGTGCTCTTGAACAAGCGTGGTTTTGTGAAGAAGTTCAGGCTGTCGAGCGGCAGCATACTGCACTAGAAGAACGTTTATCGAAATTGGAGTCACTATGACGTTTGGTGAATTGCGCCGTCTTTATTTTATTATTCGCGTGTTTTTAACTTACGGATTAGACGAGCTCATCCCACGGACTCGTTTGACACTCCCACTGAGATTATGGCGTAGGGGATTTTTTTGGATACCCAATAAGCATCAAGATAAAGCGGTAGGGTTACGCCTTCGTCTTGCGCTCGAACAGCTAGGCCCAGTGTGGATTAAACTCGGACAGATGCTCTCGACGCGACGCGACTTGTTCCCGCCGGAAATCGCCGACCAATTAGCTTCTCTTCAGGACCGTGTTCCCCCTTTCGATGGTGTTCGTGCCAAGGCCCAAATCGAAAAGTCGTTAGGTGGTCCAGTAGAACAGTACTTCGATGACTTCGATATCAACCCATTAGCGTCGGCGTCAATCGCCCAAGTGCATACCGCTATCTTGAAAGAGAATCAGAAGCACATTGTAATAAAGGTTATCCGTCCCGATATCTTACCGGTCATCAAAGCCGATATGCGGTTAGTGTATCGCTTGGCGAGCTGGTTGCCGAGGATCTTGCCGGATGGTCGCCGTTTACGTCCTCTCGAAGTCGTCAAAGATTATGAAAAAACGCTGATCGATGAGCTGAATCTATTGCGCGAAGGAGCCAACGCGATTCAACTGCGCCGTAATTTTGAGGGGAATAACCTACTGTATGTTCCAGAGGTCTACTCTGACTACGGTAGTGAAACCATGCTGGTTATGGAGCGTATTTATGGGATTCCAATCTCCGATACTCAGACCCTAATCGAACGCGGAATTAATATGCAACTTCTCGCTGAGCGAGGAGTACAAGTCTTTTTTACGCAGGTCTTTCGCGATAGTTTTTTCCACGCGGATATGCATCCCGGTAATATTTTCGTTAGTCATGACCATCCTGACGATCCGCAATATATTGCCATCGACTGCGGAATTGTTGGTTCATTAAATAAAAACGATAAGCGCTATTTAGCGGAAAACTTTATCGCGTTCTTCAATCGTGACTATCGTCGCGTGGCTGAGCTACACGTCGATTCTGGCTGGGTACCGCCTGATACGAATGTAGAGGATTTCGAGTTTTCCATCCGAACTGTCTGCGAGCCGATCTTTGAGAAACCCTTGGCAGAGATTTCCTTTGGTCACGTATTACTTAACTTATTTAATACGGCACGTCGTTTCAATATGGAAGTGCAGCCGCAGCTCGTTCTATTGCAAAAAACCTTGCTCTATATCGAAGGTATTGGCCGTCAACTTTACCCACAACTGGATCTTTGGAAAACAGCAAAGCCTTTTCTTGAGGAGTGGATCAAGGATCAAGTGGGACTTCCTGCATTATGGCGTACAGTAAAAACTAAAGCGCCAATGTGGGCAGAGCGACTACCAGAACTTCCAGAGCTCGTGTTCGACACTCTCCATCATCATAAATTACTGAAACATAGCGTTGATAGGCTAGCCGAGCAGGTCAACCAACAACATAACCGGCATACCCAAGTACGTTATTTATGGGGAATGGGGGCGATATGTTTACTCAGTAGCACGGCAGTAATGCTGGTGCACCCAGAACTCAAATGGATGTCTGGTGGGCTACTTGTTGGCGCAGTGGTGAGTTGGCTAGCGGGTTGGCGAAAAACTACGTAAAGACTGATTGCCGGGCAAAGTATTGCTGCCCGACATCTGGTATGATTGATTTTAATTAACAAGCTATTATCATTCTGAGGTTACTATGGCCGGGATTAGTATTACCAAACTCCTCATCATTGCCGTTATCGTCATCCTATTTTTCGGTACCAAAAAGTTACGTAACTTAGGGTCAGATTTAGGGTCATCGATCAAAGGCTTTAAAAAAGCAATGAGTGACGACGACGCGAAAAAAGATCAGGATGCCGATTTTTCACCAAAATCCCTCTCTGAATCTGAACAGACTTCGCAACCTGAAGTTAAGCACAAAGATAAAGATCAGGTATAAATCGTGTTTGATATTGGATTTAGCGAATTACTCTTAGTTTTCGTGATAGGACTTGTCGTGCTTGGTCCTGAACGGCTTCCCGTTGCCGTTAAAACGGTGGTGGGGTGGATCCGAGCTATCCGTTCTTTGGCGGCGAATGTTCAGCACGAGCTTGCGCAAGAACTCAAGCTTCAAGAGCTGCAAGATAGCGTAAAAAAAGTCGAAGAGGCGGGTAAAGGCGCGCTTTCGCCCGAACTCAAAGAGTCGATAGAAGAGCTACGTAAAACGGCAGAATCAGTAAAACGCAGCTACCACGAGTCTATCGAGACCGAGCGCGACGAGGATCTTGCGTCCCACGCCGCAACAACGGATAGCGGTAAGCCAGTACCAACTTCTCAGCCTAGCGTAGTCGATAAGCCAGTTACACAGACCTCACGTTTGGTGACTCCTGAAGACGAAAAGGCGGCGCAGGCTAAAAGGTCAGAACCTGTTGCTGAAGTGCCTCAGCGGGTCACCGATGAAACCAACCCCTCTACTCGTGAAGATAAAAGTTAATGGAAGTCGAAGATACTCAACCGCTAATTAGTCATTTAATCGAACTACGTAAGCGACTACTTAACTGTATTATTGCTGTGCTGATCATTTTTTTAGCCTTGATCTACTTTGCTAACGATATCTATCAAATGATTGCCGCACCCCTGATCAAGCAAATGCCGGTAGGCGCGAGCATGATCGCAACGGATGTTGCCTCGCCGTTTTTTACGCCGATTAAGCTGACAATTATCGTCTCAGTATTTTTAGCCGTACCGGTGATCCTGTATCAGGTTTGGGCATTTATTGCCCCTGCGCTCTATCGCCATGAACGTAAGCTCGTCATGCCACTGCTCTTCTCAAGTAGCTTACTTTTTTACGTTGGTGTGGCATTTGCTTACTTCATCGTATTTCCACTCGCTTTCGGTTTTTTTGCTAAAACAGCACCTCAAGGCGTACAAATCGCGACGGATATCAGTAACTATCTCGATTTCGTAATGGCGATTTTCATGGCGTTTGGCGTGGCTTTTGAGGTACCAATTGCCATCGTCCTACTCTGCTGGACTGGCCTGACTACCCCTGATGATTTGCGTAAGAAACGCCCCTATATTCTAGTTGGGGCATTCGTGGTAGGGATGCTGTTAACACCTCCTGACGTTTTTTCTCAAACTTTACTCGCTATTCCGATGTACTGCCTATTCGAAGTCGGCGTATTCTTCTCTCGTTATTATGTAGGAAAAGGACGTTGGGATAAGGAGCAGGATAGCGAATCCTGAGGTCCCGCTCTCAGGTTCTGCGGAATACACTGCGGAACAACGTTGAACCAGGCCACTATCGAGTGGCCTCGCGTTGGAAAATAAGATGTTTGATATTGGTGTTAACCTTACAAGTACACAGTTTGCGAAAGATCGAAAACAAATCGTCTCCCGTGCTCAACAATCGGGAATTACCGGCATCCTTATTACCGGAACGAATGCATTAGAAAGCCAGCAAGCACAATTCCTTGCTGCACAACACCCAGGCTATTGTTGGTCCACTGCCGGTGTGCATCCGCATCATGCCAGTGAATGGTCCCAAGAAACGGCGAGTACCTTGCGTCGTCTTGTCAATCAGCCGCAGGTTGTGGCTATCGGCGAGTGCGGTCTGGACTACAACCGGAATATATCGGCCCCAGAACAGCAGGAATATGCCTTTAACGCGCAGCTTGAACTTGCCGCTGAATTATCAATGCCGGTTTTTCTCCACTGTCGTGAAGCTCATGACCGTTTTATGGCTATCCTTACCCCATGGTTACCCAAACTTCCTGCCGCAGTGGTGCATTGTTTTACGGGCACGCAACGAGAGCTCGAGGACTATCTATCTCACGGATTAATGATTGGTATTACAGGATGGGTATGCGATGAGCGCCGGGGATTAGGGGTTCGCGAGTTACTCCCTACGATCCCTGCCGACAGATTGTTACTTGAAACTGATGCACCTTATCTATTACCTCGCGACATGCGACCACGACCGCCATCACGGCGTAATGAGCCTTGCTACCTTCCGCATATTGTTCAGCAAGTCGCGATGTGGCGGGGCGAGGATGCACAAACCTTAGCGGTACAAACTGATAGTAATGCCCGTCGTTTATTCGGGTTGAGCGGGTTGTGATGAGGCTTTGCTAAATGCATCGTTTTCGATGCTGCGCGCAACAGTCTTGTTCAATAAGTTGAGCAGTAAAATTGAGCGTGTTTCACCATCAGTCTCTTGGTAGATAGCGCTCATCCCCTCAAAAATACCTTCGGTAATCACGACGCTCTCGCCTACCTGCAGCAATGCCGGAGAGTGTTCAGGTATCGCGGGGCTGTTTTGCAGTGCAGTCACGACTTGTTCGGGAACGCGTGCTAAGGTTGAACCGAAGCGAACAAAATGGCTAACTCCGCGTGTGGCGCTAATAGTGGTCGTGTGGATGATTTCCGGATCGAACTTTAAAAAGAGATAGTTCGGGAATAGGGGCTCTGCAACGCGTTTAACTTTCGCGCGTACTAACTTTTCAGTCTCGATCATGGGTACGAAGCAAGTAACGTTTTGCCTCTGCAAGTGTTCTTGTGCTCGAGCGATCTGCCCACGTTTGCAATACAGTAAGTACCAGCCAGCCATAGTCTCTCCAAAGATAATCGCGCATGATAACAAACCACTATTTATTGGTATAGTTTACTTAATTGTTGAGTTCTGAATACCTCGGTTAATTCTGGAATTAACTAAATAAATCTCAGCGCCAGCCGCTATTCACACATATAATGGCAGTATTGCTAATAATAATCGTAGATATCACCCCTTATGAAATATCAGGATTTAAGAGACTTTATTCAGCAGCTAGAAGCGATCGGCGAATTAAAACGTATTACATTACCGATCGATCCTAATCTTGAAATGACTGAAATTGCCGATCGGACGTTACGAGCGGGTGGGCCGGCATTGTTGTTTGAAAACCCGAAGGGTTACGACATGCCTGTACTGTGCAACCTCTTTGGTACGCCGAAACGCGTCGCGTTAGGAATGGGGCGTGAAGAAGTCAGCGCATTACGTGAAGTCGGTGAGCTTCTCGCTTTTTTAAAAGAGCCTGAGCCACCTCGTGGCTTTCGCGATCTGTTCGACAAACTGCCGCGTTTCAAAAATGTCCTCAACATGCCGACTAAACGGTTACGCTCTGCGCCGTGCCAACACCACGTAGACCAAGGCGATAGCGTCGATCTGGGTAAGATCCCCGTAATGCGCTGTTGGCCAGAGGATGCGGCACCACTGATAACTTGGGGGCTAGTGGTGACCAGAGGCCCGCATAAAGAGCGGCAGAATCTGGGTATCTATCGCCTACAAGTTATCGGTAAAAATAGGCTCATCATGCGCTGGTTGTCCCATCGTGGTGGCGCACTCGATTTTCAAGAGTGGTGTAAAGCTCATCCCGGAGAACGCTTTCCGGTAAGTGTCGCCTTGGGCGCAGATCCTGCTACGATCCTAGGCGCAGTTACTCCGGTGCCAGATGGGTTATCCGAGTACGCTTTTGCTGGGCTATTGCGCGGTAACAAAACGGAAGTCGTTAAATGCTTGTCCTCGGATCTAGAAGTGCCAGCAAGTGCCGAGATTGTGCTAGAAGGCTATATCGAACCTGGCGATCTCGCACCGGAAGGTCCTTATGGCGACCACACGGGCTATTATAATGAAGTCGATGATTTCCCAGTCTTTACCGTGACACATGTGACTCACCGAGATAAGCCCATTTACCATTCGACCTATACCGGTCGTCCGCCGGATGAACCTGCAGTCCTGGGTGTTGCCCTGAATGAGGTGTTAGTTCCTATTCTGATTAAGCAATTCCCAGAGATCGTCGATTTTTATCTTCCTCCAGAAGGGTGTTCGTATCGTTTAGCGGTAGTCACCATCAAGAAACAGTATGCAGGCCATGCAAAGCGCGTTATGTTTGGCGTCTGGTCTTTCTTACGGCAATTCATGTACACCAAATTCGTTATAGTCTGTGATGATGATGTGAACGCGCGCGATTGGAACGATGTAATTTGGGCGATTACAACGCGTATGGATCCTGCGCGCGATACCGTATTGGTTGAAAATACGCCGATCGATTATCTTGATTTTGCCTCACCTGTTTCAGGTTTAGGGTCGAAAATGGGAATGGATGCAACGAATAAATGGCCGGGCGAGACCGATCGCGAGTGGGGACGTCCGATTGTGAAAGATCCACAGGTGACGGCGCGCATCGATGCCCTCTGGGATGATCTCGCTATCTTCTCATCGAACGATAAGCCAACTCATCAATAAACTTGTCTACGCCTGACAGAGGTAACGAATGACTATTTTAAGCTGTAATGTAATTTCTGTAGAAGCTATCACTGAGACCGTTTACCGCGTCAGGATTGTTCCTGAAACCGAATTTACCTTCCATGCTGGCCAATACTTAATGGTAGTCATGGATGAACAAGATAAACGACCCTTCTCGGTAGCCTCAACACCGATGGAGAAAGATATCATCGAGTTACACATCGGCGCCTCCGATATGAATCTCTATGCTATGGCTGTGATGGACAAGATCCGCCAACAGAAGACGATCCAAGTCGATATGCCACACGGTAATGCGTGGTTACGTGAAGGGGGCGATCGCCCGATAATCCTGATTGCCGGAGGCACGGGGTTCTCTTATGCCCGTTCGATTTTATTGACAGCGCTAGCCGAAAACCCCGAACGTGAAATTGAGCTGTATTGGGGGGGGCGCGAACCTCATCACCTCTACGACCTCACTGAACTGGAGGCGTTAGCGGTGCGTCATTCTACGCTAAAAATTATTCCGGTCGTTGAACAGCCTGATAGTCAATGGCCAGGGCGTACGGGCACCGTACTCCCTGCGGTACTCAACGACCACGTCTCGCTCGCGGAGCACGATATCTATATCGCGGGTCGTTTTGAAATGGCGAAAATAGCGCGTGAACGTTTCTGTGCTGAAGCGGGGGCGAAAGTAGAGAATATTTATGGCGATGCTTTCGCTTTCCTTTAACGAGGTAACCGCGTCAGAGAGTAGATAAAAATAAAGAAGCCGATACCTGTTTATCGGCTTCTTTGTTTTATAGCCACAATAAGAAGTGCGAGGTATCAGCGACCAGCTTCAGACAAAAGTCGCCTTTGCGCAATCCAGTAAAAAGCTGTGCTACCATAAGCGTTAATTTTGAACCGTTTGGGGAAGGCAGAATGAATTCGTTACCGGCACTCTATCGCGCTCATCTTGATAGTTTGATTGACCACGCGCGTATTATCTTGGCGCGATCTCAGCGCGATGCATTATTAATTCATTCTGGAGAGCTTATTACCGCGTTCCAAGATGACCATGCTTACCCCTTTAAAGTGAATCCCTTATTTAAAGCTTGGCTACCGATTACTGAGACAGCCAACTGCTGGCTTTGGGTTGACGGTCGGACGCGTCCCACCCTCTATTTCTATTCGCCTACCGACTACTGGCATAAAGTCGATCCACTCCCGGATACTTATTGGAGTCGTGAATTCGATGTGGTTGCGCTCAAACAAGCCAACGATATTGCATCACTGCTACCGAGTCAGCGGAGTAATGTGGCTTATCTCGGCTCTGCTACGCAACGAGCGATTGAGCTGGGTATTCCTGCCGCGCAGCATAATCCGCAGGATATTCTTAATTACCTCCATTACTACCGCAGTTTTAAAACCGATTACGAGCTGTACTGCATGCGAGAAGCGCAGCGCAGTGCTGTGAAGGGGCACTTAGCAGCACGGGACAGTTTCTTTGCGGGCGCGAGCGAATTCGAGATTAATAATCACTATCTTGCGGCGACAGGACAACGAGATACCAATGTGCCGTATGGCAATATCGTCGCGCTTAATGAACATGCTTCGGTGCTGCACTATACCCATCTGGACCATGATCGCCCGCTAACGCCGCGAAGTTTCCTGCTCGATGCAGGCAGTGAATTTAATGGCTATGCCGCAGATCTCACCCGTTCTTATGCGGCGTCCCCTACAACGTTATATGCAGAATTAGTGGAGGCGGTGAACCAGCATGAATTGGCGCTTATTGCTTCTTTAAAAGTGGGGGAGCGCTACAGCGACTATCATCGACAAATGAATCAGCGTATCGCCTCGATTCTTTGTGAAGCCGGGATTATGAAAGGAATTAGTGAGGACGCTTTAGTCAGCGAGAACATCACTTCTATCTTTATGCCGCACGGTGTCGGTCATTCACTGGGATTACAAGTCCACGATGTCGCCGGGTTTATGCAGGACGATCAAGGGACTCATCTCGCCGCGCCCGCGCAATATCCTTGGCTACGTTGTACGCGCGTTATTGAGCCGCGTATGGTGCTGACGATTGAACCGGGATTATACTTTATTGAGTCACTCCTCGCACCTTGGCGCAACAGTGCTTATAGTCAGCACTTTAATTGGAACGCGATTGAAGAGCTGAAAGGTTATGGCGGGATCCGTATTGAGGATAATGTCATCATTTGGGCTGAACATATTGAAAACATGACCCGGGATCTGCAGCTACCCTAATGCACAGTTACCCGATCCCTGCACAGCCACAACTCGTCGTAGAAGAGACGATAAAAAAAAGTCGTTTCCTCACTTATATTGTACACACTGAGGGGACTGCGGCGGCGAAGCTGGCCGTACAAACTCTGCGTGAGCAACACCCAATGGCTCGCCATCACTGCTGGGCCTTTGTTGCGGGTGCCTCGAATGACTCACAACAGTTAGGATTCTCTGATGATGGTGAGCCTTCGGGAACGGCAGGGAAGCCTATGTTGGCACAATTGATGGGCAGTGGGCTGGGTGAGGTAACCGCAGTAGTTGTGCGCTACTATGGTGGCGTGATGCTCGGAACCGGCGGGCTAGTAAAGGCTTATGGGGGAGGGGTGCAGCTAGCGCTCACTCAACTTGAACGCCAACTTAAGATCCCAAAACAGTCTTATCGACTTGACTGCCATTATGCACAGCTGGCAGAGGTTGAACGTATCGTTCAGCGTTTCCAAGGCGATATCCTTGATACTCACTTCACCGAACGGGTCACTGCCGTTATCGCTCTACCTGAGCGGTACCTGGCAGAGTGCAATGAAGCACTTAGTCAGTTCAGTCGCGGTGAACTACATTTACAGCAGCAATAGATAATCCTGAATCAGGTCGAATAGGACAGGCAGCATGCAATTCCGAGCCCTTACCCGTATTGTAGGTCTTTTAATTATTATTTTCTCTGGCACCATGATGTTGCCGGGTCTCGTCGCATTGATCTATCGAGATGGGGCAGGAAGGGCATTCAGCCAGACCTTTCTGACGGCATTAGTGATAGGTTCGCTATTATGGTGGCCTAATCGTAAACATCGCCGTGAGCTAAAACCCCGAGAGGGTTTTTTTATCGTTGTACTATTCTGGATAGTACTAGGTAGCGTCGGGGCATTACCCTTTATGTTTGCCGAACGTCCACACCTCTCGGTGACTGATGCCTTTTTCGAATCTTTTTCAGGACTCACCACTACCGGCGCCACCACGCTGATTGGTTTAGATACACTACCGAAAGCGATTCTTTTCTATCGGCAAATGCTGCAATGGTTAGGAGGGATGGGGATCATCGTTCTCGCCGTGGCAATCCTACCAATATTAGGGGTGGGGGGGATGCAGCTCTATCGCGCTGAGATGCCGGGACCGCTTAAAGATAATAAAATGCGCCCGCGTATTGCTGAGACCGCTAAGACGTTGTGGCTCATCTATGTATTATTGACCGTAGCGTGCGCCTTGGCGCTGTGGTTTGCGGGTATGCCGCTCTTCGATGCGATTGGGCATAGTTTTTCAACCATCTCGATTGGTGGATTTTCCACTCATGACTCGAGTGTCGGTTATTTTAATAGCCCATTGATCAACACTATCATCGCTATCTTCCTGTTAATTTCAGGGTGTAATTACGGTCTACACTTCTCTTTACTCTCTGGACGTAGCTTGAAGGTCTATTGGCGTGACCCAGAATTCCGCGTCTTCATCGGCGTACAATTAAGCTTAGTTATCGTCGCTACCCTGATCTTAATGACGCACCACGTCTACCAAGGTTTCTGGGCGACGCTCGACCAAGCTTTTTTCCAGGTCGTATCAATGGCCACAACGGCAGGATTTACCTCCGACAGTATCGCCCATTGGCCGCTATTTCTCCCCGTCCTTCTATTATGTACTGCCTTTATTGGAGGCTGTGCCGGTTCAACGGGGGGAGGATTAAAAGTAATTCGTATTCTATTACTCTTTAAGCAGGGGAACCGAGAACTGAAACGCCTAGTACATCCTAACGCGGTGTATACGATTAAATTAGGCGATCGTCCTCTCCCTGAGCGTATCATTGAGGCGGTGTGGGGATTCTTCTCGGCATACGCACTAGTCTTCTTGGTAAGTATGATGGCGATCATTGCGACGGGGGTAGATAATTTCTCAGCTTTCGCCGCGGTCGCGGCTACCTTGAATAACCTAGGCCCAGGCTTAGGGGTCGTCGCAGACAACTTTGCCTCTATGAACGATACGGCGAAATGGATACTGATCTCCACAATGCTCTTCGGTCGTTTAGAGGTCTTTACTTTACTGGTTCTTTTCACACCCACTTTTTGGCGTCAATAGGTATCTGAATGAAAACACTGCTTCTCTACTCAACCCGTGATGGCCAGACTCATAAAATTGCGCAAGCAATCCAACTGGAGATGGTTCCGCAACAGGTCGATCTCTACGATTTAAGCGCCTCGCCAGTTATCGACTGGTCGCTTTACGATAAAGTGATTATTGGTGCCTCTATTCGTTATGGGCGTTTCGCGCCGCAGTTGGCCGAATTCGTCAATGCTCACACTCAAGAGTTGGCTCAACGTGTCTCAGCTTTTTACTCGGTCAACCTCACCGCGCGTAAGCCAGAGAAAGCATCCCCCGAAACCAACGTCTACACGCAGAAGTTTCTAAGCAGCTCACCATGGGCGCCCGATGAGGTAGTCGTCTTTGCGGGTGCGCTGCGTTACCCCCGTTATCGGTGGTTTGATCGTTTTATGATTGGCCTCATTATGAAGATGACCGGAGGAGAAACCGACAAGAGTAAAGAAGTGGAATACACCCAATGGGATAAAGTACGGGAATTTAGTCGAAAAATTGCCGATAAAAAGAGCAAATCGCTGGCTATTTGAGTGGTTCGATTAGAAAAGAATCGAACGAGTAATTTTTTTAAATAATCCCTTGCGCTCTCAGCGGAACTCCCTATAATGCGCATCCACTGACACGGCAAAGCACGATACGCAGCGCGGTGACAGGGACTGAAGCGATTTGGTCCAGGAGAAAAAATCAAAATAAT